>TARA_R110002111_G_scaffold177322_1_pt1 | contig 122852 bp, 114 predicted proteins | sample TARA_R110002111 | Tara Oceans TARA_R110002111 (sample SAMEA4397363) | marine metagenome | biome: Polar Biome; feature: [ZZZ] marine water layer (ENVO:01000295); material: water (ENVO:00002006), including particulate matter (ENVO:01000060) such as... | depth 199 m
TCATGTTGGGGCTCTTTTATTTCTATCATGGACGGCACGAAAAAGCACGGACCAATGGTGTCGTTTCTCTTTCCTGCTGACAGGTTCGCTGTTTTCAGCTCTTTGGGTGGGAGTCTCTTCGGTAAAATCGGGGTGAATTTTTTGTCAGGTTGCTAACGGCGGCCAGGTCTTGTTTCTTCATTTGAATTTGTTTTTGTCACAGAAAACACATTGAGATGGGCAATCAAAAATGGACGGGAAGGAACCGGGGCGAACGCCCTGCGGCTAATTAGGGATGCCTTGCGGTCGTCAGGGTGGTGTTGAGCGGGATGTTTTTTTCCTACCAGAGAAGACACGAAATATCCTGGATATCATGCTGGTTTTCATGTTCATTGCTTAAGCATTTTCAGCTCTCTGGTTGCGAGTCTCTGCGGTACAATCGGGTTGAGTTCATTGCCAGGTTTCTAACGGCGGCTAGCGCCGTGCCGCTCATTTTATTTGTGGGTTGCCTGGGTTTATACCGGCGGCTGGTTTCGTGCCGTTCATTTTATTGTGGGTTGCTGCTGGTGATGGCGGGCAGATACATGGGTCGGCTCCTACGAATATGCTATTGCTGCGAAGGTGTGATTGTTATGAATCTGTTTTGCTGCTGTCGGCTGTTTTATGATTGCTGTTTCTGGCGGGCTGTTAATCAAGATTTTCTTTGGGGGCGCGGGGACGTCAAGAGGAAACCGCTTATTCATGTGGGCGAAGGGTGGCGAAGGAGAGCTCAGATGGTGGGGGAGTGGGGCGAATGATGTTGAAAATGTGCCGATGTGTGTCGACAGGCATCGTAGTGTTGGGTTTCCAATTGAAAAAAAGCGCTGAAACAAGTGGTTTTTGTCAGTCAGGTCTGAGACTGGTTTCACTTCTTCACCTGAACCAGCAGTGCTCACGCGCGCGACGCGCAACTTCAGACAAAATAAGCAACGCCGGGTTCGCGTCAAGAGCGGTTTTCAACAGTGACCAAAACAAAACAGCAGTGTTGTTTCAGAACCAGTTCTGTTTGTCGGCGAGGGTAAGGAAAGGTCGGCCGTTGAGGAAACAGCGAATATTCTCCAGCAGCGTTTCGAGATGGCGTTCGGGAACGCGGGTGGAGGCAGCCGCGATGTGGGGGGTGATGATCACGTTTTCCATGTGCCACAATGGGTGCTCAGCGGGCAGCGGTTCGATCTCGAAGACATCGAGGCCCGCGCCGGCAATCTCGTCTTCCTGTAACGCGGCGGTTAAATCCTGCAGATCCACAATCGCGCCGCGGCCGATGTTGATCAGATACGCGCTGGATTTCATCTGCTGGAACTGGATGGTGCGAAACAGTTTTTCGGTCTGGGGCGTATGCGGGGCGGCGATGACGACAAAATCGCTGACGGTCAACAGGTCACTCAAACGATCCACGTGCCAGACGTCGTCAACCACGCCGGGGACATTTTTGGTATTCGGATCAACGGCGTATACCGTCATGCCGAACGCTGCGGCGCGACGGCAGATTTCCGCGCCGATGCTGCCGACACCAACCACGCCGAGCGAACAATCGGAGAGATGCAGATGACTGCGATCAACCTGACTGACCTGTCCCGGTCCTGTGACGAAATCGGGTTTGCCGGCCTGTCCGCCGAGGGGCTGCCAGTTCGATTCGGTCTGCTGGCGGATGTAGCGATGCAGATTACGGGCGAAGCAGATCACGAAACCCATCACGTGGTCGGCGATGACGTCATAAAAGATGCCTCGCATGTTGGTGAGCTGGCAGGGATGTGCGACGAGTTCGGGAAAAACATAATGTTCGAGGCTCGCGGTCGGGGACTGAATCCACTGCAGGTTGTCGGCGGCGGCCAGCAGTTCGGGCGTAATCTTTCCGAAGAAGGCGTCGGCGGTTTTGATTTCGGTCAATGCTTCGGGCAGATCTTGTGCGTTGATGACGGTGAGCTGGTCGGAGACTTCCTGAATGCGGGCCAGCCTCGTGGTATCGATGGCGGGGTAGATGAGTAGTTTTTTCATGAGTTGTCAGATTCAATCAAAAATGTTCGATGGTGCCACTGATGATGCGTTCGAGGCCGGCTTCGGTTTTCAGAATCAGAAAACCCTGATCGTCGATTTCCAGACAGGTTCCCTGTTTCGTTTCCCGGCCGGTATTGATTCGAACGGCCCTGCCGGTCAACAGGCAATACTGCCTCCAGGCCGACATGAATTCCGTTTTTTCGCTGGCGACATCGTAGAGCCGATTCTCGATGCCGTTAATCAAATCGATGAGCGTGCTTGCCGGCGAATATTTCTGGCGGGTGGTTTCGTAGAGGGAGGTGCCCGTCGACTGCAGTCCGTCTTCCGCCGACAGGAAGGAGTTATTCAGATTGAGGCCAACGCCGATGACGACGAGCCCGGGTTGATTGGCGGCGGTTTCGACGAGAATGCCGGAGACTTTTTTGCTCTGCAGATAAACGTCGTTGGGCCATTTCAGTTTCAGGTCATAATCGGGGAGGTACTTTTCGAGTGTTTCACAGACGGCGAGTCCTGTGGCGAGTGCGATGAGCGGCTGCTGTTCGAGGGGAATTTGAATCTGCCCGACATCCACGACGAGGGAGAAGGTGAGTCCCCCTTCGGGAGACCACCAGGCATTGCTGCCTCGACCGCGGCCTGCGGTCTGTTTTCCGGTGAGGACGAGACTGGGCAAACTGATGTCGCGTGTCGGGTTGGCTTTCGTGGGGGAGCAGTGGGTCTGCAGGGCCCAGGTATTGGTGGAGGCGAGACTTTCGAAATAGTCGAGATGCTCGATGAATGTTTCCGTCTGGATTGCTTTCAAATCCTCAGCAGTAAACGGCAGCATTCCAGGCTCATTTTCAGAAGAGAGATCGAACGATTATGGTTTCACGGACAAAGCAGTGAGTGCCTCTTCCCGGGAATCAAACAAAGGCCAGAGCGTCCCGACCTTGATACATTTCATGATATTCTGCATGTTGTCACTCGCGTTACAGAAAACCGCCTGGCCTCCTGTCTGGCGAGCACGCTGCAAGAGCCGAATGATGGCCCCGATAATAATGGAATCGAGGTAATCGACTTTCGCAAGATCAATGACGACATTCTTCAGTTCCGGATTATCAAAGAGCCTCAGAACCTTATTGGATTCGACCTGGACATTGCTGTACTGAAACTGCATGGTCGAACCCTGGGGGACAACCACCAGATTCGGCGCAGTCTGTTCCACTTCAAAGATTTCCAATTTTTCTGTCATCGCTCAAGTCCCGTATCACACAAATTCAGGAATCCCCTGAAACGCATCGCTGTATTAAATAGATATGAAGAATCCATCAATTCTTATATAGAACACAAGTCTCTAGTAGAGCATAACTAACCTTATTACAAATTTCAGGCTTGGGATGAAGAACTCTCTGGAATATCGGGACGAAACTTACAAAATGTACATGTCGCCGGCTCACTGGCTATGAGGCAGGAGGGAATTTCTGCGGGATCTTTTCTCGTTCTCTGAACTGACGGACCAGTAATTTCAGTTGCCATAGGTGAAATCGCTTCACTAGAATAAGAGTCCGTTTTTAGAAAAACAGAATTTGTTGCGTTGCCGCCGGTTGCATTCCGTATAATGAGAGTTATTGAAATGCTTCACCGGGACAGCGTGATTGGCGTAATCAGATAATTCCATAAAGTAGAGGAATTTCGCCGGGAAGCGGCCGATATAATAATCCTGATGACCGTTAAAGCCATATGAACAACCTTCCAGATCGATCTTCCTGAACCAGCCAGTTGAATCGCCAATATGTCCTCATCAAAATTAGCCTGGAACAGCAGCCCTCGAATGCTTTTGCGTTCGATTCTAATGCTGGATGACAGTGCGCATTCGATTGCGCTGGGAACCGCGATTGGAATGTTCATCGCTTTGACCCCGACGGTCGGCGTACAAATGCTGATGGTGATCTGCTTTGCGTTTGTGACACGCCCTTTATTTCGGTTTAACCAGATTGCATCGCTGATCACGGTTTATATCTCGAACCCCCTGACGCTGGTTCCGATCTACTGGTTTGACTATAAAGTGGGCACCTATTATGTCGGCGGGTCGATGACCCAGAAGGATTTCGCCCGGATTCTCGAATTCGAAGGCTTCAGCGGTTGGTGGGAGACGATCAAGCAGTTGATGCTGGATGTGGGCTCGCCGCTGATTATCGGGTCTTTAATCGTGGCGTCTTTTTTTGCTCTGGTGACTTATCCGATTATGCTCAGGCTGGTCATGCATTTTCAAAAAAAGGAGCCGGGAGACGGCCCGGATGACACGAAAACGCAGACGGTCATTCCTCACAAACCTGTCGAAGCAGAACAGAACGCGAAATCTGTGCATCTTCATTCCAGCCAGGCGTTGAACTGAGCCTTCACTCTCTCATAATAATCAACGTGTCGCCTCTCTGATTTAGACGAGATATTAAAGGGTATTTGATGTCGTCTCCCAAGTATGACTGTTTATGTGCTGGTATTATTGTTGCCGACCATGTCTGCAAAGCCATTGACCATATGCCCCGACCGGGAGAACTGGTGCTCACCGATGAGATGGAACTGACCATCGGCGGTTGTGCATCAAACGTGGCCGCCGACCTGGCGCGGCTCGACAGACAGGTGGCGATCGCGGGTATTGTCGGACAGGATGTGTTCGGCCGTTATGTTGAGGAAAGTCTGATCCAGTCGGGCGTTCACTGCGATTACCTGATGAAATCGGATGCGCTTCCCACCAGCGGGTCGTTTGTGATCAACGTTCAGGGAGAAGATCGACGTTTCATTCATTCCGTGGCTGCGAATTCACTGTTCACAGGGGAAACGGTCACCGAGGAACAGATTCAGTCCTGTCGGATTCTGTATGTGGGCGGGTATTGCCTTTCGGAAGAATTATCGCCGAAAAATGTGGAGAACATGTTCCGCATTGCCCAGGCAGCCGGCGTGATCACGGTGCTGGATGTGGTGACCCCCAAGCCGAACGATTACTGGAAAATGCTGAAACCGGTGCTTCCGTACAGCGATTACTTTTTACCCAATAATGATGAAGGGGCCTTGATTACGGGCGAATCGGACCCGATCAAGCAGGCGCATGCGTTCAAAGAAGCGGGGGCAAAAACCGTGATTATCACCTGCGGCGGAGAAGGGAGCATCCTGATGGATGACCGCCGCACGATTCGCTCTGAAGTTTACCCGGTGAATCTGGTCGACGGGACCGGCAGCGGTGATGCGTTTGTGGCCGGGTTTATTCACGGCCTGCTGGAAGGTGCCAGTCCTGAAGAATGTCTTACATTCGGTTCTGCACTGGGGCATAGCTGCGTACGTGCCTCGGGTGCCACCGCTGGTATTTTTACCCGCGGCGAACTGAATCAGTTTATTGGTTCGCATGAATTACAGGTCAAATCGATCTGAGATTTCACTTGTAATGCGCGCGTTTTATTCCTGATTTAAAAAGGGCTGAACGGCTTTTTGCCAGACGAGATAACCTTCATGATTCAGATGCAGGCCATCGGCTTTGAAGAGTTCGGGCCGCGGTTTGCCATCCTCGCCGAGCATGGGGGACCAGACATCTGCGTAATCGAGCAGGCCACTTTCTGCACACTGCTGCGAGATTAGTTGATTGGCTTTGATAATGGTGTCTGCCAGTTTCCAGCGGCTGAGGCTGGGTTTGATGGCGATGAAAACAATGCGTGTTTCGGGAAGCGTTTTATGAACGGTCGCCACAAATTTTTGGAAGTCAGCAGCGACTTCTTCGGCGGTTCGCTTGCGGGAAAGGTCATTGTCGCCGGCGTATAAAAAGATGAGCTTCGGTTCGTGTTTGAGGATGATGCGATCTGCAAAATGAGTTGAATCTACAATTTCCGATCCGCCGAAGCCGCGATTGATGACCGGTTGATCGGGGAAATATTTTTCCAGGTCCCATAAACGAATGCTGGAACTGCCGACAAACAGGGTGCCCTGCTTCTTGATACCGTCTTTCTGATCCTGCTTTTCGAACTGAGAAATCGTCTTTTCCCATTTGGCATAATCGTGCTCCGTTTTCTCGGCTGCGAAACCGTTCAGGGAACAGAGGCCGACAACAATCAGTAGCAGCGATAGACGAATAATGCTTGTTTTCATGGTATTTCCTCGAAAAAATCAGCCAGAAAGGTTTCTGGTTTTTTTTAAAATTGACGCTCATAAAACTCTGCGGGAAACGGCATCCCAGGCGGATAACGCATCGCGATTGGCAGCCACATCATGCAGACGCAGGATATCGACGGATAAACTGGCGAGGGCAATGGAAACTCCGATCGTGCCTGCCAGTCGTTCTTCCAGAGAACGATTGAGCAGTTTGGATAAAAAACGCTTGCGGGAATGCCCGATCAACACGGGGAAACCGAGGTCTTTGAATTCCTGAATGTGCGAGAGAATTTCCAGATTATGCTCGGCTGTTTTTCCAAAACCCACGCCGGGATCAATGACAATGCGATCCCGTTCAATGCCGGCATCCAGTAGTTTTTGAATGCGTTTGTTGAACCAGATTTTGAGGTCGGCAACGACATCCTGATACTCGGGCCGATCCTGCATCGTTTGCGGTGTTCCCTGAATGTGCATGCAAATGACGCCCGCTTTTGTCTCCGCGGCCAGAGGAATCATCGCGGGATCAAACATCAAGCCGGAAATATCATTGATAATGATCGCACCGGCCTGAATGGCCTGCCGGGCGACTTCTGCTTTTGTGGTATCGATGGAGATGGGAACCGGTGTTCGCGCGGCTAGGGCTTTAATGGCGGGAATGACTCTCCGCAGTTCTTCCTCTTCAGAAACCGGGTCTGCACCAGGCCTTGTTGACTCTCCCCCGATATCCAGGATGTCAGCACCATCTTCTACCAGCTGCAAGCCTTTCTTCACAGCGGACTCGAGGTTGGTGGCTTCTCCCCCATCGGAAAAACTATCGGGAGTGACATTCAAAATTCCCATCAGGAGTGGCAGTCTGCCTAAGGGAATCGATTTTGAATCGCATTTCCAGAGATGCAGATGTTCCGGTTCTTCGACAGGGGTATTTGAAATCGAAAAATTCACACCAGGGACTTCTATAGCAAGGGCTGTTGGGGAATCATTATTTACTGTGTCAACAGATACTGTGACAAACTTCGTTTTACTCCCCGGCGATTACACTTGCAAGCAAATTGCTTGAACTACTTTTCGTTGTAAAAATTGCTATTCTTGCTATTTGAACAACGAAAATCAGTGTTCATTTAGTACCTAGAGTCCCACTCCCCTGCTGGATAGAAATTGACACTCCTTAACCCAAAGAATGCCCTTATAGGTAAGGATCATAGAATACGAGAGGAAATCGGGGCAAGAAATGGCCTTTAAGCAACACTTCGGGAAATAGAGGATTTTTAGAGAATCTTGATTTTTAGTGTTGTCTTTACTTTGACAACGTAATTCGTTCTGGTATTGTAATCAACGCATTTGCCGTAACCGGCAAAGCTTACCAAACTAGAAAAACAGACCTGTTTTCCCTAAGTACGTACGCTTAGGGACGTCGTTGAGGAATGAGCGTGGGCTTATTTCTCAGCGAAGTGGAACCACTTTTATTAATGAATCTCAGGAGTACACCATGATTCGAAAAACTGTCACACTCTCAATGATTGCTGCATTGACTTTGATCTCTGCATCTTTCAGCCTCACCGACGCAGAAGCTGGTTTACTGAACCGTTGCTGCAAGCCAGAACGAGTACGTTGCTGCAAACCAGTTCGTGAACGTTGCTGCAAGCCAGTCAAAGTTCGTTGCTGCAAGCCAGAACGCGTACGTTGCTGCAAACCAGTTCGTACACGTTGCTGCAAGCCAGCTCCAGTATGCTGTGCACCAGCACCAAAATGCTGTGCACCAGCTCCTAAGTGCTGTGCACCAGCACCAAAATGCTGTGCAGCTGCTCCTTGCTCAAGCTGTGACTCCGCTCCAGCTAAAGAAGCACACGCTCCTAAGAAAGTAGAAGAAGCACCAGCTCCTCCAAAGAAAGCTCCAGCTCCAGCTCCTAAAAAAGCATAATGAGCCGGTAAGCCTTTTCTGACTTAACACCTTTTGTGTGAAACAGTCAGTGAGCTACGCTAAACTGAAATGGCCCCCATTGCCTGGTGCAATAGGGGCTTTTTTTATTTTATACCGGTAATATCAATTATCGCGTGATTGAGATTATTTGAAATGCAGGACACTGAATCAGCGACCGCTACAAACCTGCGATTACCATTCAAAGCAGGTCAATCAAGCAGATTTAGAATAGGGGAGATCCGATTCCGGACTTTCCGGCGATCTGAAGGTATGGATAACCTCTTCCAGCTTGGGAAGCATTTTTTCTCCCTCGCGAGTGACCTGATAGAACACACCGGCATCCCGCCCTGCAATCTGAAATTTGAGCAAATCAAAGGCAATGAGTTTGCCGTGAATGCGAGGCAGTCGCTCTGTCACAACCTCAGCCACTCCGTTCTGGCGAATCACCCATCCATCAAATTCGGGATTTTGGGCCTTCGCCTGAAGTTGCAGTTGGCTGTAATGGTTCAGTACGAGACACCATTCAGGATTTTCCATCATCTGTTTTAGTTCAAAGTCGATCATGCTTACCATATCGACTTTGCCCGAAAACCAGTCGCATGGAATTTTCTCCGTCGACACGACCGACATAACAGGACTACAGTCTCACCCGATTAGGACAAAAATCAGGGAAAACGGCTCAAGATTTGAACGCAGAATAAGATGACCTTCCAATGTGACAAACCGAATTTTTGTTCATTCCTCTACAGGTTCACATCCCCCGACAGAATCTCCTGCCGTCATCGGAACCGGATCAGAGATTCGCTTCTGAGGTCGAGTTTGACTTGAGACACCAGAGATCGTTCAAGCTTGTCACTACATATTGGTTTTGGAGTCAGAGACTTCGCCTAAAGCCGCGTTCAGAGCATTCGTCATCTCCAGGTCATGCAGATGATCCCGAGTATAAATTCGGAATATCAAAAAGCTGACAGGTAATGCCCGGAATAATTCATCATCATTGAGCTCCTGCGTTTTTTCGGTTCCTGGATCCAAGAGGAAGTTCTGACCGCCGGCTGGCAGCCTTCCGCTGGGACGATGGTAATGCCTGGCGATATCTATTTTGAGCGGGATCTGTTTTAATTTGGCAGGCAGTTTCGCACGCACCCGTTTTTCCACCAGATCTGGTTCAGAAAAGATAGACGTATGAACGGCGGTACCGGAATGAAAATTGAGCGACCTTTCACAAGACATTTTCCACTCGACATTTCGTGAAAGTATGCCCTGCCAGCGCTCCCCCAGATTCCGCACGTCTACATCAGAACTTTTTTGAAATCTGCCGACATCCACCAGAAAAGAGGATTCCGTAAACCCCTGATAATCATCCAGCTTCTCCAGTGGATTTCCATGAAAGAGATATTTCATGGTTTCCGGAAAGATCTCTTCTAAAGCCAGATCGAGTGCGCGAACAGTGCGATGATAATAGATCGTACGAAACAAATTCGCCCGGGTTTCAATAAAATTGACCAAAGCGGGCAATCCCCGACCATGTATTGTAAGCCCTTCAGATGTAAAAAAGCTGTAATGTATTAATCGGGAAACATCGACAGCCCGAATATTATAACCCGACATATAAGCATCCCGGAGAACAAAATCCATGTTATCCACAGTATAAATCCCACTGAACATCGCCCGCAGCTTACACAGCCAGTCAGGATTTCCCTGCTCACTTTCCGCATCGCCGGCCGGCCTCCGAATCAGCCAGCCAATCTGTTTGGGGTCCAGTTCTTCCAGCGGATTCAAGCGACCATTCGGATTCCTACGGATTCCTCGAATCAAATCCCCCAACTCATGCTCGATAATGTGGGCACCGATGTCTTCATGTGTCAGCCCATACTGGTCCAGATAATGATCATCAAAAAAATGACCGAACGGACCATGCCCCACATCATGCAATAACGCTGCAAGCCGTACCAGACTCTCAACATAGGGCAATGAAGGAACACTCCTGCAAGCACTATTCAGAGAATCGTACCATGCAGTAATCGCAACCGATGACAGATGCATGGCCCCCAGAACATGCTGAAACCGCATATGCTCTGCCGATGGAAATACCCACCACGCAGTCTGCAACTGATGAATGTGCCTCAGCCTTTGCACCCAGGGATGGTCGATGATTTCCTGCTCGGAAACTTCATTACCCGGAATCCCCGTTTTTGAAGTAAATGGGATATATCCGTGAATCGGATCATGTGTCAAACTTTCGGAAATAAAATCGCGTACCATTTTCTCACTGTTTCAATTGCATTATAGTTCTTGCAGGATCTGAACGAGTTTTCATAAATTCAAATTTTATTACAGTTTAAACTCTTATGACATTGCCACATCTTCCCGGTCGCTTTCAGTTTCAAACGCATCATCCACGGCGCTGCCGTGTGCTGCGGCGTTTAGAAATCATTGCGATTATTATCGGACTGGTTTCCACTGTTATTCTACATGGCCTGCTGAAGATTACCACCATCGTTCATTGGGAATTAGGTACCACCATTGTTCTTTCAATGGCCTATTTCACCCTGAGCCTGCTCATCCGCTATGTCTGGAATCTCTCGCGGAAAGAATTTCTCAAACAGCATCTGATTTATCTGTTCATTTCCGGACTCTGGTTACTTGCAAGTTCTGCCATTCTGCTCATGCACGATCTGCTGCCTGAGGACGCCACTGGTCGACTGGAACTGATTCTAGGCGTCTCCGAATTCTGTATCATCCTGAGAGGTCTGTACGAATCGATTATTTTAATCCGACGCGTTTCATCTCGAGGCTGGAATCCTGCCTTGATTGTGGTCGCTTCCTTTCTGGTGCTGATTTCTGTGGGAACAGTCCTGCTGATGTTTCCTACGGCAAGAGTACAGGATGAGTCTGATCTCGCAACGGAGAGCGCCCCCTTCCTGGTTGCCCTGTTTACATCCACCAGTGCCAGTTGTGTCACAGGACTGATCGTGGTTCCCACGGGTTCCTACTGGAGCAGAACCGGACACACCATCATCATGTTTCTTTTCCAGATTGGTGGTCTGGGAATTTTGACTTTTGGCGCTTTTTTTGCCGCTGCGTTTGGACGGACGATGCAAATTCGCGAGAGCGTCACATTCAGCGAGATGCTGGAATCTCATCAGCGGGGAGATGTCAGACGGTTGCTGCTGGCGATTCTGGGAATCACAATATTTACGGAACTCACCGGCGCTTTCTTTTTATCAGGCCTCTGGTCAGAACTCCCCTGGAAAGACCGCCTCTTTCATAGTTTGTTCCATTCTATCAGCGGCTATTGTAATGCTGGTTTCAGCCTGATGGATGACAATCTCCTCAACATGGGACATCACTGGCAAGTGTGGGCGGTAATGCCTGCTTTAATTATCATTGGCGGACTGGGTTTTGCCGTGAATTATAATTTTTTGCTCTATGGAATTACCCACTTTTCGAACTTCTCTGTTCGCAAACCTTTATTCAATTTTCCCACACAGAAAGTCAGGCTTACGATTTCGTCGCGTCTTGTTTTTCTGACTACAATTTTCCTGCTGGCAGGTGGAACCATCGGGCTGTATTTACTCGAATCCATTCATCCACAAAAGGATGTTTCTGCCTGGGAGTCATTCAGTTCAGCCTGGTTCCAGTCTGTCACTTTCCGGACCGCTGGATTTAACACCGTTGATTTAGGAGAATACCAGCCACAGTCCAAACTCTTCGCTATTTTACTCATGTTTATCGGCGCATCTCCTGGATCGACAGGGGGAGGAGTCAAAACAGTCGTCATTGCACTGGCATTGCTCTCCGTATGGGCCCTGCTCAAAGGCAGAGACCGTGTAGAAATCATGGGCCGCACGATCCCAAGTACTTTAATCCACCGCTCGCTGACAATCATCTCGCTCGGCATTCTGGCTCTAATGTCTTCTACGTTGCTAGTTGTTTTATTTGAAAACAGACAGGAAGCCTTTCTGGATCATTTGTTTGAAACCACAAGTGCTTTTGCGACTGTAGGAGTCTCCACAGGCATTACCGCTGATTTAACCCCACCCTCTCACTGGGTGATCATTGTCACCATGTTAATTGGAAGAGTGGGCCCGCTGACTGCCCTGATCGCACTGACCAACCGCGGGCCCTCATACAGATATCAATACCCGGAGGAAAGCGTTAATTTAGGTTAGAACAAAAACCGAGATCAGACAAAACGAGAATTCATTCATCATAAGACAATTTCATTTCCTGTGGGAGAAACGATCCAGTGATAAAAGTAGCGGTAATCGGGTTGGGACGATTCGGGACAGAACTGGCCAGACGCCTGGGAGCCAGCAAAGTGGAAGTGATTGCCATTGATCATTCTGACAAGCTGGTCAACGAAGTTAAAGACGATGTCGCGATTGCGGTTCGCCTGAATGCCACAGATGAACTGGCACTCAAGAGCCAGGAAATCGATAAAGTAGATGCCTGCGTGATTTCGATTGGCGAGAACTTTGAAGCAGCCTTATTGGCAACCGTGATCGTCAAAAAAATGGGGGTCCCCAAAATCATCTGTCGCGCTCAATCTCAGTTTCATGCTGAAATTTTTACTCAGATCGGTGCGACGGAAGTGATTCAACCTGAGGTACAGGCAGGAGCGCGCCTCGCACGATTGCTGGCGAATCCCCACCTTGAAGATTACCTCCAGGTGGGCGATGGATATACGATGATCGAACTTTTAACGCCACGCGAATTTGCGGGAAAAAATCTGACCGAACTGGCACTCCGCTCCAAATATTCGGTCAATGTCGTCGCGATCCGCAAACGAAATACCGCAGAAGTTGAAAAAAATACTGGCAAGGCCTATACAACCGACTGTGTCCCTCACCCTGATTATCAGGTACAGGAATCTGATATTTTATTAATTATCGGCACAGATCAAAATCTGTCACGGCTCCCCACCAGCAATACTTAGGGAAGTCTGAATTCGAGATTGAGCTGTCCGATTTTCTGGCATGGCGACTCTATTCCTGATTCACAAGGCCTAGATGTGATAAGACATCTGTATGACATTGAAACACTAAGTCCAATTCATTGATCGTTCGACTGCCTTCTTCCACCGCTGATACAATTCGTCTCGTTTTGCCGACTTCATCGACGGCTGAAATTCTGCATCGAGTGCCCAGTTACTGGTCACCTCTTCCTGGTCCTGCCAAAACCCGACTGCCAGACCAGCCAGATAGGCGGCACCCAAAGCCGTCGTTTCATGCACGACCGGCCGTCGAACCGGAACGTCCAGCATATCCGCCTGAAACTGCATGAGCAGACTATTGGCGGCAGCACCCCCATCAACCTTAAGACTTTTCAACTTAATTTTTGAGTCCTGTTCCATCGCATGCAAGACATCACAGCTTTGATACGCCAGCGACTCCAGAACAGCGCGGGCGATATGGCCCTTCGTCGTTCCCCGCGTTAAACCGATCAATGTGCCGCGCGCATTTTGATCCCAATACGGTGCTCCCAAACCGACAAATGCGGGCACAAAAAAGACATCGCCTGAATCATCCACCTGAGATGCCAGTTCTTCGACTTCTTCTGCTGACTGGATGATCTGTAACCCGTCGCGTAACCACTGTATGGCGGCTCCTGCTATAAAGACGGATCCTTCCAGACAATATGTCACTTTTCCATTAATACTCCACCCGATGGTTGTTAATAATCCGGAATGGGAAGGGACTGGTTCTTCGCCGGTGTTCATTAACATGAAGCAACCTGTCCCATAGGTATTTTTGGCTGCGCCCGGTTCAAAGCAGCCTTGACCAAAGGTCGCCGCCTGTTGGTCCCCGGCAATACCTGCAATTCTGATCGACTCACCGAATAACTCAGGAGTCGTCTCGCCATAAACTTCACTGGAGCTTTTCACTTCCGGCAGCATACAACGGGGAATGTCAAAAACCTGCAGCAGTTCCTCATCCCATTCATGTGTATGAATATTGTACAACAAGGTTCTGCACGCATTACTCGGATCTGTGACGTGTACTTTTCCCCCAGTCAAACGCCAGATCAAAAATGTGTCGATCGTGCCAAACAGAATCTTGCCGGCTTTGGCTCGATCCCGTAATCCCCCGATTTCGTTTAACAGATATTCAATTTTGCTGCCGGAAAAGTAAGCATCCAGGACCAGTCCCGTTTTCTCGCGGAATAATTTTTCGTAACCGTCTGCCTTGAGCTGATCACAACGTACTGCCGTCAGGCGGCTCTGCCAGACGATCGCATTCGAAACCGGTTTCCCCGTCTCACGGTCCCAAAGCACAATCGTCTCCCGCTGATTAGTGATTCCAATCGCGGCAATCTCGGACAGGGCCACTCCCGATTGTTGAATCACCTTTTTAGCCGTGGCCAATTGTGAATCCCAGATGGCTTCCGGATTATGCTCTACCAGCCCGGGCGATGGAAAAATCTGTTCGAACTCTTGCTGTGCGGTAGCTTCGATCTGCCCCTGATGGTTAAATAAAATGGATCGGCTTGAGGTCGTACCCTGATCGAGGGCCAACACGTATTTTGCCATCTGCGAGCTCCTTGAGTTGAATGGGGGCTATGTGAGATTGGATCGATCTCGTCGCCCCGTGCTATATTTAATCTTCACATTAAGTAAGCCATTCAAAGTTCTCAAGGAATTCTTGCTATTTCTTTCTAATTTAGAAGTCGTACATATAAAACGGCGCATAAAAAAACTGATGGCAAGTGAAGTCATTTCACAAGCCATCAGTCAGTCACACTTAGAGTACCTCCTGCAAAGTACCAGTGTCTTCAAAAGTTCTCTAGCTCAGTGATAAGCCTGCATTCCATGCTCGGACAGGTCCAGTCCCTTCATTTCGTCTTCTTCGGACACACGTAACTGTCCGATGACTTTCAAGAACGAGAAGAGAATAAACATTGTGACAAACGCGTAAACCGGAATCACAACAGAGCCCAGAATCTGAACTCCCAGGTCATAATCTCCAAAGATACCGGTGGCAATTCCCCCCCAGACTCCGCAGAGGCCGTGTACCGGGAAAGCACCGACGGGATCGTCGATCTTCAGTTTTTCCAGTGCAAGAATACCGCCGACAACTAGCACGCCTGCAATACCACCAATTGCGATTGCTTCAAGATTGGTGACACTGTCACAGTTGGCAGTAATTCCAACCAGTCCAGCCAGGACACCGTTCAAAGCCATCGAAATATCGGGTTTACCAAACATGATCCATCCCAGAATCATCGCGGCGACACCACCAGTGGCTGCTGCGAGTGTGGTATTTGTTGCGATTAACATCACAGCGTTCGTGTTATCTGATCCGGCAAATGCCAACTGGCTACCAGGGTTAAATCCGTACCAGCCAACCCAGAGGATGAATACACCCAGCGTGGCCTGTGCAATGTTATGACCGGGAATGGGAGAGGATTTACCATCCTTGAATCGCCCAATTCGTGGCCCGAGAACCAAAGCTCCTGCCAATCCGGCAAAACCACCGACGGCGTGTACGACAATCGAACCGGCAAAATCGTAGAAGCCTTTGGCGTCCAACCATCCGCCGCCCCATTTCCAGTATCCACTGATCGGGTAAATAAGCCCGGTTAGAATAATACTGTAGATCAGGTAAGAGCTGAATTTGAGACGACCGGCGACGGCTCCTGAAACAATCGTGGCCGCGGTTGCAGCAAAAGCAACCTGGAATAAGAAGTCTACCTGTGGATGTAATACTCCAGGACCAGGATCTCCTGCCTCTCCGATACCAAACTGGGCAAATCCGAAGTAACCATTGCCATTGTCACCCGGATACATCAGGCCATATCCTACGGCGTAATAAACCAGAACGCCGACACAAACATCCATGAGATTTTTAAACAGAATATTGATTGTATTTTTGGATGAGTTGAATCCTGACTCAACCATTGCAAAACCAGCTTGCATGAACAGCACGAGAACGGCACACAGAAACAGCATGCTGTTATCAAGTGCATAATAAAGTTCAGACAATGAAAGCTTGGGGGCTTCTTCCGCAGGGGCAGCTGCCTCTGCTGTTGCTTCTGCTGCTGGCTTTTCTGTCGGTTCAGCTTCGTCAAACGCCAATACTGGTTGTGAGAACGCTAATACCACGACAAGGCTTGCCGTTAAGCCTGTGAGCGCATGTTTCCAATTCATTTTGTCGCAAACCTTTCCCGGAGCCTAATCAGTCGATGTTTCTTCTGCTGTCTGGACAACCAATAATTCTGATTATGACCCCTAAATTCCAATCAACAATGAGAGCACTTTTTAGAATTCACAAAGCAAACAGTGTGCCTCATTGCTCTTTCGAAAAAGGATTCACAGAGTTATCTCATTTGTTTTCAGCACCTTATCGCATTACTTAATAAATTAATAATTCCAGAATCCCAATTTTTAATGTATTTCAATTGCGGGTTGATTAGGCATTACCCTACAGATCTGCCTTTCAATTAAGCACGGCGACCCCACCCCCAAGCGCAGACATTACGACTCCTTCTTTTTGACACAGAACCATCAACTCAAAAAAACAAGTTCGTTTTCAACGCTCCCCGATATCAAATTCTGGCATGGAATCAATGCGAAATCGGGAGCCCGGCTTTCATTCGGCCGATCCGCTGCCAACTTGGCAGTCCGGCAACACTTCCTGAATCGACGCATCTTCACAAAGCTTTATACAACAGCCTCTTACAGAGTGTGTTCCCGATTGGCATGATGATTGCATTTAAAGTCTGGCGTGGTCGGGGTCCAGGCATGATCCTGCCAACTTTGTTGTATTACACCTAACGTACTCACACGCCGACCGTACTGGATTTGCAGGAAGTCCGTGAAATTCCGTGTGAGATATCATCGTGGTCATGGACAAGATTTATTGGCCATTATTGCTGGTTGAGGAGAGACTGTGGCAAAACTTTTAAGCTTTGACGAAGAGGCCAGGAAGAGTTTATTGGCAGGCGTTGCCAAATTGTCGCGAGCCGTAAGCAGTACGCTTGGGCCGCGAGGGCGAAACGCTGTCTTGGACAAAGGCTGGGGAACCCCGAAGGTTACCAAAGACGGTGTCACTGTAGCAGAAGACATCGATCTGGAAGACCCTTTTGAAAACATGGGGGTCCAGCTCGTAAAAGAGGCTGCCTCCAAAACAAACGATGTTGCCGGTGACGGAACTACAACAGCGACCGTTTTGGCAGAAGCCATTTTTCGGGAAGGGCTGAAGTATATCGCTTCGGGAGCAGATCCAATGGCACTGAGTCGTGGCGTTCAAAAAGCCGTCGACGCAGTTGTGGAGCAGATTGGAAAAATCTCCAAAGAAGTAAAAGGCAAAGACAAAAAAGCCATTGAAACCGTTGCCACTATCGCCGGAAATAACGATCCGGAAATTGGTAAAATTCTGGCTGACGCTCTGATGAAAGTCGGGGCAGACGGTGTGATCACTGTGGAAGAAGGTCGTGGTGTTTCGACAGAAGTGGATCTTGTTGAAGGGATGCAATTCGAACGCGGTTTCCTTTCACCCCACTTCGTAACTGACGAAGATCACCAAACCTGTGACCTGGAACGAGTTCACATTCTGATCTGTGAAGAAAAAATCAGTTCTGCTCAAAGCCTGGTACCATTACTGGAAAAAGTTTCCAAAGATGGTTCACCTCTTTTGATCATTGCAGAAGATATTGAAGGCGAAGCGCTGGCAACTTTAGTTGTCAACAAATTGCGAGGCATTCTTAAAGTCTGTGCCGTCAAGGCTCCCGGTTACGGAGATCGCCGCAAGGCAATGCTCGAAGACATTGCCGTTCTGACAGGCGGAAGAGCAATTTTCAAAGACCTGGGAATCAAACTTGAAGCTGTCGAGCTGAAAGATCTCGGACAGGCCAAGAAGATTCACATCAGTTCTGACAACACAACTATTGTCAGTGGTGGCGGAAATAAAGCCGCTGTGAATGGCCGTGCCGAGCAGATTCGGGCAGAAATTGAGATCACAGACAGCGAATACGATCGTGAAAAACTTCAGGAACGTCTGGCAAAACTGGCTGGCGGTGTGGCACAGATCAATGTAGGTGCCGCTACTGAAACTGAAATGAAAGAACGCAAAGACCTGATTGACGACGCACTTGCTGCAACGCGTGCTGCGATTGCAGAAGGAATTGTTCCCGGTGGTGGAATTGCTTTACTGAGATCCAGCAAATCGCTGGATAGTTTAAAGTTGTCTGGCGATCAGGCACTGGGTGTTTCTCTCGTTCAGAAAATTCTGGAAATGCCTTTACGAGTCATTGCGGAAAACGCAGGTCTGGACGGTTCTGTTGTTTCCAACCGTGTCAAAAAAGACAAAAGCACTTCCTATGGCTACGATGCTTTGAATGATCGCTATGGCGATATGTTCGAATTTGGTGTCGTCGATCCTGCAAAAGTGGTACGCTCTTCTTTACAGAATGCGGCCAGTGTTGCCATTTTGCTGATGACAACAGACTCCATCATCGTTGAAGAACCTAAAGACGAAGATGACGACCACCACCATGACGATCACCACGACATGGGTGGTATGGGAGGCATGGGCGGCGGCATGCCCGGAATGGGAGGCATGGGCGGCATGCCTGGCATGGGAGGATTTTAGTCCCGTGCGGAAGCATTCCCTGGAGAATGCTACCCAAAGTCTTCGCTGAATTGCTTGTAACAACTAACATCATTTTATCCGGGAGCCGATCCTGGATTCACATATACAACCAGACCAATTGGAATATCGGGAGTTAACACAATGGAACTGAATCCCCTTGATGACCGTATCGTTATTGAACCAAATGTTGCCGAAGAAACGACTGCCGGTGGTATCGTTCTGCCTGACGCTGCACAGGAAAAGCCACACAGCGGCACCGTGATCGCTGTCGGACCAGGGCGTCTTCTGGAAAGCGGCGAACGCTGCCCGGTTGCCGTCGAAGTCGGAGACGAAGTTCTTTACGGCAAATATGGCGGAACAGATATTGAAGTCAGCGGTAAAGAAGTAAAGATTTTGCGTGAGAGCGATATTCTTGCCAAAATCATCAAGTAAAGAACTTACTTTTATCGGAACATCAGACAGTCGCCCGAATTGCTGACTGCTTTTCAGTTTCTGTCTGCTTTGGAAATCCAATTCAAACCACAATATCACGCAGGGGAGAACGGAGTAATCCGATCAAATGTTCGTTCCTGTTAAACAGAGGAGTTTATAAGCGTGGCAAAGCAACTATTGTTTGAAGATCGCGCACGTACCAAGCTGCAAAAAGGCGTGCAAATCATTAGCGACGCTGTAGCCATCACAATGGGCCCCACCGGGCGTAATGTGATCATCGATAAAAGTTTTGGGAACCCTGTGGTGACCAAAGACGGTGTTACAGTCAGTAAAGAAGTGGATGTCGAAGATCCTTTCGAAAATATGGGAGTCAAACTGGTCAATGAAGTCGCCACCAAGACCAGCGATGTCGCTGGTGACGGCACGACGACAGCCACCGTTTTGGCTCGTTCTATCTACCAGGAGGGTTTACGCGGATTATCTCTGGGTGCAAACCCGATGATTGTTCGTCGCGGGATCGACAAAGCTGTCGAAGCAGCCGTGGAAGCAATCGAAGCACTCGCAAAACCTGTAACGGAAAAATCGGAAATTGCCCAGGTGGGTGCGATCTCTGCAAACAACGATTCTGTCATCGGAAATCTGATTGCCGATGCCGTCGAAAAAGTGGGCCGCGATGGTGTGATCACCGTTGAAGAAGGCAAGGGTAATGAAACAACCCTCACTTTTGCTGACGGGATGCAATTCGATAAGGGATATATTTCTCCTTATTTTGTCACTGACACCGAAGGCATGAAGTGCATTCTTGAGGATTGCTACATTCTGATTTTCGAATCAAAGATCTCTCAATTACGGGATCTGGTGCCTCTGCTGGAGAAAGTCTCTCAGACAGGTAAGCCTTTATTGATTATCGCTGAAGACGTTGAAGGCGAGCCTTTAACTGCTTTAGTTGTTAACAAATTGCGAGGCGTTCTCAACATTGCCGCTGTGAAAGCACCCGGTTTTGGCGATCGCCGCAAAGCAATGCTGGCAGACATTGCCGTACTGACCGGTGGAACTGTGATTTCCGAAGATCTTGGCATCAAGCTGGAATCGGTTGAATTAAACCAACTCGGCCAGGCCAAGCAAATCGAAATTACTAAAGATTCCTGTACTCTGATTGAAGGTGCGGGAGAAACCGAAGCACTGCAGGCACGTGTTGCCCAGATTCGTGGACAACTCGCCAAAACAGATAGCGAATACGATCGCGAAAAATACCAGGAACGGCTTGCCAAATTGACTGGTGGCGTGGCGATTATTTCTGTAGGGGCTGCAACCGAAACGGAAATGAAGCAAACAAAAGCCCGTATGGAAGATGCATTACACGCAACACGTGCTGCTGTTGAAGAAGGAATTCTTCCCGGTGGTGGCGTAGCACTTCTCAGAGCTATTGATGCCGTTGAAAAAGTCAAAGGTAAAAACAGCGATGAGAAGATTGGCATCAACATTGTTGCCCGCGCTTTGGAAGGACCGATTCGCCAGATTGCAGAAAACTGCGGAACTGACGGAGCTGTCGTCGCTGACGAAGTCAAACAACTTACTGGTTCCCACGGCTATAATGCCAATACTGGTGAGTACGTAGATATGTTCAAAGCGGGGATTATTGACCCAGCCAAGGTTGTTAAAAACGCCTTGAAAAACGCCGCTTCAATCGCTGGCCTCATGTTGACGACACAGGTTCTCATCACTCGAAGTGATAGTACCGAAGGTGGTAAACTGGCTGATGTCGAAGGAAGTGTTCGATAATTTCTGCAATTCACTGAAAATTATTTCATTGAAATTCAGTATGAACTTTGTGATATCAGACGGGCCGCCGTAAAATGGTGGCCCGTTTTTTTCAGTTCTGACAGAACGACTGAAATGAGAAATTTAACCTGAACGGACACGGTAAATTTCGAAACCTTTAACGACGAGTAGTGATTTATGGCATCGAAACGCGATTATTATGAAGTTCTAGGTATATCGCGCGAAGTGACTAGCGTTGAAATCAAGAAGGCATACAAGAAGCTGGCGCTGGCAAATCATCCGGATCGTAACCCCGGTGATGAAGATGCGATCAAGCGATTCAAAGATGCGGCAGAAGCCTTCGAAACCCTGGGGGATGATAAAAAACGCGCTCACTACGATCGATACGGCCACGCTGACTTGGGAGCGGGCGGCAGTCAGTTCCATGACGTCTCTGATATTTTCAGTGCTTTTGGAGACCTCTTTGAAGGGTTTGGATTCAAAGGCAACTCGCAGCGGGGAGGCAATCGCCCGCGTCAGGGTGAAAGCCTGCGTACCAGCATACAGATTGATCTATTAGACGCTGCATCCGGCTGTGAGCGGGAAATTTATATTACCCGTCAGGAAACCTGTGACACCTGTCATGGCTCCGGCGCAAAACCGGGTACACAACCCGATGACTGCGATTACTGTGGCGGCGCAGGTCAGGTCGTTCAGTCACAAGGATTTTTCCGCGTGCAGACAACATGTCCCCGTTGTCGTGGAGCAGGAAAAGTCATTTCAGATAAATGTGCCAACTGCCGTGGAGAAGGTCGAATTGCCCGTGAGATCACGCTGGATATCAAAGTACCTGGCGGGATCGACAATGGCATGCAGCTTTGCCTCAGAGGAGAAGGGAATCCGGGTTTAAACGGGGGACCACGGGGAGATCTGTATGTCGTGGTCGGCGTAGATGAGCATCCCCTGTTCCGACGTCAGGAACAGGAACTTAGTTGCCATGTTCCCATCACATACACTCAGGCAGCCCTCGGTGCCAATATTGAAATTCCCACTCTGGAAGGACGACACGATCTGAAAATTCCATCGGGCACTCAGCCGGGAGAAATCTTTCGCCTGAAAGGCCTGGGTATGCCGAATCCTCACGGGGGTCGTCGAGGAGACCTGCATGTCATCATCCAGATTGATGTGCCCAAGAAAATTTCAGAACGAGAAGAAGAATTATTGCGTGAACTGGCGGAGATTGAACATACAGAAGTCTCACAACACCGCAGCCCGAATCGAAATTCGTTTATTGACAAACTAAAAGAATACTTTACACACTCTGATTAACAATTATCAAACTGTGTTTATAAGAACCAATCCTTTTCGTTTAATTGCAGACAACATCAGTTTTAATAATAGTGCGACAGGTCGGAATAATGGCAGATATGGAACAGCCTGAAGAAAATCAAAACCAAACCGAAAATAATCCGGTTGAAGAAAAAGAAACGCCCAACGATATGCCTACCCTGGAAGAGCAATTGCAGGCAGCGATTTCTGAACGTGATGAAGCTCAGGACCGTTTTTTACGATCACAGGCGGAGTTGGACAATACCCGTAAACGGTACCAGCGAGAACTGGAGCAGACGCGTCAATATGCAGCTGCTCCGTTCATTCAAGACTTACTGCCAGCTCTGGACAATCTGAAACGAGCCAGTGATGCCGCGGAAAACGCGAATCATGTGGATGAACTCAAACAGGGTGTGGAGATGGTGGCGAAACAACTTCTGGATGTCTTTCAGCGGCATAATATCAAAGCCATTGAAGCATTAGGAAAACCATTTGATCCCAATCTGCATGAAGCGTTGCAGCAGATGCCTTCTGATGAATATCCTGCAATGACCGTCACACATGAACTCGAACAGGGTTTTATTCTCAATGACCGCGTGGTTCGCCCTACCAAAGTTATTGTCTCTTCCGGCCCCGCTGAGAGTTAATTAATTTCTCATTGTCTTATTTTGTGAGCAGATACACGATGCCAACATATGATTATGTATGTTCCCAATGCGATCATAAATGGGAAGAGTTTCAATCCATCACAGCCAAACCGCTCAGAAAATGTCCCGAATGCGGCAAACTCAAAGCGAAGCGCGTCATTGGCGCCGGCGGCGGAATCATCTTTAAAGGTTCCGGATTTTACCAAACCGATTACCGCAGCAGCTCTTATAAAAAAGCAGCGGAAGCGGACAGTAAAGCGCAATCGGAAAGTTCGAAACCCAAAAGCAGTGATTCGGACTCATCCAAGAAGAGTTCCTCGTCTGATTCCTGATTACCTTTGATATTTTGCCTGAATTGATCTATAAGAGAATCTGACCACGATATTGCTTCTCATTTCGTCTGAGGGTCCGATGATTCAGCCGCAAACATGTCCCATTTGTCGAAAGGTCGTCACACTCAAAGCGAGTGACGAGCAGTCGCCGTTCCCGTTTTGCAGCAAAAAATGTCGCGATGTCGATTTTTTCCGCTGGTCTGAAGGACGCTATGCGATCATCGAGGAGCTGGACCCGCGCATGATCGAACTGCAACGTCTGGAGCAAGAAGGTGAAGAAGATTAAAGAGACTTCACCGCGCACTCCTGCCTGCTCTTCGACGAATCACTCTGACAGACAGCACAAAAGCGGCCTCTCTCCTGCCGTCAGAGGAACCATCTTCGGACTGGTATCAGCTCTGTCTTATACGGCCGCCAACATCGCACTGCGTGAGGCAGCCGTTGAGAACAACATCGATTGGGCGATTTGGCTTTCTGCTTTGAAATCCGTTCCGGCTACGATCGCCGGCTGGGTCCTGGTTACCTATCGCGGTTCTCAGGGATTACCTGCGCTCCCTCCGTGGCGACTGGTGATACCGTTGATCCTCACCGGGCTGGTGATGCAGTTTGGTGGAAACGTCATGTTTCAATGGTCACTGAGTCTGGGCGGGCTGGCATTTTCCGTCCCCTTGTGTTTTGCAACACTGCTCACAACGGGTGCACTACTCGGTCGCATTTTTCTGAATGAAGCGATTACTTATCGCATGTTTGTCTCCATGCTGATTTTAACTGCAGCGATTGTGTTACTGAGTCTGGGCGCCCATCAGGCAGAGGAATCTGTTTACGAACACATGGAACACCCTACCAGCTCAATGGCTACCGTCGCGCTGACAATTTTCGTTGCCTGTTTCGCAGGCTGCGCGTATGGTATCGGCGGCGCTGTCATTCGCGGTTCAGTCCGCAGTCAGCTTTCTATCTCAGCCACTCTGGTTTTAATCAGTACGACCGGTCTGGTCTGTTTAACAGGCGTCGCCGTCTATCGGCTTGGCATTTCGATTTTTTGGGAGACAACGGCCTGGCAATATCTGGTGATGTTAGTCGCAGGCATCATGAACGCCGTCGCTTTCTTCGCCATCGGGGCCTCAATGAGGCATCTAACGGTCACCCGCGTGAATTTATTAAATGCCTCCCAGACAGCGATGGCCGCGTTTGCCGGAGTGCTTTGTTTTGGTGAAGAATTAACCGTCTGGTTGTTGAGTGGGACGGCTCTCACCATTGGTGGTCTGTTCCTGATGGAAAAAAAGAAGCCGACCATTCCGAATAGTACATTGATTGAACCATCAACACCGCAGGTAAATCAGCAGCAGGTCGAATCAAATGGATAAAAGAGATTCTTCACAGAAATGGCCCCTCGTCTCAGCTTCGATTCCCCCCCCTCCGGCTTTACCTTACCCGGAAGTGGACTGTGACTGGGAAGCCCTGCATTGTATTCCTGTCATTGATCCGACTGCCTGGGTGACTCCTGATGCGATCATCACAGGCAGAGTGCGACTGAAGGCCCGCAGTACGATTTGGCATCAGTGCGTATTAAGAGGTGATTTAGAATACATCGAGGTGGGCGAAGAAACCAATGTGCAGGATGGATCGATTTTACATACCGATTACGAACATCCCTGTATTCTGGGAAACCGGGTAACCTTGGGACATTCTGCCATCGTGCATGGTTCGATTGTCGAAGATGATGCCATGATCGCCATCGGTGCCACCGTTCTCAGTCGTTGTGTGATTGGCAGAGGCGCCTTGATCGCTGCAGGTGCTCTCGTCAGAGAAGGCATTCATGTCCCTCCAAATACACTCTGGGCCGGCTGTCCTGCGCGACAGATCAAGGTGCTTACCGATCAGCAACAAGAACGGCTCAAGGCAACCTGGCAGCATTACGTGAATCTCGGTGCCGCCAGCCTGCAACGATTTGGTCGTAAACACATTGATGCCCTCTCTGAAGATCGCTAGGAAGTACCGCACCTGTTCACAGGTCCAATCTCTCTTCGAAAAACCTGTCAGTAGATCCCTTTTTTGCCTCGAAAACAGTCTCTTGTCTGTGGTATCTTAGGGGATCAATGTTTCAATGAAGCTAATTAACTCAGGATCCTCTCATGAATAACAGGCAATCTCGGACTTCATCCTCGACAACGCGTCGTGAATTTATCAAAACCGGTTCGGCAGCAGTTGCTGCGGCTTCGACTTTTTCCAGTGCCGTTTTTGCTGGAACGCCACAGACGGCTGCCTTGCAGGCCGGTCTGTTTGCAGGCGGAACCGACGTCCTCCGTGTGGGTCTGGTGGGTTGTGGAGGACGGGGAACAGGAGCCGCTGCACAAGCACTGGCAGCCGACCCGAATGCCAAGCTTGTCGCGATGGGCGATACGTTTTATGACCATCTTGATTCGAGTTATAATAACCTGAAAAAAAATCCTGTAGCCGAACAGGTGCAAGTGGACGCCGACCATAAATTCGTTGGTTTCGACGCCTATCAGAAAGTCATTGACTCCGTGGATGTGGTCCTGTTAACGACTCCGCCGCACTTCCGCCCGATGCAAATGCGGGCCGCCATCGAAGCAGGCAAACATGTGTTTGCTGAAAAACCGGTCGCCGTTGATGCGCCTGGGGTTCGTTCCATTCTGGAAACCTGCGAGTTGGCCAAAGAAAAAAATCTTTCCATCGTGTCTGGTCTCTGCTGGCGCTATCACAACGGAATGCGGGAAACGTTCAAGCAAATCCACGATGGGGCAGTCGGCGACGTAATGGCCATTCAGTGCAGCTACAACACACGCGGTTTATGGATGTTTAAACGCGAGCCGGAATGGAGTGATATGGAATGGCAGATGCGAAACTGGCTGTATTTCACCTGGCTTTCGGGTGATTTCAACAACGAACAGCATGTTCACAGCCTGGATAAAATGGCCTGGACGATGAAAGATGAAACGCCGATTTCCTGCAGTGGAACCGGTGGTCGCCAAACCCGGACCGGTCAGGAGTATGGCCACATCTATGATCACTTTGCGATTGTTTATGAATATGCCAATGGCGTAAAAGGCTTCAGCCGTTGTCGACAGCAGGATGGTTGTGCCGTCGACGTCTCCGATCATGTGTTTGGAACCAAGGGTCGCGTCGATGTATTTAAGCATCGTATCTTCGACCCCAAAGGTGAAAAGACCTGGCAATTCCGCGATAAAAGCGAAAACATGTATCAGGTCGAACACAATGAATTCTTCAAAAGCATTCGCTCAGGCAATCCCATCAACAACGGTGAGTATATGACCAAAAGCACCATGCTCGCCATCATGGGGCGCATGGCCGCCTACACGGGCAAATCGATTACCTGGGAAATGGCGATGAATTCCACAGAGGATTTAACGCCCGCCAGCTATGAGTGGGGCCCTCTGGCAGTTCCTCCCGTTGCGATGCCTGGAATAACGGCTTTCAAATAACCGTTTAGGTTATGTAATTTCTTTGATTTGAATCGAACGCGCTCGCAGTTTTCTGCGAGCGTTTTTTATTTACGTTCTCGATCAGCCAGAAACCCATTTGAAGAGGGCATCTTAACCTGAAATTCATGACCTCAGAAATTTTTCAAGATTGGTGAGTTTTTCGAAACATTTCCTCTTCCGCCGTGTTTGATCTTTGTAGCTTACTAGATGAGAGAAATACGAGATCATCAAATCGGCGCCCCTGGACGTACTGTTGCTGATTCAAAACATTACGGGGACCGTATTCCTTTCATCATACGCAAACAAAAGTGTAAACCTATAATTTACATACACTTAACATTTCAAAACCACCTTTCCGGAGACCTTCAGATGCGATTGACACATCTTCTTTCAGTTGGCACAACTCTGCTCGCAGTCTGTGCTACTACTTATGTGACCGCCCAGCCCCCTGAAAAGGGCGACCAGGGAGACCGACCGGAACGGAGAGAGCGCGGCGGTGATCGTGGAGACCGCGGAGGCCGTGAAGGTGGCCCCCCACGCGAAGGAAGAGGCCCAGGCGGTCGTCCCAATTTTATGTTGATGCTGCCAATCTTTGTGGTATTAGACGCCAATAAAGATGGAGAGATTTCCAAAGAGGAAATGGAAAACGCGACTGTTGCTCTTCAAACACTGGATAAAGACAAAAATGGCAAACTGACAGAAGACGAATTGCGTCCTGAATTCGGTGGTCGCGATGGCGGTCGTGGTCCTGGTGGCCCCGGCGGTTTCGGCAGACGTGATGGAGACGGTGGCGGGGACTTCGTCGAACGAATGATGGTTAACGATAAAAACAAAGATGGTAAACTGACAAAGGAAGAACTTCCTGAGCGGATGCAGGCCATGTTTGATCGGATTGATACCAACAAAGACAAGGAAATCGATAAAGCAGAGTTAACCAAAATGGCAGAGCAGTTTAACTCTCGCAGTCGTGGTGGCAGAGATCGTGGAAATCGCGATTCAGACAACAAAGATCGCCCGAAACGTCCTGAATCCGATAACTAATTGTTACCTAAAACCCATTTGGCTCTTTAACTCATCTCGTTTTTCAGGGACGTCGTTATGTACCCCAAAATTGCCTTGTTCGCTTTGTTGATGCTGATTTCCTCAAACGTTCAGGCAGACTGGATGCGGTTTCGGGGGCCAAATGGCTCGGGTGTTTCTGACGAAAAACAGGCAACACCTGCTGAATGGAGTGCTCAGAAAAACCTGAATTGGAAAGTGGCTCTGCCAGGTCATGGTTCATCCAGCCCAATCATCGTCGGTGATAAAGTCTTTGTCACCTGCTGGTCGGGTTATGGGATGAATCGGAATGATCCCGGCGATCAAAAAGATCTCAGACGGCATTTAGTCTGCCTGGATCGCAAGTCCGGAAAGATCCTGTGGGATAAAACGGTAGATCCTGTTCTGCCCGAAGATGTTTACACAGGCATGTTTGCCGAGCACGGTTATGCTTCACATACACCCACTTCCGATGGCAAGCGGGTGTATGTTTATTATGGAAAATCGGGAGCGCTGGCTTACGATCTCGATGGCAACCAGCTATGGCAAACCATCGTAGGAGATGAATTGGATCCACGCAGATGGGGTTCTTCATCGAGCCCTGTTTTATACAAGGATCTTTTAATCGTCACTGCCACCGCGGAAAGTGAAGCGATTGTTGCTCTGAATAAAGAGACCGGCAAAGAGGTCTGGCGTCAGGAGTCAACGGGCTTTAATTCGACTTGGGGAACCCCAATTTTGGTTCCGATTGACGACAAGCGAACCGATCTGGTCATTGGCGTGCCTTATGAAATCTGGAGTCTCAATCCGGACAACGGCAAATTGCGCTGGTTTTGTGAAGCGATGCCTACTGAGACGTATTGCTCAAGCGTGATCGCCTCTAACGGTGTGATTTATGGCATTGAAGGACGAGGCGGCGGATCGATCGCCGTGCGTGCTGACGGCAAAGGCGACGTCACCAAGTCGCACGTCGTCTGGTCGGGCCGCGATTCCAATCGAATTGAAACGCCGGTGATGTATCAGGATCGGATTTACTTCTTCGCCAACGGAGTCGCCAATTGCATTGATGCCAAGACCGGAGACCGACTCTTCCGCGGCCGCCTGGATTCGGGAAATTCCGTTGCGTCAGATAATAGTGAAGAAGAACCGGGGAATCGCCCTGGCGGACGTCAAGGCAGAGGAGGGGGCGGATTTCGCGGCAGCGACTATTCCTCACCCGTGATCGCGGACGGGAAAGTCTATTTTACTTCTCGATCTGGTGAAACTCATGTGATCAAAGCCAGTGATAAACTGGAGCCCGTCTCGGTAAATCGTCTGACCGATGATAATGAAGACTTCAGTGCGACTCCTGCAATCAGCGGCGGTCAAATCTTCATCCGTTCGGATAAGCACCTGTATTGTATTGGTGCGAAGGACAGTTAACCGGAACGAGCCAAACGCGGCTACTCGCCCTGAATCGTGACTACCAACCGCCGCCCGCCAGCGTGATTGCGATGCTCGCAGAGATAAATGCCCTGCCAGGTCCCCAGGCAGAGTTGGCCACGGCTGATGGGAATCGAAAGTGAATTCCCGATCATCGACGCTTTGACATGCGCGGGCATGTCATCGGGGCCTTCGCAGGTATGTACGTAAGGCAGCGATTCGGGGGCAATTTTGTTGAAGGCCATTTCCAGGTCAACGGGAACATCAGGGTCGGCGTTCTCATTGATCGACAAAGAAGCCGAGGTGTGCATGATGAAAACGTGCATCAGTCCCACATCGATCTGAGACAGCTCGGGAACTTGACTCAGCACTTCGTGTGTAATGATATGAAAACCACGTCTTAATGCTGGCAGACGAATCTGCTTTTGTATCCAGGCCATGACAGGTCACTCTCTTCAAACGTTGTGAGTTCGATCAGGGGCCGCTGCACACTGCGATCGCCAGCGGAGCCAGTGATCGGCCAATGTGATCGCAATCATGGCTTCGGCAATCGGGACAAAACGAGGCAAGAGACAGGGGTCGTGTCGCCCTTTGGTTCTGATGGTTGTTGGTTCGCCCTGGTTTGTTACCGTCGGCTGTTCGATCAGCAGGCTACTCGTCGGTTTGACTGCAGCGCGAAACACCAGCGGCTGCCCTGTTGAAATGCCTCCCAGATTTCCGCCATGCCGATTGGTGTCGGTTGTGATCACCGGGGCATCTTCTTCTGAATCTTCTGCGGCGATGAAGTGGTCATTATTCTGACTGCCCCGCATGGTCGCACAGGCAAAACCCGAACCATATTCAACCCCCAAAACTGCCGGAATGCTAAATAAGGCTTTGGCGATATCAGCTTTCAATTTATCGAAAACCGGCTCTCCCAATCCAGCGGGAACATTAATGGCTACAATTTCCGCCACACCACCAATTGAATCTCCCTCCTTGCGTATCTCATTAATGAATTCAATCATCTGGTGGGCCATATCATGATCAGGACAGCGCACCGGATTCATCGTGCCATCTGAAAATTTCTCAACCTGATCAGCGGAAATCGTAGTCGGATCAGCAATCTGTGCTCGCAAGTGGCCGACTTGAGTTACATATCCGATCACGCGCCCGCCAAAAGCGGCTGCCAGAATTTTCTTGGCAACAACGCCGGCCGCAACGCGTACATTCGTTTCTCTTGCACTCGATCGACCACCGCCACGGTAATCACGAACGCCATATTTTGCATCGTAAGTAAAGTCAGCATGTCCGGGTCGATATTTGTCTTTAATATCGCCGTAATCTTTACTTCGCTGGTCTTCATTTCGAATCAGAATCGCCAGACTGGTTCCCGTTGTAATGCCTTCAAAAACACCAGAGAGAATCTCGGGGTGGTCGGCTTCTTTGCGCTGGGTCACAATCTTGCTTTGCCCCGGTTTGCGGCGGTTCAGATCAACGAGCAGATCTTCCACGCTGAGCGGAATTCCGGGGGGAACGCCGTCAATAATTACCACATTACCCGGGCCATGGCTTTCGCCGGCCGTCGTAATCCGAAATGCCTGTCCAAATGAATTTCCTGCCATATATTGATTGTAACCGGACGCCTAGGAATGTCATCCTTCCCGAGAGGCTCCCGTTGATGAAATCATCGAGAAGGTAGGAATTGTTCCGAATATTCCCGCTTAGAAGCTCCAGAAAACGTTCCCAGGTAGCTAAAATGCCTTTGAAAAGTGAACACAATCAGCGAGATTCCTGTTTAAATGTATCGATTCCTGCCGAAGCTCCTCACAAATAACGGAAAGTAATCCGACAGTGCCCAACCAGCAACAGAACGATCTGCAAGTCGCCCCGTTATCGGGCTGCATGATGCTGACTTTCATGATCTTTTTTGGCTGTATGATGCCTTTAATTTTTGTGGATCTGGCTGATACCGCCTTAAGAAATCTGCATCTGGCACCGCAGGCTGCCATTCTGGTTCTATTTGGCATGATTTTCGGATCGTTGATTAATATTCCCATCTCACGTTTCCCACTCGACAAAGAGGTGAATGTCCCCGTCTTCGAATCTGTGGTGGGCCTGAACTTAATGCCGCGAATGCAGCGTTTGAGACAGGAAGCGATTATTGCCGTCAATCTGGGGGGCTGTGTGATTCCCGTTCTCCTGGCGGTCTGGCTGTCTCGATTCATTATCGCAGGCGGACTCACTCCCATACTGGTCACGCTGGCGGGAATCAGTTTCAACACTGTGGTCTGCTATCGCACATCGCGTCTCGTACCGGGTATGGGAATCGCGATGCCTGTATTTATTCCTCCGCTGGCGGCGGTCCTGGTAACATGGTTTGGTTTTGGTCTCTTCGGGCCGATGACGGGGGAATCAGGTGTCGACTTCGGTCCGCTCTATTCCCCCGTTGCGTTTGTGATCGGAATCTCCGGACCGCTACTGGGTGCCGATTTATTACACTGGAAAGATTTCAAAAAACTGAACTCCCCTTCGATCAGCATCGGCGGCGCGGGTACCTGGGACGGAATTGTGCTCTCCGGAATGATTGCCTCACTCCTCGCCTAGCTCCGGATTTCTATTTTACTTGTGTTCTTCATTACCATCCGATTGGTACTCTGTTGCAGAAATCTATAAACTCTCGGAAGCGGAAAGCAATTATGGGCGCTCGAAAACTCAGCGGTAAACGGTTCTGATTCAGCAAACCCAGTTAGGGAACAAAACCTTGGACGTGTGGCAAAATCTATTTTTGGCAGCAGTGGGCATCATCGCTGGCATCCTGAATGTGTTGGCCGGCGGAGGTTCTTTGATCGTTATGCCGACAATGGTGTTTCTGGGTATTCCCGGCGCGGTTGCCAATGGGACGATTCGCGTTGCCATTTTAGGGCAGAACGTGACTGCGATTGCCGGTTTCCGAAATAAGGGTTTTTCGGACTTTCGCCTCAGTTTATCATTGGCTCTCTGTGCGCTTCCGGGTACGTTCCTGGGTGCATTCCTGGGAGCCAAACTCAACAACGTCTGGTTTAATCGTGTGTTAGCGATCGTCATGCTGGGGGTATTAGTTTCGATGATCCTCGGCAAACGTAAAAAGAAACCGACACAGGCTGCCCTGGAAAAAACCACTACAGAAGAAAACCATTCTGACTTGGAAACCCCCGTTGCTCAGAATCCGAATTCCCTGACAGGTCACCTGCTGATGGTTCTGGCTGGCTTTTATGGCGGTTTCATTCAGGCAGGCGTCGGTTTCATCTTGATTGCCATTATGAATGGTGTCATGCACATGGACCTGTTGCGCACCAATATGCATAAGGTTTTCATTGTTGCCATTTATACGGTGGCTGCGATCGGAATTTTTGCCTGGCAAGGGAAGATCGACTGGATCACCGGTCTGACCCTGATGATTGGTATGTCCATCGGCGGCTGGATCGGTTCCAATCTGGCTGTCAAAAAAGGGGAGCCTTTCATTCGCGCGGTGTTATATACGGCTATTGTTTGTATGTCGATCAAGTTATTATTTACATAAGCGCTATGACACGTTTGATGAACTATCTTCCGATACGGATCACTGAGACAAGCAGGGAATAAATGAAGCGAATGAATAACTGGTGGTCTCCCGGGCCAACAATTCGATTCCTGATTCTAATCATCTTGATTCCGCTGAATTCGCTCGCCGGTGTGGCAGCAGCCGAACCTGAAGTCGCGCCGGTATTTGACGCAGCGCGCTCATACGAGTATCTGAACAAGATCTGCCGACTCAAATCGCGTGTGAGTGGTTCCCCGGGGATGGCGGAACAGCAAAAACTGATTTCAGAGCACTTCAGAGAACTGAAAGCGAAAGTTCAATTTCAGACCTTTGACGCCCCGCATCCCTTAAACGGGACCCCCGTGCGGATGAATAATCTGATTGTCAGCTGGTATCCGGAAGCCAAAAAGCGAATCCTTCTGGCCTGCCATTATGATACGCGGCCATTTCCCGACCGCGATCGACTCCAGCCACAGGGGCTGTTCATCGGCGCGAATGACGGAGCCAGCGGCGTCGCCTTCCTGATGGAACTGGGAAACGTAATGCGGGACCTGAAAATCAGCCACGATTACGGCGTCGACTTCGTCTTTTTTGATGGCGAAGAACTCGTGTATCGGGAAAACGATCCTTATTTTCTCGGCTCAAAATATTTTGCAAATCAGTACAAAAATCAGCCACCGGATTTCGAATATGTCTACGGAATAGTCTTTGACATGATCGCAGACAAGAATCTGGCGATCTATATGGAAAAGAACAGCCTCAAATATGCTCCTCAGTTGACCCGCAGTCTCTGGGAAGCCGCGCGGAAAACAGGGATCAGACAGTTCATCCCCCAGGCTAAATTTGAAATCCTGGATGACCATTTACCCTTGAATGAAATCGCCCGGATTCCCACCTGTGATATTATCGACTTTGATTACCCTGCGTGGCACACGACGCGAGATATCCCGCGCAACTGCTCGGGGGCCAGCCTGGCTAAAGTTGGAACGGTACTCATTTACTGGCTGCAGAATATTCCCTGATTTACGCAGCGACCGTCAAATTCGTTTCGTGATTTTCCTGACTGAACACAGCACCGGCGAAATGGAATCAAAGGCATGATTGATTCAATACTTCTACATCGCGTCCAGTTTGCTTTTACGGTTTCCTATCACTATTTGTTTCCCCAATTGACGATGGGGCTGGCGCTCTTAATCTTTATTCTCAAGAGCATCGGATTGAGAGGAAATCCCTGGGCGGATGTCGCAGCGCGATTCTGGCTCAAGATTTTTGGCCTCACGTTTCTGATGGGAGTGGTCACGGGCATCCCGCTCGAATTTCAATTCGGTACGAACTGGTCGCAGCTCGTGAAAAAAACAGGATCCATTCTGGGACAAACCCTGGCAATGGAAGGGATTTTTGCCTTTTTTCTGGAATCGACGTTTCTCTACCTCCTGATTTTTGGTGAGAAAAAACTGGGCAGGACCGCGCATTGGATCGTTTCATTCCTGTTGCTGCTGGGCACGTGGCTCAGTGGCTACTTCATCATCTGCACGAATGCTTTCCTGCAGCATCCGGTGGGTTATCGAATCGATGAAGCGGGAGTGTATCATCTCACCAGTATCTGGGCACTGCTCAGTAACCCCTGGGCACTCAAGCAATACCTGCATACGATGACGGGCTCGGTGATCACGGGCAGTTTTACAATGTCAGCCATCGCCGCCTATCATCTGCTCAAGGGACAACATCTGGAAATCACCCGACGGTATCTTTCGGTCGCTGTCATCGTCGGGTTTCTGGCCAGTGTGATTGTCGTCGTTCCCACCGGCGACTGGGAAGCAAAGCAGGTTCAGAAACATCAGCCGATCAAATTCTCTGCGATGGAAGGGCACTTTCATACGGAAGACGGAGCTGGCCTGGTTCTGATTGGCCAACCGAATATGGAAGAACTGAAAATTGACAATCCGATCATCATCCCCAAGGCACTTTCTTTTCTGACGCACGACAGCTGGGACGCACAAGTAAAAGGTTTGACAGAATATGACCGCGAACTCTGGCCGGACAATGTTGAACTGCTCTATTTTTCTTATCACATTATGGCAGGGCTGGGAACACTGTTTATTGGTTTGATGGGGCTCAGTATTTTTTTCCTCTGGAAACAGAAGCTGCACACCAGTCGCACATTACTCTGGCTTTTAATGCTGTCTCTGCCGTTTCCTTTTATTGCCAATACAGCGGGCTGGTTTACTGCGGAAATTGGTCGTCAGCCCTGGTTGATTTATGGATTAATGAAAACAGCCGACGGAGCCTCCCCGAATATTTCGCAGGGAAATGTCATGTTTACTCTGCTGGGCTTTATGGGGCTGTACCTGTTTTTATCCGTGCTGTACTTTTTTCTCGCCACGCGCATCATCAGTCAAGGTCCGGAATCTGTCGAGATCAACAAACCGGATTTAGTAGCAGAGGCAGGTGCTTAGAACCATGGAAACAGTCTGGTATATTCTGTTGTTGTTTATGATTGCCACGTACCTTGTGCTGGATGGATTCGATTTAGGAATCGGGGTGCTGCATCTTTTTATCGCTAAAAATCGATCGGAACAGAAACAGATTATCCAGTCGATTGCCTCTGTCTGGGATGGAAACGAGGTCTGGTTGATTGCCGCCGGTGGTACGATGATGCTGGCCTTTCCCGCATTTCTGAGTTCCATGTTCAGCGGCTTTTATCTCCCTTTGACGATGGTCGTCTGGTTATTAATTTTCCGCGCCATCAGTATCGAACTGCCTCACTATCTGTCTGATTCATTGTGGGTTCATTTCTGGAACGTCATGCTGTTTGTCTCCAGCGGATTACTGATCGTGATCCTGGGAGCCGCGATGGCCAATGTTTTTCGCGGGGTTCCCCTGGATGCATCAGGGTCCTTCTTCGAACCGCTGTGGACCGATTTTCGGATCAGTCAACAGACGGGAATTCTGGACTGGTATACCATTTTAAGCGGAATCACTTCCGCTTCCATTCTGCTGCATCACGGCGCCCTCTGGCTTGCAGCAAAAACTGAGGGAATCGTTCAGGAGCGAGCCCGCAAAACCGCTGCCCGGTTCTGGATCCTGACCGCCGGATTGACGACCCTGACTCTGCTCGCCAGTTTTTCGATTCAACCACAAGCCAAAGCCAGTTTCGCAGCTTACCCCTGGATGATCGTGCTGCCGCTGGGCGTGCTCGTATCACTGTTGTGTTCGTTATTATTTCGAATCAAAAACCGGAATATGTCGGCCTTTTTAAGTTCAGCGTTGTTCATCTATCTGGTCATTTTCACGGGTGCCGCCGCGCTGTTTCCCAATATCCTTCCCGGCCTGAATCCTGAGTTCAGCCTAACGATCTATAATACCTCGCCTCCACCAGAAGAATTAACATCAACGCTTTACTGGTGGATTCCCGGAATCTTGCTGGTAGGAGTGTATTTTACGATCATGTTCCGTTCCCTGCCGAAAGTCATTTCTGCCTCATCCGATCAGGAACATTAGCCTGTGTTCAGGTGAATCGCAGCAGCGGAACGCCTGATGCAGCCGGGCCAGTTCGAAGCGGACACGCAATTTATTGCAGGATTCCTGCAAGTGCTCCTCTCATAGAACCACCATCGCTGGCGGGATACTTCTCATGTTTCCCAAATGCAACATTTCCCTTTTTCCCTGTCAGATTGAGCATGATTGTTAAGAAATGACCGATCATTCAAAATTCTTCCTGTTTCCAGTCTCTAGAGTCTCCAAAATAAATTTCTTCAGACACGTTTCATCTCAAACTGATTTTGTTAGACTAAAAACGAATAGACGGGAAGATTGACTTGGTAACATTTCATACTTCAACTTCACAGGGATTTCCCCCACCATCGATCAAGGATGCTGATACTGTGACAGATACGATCCCGGGCATAATCGTTGGAACCCTCCTGGTTTTATTCGGTGCAGGGCTGATTCACCTCCATCGTACATCCTGGTTCCATCGCCAACTCGACGCAGATCTCAGTGACGACGATCTCACATTTTTCTCGAAACAATATCGCAGGCGGATGCAGACTTCGAGCCTGTTAATGCTGATCGGTTTTCTGATTGTGATCGGCGATTCCCCCTACATGCCCTGGAAATCGAATCCCGCATTATTCGCAGTCTACTGGGGTGGCATTCTCTTGATTGCTTTCTGGATCATCCTGAGCGCCATTGGTGACATGAGTGCGTCGCGCATCAGATCTGCCACGATGATTTCCAGGATACGGGAACAGCAACGCATGCTGGAAAAACAGATTATGGATCTGCGACAGAAGAACCAGCAAACGGCGGACAAGAAATCATCTTCAGAGCAGGAGCAGTAATCCACTGCGTAAGCTGAAGTCGCACACGCGCCCACCTGAAGCATTGTAGAAGAAGATCTCAGGATGCAACGCGTGCTTTCACCAGCGCTTCCGATGGCAGGCGATCGTAGCCGAACATCTCAAACGCTTTCTGCCAGCGCTCGTAGATTTTCTTTTCCTGGGCAGCATCCATTTCGTATTTGTTTTTCTTATAGGATTTCTGATCCTTCAAATACGGCTGCATGTTCTTTTCCAAATCATCAAAATCAGGAAGGTTCAAGTGCTCATAAACTTTTCTGAGTTCACCTACGGGGTCTTCCTCAAGATCTTCAAAGCGAACTTCATGCAGTTGACCTTCCGGCACGATTTGTCGGTCTCGCTCATAAACATCCAGATGATTGAGATAAATATTGGACATGTCTACTTCTAATTTTTCCATGTCGAGCGGAGCAAAACCGTTATCGCCAAACATGGTACGGCGCAGATGCAGCGTCGAATTATAAACTTTGTATGGGTCGCGATAAATATAAACGAACTGGGCATCAGGAAACATCTTGAGCAGAAAAGGGATCCGAAACGTATGTGTCGGCGACTTTAAAAGGACACGCTTCTTTTCACCTGACTTAAAAGTCAGTTTTTTCATGAAATACAGAAATGTCTTTTTCCAGATCGATGCTTCTTTGGGAGTCAGTTGATCCAGTTCATAGTAGCGATCATAAACCTCTGGCTGATCACTGAAACTGATCGCCAGGTAAGGCGACATCAAATGCAGCAACAGGATGGACGTTTCGTCTTCTTGAGGCAAATCCCATGTGACAGGCATATTATCCATCGGACGCTGTTTCGGTAACAGATGTTTCACAACATGCTTCAGCACAGGCTCGGTAAGCAGAAAATGAGAGGGAAACAGCATGGCCCCCATATTGGGATAGATGAACTGTTTATCCATCGACATCAGGTTATGCAGCAGCGTCGTACCACTGCGCCAATGCCCGATGATGAATATCGGTGGTTCCAGTTTTGTCCGATTGACTTTGCGGCTGAAAATCAACTTTTCCAGCAGGGCAAAAAACGAATTGGAAATACTTAATATAGCGGAAGAAATCAAGCGAGGCAGACCAGACCATCGAATGGTGGGTCGCAGCCTCATTAGTTTGATATAATTTGTGAATCCAATTCCAGACCAGACACAAAAAGGGCCTTGGCTAGATCCACTATTCTTTTCCTGGGGTTTCGTCATCTGAAGCGACTGTCCTACTCTTTTCAACTCAAGTCAAAGTCCGTCTGATAAAAATTCTGCCCGAACTCAGAAAACTTGGATCAACACGACTTGGCCGAAATGTAAAGTATATACGATATCTATTTATGGTAGCAGACTAAGTAGTTTAACCGCTATGCCGTTAATTTTGTACTGCTATATCCATTTTATCCATAATTGAACTGCCAAGGTTCACAGGATCTACACTGAGTTTATTTCGGCATCCCGCGAGAAAGACTTCTACGAACTCTCTCCCGTTCAACGGGATTGATCAAATACAGTAGAGACCACCCGGCATAAAGTCCGTGCCCACACTCTCTCTAAACTATCTGTTCTTCCTCAGTTGTACAATTAAAACGACCGTAAATAGTTTTGAAACACGCTGTTCCCATAGTCTAGAGAGCATTACATTTAACCATAGCGTCTCTCGTTCTATGATACTCGGTCCAAATGGCTCTGGAGACGCTACAGTAAACTTGGACACAGGCTAACCTGAGAACAGGAGTTTGGCTCCGGAAAGCGACAGAAGTGGACACCAGACTAGTCAACCAGACCTCGGATGGCTTGAAAATCTTTTTTGAGTGACTGATAAAGCTGACGATAAACAGGATATGACTTGTTGTATACTTTTCTGTCTTTAGGGTTTACGTTCGTACTCTCGACGACCCGAATCGTCGCAGAGCAGGCTTCCACCACATCTTTATATGCCCCCGTCCCCGCGGCTGCCAACAGCGCAACACCATAAGCGGGCCCCTCTTCGGCATTAATCGTCACAACCTTTCGGCCATAGATATCCGCCTGAACCTGACGCCAGAAGGGGCTTCGGGCTCCGCCTCCAGAAAGCCGAATCTCCTGGACGGGAATATTCAGTTCCTGAATGATTTCCAGAGAATCGCGCATAGCGAAAGTCGCCCCTTCAATCACGGCCCGACTCAGGTGAGCACGTCCATGACGCAGGCTTAACCCGATCCAGGCAGCGCGTGCAGCGGGATCAGCATGAGGCGTGCGTTCACCCGTCAGATAGGGCAGGAACAACAGTCCCTCACTTCCGGCAGGCGCCTCGGCGGCTTGTGCAGTGATCAGTTGATACGGGTCCACCTTCTGGCGTTTGGCTGTGGCGACCTGTTGTTCGCAAAGTTGATCGCGATACCATTGCAGGCTACCACCGGCTGACAGCACGACTCCCATCACGTGCCATTTGCCCCGTACCGCGTGACAGAAGGTATGTACCCGGCCTTCGGGATCAGTCTGCACTTCATCGCTATGGGCAAACACAACCCCACTCGTTCCCATCGTCGCTGAAATCACACCTTTTTTCACGATTCCATTACCGATCGCACCAGCGGCCTGATCTCCACCGCCACCGACAACGGCTACGCCCTGGGAAAGTCCCAGCAGCCGGGCCGAAGCTTCGGTTAAATGACCACTGACGTCTTCCGATTCATAGACTTCCGGCAACAGCCCTTCGTCCAGTTCCAATTTTTCCAATAGCGGGCGACTCCATTTTCGCTGTTTGACATTCAGCAGCAATGTTCCAGATGCGTCGCTGACTTCAGTCGCAAATTCCCCCGTTAATCGATATCGAATATAATCCTTGGGCAACAAGACCTGCACGGTTTTATCAAAATTCCGGGGCTCATGATTGCGAAGCCAGAGTATCTTGGGCGCGGTGAAACCGGTTAACGCGGGGTTCGCCACCATGCCGATCAGTTTTTTCCGTCCGCCCGCACGCTGCTCGATCTCAGCACATTCGGCAGCCGTTCGCTGATCATTCCACAACAGGGCAGGCCGAATCACTTCGTGTTTTTTATTGAGGAAGACACTCCCGTGCATCTGCCCGCTCAGTCCAATCCCTTTGATATCCGCAGCCTTGATTTTTCCATCCTTCAATACTTTGCGAACGCTCTTGATCGTGGCCTGCCACCAGTCTTCCGGGTTCTGCTCCGACCAGCCGGGATGAGGGCTATAGAGTGGATATTCAATCGTCGCGGAAGCAAGGATCGTTCCATCTTCCTGCATTGCCAGAGTTTTTGTGCCACTCGTTCCGACGTCCACGCCCAGAAAAACTGCCATGCTGTTTACCTTCATCCCTTAGTTTGTCAATCAATGGTTGTTAGCAGAATAATACGTTAACTTGATGCGATCCACTGTCACTCGGGACAGACGCATCCAATAGGCTGGATTTCCGCAATTTCACGAATCCAGATATTACGAAACCGGGTATCGTTTTGATGAAACTGGAGCTGGATGGGCAGTTTCTCTTCATGAGCCGTATAAAAAGCGGGCTGATGATAAAAGGTGCCGCCTTGCAGTTCCGTATGATTTTGCACAACCACACCATTCTGGATGACCGTGACAAAAGCGGACTTTACCAGTTGCCCATACTCATCAAACCGGGGCGCTGTAAAAATAATGTCGTATGTCTGCCATTCTCCCGGCTTGCGGCAGGCATTGACCAGAGGCGGCCATTGCTTATAAATCGATCCCGCCTGACCGTCAAAATACGTTTTGTTTTCATACGAATCGAGAATCTGGACTTCGTACTTTCCCATCAGAAACACACCGCTGTTCCCGCGGCCTTGTCCTTTGCCTTCAATTTTTTCAGGCGTAGCCCATTCCAGATGCAACTGGCAGTCACCAAATGATTGCTTCGTTTCGATGCTTTTATTGGTGGTAATCGCGTAACCATCCTGAATTTTCCATTGGTCGCCGTCTTTCCACTGATTCAGATTTTTACCATCGAACAGAATAATCGCATCGGAAGGCGGCTTATCGGGACTCGTGGTCACAATCGTGGGCTCTTTCCAGATCAGACCATTCTTGTATTCATCCACCAGATTACCGTAAGTGTGATAGGCGGTTCCCAGAAAAACTACAGCCGCCAGAATGTGAGCTTTATTACGCAAGCCTGCCATAATCTTGTCCTGTTCTATTCGTTAATAATCTGATTTAAAAATTGAAATGATCCACGCATCTCGGATGCAACCCGTCCAGTGAATCCCACCGGGGGGGGACTAATAATCCAGACTGGCGCCTCCTTCGGCTTCGATCGCCTGACCGGTGAGAAAGCTGGAATCTTCGGTTGCCAGAAACAAAGCCAGTCGCCCCATTTCTTCAATGGTTCCCATGCGTTTGAAAACCTGGAGATCGGCAACACGCTTCAATGCCGTCTCGGGGTCGGGCAGAGTCGCCGCCCAGTCTCGCATCAGCGGTGTATCAATATTACTGGGCAGGATTGCATTCACCCGTACGCCGGCTTCCCCCAGTTCAATCGCCAGTGATTTCGTGAAGCTGACCTGAGCGCCTTTGGTCGCACAATAGGCGGTCGAGTGATGCTGCCCCAATACCGCAGTCATCGACGACATATTGATGATCGTCCCTTTGGTTTTGCGTAAATGCGGCAAGGCATACTTCGCACCGGCAAACGTACTGAGAAAGTTCACGCGCATCAAAGATTCCATTTCTTCGATGCTGGTTTCCTCCAGAGACATCGCCGCCGGGTGAACCCCCGCATTATTGATAATACAATCCAGTCGGCCGAACTGTTGCGCTGTCAGTTCAACTGCAGAGCGAATCTGTTCGTGTTCGCCGACGTCGCATTGAATAAAAATTGCTTTGCCGGGACCTTTTTCATTTAGTTCGCGGGCTAAATCCTGACCAGCGTGCATCCCTCGCGCGAGAATCGCTACCAGCCCGCCTGCTTCGCAAAAAACACGAGAGCAGCCTTCTCCAATCCCTTTACTGCCACCGGTAACTATCACGGCGCGATCTTTAAATCTCATACTTCCCTCACACGATCTATCTCGCAGGATCAAACTCGGAATCAACGGGCGATACTATTTCCGGTTTGCCATTTACGGTAACAATTACCGAGAGGGAATTCCAATCAAAGGCTGAGATGAATTCTCAAACAGGGATTAATTAAATGAGCTTAATTTTCCCCGTGTTCCCGTGAGGGCTGATCAGGCAAAGTTTACTGCTGAGAACCGAGGCGTAATATTTCAGGAAGCTCGGCCAGGTTCAAATTGCCGCCACTTAAAATCGCTACGACCGTCTTACCTTGAAATCGCGTTTTATCTTTCAGGACTGCCGCCAGAGCGGCAGCGCCCGCTGCTTCTGCCAGATTGTGCGTCTCCTTCAGGATATGATAGGCGGCGATTCGCATCTCATCTTCGCCGACCAGCAGAAAATCATCCACGACGGATTTCATAATCTCCTGTGTCAACTCAGCCGCTGATCGCGTGGCAACGCCTTCCGCCCAAGTATCGGCAGATTCCGTCGTCTGCAGTCTTCCCGATTTCCAGGACAACTGATTGGCCGGCGCATTCTCTGCCCCCACAGCAATGATTTCGGTAGCCGGACTCAAATGCCTGGCGACGATGCCCGTTCCACAAACACCGCTCCCCATGCCGACGGGAACGAGAATCACATCCGGCGCTTTCAGCGTTTCAAATATTTCGATCGCCTGTGTTCCCACGCCGGCGATCAACTTCGGTTCATTAGCGGAATGCACATAACGCTGTTTTCCATCGACCAGTTCCTGCTCCAGATACCGCTTGGCTTCGTCAAAGTCTGCTCCCCATTCAATGATTTCCGCTCCCAGCAGTTTGATGGCACGGACTTTATCGGGGTTATTTTTTTTCGGGACGACAATGGTGCATTTCACGCCAAACTTGCGAGCCGCATACGCCAGCGACTGACCATGATTGCCTGTCGAACATCCGATGATTCCCGCCGCACGTTCCGCGTCAGAAAGCGTGCTGACCAGATTGATCCCCCCCCGCACTTTAAACGCACCCACCGGTTGGTGATTCTCATGCTTTAAATAAAAATTGGTTCCCGTTAACTGGCTCAAACCAGGCCACTCATAAAGGGCCGTCGGTGCCAAGACCTGACGAACGCGGGGAACCGCTTCCTGAATATCCTGAAAGGTAGGGACTTGCATAAGGAATACCTGACTGAACCAAACTGATTTCACAAACGGAATAAACTTAAAGGGAGTGACACGCAACTGTCGTTGAAGTTCGCCATAATATAGCTGATTGTCAAGCTCTGAAACGTCTGATTTCAGAACCAAACACGAGAACTCGTCGTTGCAGAGGCTCAAATCGCCTGTTATCATTAGAGTAGGGATTGGCAGCCATCAACACTGTGTGCCAATCACCACGATTCAACCTGCCAGTCTTTGGGAGCCTGGCTACCGTTAACTCCATTCGTTACGGATCGGTATCACCAAACCAGTTTTAATGCGTTTGATGTGCCAGGAATTCCGGGTTAAAACACATCTTCCCCGGTACTTCACTCGCGTCCCCGACTGAGGACGAATTACCATGTATCGGGGCGTCTTCGCTTTTGAATCAGCTGAAATAAGCGACTGCTATACTTTCAGATCTTCCGCACCTTGTTCCAGATCACTCTGATAACGCTGCCTGACCGGCTCAATAATTTCGGCGATGAAAGCGTCGACCTGTTCCGGTGCCCGACCGATATATTTCCGGGCATCAAGGGCGCTGTTCAGATCACAGTCTTTGAACGCAGGATCTTTCTGCAGGCGTTCGATCAGATCATTCTGCCCGCCACGCACTTTTACTTCCGCTCCTGCAGCCTGACTGTGAACACGAATCAATTCATGCAATTCCTGACGATCGCCTCCTGCTTCGACACCGGCCATCAGAAATTCTTCCGTCGCCATGAAGGGCAGTTCTTCGTTCAGATGTTTCTCGATGACCTTAGGGTAAACGACCATGCCGTCCACAATATTGCGATACAGAATCAGAACCGCATCAATGGCCAGAAACGATTGAGGCAGCGATAGCCGCCGGTTGGCACTATCGTCCAGCGTGCGTTCCATCCACTGTGTCGCCGCGGTATCTTCCGCATTCGCGGTCAGGCTGATGGCAAACCGGGCGAGCGAACACATCCGTTCGGATCGCATGGGGTTCCGTTTGTATGCCATTGCTGAGGAACCAATCTGATTCTTCTCGAACGGCTCTTCCAGTTCTTTGCGGCTTTGCAGAATGCGAACATCGTTCCCCGCTTTATGAGCCGACTGACCGATGCCACTCAAGGCCGACAAAACCTGCGCATCGACTTTGCGCGAATAGGTCTGCCCGGTGACGGCATAACGATCTGTGAAACCCATCTTTTCTGTCACACGCCGATCCAGTTCATCGACTTTCGCATGATCGCCTTGAAACAGTTGCAGGAATGTCGCCTGAGTTCCGGTGGTCCCTTTGACGCCACGAAAGCGCAGTTTTTCCAGACGGTGTTCAACTTCTTCCAGATCCAGAATCAGATCATAACACCAGAGCGTCGCCCGTTTTCCGACCGTTGTTGGTTGAGCCGGCTGCAGGTGAGTGAATCCCAGACAGGGTAAATCGCGATACTCGTTCGCAAACTTCGCCAGATGATCAATGACCGAAACAAGTCGGGCACGAACGCGTTCCAGACTTTCACGAATCATCACCAGTTCGCTGTTATCGGTCACAAAACAACTGGTGGCTCCCAGGTGGATAATCGCCATCGAGTCCGGACAACGATCGCCGTAAGTATGGACGTGTGCCATCACATCGTGACGCAGTTCTTTTTCATATTTAGCAGCCAGATCGAAATCAATATCATCGATGGCTGCTCTCAGGGATTCAACCTGCTCGGCGGTAACAGGCAGTCCCATTTCATGTTGTGATTCCGCCAGCGCGACCCATAACCGGCGCCAAGTGGAATGTTTTTTCTGAGCCGACCAGATCTGGCTCATTTCCTGGGAGGCATAACGACTGATCAACGGATTTTCATAGGTATGATGACTCAATTTCTTCTCTTTCTTCAGCGCGGCGAACCTCGAATTGACTCGGATTCTGTTAGCTCATTATCATTTCAACTAGTACTAAGCGTCTGTAACAGGAACCACTTTCACGTTCTCTGCGACATGAATTCCCATCGAGATCACTTGTCCGTTCCATTCCGAAACCACAATGCCCGCTTCCGCATTTTTTTCTTTCACGGTACCTCGTGAGCCGATCTTTAAACCTGACCGGGACAAAAATCGCAGAAATTCGGTTTCCTGATCGGTGACCTGAACAATCTGGACGTGCGTCCCAGGCTGGCATGCAGCCAGCGTGGTCAGGTTCGGATAAGCGCGACGCATCTGGCCATCGATAGACGGAATCGGATCGCCGTGTGGATCGGTCTCCGGGAACCCCAGATATTCGTCGATGTGGTCGACGAGAAAATCACTCACCGCATGTTCCATATTTTCTGCTTCCGCATGGATTTGATCCCAGGTCAGTTTCAGCGTCTGGAACAGAAACAATTCAATCAACCGATGTCGACGCAGAACCCGAATGGCAGTCTGTTTGCCAATGTCTGTCAGAGAGGCTCCCTCGTACGGGCGGTACTCGACAAGCTTGGATTGTTTCAGCGTTTTGAGCATGCTGGTGACGGTTCCGGGAGCCACATCCATATATTTGGCCAGCTCGCCGGTACTGATCCACTCCGAGCCGGACTGGAGACTGATTTGTAAGATCGCCTTCATATAATTTTCGACGGTTAAACTAGTGACGCTCACCAAAACATCCTGACTCATCAAGTTATAAACTCTTACGCAATAAGAGATTAATGGATAACGAGAAACGTAACCATCGTCCAGAGAACACAATCCTGGTTCACATGCTCCTTTATCCTAGCAACATCACAAATCACTTGGAACAAATACCCCGCACGAAATTAATCGCATTTCGAGATACCAAGGAGTTTCCTCCCGATTCGGGCGATTACCTCAATCCTTTTACAGATCAACACTTACCACTTATTCACCAGCAGCATCAGAATCCCGCGATTTCATTGAAATCCCTTACTTTGGGTGATGCTGGAACTCAGGTTATGCCGATTTTAATGATTGTACGGTTTCCTCTCGATCCTCTCCTATATCGCTGTCATATTGTCACAAGGAAGGCCGGATGTTCTGCTGGCGCACGATTTATTACACATTCTTGGCAATGATCCTTTTACCAGGCGCATTCAACGTCACCTTTGCGCAAACAGAATTCCGTGAGTTGCATCAACAAAACCAACTCCAACGGACTGCCTTCATCGGGCTGCTGGGTGAATTTGTACATTGTGCCGCCTATGAAGTAGAAGAGCAGGATCTTGCATTGCAAAAGGTGATCTCACAGGCACAGGGGCTCACCCCGGAATCGTCTGGCATCATTCGCGTGATTCGCGGGGGTCGCGTCAGTCAGGATCTGCTTTATACACCTGGGTCAGCATTTCCCCTGATGGACGGTGATGTGTTGATTGCCCTGAAGGTGCCAACAAATGTGATCAACATTTCCGCGGAACAACAATGGGATGATGCCCAGAGAAACCAGCAACAGTCCACTACAAAGCTCACGCAGATTGCGATAGTCAATTTATTGAACCGCCCGGTCGTATTTGGCGTCCCTCCGGAAATTGCTGATCTGGCGGGCATTCTACACTGCCTGAGACAACCATTGGAAAACTATTCACAAATTGCAGACTCCATCAAAGTCATCCCGCCGCAACGAACCGGGACCAACGCCGATTTCAAAACCAAAAAACTCACTTCCAAATTTGCTTCCGGAACCGTACTGGTTCTGAATTCCCACAAGAGCATCGATCTGTCGCTGGTTCCCCACTCGCTGCCGGTACCTCGACGTTTACCGTCAACGCTCTCGCCAGTTCCAGAGGCGTCATTACGATCAACGGCGCCTGAATCAGTTTCATTCGAAAAATCACAGTCTCAACAGACAACTCCCCTATCAGAAGACGCATATCGTAAATCGCAGGGAGTCATTTATCCGGAACATATCTCTCCCCCCTCAGAGGCAGCTCCTCTGAAAACAGGATCAGACCAACTGCAACTGAATGGCCCGCTCCTGCAACAGACAGGCGCCAGCTTAACCCTGGTTCCTAAACCCGATGTTCCACAGTCCGAAACACATGTGGAAGCAGCATCTGGCGAGGCAGGATCACAGAATCCCCCTGCACGGTCTACCGTGCCCAGCATGGCATTGAATGCAGCTCCCGCTCCTCCCACAGATTCCATTCAAGTTCTGCATGACGACGATTTATCCAAAATCGAGGAACATGAAGAAAAGGCAAGTTCACCCTCATTCCTGCCTCAATGGAGTTATTATCTGTTTCTGGCCGCGATTGCTGCTGTGTGCTGGAAATATCTTCAGAACAGGACGCAAACGTCTTCTCAAAATCAGGTCCGGCAAAAAGGTATGTCTTCTGCCTCTCGAAACTCAGATGCAGAAGCAACGATTATTTCCAGATATGACTCATTACCGCCTTTACCGAACAAGTCCCTGCTGGAACAGATCCTGGATAATAAGATTCCCGTGATTGAAGAGAATCCTCAAATTCCGACGCAAACCTTTATTTACGGACGTCACCAATCCAGATCAGCGCGGATCGACCAGCCGGAGTCTCTCAAAGGGCCTCATTTCAACAGACGGGAAGAGCGTGAATCGACAGTTCCTCCAAAGCGGGAAACCACAAGCTCGGCTCCTTCTGCCTCAACTCCCGGGACGACGGAAAAAAAATTGAAGTCGCCTGCATTTCGATTTGACAGATCTCATCCGGGGTCCTCGCTGCCGCTTGAGGAAAAAACGATCCCTCAAAAGACGACCCGCATGGACTCTTCGAATCAGAAACAGGCTGTCCAGGCGGAAACAAAAGTGAATTCCGGGATTCTCGATCGTGTTTTGTCAGCAGTGCAGGGAGTGATCCATAAATGAGCAGTTCACTATTTCTTGGGTCAACTTGCCTCAGAACATTACAGAACGATTCTTTTCACAAGTTGACACGCCGCTCTATCGATACCGCGTACACAGTCATGGAAGATACGAGAGAGAATCGTTTGCTGCTGCAGAAGATTGCCATCCCTTTTCTGTACTCCGAAGACACCCTGATTATTCCTGGCGAACATGCAGGTTCTATGGCACGTTTTTCTAACTTGCCTTTGTTTTCGCTGTTTTCTAAAGGGGAACTGGTTCTCAATGATCCAGTCAATCGACAGTTACTCTCAACCTTAATTCAATCGGTCCTGCCCAAAACGAATCGAACCGGCGAGTATTGTTCTTTTATCGCTCCTGGTACAGATCCTGCTTCGTCACTTAATAAACTGGTAGCGCAATTAATCACATTACAGGGTTACACTCCTTTAGCGACAACCATCACTTTGGCCGCCGGCCTGGCTGCGCTGCCCGCCAGCTCACACTTCTCAGGATATGTCGTTTACCTCGGCCATTCCCATTCGGAAATCGGGTTGATTCATCAGAGTCGCGTGGTCGTCAGGCATTCTGCACCTTATGGCAGTGAATGGATGGACGAACAATTGGCCCATGCCTTCAAATTCTTCACCACCAATTCAGAAGGCCAGACGGTGCCGGATTCTGCCAAGGCTAAAACCAAACGCCTCAGCCCCGAGATCAATCTCAGCCCTTATCTCACCAATCATTCCCTGCTGGCAAGTTGGTATGAATCACTGTTTGACACGCTGTTAGACAAATTCGCCAGCCAAATGAATACGATGCAGAAATATATTGAAACGCTGGAAACACTTCCGGTGGTCTTCATGGGAGAACTGTCACATCTTGACGGATTTGGTGAATTACTGGCACAGAACCTGACCAGCAGAAAAATTCGCTTCGACACCCGCGAGGTCACACTCATTCAAGACGAACATTTCACTATCGCCCGCGGTGCACTGGTTGTGGCCGCGATGGAAGAGGAAACGTACCGTCGAGCCGCTTAATTCTGACAGCTTATTTCTGGCTGTTCACTTCCTGAGTTAACTCGTCCATAAACTTCAGAAAATCCGCTTCCAGCGTTTGAATATTCGTTTTAAACGCTGCTTTGAAATCCTGCTCTCTGGACTCAGCCGAGTATCCCTTGAGCGGATCACGCTCTGATATTTGTTTCAGATAGCGTGCATACCGGGCAGGTTGTGTTTCCACCAGAAAAAACGTCAACGCCCATGCTTCTGCGTAGGCATCCAGTGCAGAAGATTTAAACAGATTATCTTCCCGGACAAATGACCGCAGTGAATTATTCTCTCGCCGTTTCTGAGCATAATTGGCAAACCAGAGCAGCCGATTTCGATTAATACGGGTGATCGATTTACCGCGTCCACCGGTGTGTGTCCGCAGTTCGTCGGACTCAAAAGTCGTTGCCAGTCCTTCGACAACCCAGCGCGGATTATCGCCGACCCGCGAATGCAGGCCCGTGTTAAACGCGACCTGATGCGTGGCTTCATGAATCATGGTATCGCGCAGGGCTTCTGTCAGATTTTTACCATCCGACGATACTCGGGAAAACGCCAGTTCATTCTCGTCCTGATTCTGTTCAATACCGACGGAACTTGTTGCGGTTCGCTGGTCAAATAAAGCAGTTCGATTCGTGTGCGGGTGATAATATCCCAACAGTCCCTGACCTGTTCTCACACCATCTTTTTTACAGTATTCGTAAAACTGACCCTGATCCGGAAAAACAATTGTCACCATCAGAAATTCGGGAGACTTTACCTGATAACCTCGCAATGAAAAATAATGCGTAAAGGATTCATAAAGATCTTCAAACACACCACCGTAAGCTTTGGCCTTACCGCGGGGAGCACAGATCAGATAATGCCTGGTGGAAATCACTTCGAACAGGGGGCCAAATTCTGTCTGTAACTGCAGTTTCATTTTATTGAGAGGCAGCCTTTGAAATTCCGGCGCGACCCGTCGAAATGAAGTTACGTTTTGCAAAGGTACCTCAGACAGCATACCAGCCTGATCCATCAGCCAGCTCACGTCAGCATTATGCGCCACCGATTTACCAACAAAAACGTCATTACCGGCTGTGATCTCAATCAGTGAGGGGGGCTTCGCAAAGACAGCCGTCTCGGCTGCGAAACAGAGACTGACCCCCGTCAAGCATAATAGAATGGTACGAAAACAGGTCAGCATCGGGGCGGCCTCTCAACAGCAAGCAGGTTCGCAGATTCTCTTTCGATAAAGATTCCTCTATATGTAGTTTAATACCCGTTTTGACATGCGGTTCCGGAAATAAATTTCTGCCGTCATTCAGCGGTTAATAAAGTACCAATCAAAGGGAAAGTAGCGATTATTCTCAATACATCGCATGTATTAGCTGAGTTTTCAGGTGTTTTTCCGGGCCAGGAACTGGTTACAATAAAGGTGTGCCTGCAGCGCTGCAGGTTTCTTTGATCGCCGTTTATTTGAAATGGATATTTTGTTGTGTCACGTATCTGGTTTGTGTGTGGACTAATCATCCTCAGCCTGTTCTGTTTGCTGACGACGGCCAAATCCGATTCCGTGCTGCTGGCAGAAAAAGCGGATGAGCAGGAACACATCAGGCAGCAAATCTCCGAACTCATCAGCGAACTGGATTCGAATCAGCGCGTCATCCGTCAACAGGCTGAAATCCAGCTGGTCGCTTTGGGAAAGCCGGTACTCTCTTTACTGCCTCCTCCGGAACTCGTTTCCAGTAATTCTGTACGAGAGGCTCTGCAACGTGTGAAACTGCAAATTGAAAAGCAGGTCGCGAAAGATTCGATCAAAGCCTCCCATGTGAATTTGAAAGGCCCGTTCCCGCTCAACCGGATTCTGAGTACGATTACCGACCAGACGGGAAATCAGCTTGAAACAACCGATTTATCTGAGGCACTTTTAAAAACAACCGTCGACGTCAGTTTTGTCGACCTCCCCTTCTGGCAGACCATTGACGATCTCACGCGAAAACTGCCTCTGAATTATCAGATCAACGGCTCCAGCGGACATTTGATGTTCCGGCAGGACACAGAAAAACAACATTCGAAAAAAGCAACTCTTCCGGTTTGTTATAACGGGCCTTTTAGGATTGAGGCTGATGAAATTCAAAGGCGTCCGCTTGTAGGCAGCATCAACCGGGAACTGTTACGAACCACATTTCTGATTCAGGTCGAACCTCGTTTGAGACCCCTGTTTCTGAGTTATGCCGCCGCTGATCTCAAGGCCGTGGGAGATTCCAAACTCATCCTGCATCCCTTCAATCCTTACGCGAAGTATGAACTTCCACTGGGAGAAGGGGGTAAGGATTTAAAATTTATCATGCAATGGATTCTGGACAGCAAGCAACGTCCCGAAACAATTCAGATCCAGGGGCACCTTAACATGGAACTGGCAGCCGAAACGCTGCCGATCACCTTTGATGATCTGCTCCAGTCGCAGGGGGCCATTCGTCGACGGGGCAATGTTTCAGTTGACTTGATTGATACTGAAAAAGTGAATCGGGATTCCACGCAGGATCTGAATATCCGCATCGCCTTAAGCTACGATTACGGCGGCCCCGCTTTTGAATCACACCGCACATGGATTTACCACAACCGGGCTTATCTGCAGGATTCTCAAGGTAAGAAATACTGGCTGAATGGCTCATCGCAAACCACTCTGGAAGCCGCTGGCAAGATCAGCGTGCTTTATCGGTTTACTGATCTTCCCCGACAACAGGACAATTATCAGTTTACCTATCTGGCTCCGACCCTGATCACTTCGGCTCCCATTGAACTCCGTTTTGAAAAACTCGAAATCCCCGCCAAAGCTACGCTCACAGAGTAAAATGATCTACCGTTTATTTCGATTCAACCAGCATTCTTGCTTCCAGCTGAACTCGTTCGACCATGCCAAACAGACCATTTTTTCTCTGTGAACTGAGATACTTATCCAGCTGCAATTGAGAAAAATACTGCCTGACATCAATCTCCAGAACTTCTTCCGGGGTCTTGTGATTATAAATCGCCAGGAGAACGGCGATTAAACCTTTGACGATTAAAGCGTCGCTGTCGGCATTGATCTGAAGCACCCGGTGGTCACCTTCCTGCTTTAAGCCTGTCGTGAGCCAGACCGTACTCTGACAGCCATGCACCAGGTTTGCTTCCGTCTTGTCTGAATCGGCCATGGGTGGCAGTTCAAACCCCAGATCAATCAGAAAGTCGCAGCGTTCTTCCCAATCTTCAAGAAACTCAAACTCGTCTATCAGTTCTTCGATACTAATCATTTTTCAGGTCGTATTTTGTAATGCTGAAGTCTGTGTTAATGTCATTAACCCGACTTTCGGGTTTAGTCTCGTGTTTTCAAACCCATTCGTTCCAGAAATCAAAGCTCATAGATCGTGATGGTTTCGTTAAATCCACTCTAGAGTATTTCCAAAGGTGGCCTGGAAGGATTTTCTAAAAGCGTGCGGGCGATTTCAATCGCCGTGTTCTCGGCAACTTTCAGCAGATGTGCTCGCGATTCCGAACCTTCTGCCACTAATTGGGAGATGTCTCCCGTATCTGATTTTTCCCGAATTTCTGCATTCATGGGGATTTCACCCAAAAACGGAATCTGCAGTTCTTTGCCCTTTGCCTGTGCGCCACCACGTCCAAAGAATTCGCCAGACATATTCTCGACAATGCCCAACACCGGAATTTTTACCTGGCGAAACATCTGCACTGCCTTGACCGCATCCAGCAAAGCCACCTGTTGAGGAGAACAAACCACAACGGCACCAGCCAGATCGAGCAATTGTGATAACGTCAATGAGACATCACCCGTTCCCGGAGGCATATCAATGATCAGATAATCGAGTTCTCCCCATTCGGTATCCTGCAGAAACTGCGTGATCGCTTTATGCAGCATCGGACCACGCCAGATGACAGCCTGATCCGGCTCAACAAAAAACGCCATCGACATCACTTTCAAACCGTCAACTTCGACAGGCACAATGCGAGTGAGTGCCTGGCCGTCTTTTCCTTTGAACTCCTGAGCCACCGGTTTCTCGCGGGTTCCCACCATATGCGGGATACTCGGGCCGTAAACATCAGCATCAACCAACCCCACACGCGCACCAAACTGTTTGAGAGCAAATGCCAGGCTCGCCGCCACCGTACTTTTTCCAACCCCACCTTTGCCTGCACCGACGGCAATAATATTTTTTACATTGAGTCCCAGCCGACCTCCTGAGTTTTTTCCTCTGAGTTTGATACTGTACTCAATACTTACATCCAGAGATTCAGAAAACTGTTTTCGGAGGGAATTTTGAATCAGCTCTGATAACTCGGTCTGCAGAGGATAAGAAGGAACCGGTAACTCAATTTGTACGTTAACCTGTCCTGATTCGCCAACTGTGGCCGATTTCAAAAACCCGGAGGATGCGAACGTTTTTTTAAATACAGGATCAACGAGTTCCTTAAGACAGCTCTGTAAGTTCAGTTCATTGATTTCAGAATTACCCATCAGTTTGTTGTGCTTTCCAATAACTGCAATAGTGATTTGTGTCTCAGGTCAATTCAGATCTTTGTATAAGAACCCGTCAGGAAAAATGAAAGGCTTGCACGATCTGAATCATGAATCTCGATTACGTAAGTCGCCTGTTAGTGATTGAGCCGTCTGTCCCCATGCGGTTGTGCCAAAATACCACCGACATATTTTCGCGATTCTCTCAGGTTCCAACCTGCCTGTCTGCAGATGAATGACCCCTAACTCCCGTAACGCCCATTCCAGATTGAACAGCGGTTCCTCCGAGAAAATGATCACGGGAAACGAAATCTTTGGTCCCAGGCACCTTTGTAAAAACTGCAAACAAACCTGCTTGCCGATGCTCAGGTCAATGATCACCACAAGTTCTTCTGCGTTTTCTCGAAGGCAATGCTGAAACAGGTTGAATTCTGTTGAAAACCCCCGAATGGTCCAGTCGGCTTCTTTTTCAAACTGCCATTGAAGTTCAGAAACGATGTGAGTCCGTTTTTCCAGAACAAACACCTTTCTCATAAAACCCCATCCAGATTAAACATACGATCATATAAACTGGTTTTAACTCGTAGAATACGCTCTGTCATTATTTCAATCGTATACATGCCCGCCTTGAATACAACTCATACAAGAGCTTCAGGACCGTTCCGAGAAGGATTTTCCTTGAATACCAGATTGGCGAATGAAAGCTCGCATTCTGAAGAAACTTAAAATATACAGATAGCCACTCGTATTGCGGCGTAAATTCATAGCGTGTCTCCTGATTTGCTTCGGAACGTAAGCTCAGGGACCGTATAATCGATACAAGTGAAATTTCAGGATCGACTTTGGTGGAAGAGACTACAATTTGATGTTTATTCGAGGACTTTTTCCGAAATGTGGTCGAAAAAATATTCAGGTTTACCTTTTTTAATTACGTGAGGATTTGGACTCCCAGGTTGATAGGGAAACCTCACCCAAATCAACCATGATAGAGTACCTCACGACCGTCCACGAAGCGAATCCTTGGAGATTGCCCAAATGAAATTGTTAAGTTACGTTGCCGCTTTAGCGGTTGTTTGTTGTGCCGGTGCATCTGTCGAAGCTGCTAGCTTCCTTGGTAAAGGATGTTGTGCTCCTAAACCAACATGCTGTGCACCTGCTCCTAAGTGCTGTGCTCCAGCACCAAAGACATGCTGTGCTCCAGCTCCTAAGACATGCTGTGCACCAGCTCCTAAGACTTGCTGTGCCCCAGCTCCTCAGTCATGCTGCAACACATCTGATTCTTGCTGCGGTCACCGCAAACTGTTCAAGGGAAGTTTCTTGAAAGGTTGCAAAGATCGTTGTGGCAAAATGTTCAATCGTTGCAAAGATAGCTGCTGCAAAGTGAAGGTTCGTTGCTGCAAACACAAGGCTCCAAAGTGCTGTGCACCAGCTGCTAGCTGCTGTGCACCAGCTCCTAAGACCTGCTGTGCTCCTTCTCCGAAGTCTTGCTGCAACTAGTCGAATGTGAGGATTACTGTGGTCCCTGTACTTTAAGGGATTGGCCCTGTCAGGTCTGAAGGGCAGCTTCAATAATCGTGAACGTCAAGTCCGAGGGAAATGTTCCCTCGGACGGACTTCACAAAACGAAAGTTTTAAAGACTTTCAATTGAAGTTCGGGAAATTCTGATATTTGAACATGTCTGATACAAAAAATGAAAAATGGTGTCTCTCTTTTTGAGAAACATCATTTTTTTATGCGCTGACCCCGGCTGACTCTACATCAGTCATCTATCTATCCTTTCAATTCACCCAAAAAACTTTTAAACTCACCAGTAAAACGTTTCGGTCCATTCTTCCTATTGAATAATGGCATTTCTCAGAGGGTGATTCCATGAAAGTAGACGACTTACTCAAACGGTTTGAATGGGAACAGATTCCCAATACCAATGGGCGTTTTACACTCCGACAAAAAGAGATTCAATTATCGGTCGAATCGCTGATTGATTCGGAGGAAGTGGAAATCAAACAATATCCGTCGGCCCATCCTCAGGAATTGATCCACGTTGTCGAGCTCGAAGATGGTGGCCTGATCTCCTATGAGCGGAAAGACGCCACTTATATCCATACCTTGAACTCCCAAAACATGTTCAAAAAGAAACAGTGGGAGTTAGGGATTATCAAATTCAGTCCCCGTCAGATTCCTGATGACAATCTAGATAGAATTTAACCTATCCACAATACCACTATATATGCTCATTTACACAGACGTTGGATGTAAAGTTTTTTCTCGAGCCCCACTTTATTGATCGAGAGCCACAATTTTGAAATATTTTGATGGCTTTCGAATCAGACTTGGCTAGGATAGCTGCGGGCAGCCTCATTAAATATCCATTCTCATATCGTTTACAATTTTTTGTATCAACGTAGAGATGAGGAGTACGGTGTGCCCAAAGCTATTTGGAATGAGGCAGTATTGATCGAGTCTGATGATACGATCACTGTGGATGGAGATGTCTATTTTCCCCTGGAGTCTGTGAACAGCAGCTTCCTGAAAAAAAGTTCATCCACTTCAAAATGCCCCCGCAAAGGCAAAGCCTTCTTTTATGATGTCGTCGTTGACGACACAGTGAATCGTGACGCCGCCTGGTATTACCTCGATCCGGAAAAAGCTTATCCGCAGCTCAAGAATCGGATCGCCTTCTGGAAAGGCGTAGAGTTGAGGCAAGAATCATGAACCAGGAACTCCCGCTTTGATTATTGACCGTACCAGGTGATCAGCTTCTTGATATCCTGTGAACGAGACAAATTTCGCACGCGGCTTCGAAAATGAGGCAAACCAAATACAGGCGAATAGCCGTGATGATGATCGGCGATACTCATGGCCTCCCGCACATCGTCCGGCAGCAAAACGGATCTGCCCGCACCAACTGCCAGCCAGCGGGCGATCCACATGATCGCCGGGAACATCAGAGCCAGATGATAAAAACCTTCTACGAAGTGGATGTCATAATACGCTGCCCCGAAAAAATGCAGACCTTGAATTTTTACCCGGTAATAACGGGTAAACAGCTTTTCGGTCTCGGATGATAATTCTCCAAACGGTGCTTCCAGCTGTGAGAAAGAAACCGATTTAAATCGATCCTGTAATCGGGGAATGTCACCTCGACCGGACGCGAATTTCACAGCCGACATCAACAGTGAAAAACGTCTCCTCATCCCTCGGGAATCTTCGGCAAAAGTGTCTTTTCTCGCATACTGTGCCGCCAGTAAACGAAATTGAATCGCCCCCAGCCTGCTGGGAACAGTCCGGGTCAAATCGAGATCTCCCGGAAGTTCCTGCACCGTCGCCTGGCTGATCAACTCCAGAAATTCCCCCATGCGTTGCCCGCGGATGGTTTCAAATCGGGATTGCTCTATTAATTCCACCCAGGCAACGGCCCGTAACAGATTGATCAGGAATCGCGTGTCCGCAGACGCAAAAAACTGGTCTAATGAGTCAACCACTTTCAAAGTATCAGGCCATCCCAGCGATTCTCTGGCGGTGAGCGGAGGAGCAGGAGGCATTTTGCGACGCTTCGGGAGTACCTGATCGACAATGCTCCGGATCGCCGCTGATTGCTGACTGACCGGCTGACCCAGATTTGAAACCACCGAGGGACAGCTGAATCGTAAACTGACGGCAACATCGTTGCCCGCGGGATGAAACGCATAAGGATAAACCTGGCATGCCAGAGGTTTTGCCGGTTCACCAAACTTGGCATGAATACGACACAGACCTTTTTCATCCAGAAAAATACAGGCCCCGTCGGCCTGATGCGCCAGCCGATAACGGTTGCTGACAGGAGAAAGCCCCAGTTTCACAAAGACAGGCTGGCCGGCTGGAATCGATTCATCCTGATCCCAGCGCTGTTTTTCAATCCGTTCTTTTTCTTCCGGCGTGATTTCGATCTCATGCTGTCTGCAACAACCACTGCAGTTATGGCAGTTCCAGTTCTGGATCGTGGGAAGTTTTAACTGCGGAGATGACATGCGAAATCTTTGATGGAAACAATTTTTTTACGGGAAAAGACGCACTTTTATTGTAAAGATTACAATAACGAAACGCAAAGTAAGCTCTCCTCAGGGTTTTCTTCCACGTTTTTTGGCTGAGGGTAGAGAATCCCTGATTCGGTATAGACACATATTGAAGATTCTCTAAAATCCCGCTCGCTTGCTGGAAAGAAGATTGTTTTTGTACCCGTCTCCCCGCAGAGATTTTTCACATCAATCCCCGCTGTATGTGATGCAAAAGCGCCCGACTCTTCGATTTTTAGCAGGTACCCGTCCATAGATTTTTCCCTTCTGTAGATCTTCATCTCTTCCGGGAAATCACTTGGAACATTAAGGACCCTAACATGTCGATGCGATTACTATTCAACATCAGCTGGTGCGCGCTGCTGAGCGCCCTTGTTTCCGGATGCTATTCCCACCATCAGTATCCCTACGGTGGAACGTATCCCGGACCATATGGTTCACCTGGTCCTTACCAGGTGACTCCAGGAACGATGGGACCGGCAACGTATCCTCCCGGAAGTTATCCCGCACAGCCCAATCTGGGTCAGCCCGTGCCTCCGCCTCAAGGATCGCTCCCTTATTCCTCGCCTCAGACGTACGGCGATGCGTTTCCCAATAATACCAACAACACCAACTACGATGGCGTCGATTCCCAGTGGAAGCAACCAACTAACAGCCCTCCCAGCGCCAGCAATGCCAGTCCTTTCGATGCCAACCCGACAGCATCGGGAACCAACTCAAATCTCGGAAGCGGCTTAGGAAGCAGCCCGGACGCCAAACAGACCGTTCCCAGCTATCAGGATCCGAACCAGTCACCCAATAATCAATTTCCCGAAAACAGCAAATCGGTTCCCGAAACTCCTCAGAATTTGTTTCCGGGAAACAGCAATGATGAATTTGGCAGTAATCAAACCCAGAAGCCGCCCGTTGGGAATACCACACAAATGAAAGATCAATTTGCCCCCAGCGGTAATGATCAGTTTGAAAGTAACCCAAATAATCAATTTCCAAGTAATCCGAAGGACCAGTTTCAGAGTAACGACAACGAAGGCTTCAGTGTTCCTCAGCCTGCTCAGCCACCTGTTCTGCAGCAAAGCTTTGAAGATGATACTGATACTTTTGATGCAAATCCGAAAAAATTTGATGCGAATCGCAACAACACTTTTGAAGCCAATCCCGTCGACCGCAGCCAGGAATTTCAGCCGCCCATAAAAAGCTTTCCCGAAAATGACGGCAGTGATACCTTTGGTCCGAACAGCGGCTCATTGATGAATCCCTCTTCAGGAAACGTCAGCCACGCCGATCATCAAAGTCGCACCTCGGGACCGCAACTGGTAAAGTCGGATCAGTTCATGCCTCCTGCTGAATTTCAGGCAGCCTCTTTTGAGTTCCCTGTTGCCGCTGGTACTCAGACCTCTGCTGCGAAATCTCCTTCTCCTTTCAATTATGACAAACAACAATTCCGCTGGTTGCGGGGAATTGTTGAATATGATGAGCAGGAAAAATCCTGGAACATCACCTATAACGCCACTCCCGATAAATCAGACAAATTCGGCGGGAACATCGTCCTCATCGACCAGGGTAAATTAAATCGTTTCAAAAACGGAGATGTCGTGCTCCTCGACGGACAGATCGACGGTTCTCAGCAGGACAAGATGGGCAAACCCTGCTACCGGATTTCCAAGGCGCAAAGATTACTCCCCAAAAAATAATGCCCACTCAAATCTTTTGACAAATGTCGCAAACAGTGGGAACAGCAAAATCACTTGACAGACTTCTGTCTGTTGAAACACACATCAAAGCCCTGAAAACAGGGCTTTTTTTACGCCTTGACTCAGCCCTCCCAATCTTGAAACTTCGTGGTGAGCGTCGCGCGCGCGAGAGAACGACTTTGCTCACCTCTAAACACGCGGCACCTGTTGTTTTCCGGAGTCGAAAACTAACGGGATTCAGAACGTTTTGCCCGCTTTCGGAAAAATCGCTTCCCCAGATGCAGTACCCGACAGCGACCTCTTCAATCAGCTTCGCTCCTGTATCATTCTGTAACGATCGACTTTCATTTTCGATCATCTGGGTATCAAAATAATCTTGAGCGCCCCACGCACTTTCGCAAGATACGACAGTCTCAGCAAACTTGATCTCATATTGAAAACAGGGATTCGAATTCATGACCACTCCCGCTCACAAAAAAAAGTCGTTCTCAAAAAACAGGCTCGGCAGCCGTCAACTGCCGGGACTCAACGATACAACTCTCAGCACATTCAGGGCACGCCTGAAGAACTTCCCATGCGGGCTACCGAAAAGGCCTGTCGTAATTTATTCCCGTTATCACCCGACAATTGTAGTGAATGCCACCCGAGCGCTGTAGCTGAATAGACCGCAGCACTTGTTTGAGCATGTGGAGGCAACGAACATTACCCCCCGGTCAGGTGTCTTAAACAGAAACACAACAGGCTTATTTCGATCACAGCCTGCTAATTCCGGTTCAGGAGCCCCCTTTTCGACAGAGCCCTTTTCATTACGCTGTTTCGTGCTAAAATTCATGTAGAACAGTATTTACGTATCCCTCACGACTGAAGCAGGCAATCATGGTCGCCAATATTACTTCCGTTCGGCACGATTTTCCGATCCTCAATACGAGGCTTCCCAATGGACAGCCTCTCGTTTATCTGGACAGCGGCGCTTCTGCGCAACGCCCCCAATCAGTCATCAACAAAATTTCTGAAATTTACGAGCACTATTACTCCAACGTGCATCGCGGCGTTCATCAGCTCGGAGATCGTGTCACCTCGGAAATGGAATCCGCCCGCGCCCGCATTCAGACCTTCATCGGCGCCAGCGCGCCGGAAGAAATCATTTTCACATCCGGCACTACAATGTCGATCAATCTGATTGCCCAGACATGGGGACGCCATTTTCTCAAAGGCGGCGATGAAATCATTTTGAATGAAATGGAACATCACGCCAACTTCGTTCCCTGGCAGGCGATTGCCAAAGAACGTGGCGCGGTTCTCAAGTTCATTCAACTCACTCCGGATGGACGCCTGGACCTGGAACAGTATCAAAGTCTGCTCTCACCAAAAACAAAACTGGTCGCCGTCACCGGCATGTCGAATGTGCTGGGAACCATCAACCCCATCGAAGAAATGGCGCAGCGGGCGCATGCAGTCGGCGCGCTGATTTTTGTTGACGGCGCCCAGAGCGTGCCTCATCAACCGATCAATGTGGTCGACAGTGAAATCGACTTCCTCGCGTTTTCCGGTCACAAGCTGTTCGGCCCGTCCGGTATTGGCGTGTTATATGGTCGCAAAGAATTACTGGAATCGCTGCCCCCCTTTCTGTATGGCGGAAATATGATTTCCGAAGTCCGCTGCGATCATTCCAGCTGGGCCCAGATTCCGGCCCGCTTTGAAGCCGGCACCCCTGCCATCACCGAAGCCATTGCCCTGGGTACTGCAATCGACTATGTGACAGAACTCGGATTCGATGCGATTCAGGAGCAGGAACACACACTCAGCCAGTATGCGCTGCAGAAACTGCAGGAAGTGCCCGGCTTGCAGATTTACGGTCCTCAGGAGCTCGAACACCGGGGTTCGATTTTCAGCTTTAATATCGAAGGGGCGCATCCCGAAGATCTCGCCACGCTGCTGGATCGAAAAGGAATCGCCGTCAGGCACGGCCATCATTGCACGATGCCCTTGCATCAGCATTTAAAAATCGCCGCCAGTGTCCGCGCCAGTCTCGCATTCTATAACACAACAGAAGAGATTGACGCGCTGATTGACGCGCTGGAGTTCGCACGAAAAAGACTCCGGCTTGCCTGAACGCGGAAGCATGCCTCCCGAAACACAGGAAAGTCACCACGATAATCACAGTATTGGTAATACTGTATCGTCACCGAGCTTTCATAAAACTCAGATTTACATCCAGGTAAAATAAAAGAAGCCGACGAAATTCGCCGGCTTCTAAGTGTTTCCTGATGTTACACTATCAGTCTGTTAAGACTAGATAGGTTTAACATGCTCAGCTCTTGGACCTTTTTCGCCACGTCCTTCAGTGAACGATACTCGCTGTCCTTCGTACAACTGCTCGAATGTTACTCCTTCGAGGTTGGACGAGTGGAAGAACAAGTCATCGCCAGTTTCGGTATCGATAAATCCGAAACCCTTTTGTGTCACTTTCTTGATTGTACCTTCAGCCATCTTGTATTCCGATTCCTAAAAAATAAAAAAATCTCTACGGCGTTTCCCGACATAACTGATTCAGGCTGCTCAACCGCAGAAAGCTTATTCTAGCGGCTGATTCTGAGAAAACAAGCTGAGTGACATAATTATACAAGAAAATGCCATTGACTTCGTTTGCCGGGCTGCCTTAGGGGCGTGTTTTTTGCTTTTTTTATAGTAAAAATGGCACTTCTTAACCAATTTGAAACCGCAGATAAAATCTGCCAAATTCGCCTTGATTCACCGGTAATCACAGCCTGAATCGTCCCCTTGAGAAAATGAGACTCAAGTCAGATCGGCAAAAATGGAACGGGAAACGACAACAGACTGACGTAGAGCGCATATGAGACCAGACACTTAACGCATACAACACAATCAACGCATCCTCTCAGCCAGATTCGCGCAAACTCGTTCCCATCCAGCAATTAACTACTTGACAACTGTACCCAAATCACGCACGATACTAGATAGCTTCCGGTTATTTCGAGTCACTTCTCTGGTTTCATTTCAGAAAGCGAGTACGCATGCGGTTTTCTCGCCCTGTTTCTACTTCTTTATTCCCCATCGCGGGCACTTTCCTTGTTCTGACACTGACGCTCGGTGTTTCTACTCAGGAAACCACGGCTCAAAATCGTGCCACGAATATCAACGCCCAGCCGGCAAATTCGGTCGAGGCGGCGGCGATGGAGTTTGCCCTTTCCGCAGAAGAAATCGAAGCGCTGGTAGGGAAAAAAGCCAATGTCCTGACGACAACCGGCAAAGAAGAACAGGATGTGGAAATCACCCGTTTCTTTACCGGGAAAGATAAGAGCCAGGTCAAATCGATGGAATTTAAAGCGGAGAATGCCAGCCGCAGCAAACGCTTTTTCGCCACCAAACTCGTCGAGATGACCGTCGATGATAAAACATACCAGTTCCAGTATCTCCCCTCGCTCAAGGCGGCCACGATTGAAGATCTGGAAAAGAAAAACGCAGCGATTACCGACAAGTTAAAATCCTCTAACGAACAGTTCTGGGAAGAACTCTCCGACGACGATCAGACCAGACACGTGCAGGAACTCAAGGACTTTCTCGAAAAAGTCGGTACACATTTCAGCCCGCTGAAGATGCAATTATATGAAACAAAGTATTTCCTGTTTTACACGGACATGCCCGCCAGGCAGGTCGCCCCATATCTCGTTCAGCTCGACAAGATGAACGAACTGCTGGGCCAGTCGTTCGGCTTCAAACCCGGACACAATATCTGGCGCGGCAAAGCGGTGATTGTCGCGTTCATGTCAAAGCTGGCCTTCCTGGAATTCGAGAAAAAGTTTTACGACCGCATCGAAACAGGCAATGCCATCGGCCTCTGCCATTCACACAGCGATGGAAAGGTAATTGTCTCCTGTTATCGCGGTGATAACCCCAACTTCTTCGGTGCCGTCCTCGTCCACGAAACCGCACACGGATACATTCACCGCTACAAAACCACGGTCAACATCCCCGTCTGGATCAATGAAGGCATCGCCGACTGGATCGCCATGCTCATCGTCCCCTCTTCCAAAGAAGTGCGTTACAGACAAACGGAAGCCGTCACCCGCTTGCGGCAGACGCAAACCTTCGGCGGACAGTTCTTCAATGCAGATCGACTCGACGGCTGGCAATACGGTTCCGCCAGCGCCATCATCCAGCTCATGCTCAAAGCCAGTCCGGAACAGTTCAAACTCTTCTTCAACGGCATCAAGGAAGGCCTCACCTGGCAAGACAGCCTGCAACGCGCTTACGGATTAACCGTCGAACAACTCTGCCAGGCCTACGGCCAATCCATCGGCATCCCGTTACTCACCCCTTGATCAAAACAGAGATCCGTCAAGATCCCAATGCAGCAGACACGTCATAAACAAAGTGAGCACGAAAACACGAGTCACAAGACGATCTAAAAAGCAAAGCAACCGACTATAAAACAGGCACAGCGTGTGCCACTTTTGGCTGGCTGGCCCGACAGTGCTGAGATTGAGTTCACACAGAATGCAAATCAAGGAACCATTTGGAAATGACCAAATCCGATCAGCCAACACGAGCCTGGTTCAGTGTTCGTAAACTGATTGCACTGCTACTGATTGCTGCCGTTTTTTTCCTGGCTCCATCGGGTTTGGAACGCTGGCGGACCAAAGCTCTGGTAGAAACCATTCGCAAGAATGGCGGACGAGTCAATCTCTATCACGGCTTGTGTTTTAATGGATATTGTCTGCAATTACCCAAACAACTTGATCCGTTCGTCGGCAAGATCTATTCCATTTCCTTGCGCAAGCCTACCAGTTTTGAGATTAACGACGCCTTCATCGACTCCCTCAGCGAACATAGCAAATTGTATTTGCTCTATCTCGGAGATGACAAACAGCCGACAACGATTACCGATGAGGGTCTGGATGGAATAACAAAACATCCGTTATCTCATCTCTATCTTTCCGGCGGTTTGATGACTGATGCCGGTTTCAATAAACTGAAACTTATCCCATCACTGGAATATCTGGATCTCCATAACCTCAATTTCACGGGTGAACAGTTCGACTGCGCCTTGCAAATGAAGAAGTTGAAATCCATCCGCTTGTCCGGGCTCACACTCAGTAATCAGGGCCTGCAAAACCTGGCCGCCATTCCCAATCTGAATTATCTCAATATCAAAGAGAGTCGTATCGACGCCGATGGTTTAAGACATTTTTCGAATTCAAAGAAGTTATTTTGTCTCAATTTTGAAAACATTGAGATCCGGCCCGAGTCTCTTGATTATCTGGCAGGTGTTACATCGCAACGCTATCTGGGTTTGCAGGGGAAATCGATCGACGACAGCCATGCTCCACACATCGCGAAGCTAAACCAGATCACGTTTCTAATGCTGCATGATTCTCATGTCACCGACGAGGGATTAATTCCGCTTACCAAAATGCAACAGCTACATACTTTGTTTCTGGCAAACACGCCCGTCACTGACAAGGGGATTAATCACCTGACTCACTCCCCAAGTCTGATGCTTTTGGATCTCTCTAACACAGCCGTCACTGACAAGGTAAAAGAAAGCCTGTTGAGCATACCAAAACTTCAAAGAGTGAATCTCACTGGCACGAACGTGTCAGCGAAGACAATCCAGACTCTGCAGGATGCGGGCATTGAGGTGATGACAAATAAACCGGGATTCCTTCATTAGCTGAGACTCTCACAGAACAGACGATCTTTCCGGTCACTTCTGAAATCAACATTCCCAACCGATTTCAGATCCTCTAAACTAGCCGCGTAAAACTCCCCCCGTGAATTTATCGTATGATCAAGGAAGATTGCATCCATGTCTGTAGTGGCACAGGAAGTTGACACTAAGGAAGTAAGCGGCAAGAACATTCGAGTTCTGGCGGCGGGTTTCATTGGCAATATTCTCGAATGGTATGACTTCGCCGTTTACGGATTTTTTGCTCCCACGATTGGAAAACTCTTTTTCCCATCGGATAACCCCACGACCTCATTGATTGCCGCCTTCGGTGCGTTTGCGGCCGGTTTTCTGATGCGGCCTGTTGGCGCGGTTTTGTTTGGCCACATTGGTGACCGGGTCGGTCGGAAGAAAGCACTCATGCTCTCGGTAATGATGATGGCAGTGCCCACGCTGCTGGTCGGCGTGTTACCCACGCATGCGCAAATCGGCGTCTCCGCTGCGGTGCTGATGGTACTGCTGCGGATGGTGCAGGGGGTTTCCGTCGGGGGCGAATATACGAGTTCGTTTGTGTTTCTTGTCGAACATGCACCACCGCACCGCCGCGCCTTTTTTGGATCGTGGAGCATGATCGGCGCCACCTGTGGCATTTTGCTGGGGTCAGCCGTCGGCGCATTGATCAATACCTATACGACAGACGCACAACTGCTGGCCTGGGGTTGGCGCATCCCGTTTGTGTCCGGGGTGCTGGTCGCCTTCGTCGGTTACTTCATCAGGCACGGCATCCCCGAACAGCCTCTGTCAGAAGAACTGGCAAAACAGGAAGCCTACTCGCCGCTCCGAGCAGCATTCACTTTTCATCGGAAAGAGATGCTGCAGTCTGCGGGATTGAATATGATGAACGCCGTCACGTTTTACACGGTTTTTATCTATCTGTCTTCCTGGCTCGTGACAGAAGTTGGCGAGGATCGCGCAGAAGCGCTCGACATCAACACCATCAGCATGGCGGCTCTCACACTTTTTGTTCCGCTGGCTGCGATGCTGGCCGATAAGTTTGGTCGCAAACCATTTCTGCTGATCGGCTCTGCCGGCATCGCTCTGCTGTCGCCGACGCTGCTCGGTTTAATGCACCATCACAATTTCGCGCTCATCCTCACCGGACAAATTGGCTTCGCGCTACTCATCGCCTGCTTCGCGGGAACCATCCCGGCGACGATTACCGAACTCTTCAAACGCAATGTGCGGGTGAGTGCTGCCAGCGTCAGTTATAATCTACCGTTCGCCATCTTCGGAGGAACTGCGCCGATGGTCGACGCCTGGCTGGTGAAAGCGACAGGCAACCCGCTGTCCATTGCCTGGTATCTTTCCGGCATCGCTGTCATCACATTTTTCATCGCACTCACCGTCAAAGAGACCAACGGAACGTCGCTGGATGCGTAATGCACCAGATTCGTGAATGAGAAAATGAAAACGGATCTGGCGAGGACGTTGCCTCAGATTTCAGGTCAATCGCGCACAGACACACGGATTCTGATTGCCTCCCAAAACCCGCATTTTGAACAATATGCCATTGTGTACATGCGGTACACATCGCTTTTTACGCCATCCGACAGTTCCCAGCCGCGTATAATTACCTACTGGTCCCTCGAAAAACACCTCATTCTGATACGCCGACTATTTCCGAAAATCATTCATAATTTTCGAAAGAGTTCGTCAAACAACGGCTCTAACTGGAATTTAACCACAGGCCCTATTTATGTCCATTTATCCACTCGTCCGATAATGGAAACGTAACTGATGATCACAGAAGAGTTTATATTAAGCATTACGGAATGCCAGTCGCAATTGTACAGCTACATTTTGTCGTTGACTGGTAACAGTGATATTGCGCGCGATCTTCTGCAGGAAACGAACAAAAGCATCCTGGAGAAGGCTTCCGATTTTGCTCCGGGGACCTCTTTTTCTGCTTGGGCTTCAAAAATCGCTTTTTTCAAAGTCCTGTCTTACCGCCGGGACAGCCAGAGAGAATCGATGCTGTTCAGTGTTGAGAGATTGCGAGAGATTTCTCACAAAACGCTATCAAAAAATAAAGAATACGATCGACGCCTTGATTCGCTGTTTGACTGTATTGAGCAGTTGCCTGATGACAGGCAGAAGCTGTTGAGGCAGCGTTACGAAGAAGAGCTTCCACTGGAAGAACTGGCCAACCTCTGTGGGCGGACTTACCAGGCCACGGCTGCGCTATTGTATCGGATGAGATTAACATTGATGGATTGTGTGAGTAAATCGCTCAAGCTGGAGAAGCAGATATGAGCGGCTCTCAGCCAGATAAAAACCACCTGCACGGAGATGAGTTGGGGAAAATGATTTCTCTCCATCTGGACAGTAAAATTACAGAGGAACAATACGCGCAATTACAATACACACTCGAAGTGGATGAATCTGCCAGAGACTTTTACATCGAGTTCATGTCAACCCATGCACGACTGGAACAAAGCCTCAAGAATACATTCTCCATCAAAAATCAGGGACCCCTTTCAGATAAAGAGCTTCTGAATGAACTCTCGCTGGCGCCGACGCGTCCCTCAAGACGGTATTACCTCACACTCCTGGGAGTTCCTGTCGCATTACTGGTCATCATCGGCGTCTTGATTCTCAATCGGGTGCCTCCAAGTTATGCGACTGTAACCGACGCCCATCAGGCCAGCATGAGCCAGAGCGAACAGCTCAGCATCGGGAACAGGTTGAAATCTCTTGAACCCTACCTGCTGGAAAGTGGTCAGCTTGAGCTGCTGTTTGTGACTGGTACCAAAGTATTAATTACTGCTCCTGCCTCTTTTGAAATCACGGGAAAAAATGAACTCCGCATTTCAGAAGGAAAGCTGGTTGCCAAAGTGACGACCCCTGCCGGTAAGGGGTTCACGGTCTTTACACCAGAAGGAGCCGTGATCGATCTGGGAACCGTGTTTGGCGTCGAGATTGAAAAATCCGGAGAGACTGGCGTGCAGGTATTCAAGGGGGATGTTGAGCTCAAACATGCATCGGGAGGCAGAATGGTCCTGGCGGCAGGCAAAACAATGCGCAGCGCTGCAGGAAAAAAACAATGGCAGCCTGCCCCAAAACTCTCCCGTCAGTTCTATACTGCGATTCAGGATAAAAAACGAACATTATTGCCGGACATGGTGTTTATTGATGACACCCGTCACAGCGTGTTTGGCATCGATCAATATATGGGAATCCGATATCTCATGTATTCGGTCCTTCCACTGAAAGATCGTTTTCCAGTCTCTGAAAATAAAATACAGGGCTGGGATGGCGTGGCAAAGCATTTTGCCATTGTCCACTTTGATGAAACATCTCAACGCTGGCACATTCAGGCGAATGAACGGGCAGTTCCATTCGAACCTGCTGCCACCGACTTACTGCTTGCCAGCATTCAAGAGACCAATGCCGAAAACAGTTCGAACAAGAAAAACATCGCTTATTTTTCTGACATATATGAAACCATACATGGGATCGCAAGTGGATTTCAGGCGAGCGATATTCAGGTGCTGCCTGACTGGTTTGAAGAGGCTGAAAACAGTGGGGATTATACCATCAACGGTTCTTATCTAATACGTAAGCCAGACTAGAATTCGTATCACATTGATCAATTCCGAAATGGCTTCTCAAATAATTTTTTTTACTTCTATTTATTGAAAGTGGTGTTCTTATGAAATTTGAACGACATCTCCGCAAAAGAAACGGATTTACGCTGATTGAATTACTGGTGGTGATTGCCATCATCGCGATTCTGATTGCCTTACTGCTTCCGGCAGTGCAGCAGGCGAGAGAAGCGGCCCGTCGCAGTACCTGCAAGAATAATCTGAAGCAACTCGGGTTAGCGATGCACAACTACCATGATACCCATGGCGTTTTTCCCCCGGGATACATTGCACCTGGCGCTGGCTGTAATCTTCTCACCCCCACCGGCCCCATCTTGAATCATACCGGATTTCAGATGATGCTTCCCTTTTTAGACCAGGCCCCCTTGTATAACCTGTACAACTTCAATCTCGCCAGTGGAAGACCACTCTACAACAACGATGGAAATTGCACTCAAACACAACCTGCAGCAAGTCAATATGGTGTTGCTACCAGTCCGCTACCAGTATTCAGGTGCCCCTCTGATCCCGGTAATCCTATCGGTGCCAACCCTGCACTTACATTCGGAGACAATGCAGGGGCACACCGGACAAGTTATGGCTTCGTAGCCGGGCACGGCTATATATCAACAATTTATGGAGCGGAGTCAATCACCACAAAAGGCGTTTTCGGCTCTAACGGTTCGGCACGTATTCGTGATATCACAGATGGCACAACAAATACAGCCGTTTTAGTTGAAACGCCGTTTACAAAAAAGTCGACCGAACTCTGGAATGGTCCGTTTTGGGACACTTACAGTTATGTTTCATGGCTCAATCTGAGACAAGGGATTAACACGGACGCCGATGCAGTGGCACCCGGAATTAACGTCGCAAGAAATGGTGCAGCCAGTTACCACGTCGGCGGAGCTCACATCATCCTGGGTGATGGATCGGTTCGGTTCGTCAGCGAAAACGTAGATCAGGTTTCTGTGCTCAACGCGCTCATCACAATTTCCGGTGGCGAAGTGATGCCTGAATTTTAATGAAGTGACTTGTTAAATGGAATTCAACTTCTGGATGAGTTTTGACTGACTCATTCAGAAGTTTTTTCCTCATAGACTAAATTTTTACAACTGATACAGGAAGAGGTCCTACTCACATGAAACGGTCTCGACGAGAAACCCTATACGCTGTGCTGATGCTTTGCTTTGTTCTAACTGGCTGTTCAGGCGGTGGTACAGATCTCCCGGAACTCACCCCTGTTTCGGGTGTCATCACTCTCCAGGGCAAACCGCTGCCAGGCGCACAAGTTACCTTCGTACCTCAAAGCGGGCGTCCTTCGAACGGCAGTACCGATGCTGAAGGCCGCTACGAGTTGTACTACAAGGCTGGTGTTCCCGGCGCTGTCTCAGGAAAGCATACCGTTCAAATCACCGTGGAAGAAAACATGGAACTTCCTAAAAATAAGCAAACGGTGATTCCAGCAAAATATAACACTCGATCCACTTTAGAGGCCACGATCACAGACAAAGAACCTGTCACGCAAAATTTTGATCTCAAAATCTGAATCGTCTGTACGGTACTTTCACTGACAGAAATATCTTCTCATTTCCATCAGGTAATCAAGGGGTTCAATCATACCTTGATTCCAGTTTGATTCTTGAGATGACTTCGGCTGTTGAGATTGAGCCTTGCGTAAAATATCAACACGGTTGGACGAGCCGGCAGTGTCACACACGTGCGAATGGACAGAGCATTTTTATCGTCGCGACATAGTCGGTCTCACAGCATCGGCTCGCCGGTTCCCGCGGCGAATTTCATTTTTTCGCCTTTGTTGAGGAAGATGTTGCCGCCTTGTTTTTCCTGCAGAACGATTTTGTTCAACTGGCCATCGAAATAATCTTTGCCCGCTTTCACATTTGCATAATGTAGGGCCACCATCGCCGGGTCGAGTGCATAATCGTAGAAGGCGACTTCATCGATCACGCCGTTGAAGGGTTCGCGGCCCACTAAAGAATCAAAGCGTTCGGTGATCAGGTTGCCGATCACCGCGGGGGTGGAACCGCCGCTGATGATCATCGTGCCCACCGGAAAACGATGGCTCATCCGCACGACGCCATCGATGTAAATCGCTTTCACCCCGGTCCAGCCGTTATAGGTGGCGACGATATGATGCGGTTTTCCATCCCGCAGTTCTGCTACCGTCGGGCGGCCTTCTTTGCCGTCCAAAGGCATATCCAGTTCGCTGTAACCCATGCCTGACAGAAACAGACCAAACGAAAGACAGGGACCTGCCCCCACCGCGGGAATCTGTGTGATGGCGGCTCTATCATCATCCTGAAAGCTGAGCAAAATCCGATAGCTGCCGTCTTCTTTGCGAAAGATTTCGTCATAGTCAAACGGATGTTTTTTCTGAGACACATCAGGAGCCTGCCATTCTGAAACCACCAGGGCTTCGAGTGTAATGCCGGTTGAAACCGAATAATCACCGGTGCCCACTTCTTTACCGCCCCCATTTCCCAGCAGTAAACTGGCATCAGGCCGATTATTAAACCGCACGGCGCCGGTGCCAACTAAGCCGTCAACCCGTTTCGCATTTTTCCCGGCTTGAATCGGGCTGATTTTAATTGAGTCTATGAGCGGTTTGTCTTCTGGCTGATCGAAGGTCCAGAAAAACCGGGGCAGGCGACCGCGCGGCTTCACTTCAACCTGTCCATCCAGCACATGCACGAGCGTCTCAGCCGCCTCATTCACACTGACTTCATACTCGGTTCCCATATCAATCACTTCGACACTGGGAGTTTCCAGAGTGAACGGCGCCAGCGGATCGCTCATCCGCGCCGACAGTCTGCCGGAAAACAGGGTTCCCTGATTCTTGCGTTCCATGCCGAACAGCGAGGGACTGGTCAGCGAGATATCAGCGCCGCCTGAAAAGGCAAACGCCACGTTTCCGGATGTGACTTTCACCGTGCCCGGCTGAAAATGATCGGTCACAGCGGGATACTCACCCAGCAGAGTCCACGTCGCCTGCATCGCAGCAGAAATGGTGGCGACATCTTCCGGGGGAGTGGCATTCTCATCGAAATAATATTGAGAAATGCTGTCAGCGACCAGAGGCGGCGCCGCAGCATCCTGCAGTTCGACCGGAAAATACAGAAACAACCCGAGCGCACACAGGCACACGGCCAGACAAATTGCGGGGATCAGAAACAGGGGAAATACGCTTTTAGCAGATGACCGGACCGCCTGCTGCTCTGCTTCCGCTTCTGGGGCTGACGGTGAATGCGGTGAATGCATCAGTCGCGAACCGGCTGTACCGGCCAGACCAATGTGCAGGAATACATAGTTCAGATATTCCCTGCGATACTGGGGATGTTCCGTCAGCAGGCATTCCAGAGTTTCCATCTCGGCTTCGGTAATGATCCCCGAACACTGCGCGTCGGCCAGTTCCAGAATCTGTGCTCGGAGTGTGGGTTCTGGTTCGGTCATCAGGACATCTCACTGGAAAGGCGACGGTTCACACAATCAAATAATGCTTTCCGGATTTTTTTGATCGTTTTATAAATGGCATGCGAGGAACATTTCCAACGTTCCGCCACCGTGCCCGCTGTTTGCTGATCTCCGTAATAGGCGTCAATCAGTTCGCGATCACGGTCACTTAATTTCTGCATACATTGGGTCAGCGCTAATTGACGCTGACTCAGATCGTCAATCATCCCCGACACATCTTCCGCCAGCTCTGTGACCAGACTGTCGCTGAAAATCAAACGCTTGTTCTGATACTTGCGGCGATATTTTCGCACCTGATTAAAGGCAATGCCATTCGCCCAGTTTAAAAAACTGCGGTCTCGCTCAAAATTCGGAAATTCCTTCCACAAAATCACGCACGTTTCCTGAAAGATGTCTTCCGCCGCCGCGATATCTAATACCAGTGCCATAATATAGCCAAACACTTTACGGTCATCCCGCGAAAACAGACGGAAAAACTCCTCGCTCATGACCGGATTATTCAAGTGCTCACTCATGTCGAATTTAAGTCTATCAGTAACAAGGCGTTAGTGGCAGTGACAGAGAGTCGGGGGAAATAAATCAGCGCAGGGAACAGCCGCAACGCGTCTCCGCTACTCTATGTGGCGCGAAATGTTTCGGATTGGTACCAGAAAATCCGCGATTCACCAGATTTTCAACGAAAAAACAAAACTAATGGTACTAAATCAGAAATCGGCGCGCCATATCAATCATGAGGGCGCGCTTTGGTTCACTCCTGATCTCCCTCCTCATTAATACAACAGAGATGATTTACGTTCAAACGCTGCCAAGGAGTCTTTTTCCATTTCATAATCACATCTATTCTGGTTGAGACCAAGGAGAACTTATGTTCGTCGCTCGCAAACATGACCGTCACCTGCGTTCCGCATTTACTTTAATCGAATTGCTGGTGGTGATTGCCATCATCGCCATTCTCATTGCGCTGTTACTGCCCGCGGTACAACAGGCACGCGAAGCCGCCCGCCGCAGTACCTGCAAAAACAACATGAAACAGCTTGGCCTGGCGTTGCACAATTATCACGACACCCATCGCCTGTTTCCCCCCGGTATGATTTACCGTGTGGTCACCCCCTCTTCCCCCTCTGGAAGACGGACTCCGTTCTGCCTGCATCTGCTTCCGTTCATTGACAAAGCCAACGTGTATAACCTCTACGATCATAATCAGAACTGGCACGACACCGTTCACGACCCCATTCCCGCAGGTAACGGCGTACGCCTCGTCCCACTTCCCGTCTGGCAATGCCCGTCCGACCGCGATGCGATCTGGACCGCCAATTCCGACGGCAGTATTCGAGGAAACTACGGCGTGAACTGGGGGCAGGGGACGTTCGGTACACAAATCAAACCAGCGCCGTTCAATAATGCATTCGGTGCCAAGTTTCGTGATCTCACCGATGGTTCAAGCAATACGCTCGCCATGATGGAAATGTTGAAGCCGGAAAGTTCTGCCAACGATTATCGTGCCTGGATCTGGAACGATGAACCGGAAACCGTCGTGATGACTCGCGTCGGCCCGAACAGTTCTGCCCCCGACCTGGTCGTCAATTGTGTTTCCGAGGGAAATCGGCTGCCTTGTACGGGTTCGATTACCGGCAGTGGTCGCAGTAACGCATCGCGGAGTATGCACGTCGGCGGCGTACATGTGCTGATGTGTGATGGTGCCGTGCGATTCGTCTCTGAGAATATCGATCTCACCACCTGGCAGGCGTTAAGCAGTATGAGCGGTGGCGAAGTGATCGGCGAATTTTAAACCACACCGCAGATCAGGTGCCGTCACTTTTACGGATTAGTAAATGTTGTACTCCTGTTTTTTACCAGAAGGACCAGAGACGTGTTGAACTACAATCCAATTATGCTGGTACTCTGCAGCGCCCTGCTGATACTGGTCGGCTGCACAAACGAAAAAGCCTTCGAGAGAACCCAGGTCGAAGGCATGGTGACACTCAACGGCTCGCCGATTGAACAGGGTGTCATCACGTTCATTCCCGCAGGTAAAGGAGCGACTGCGGGTGCGAATATCAAAGCGGGAAAATTCGTAATTCCCAAAGAAAAAGGTCCCAGCCCCGGCAATTATCGGGTGGAAATTGATTCCAGTGTCCCCACGGGCAACAAGATTCTCGATACCGATGGTGAAACCATGGTCGATGAATATGCTAATCCAATCCCGCCTCAATTTAACCGACTCACTGAACTGAAAGTCACGCTCAAAAACGGCAATAATCAACAGTTCTTTGATCTGGAAATGGAGTAATTCCTTTTTTTGTCAATCAGTCAATCCCTGACCTCATCTCTCGGTTATAATCGTCTCTGGAATAACCGGGAGTTGTATCAGCTTACGTCCTGCCCATAAATTCTCCCACTTTGCGAGAAATAGAAAAGCAAATATGTTTTTTTTCAGCCAGCGGAAATTCAAATTCACGCCACTGTATTTTTCGATGTGTCTGCTGATTATTTCGTCGGCAGCGTTCGGCGCAGATTCCGTCTTTGAAAAACAGGTCGCACCGATTCTGCAAAAACACTGCATTGAATGCCACAACGCAAGTACGAAAGACGGCGGGCTCTCTCTGGAAAACAACCAGGGTTTAATCGCCGGTGGCGAGAACGGTCGCGTGCTGGTCGCAGGCGCGCCCGAAGAAAGTATGCTGCTGGACTATGTGATCGGCCCGGAACCGGAAATGCCGAAAAAAGGCGCGCCGTTATCCAAAGCCGAAATTGAAACGCTCCGGCAATGGATCAAAGACGGCGCGGTCTGGCCCGCAGGTGTGCAGATTCAGGAAGCACAACTTTCGCAAACCGACTGGTGGTCGTTCCAACCATTGAAACAACCTGCCGTACCGCAATTCTCAGCGGATGAAACAAAACAGATTCGCACACCCATCGACGCGTTTCTGCTCGCACAACTAAAAAAGAAAGGGCTTTCCTTTTCTCCCGCCGCGGACCGTCGCACACTCATTCGCCGTCTGTATTTTGATCTGATCGGGCTACCGCCGACACCGGCGGAAATTACGAAGTTTGTCAATGATCCCGACCCGCGCGCTTATGAAAAACTGGTCGATCAACTTCTGGCATCACCACGCTACGGAGAACGCTGGGCACGGCACTGGCTGGATGTCGTCCATTATGCGGACACCCATGGCTACGACAAAGACAAACTCCGCGAAAACGCCTGGCCTTATCGGGACTATGTGATTCGTGCCCTGAATGAAGACAAACCCTATACGGAATTTCTTCAGGAACAGATCGCCGGCGACATCCTGCAGCCGCATTCGCCCGATGGCGTTCCCGCGACCGGTTTTATCGTCGCAGGTCCTTTCGACTGGGTAGGGCAGATTGAAATCAACGAAAGACTGATCGAGAAAAAAATCACACGCAACCTGGACCGCGACGACATGGTGATGACGGTCATGAACAGCACGGTCAGTCTGACTGTTCAATGTGCCCGCTGTCACAATCATAAATTTGATCCGATTGCCCAGGAAGACTACTACGGCTTGCAGGCTGTTTTCGCGGGTATCGACCGCGCCGATCGTGAATACGACCCGAACCCCCAGTCGGCAGACAGACGAAAACAACTGCTGGCAGCCCAGACAAATCACCAGCAGCAGAAGCAGGCTCTCGAAGCGAAAATTCGTGCCCGGGGCGGGAAACAACTGGCGCAACTGGACGAACAGATATCCAAAGCCCTCAAAGCCAAAAAAGGGCAAGGGGAGGAGTATGGTTATCACAGTCTGATTGAAGAAACCGATAAAGACCCGAAATGGGTGCAGCTCAACTTCAAACAGCCGATCACCGCAGACCGGATCACGCTGATTGCCGCCTATGATGATTTTAACAATATCAAAGCCGGCTTCGGATTTCCAAAACGGTTCAAACTGGAAATTTCAGACACGAACGATTTTGCCGCGACGAAAACAATCATCGCCGACCACACACAAGCGGACTTTCCCAATCCGCAAACTCGACTGGTAAACTTCGATCTGAAAGGCCAGAGTTTTCAATTTCTGAGAATGACGGCCACACAACTCGCCCCCCGCTCGAACGATTTTATGTTTGCGCTGGGCGAAATTAAAGTGCTCGATTCGCAAGGCGGGAATCTCGCCGGGCAAGCGACGGTTACTTCCCTGGATTCCATCGAAGGTCCGCCACGCTGGTCCCGGTTGAATATCAATGATGACAAGTTCTACCATTCCGCCGACTCCAACGAAGATCTGATAACACTCAAATCGGAACGCGATCAGCTTTTTACCAATCTGATCACAGCCGACGAGAAAAATTCGCTTAAAACCATCACGGCAGAATTATCACGAATCAAACAGGAACTGGGTCAACTTCCGGAACTTCAAAAAGTGTTCGCTGCTGCGACTCATTTTAAGCAGCAGGGAAATTTCAAACCAACGGCAGGCGAACCGCGGGCCGTTTATTTACTCAGTCGTGGAAGTGAAAAAGCCCCCGTGAAGGAAATTGAGCCGTCCGCTCCGAAGCTGATTTCCGGACTCAGCGGCACTTTCCAGCTGAAAGAACCAGCGAACGAAGGTACCCGCCGTCTGGCGCTGGCACAGTGGATCACGAATCATGATAACCCGCTCACCTGGCGTTCGATTGTGAATCGCGTGTGGCAGTATCATTTTGGGAAAGCCTTCGTCGACACCCCCAACGACTTCGGAAAAATGGGCGCCCTCCCCACACATCCCGAACTGCTCGATTATCTCGCTGCCCGATTTCGCGATGAAGGACAATCGCTGAAAGCATTGCATCGCCTGCTGGTGTTGAGCACCGCGTATCAGCAGACTTCGATCACGCATCCCGAGGGTAATCAAATCGACGGCGACAACCGACTCTTGTGGCGCATGAACCGCCGCAAGCTGGAAGCCGAAGCGATTCGCGATTCCGTATTACAAGTCAGCGGCAAACTGGATCTGAAAATGTATGGTCCGGGCGACCGCCTGTTTGTGCTTGAGAAACCGCAACACTCGCCGCATTATCTCTATCAGAAATACGATCCCGATTCAGCGGAACGGCATCGTCGTTCAATCTACCGGTTTATCGTGCGTTCGGTTCCCGACCCGTTTATGGAATCGCTGGATTGTGCCGATCCTTCACAAATGACCCCGAAACGCCTGGAAACATTAACGGCTTTGCAGGCTCTCTCTCTGTTGAACGATCATTTTATGGTGAGTATGTCGGCCTTTTATGCGCAAAAAATCAAAGCGGAAACGGATGACTTACCGACTCAGATCAAGCTGGCTTTTGAATTCACTTTGGGCCGCCCGCCGGAACTGGCAGAGTTGGACCTTTTGCAGACCATCGGCACACAGCATGGCATAGAGAATGTCTGCCGACTGATCTTCAACAGCAACGAATTTATTTTTATCGACTAAATTATTAGAGAAAGTGATCTTATGGATCGTCGTGAGTTTCTGATGTCGGCAGGCGGGGGACTGGGGGGAATCGCATTAGCGTCTCTACTGCAGAATGACCGGCTGCTTGCCGCACCACAGACCAATACACACACCCTGCATCACCCGCCGCGCGCCAAACGGGTGATCCAACTCTATATGTCAGGAGCCGCCAGTCAGTGTGATACGTTCGACTATAAACCGGAACTGATCAAGGAAAACGGCAACCCGTGGGACCCCGGCGAACAGGTGCAACTGTTTCAGTCCTCGCCGGGAAAAACCATGCAGGCACCCTGGAAATGGCAGCAGTACGGCGAATCGGGAAAGTGGATGAATGAGTGCGTAGCACCGCTGGGCGACTGCGTGGATGATATGGCGTTTATCCATAACATGGTCAGTAAGTCGAACGTACACGGACCGGCGACTTTCATGCAGGCCACCGGTTTTGTTCTGCCCGGTTTTCCCGGCATGGGTGCCTGGATCAGTTACGGGCTCGGCAGCCTGACCGATAACCTGCCGACGTTTGTCGTACTTCCTGATCCGCGCGGTTTCGCCCCCAATGGTGCGGCCAACTGGTCCGCCGGCTTTTTACCGGCCAATAATCAGGGAACAATGATTCGTCCGAATTCCCAGACGCCGATTTCCAATTTATTCCCTGCGTCGAATAATTTCATCACCCGGCAAAGCGACCGTGATGTACTGGCCGCGTTAAAACAGTTGAATCAACGACACGAACAGGAACGCGCGGGAGATTCGCGATTGAACGCGCGGATTCAATCGTACGAACTGGCGGCCAAAATGCAGTTGCAGGCACCGCAGGTACTCGATCTTTCGAACGAAACAAAAAGCACGCTGAAAATGTATGGGCTGAACTCCACTGACTATGAAGTGCAGGAAGGCATCAGTGAAGCCGCCGAAATCGCTTATTTTGGCAGAAACTGTCTGGTAGCGAGACGGATGCTGGAGCAGGGCGTGCGGTTTGTACAAATCTGGTCGGGAGCCGACAATGGCTTCCCACGTCGCAACTGGGATTCACATGAAGATATTAAACGCGATCACTGGCCTTTAGGACGCGGCATGTCCATCGGGGCGGCTGCGTTAATCAAAGACCTCAAACAGCGCGGCATGCTGGATGATACGATTATTTTATGGACAACCGAATTCGGCAGAATGCCCTGCAGTCAGGGAAGTAAAGGCCGCGACCATAATCCGTTCGTGTTTACCAACTGGCTGGCCGGCGGGGGAATTAAAGGAGGCACCACGTATGGCGAGTCGGATCAATGGTCTTTCAAACCCGCTGATCCCGCTAATCCGACGATGTGTTATGACGTGCATGCCACAATTTTGCATCAGCTGGGAATCGATCATGAAAAGCTGACCTTCCGGCATAACGGCATTGATCGTCGTTTAACCGACGTGCACGGGCATGTCATCAAAGACATCATCTCGTAATGAATCTGCTTCCATTCCATCGCCATCAAACGCGTCTCATCGATCAATAAAAAAACGAGTGACCGGTTTAAAACCAGCCACTCGCGATTTACTTGTCTTTCAGTAGTTCTCAGACTTCTTCGATTATTCGAAGTTACCTTTGGTAACCTGAGCATCCAACCAGGGGCCGGAGAAGACTTCAGAAGGTCTCAGTTCAACAGTAGCATCTGTGTGACCAGATCCACCTGTGGCAGATCCTGTGAAACCAGGATTCAGGAAGCCATCGCCGTTCAGGTCGACGACTGCTTTAACACTACCATCAGCCATCAGGATGTTGCAGATCTTATTGCGTCCGCGACCGTGCCATGCAAACCAGTCACGAGAATCCTGTAACCACAGATTGCCGTCAGCACCAGGAGTTCCAACGCGGTTCGGGTCAGGCAGCTCACCAGGAATTGCAGTAACAACATTGGTACCGGCAGGCATCAGAACAATTTTCGTTCCATCCCAGTAGGCAGGACCATCGTTGAAGGATTCAGCCAATCGTTCACCGGAATCAATAAATCCCGGAATGCTGTCAGACAAAACAGCTTCGCCGACATCACCAGGAGAACCACAGCCCATGAAAGAGATAGCAGAAGAAGAAATGCGGGAAGAATCCAGACGACGAATGGTCAATGGACCCAAGCTACCACCAAATCCCTTTAATCCGGATACAGTCACACCGGCATTGCTTTTCGCACCAGAACGAACCAGGAACCAGCTGGAAGCATAGTTAGTTCCGTATCCATCTTCCAGCAGCTTGGCAACCTGAAGAATACGAGCTGGTGTTCCTTCAGTTCCTGAAGTCCAGGTAGCGCAGACGCCTTCGCTCAGACGAGCAATCGGAGCCGAATCTTTGTTACTGGTGTTAGCCACACCAATCATGTCGTTCAGTTTTTCAGATCCCAACAGAGTTGATGAAGGGCACAGCATCTTCTGAGGAAGACCTGCACCACTATTTACCATGTCAGCAACCCAGCCCCAGGTGTCAGGACATCCATCACGACGGAAGTCGTAAGCACCCGTGCAATATCGTCCGCTGGGATCTGTTGCTGCAAAAGAGTGCATGGAAAGACCGAATTGACGCAAGTTACTTTTGCACTGTGAAGAACGTGCAGATTCACGAGCTGCGAAAACTGCGGGAATCAGCAGAGCAGCTAATAATGCGATGATCGAGATCACCACTAAAAGTTCGATCAAGGTAAAACCCGATCGCTTGACATTACGAGCACGCGATTTTTTCATTTTGTTTCCTGTTTTGTTTTAAAAAAGAATTTTGACAGTTACGCGAACAATGAAGGCTTCGTTTTCTTGTGTCAGAAACAGGTCATCCCCATCAGTAGGCATTTGATGTATGAATCTGAACTGTCCCCCCCTCAACGCACTTTTGATTTTGACTCACCTTAAAACTCACTCTTCAATTGAATTCAATCAGATATCTGTTCTTGAAATTTTCATTGCCGGCTGAATCTTTCAATTGGGGGTACGATAGCCAGTTAATATGAAGATCTTTCTCCCCGATACGTTAAGAAGAAATGAATAATGTGTGGCAATATTGATCAAAACGGGGCTTATGTTAGGGTTTAATGAATATGCAGCGAAGAACATGCGGGCATCTTCACAAAAATGTGCCGCTATTTAGTGTGACCTTTTGAGACAAAACTTGAATTCCCTCTCCCTCCCTCCCTATAATTCAGCGTACATACTCCAGGTAACTGTCCTACCCTACCTGGCTTTAAGTCGCCTGCTCAATTGACCTTAGACAGGTTTTTGAGCTACCCCACTTTGGGTAAAGTGGCGGACCGGTATTCACTCGTGTTTGGTTTTGAGACCTGTAACTCATTCCGATTATCAGAAAAACCGGGTTTGCAGTTTTTTTCACAAGACTCCAGCGTCTGTCAATCACTGCCTCGTTTCTTTCTTTTAACAGCCATGATTTACCGGTCTCATTGATTGACCGAAAGAATCATGATGGTCGTTCGAACGTGCTCTTTTTTGTTGCTCTGCGCGATCTCTTTTTTCGCGTTTCTATTTCAGTTTGCGCTTGCAGAAACAGAAAAATCAAAGCAGAACGAATTCGATTTTGCGACGGATATTCGCCCGCTGCTTTCGGATGGCTGTTTCTCCTGTCATGGTCCCGATGAGCAACATCGTGAAGCGGATCTGCGTCTGGATCTAAAAGAAACGGCCTTCGGTTCACATGACGGACAAACGCTGATTGTGCCGGGAAAACCTTTGGAAAGCCTGCTGTATCTGAAGATGATTGCCAAGGACGAAAGCGAACGGATGCCCCCCGCTGATTCGGGTAAAAAACTGTCACCGTCTGAGATCGAAAAAATTCGAAAATGGATTGAAGCCGGCGCCCCCTGGTCATCGCACTGGGCTTTTCAATCTCCTGAAAAAGTGGCGTTACCTCAAGTGAAGCAACCACAGTTAGTACAAAATCCGATCGATGCATTCGTGCTGGAAAAACTGGAACAGCAGCAGCTTTCCTTCGCTGAACCAGCCGACCGCATTACTCTTTTACGCCGCCTGAGCCTGGACTTGATCGGCTTGCCGCCGCGTATTCAGGAAGTCGATCAATTCCTCAACGACAAACATCCGGACGCATATCAAAAACAGATCGAACGCCTGCTGGCCTCGCCGCACTATGGCGAACGCTGGGGACGGATCTGGCTGGACGCCGCCCGTTACGCCGATTCAAACGGCTACGAAAAAGATGCACCGCGCGAAGTCTGGCTGTATCGTGACTGGGTGATCAACGCGTTTAATCAGAACATGCCTTACGATCAGTTTGTGATCGAACAGATCGCCGGCGACCTGCTGCCGAACGCAACCCAGAATCAGCAAATTGCCACCGGTTTCATGCGGAATTCCATGTTGAACGAAGAAGGGGGCATCGATCCCGAAGAGTTTCGTATGACGGCCATGTTCGACCGGATGGATACCATCGGCAAAAGCATTCTGGGGCTCACACTGCAGTGCGGGCAATGTCATACTCACAAATATGATCCCCTGACACAGGAAAACTACTATCAGATTTTTGCCTGCATCAACAACTCTTATGAAGCCAGCATTCGCGGCTACACAGATGAAGAACAGCAGCAACGTCAGGAACTCCTTCAGAAAATTACGGCTCTCGAACAGACCCTCAAAGCGCGCCTGCCGGACTGGTCTGCTCAAATGGCTGCCTGGGAACAGACGGTGCAGCAGAACCAGCCCGAGTGGACGGTCATGAAACTCATCAATACCGATAGTAACTCGCAGCGGTATTTCGAACAGCCTGATCACTCAATGCTGGCACAGGGATACGCGCCTTCCAAATTCACTTCGAATTTTGAAGCCACCGTGGATGCTGCCGAAATCAAAGCCATCAGAGTGGAACTGTTGAATCATCCCAACCTGCCTGCAGGCGGCCCCGGAAGATCGATCGAAGGCTTGTGTGCATTGACGGACATCAAACTCACGGTGGAAAGTCTGAAAGATCCTAAGCAGACCACCAGCGTGAAATTTTCCGAAGCGACAGCCGACTTCAGTAACGAACGGCAGGAACTCCCTCCGAAATACGCAGACCAGAAAGGAGTGCGCGGCTTTACCGGACCGGTCGCGTATGCCATTGACGGCGACAACACAACCGCCTGGGGGATCGACGTCGGACCGGGGCGATTCAATCAACCACGCGAAGCCGTCTTTCGTGCGGAAAAACCGTTTGGTTATCCTGAAGGCACGAAGTTAAAAATCGGTCTGGTGCAGATGCACGGCGGCTGGAACAGTGATGACAACCAGACGATGAATCTGGGACGATTCCGCATCTCCTGCAGCACTTCCGAAAATGCAACAGCCGATCCGGTTCCTGACGCTGTCAGACAAATTCTGCAGATACCTGCGTCAAACAGAACAGCTCAACAGCAGGAGCAGGTCTTCAGTTACTGGCGCACCACGGTTCCTGAATGGAAAGCAGAAAACGCACAGATCGAAGCACTCTGGCAGCAGCATCCCCAGGGAGCCACGCAACTGGTTTATCAGGAACGACCTGCACTCCGTGAAACTCACCTGCTGGATCGAGGCGACTTCCTCAAGCAGAAACAGGTTGTTCAGCCGGGTGTTCCCGACTTCCTGAATTCGCTCCCTCAGGAGACTGCCGTCAACCGCCTGACCTTTGCCCGCTGGCTCGTTGATCGAAAATCGCCTACGACGGCTCGCGCCATCGTGAATCGGGTCTGGCAAGCCTATTTCGGAAAAGGCATTGTCAGCACCAGTGAAGACCTGGGCTCGCAAGGTGAAGCCCCCTCGCATCGCAAACTGCTGGACTGGATGTCGGTCTGGTTTATGGATCAGGGCTGGGATCTGAAAAAACTGCACACGTTGATTGTGTCATCACGAACTTATCAGCAATCCTCAAAGGTCAGCCCGGAACTCTACGCGTTAGATCCTTACAACCGGTTATTCGCCCGTGGTCCCCGGTATCGCGTGGATGCGGAACTGGTGAGGGACATCGCGTTACAAGCCAGCGGCCTGCTCAATCCGGAAGTGGGGGGACCTTCTGTTTATCCGCCAGCCCCCGCATTTCTGTTTGAGAAACCGGCAAGTTACGGACCGAAAAGCTGGGAAGTCGCAAATGATAACGACCGCTTCCGCCGTGCGATTTACACGTTCCGTTTCCGCTCGGTTCCCTATCCTGTGCTGCAGGCCTTTGATGCGCCCAATGGCGATATTTCCACGGTGAAACGGACCCGCTCCAATACGCCTTTGCAGGCATTAGCCACGCTCAACGAAACGCTGTTTATGGAATGTGCCAGCGGCCTCGCTGAAACAACGCTGGCTGAAAAAGATACCAGCGACGAGCAACGCATCGTGACCGCGTTTCGCCGCTGTGTTTCACGCCCTCCTTCCGCAGCCGAGAAACAATTATTGACCCGATTCCTGACAAAACAACGCGGCTACTTTGCCGAGCACCCGGAAGAAGCCAAACAGATTTCCGCCACGAAAAAAACAACCGAAACAAGCACCGTCGACTTCGCAGCCTGGGTTGCGTTATCACGCGTGCTGTTGAATATGGATGAAACCATTACGAAAGAATAACCCGGAAAAAGCAACACTGTCTTCAGGTCAGTCATACAATTTTTCAATTCACGAACATCATCCTCTTTTCGATTTTAGAATCAAAACAGGTAAAACATCATGAATCAATTCAACCATCCGGCACATCCCATCGCACGTCGCTGGTTTCTGCAGCAATGCGGCATCGGCGCAGGGGCGATCGCAGTCCAGCAAATGTTACAGGAATCCGGTCATGCCGCCCCCGCGGAAACCGCAGCATTGCGGGACCCGTTGGCACCTCGACAGCCTCATCATGCCCCCAAGGCGAAAAATATTATCTTCCTGTTTATGGGCGGCGGACCGAGCCACCTGGAACTCTTCGATAATAAACCGGTATTAGGCAAATTCGACGGCAAACTGCCTCCCGAAGAACTCCTGAAAGGGTATCGGGCCGCCTTTATCGATCCGAATTCCAAATTTCTGGGACCCAGATTCAAATTCGCAAAACACGGCGAATGTGGTGCGGAACTTTCGGAAATCCTGCCTCATCTGGCGGAAGTCGTCGATGACATCGCCATTATCAAGAGTATGAAAACTGATGCCTTCAATCATGCACCCGCGCAGATTCAGGCGTTGACCGGTTCCCAGCTCTTCGGCAAACCGAGTCTGGGCGCATGGACCATATACGGCCTGGGCAGTGAATCGAAAAATCTGCCTGGGTTTGTCGTTTTCAGTTCCGGTAATAAAGGTCCGAGTGGCGGAAATTCCTGCTGGGGCAGTGGTTTTCTGCCCACCGTGCATCAGGGAGTCATGTTCCGCGGCGGTCAAGAGCCCGTGCTTTATCTGCAAAATCCACCCGGCGTTTCCGGACAACTTCAACGAGATTCGCTCGATACGTTAAAAGCCTTGAATCAGAATCATCTGGATCAGGTTGGAGATCCCGAAATTGCCACACGGATTAATTCGTTTGAGATGGCGTATCGCATGCAGTCCAGTGCGCCGGATGTGATGGACATTACGCAGGAAACAAAACAGACGCTGGAACTCTACGGAGCCGAACCGGGCAAGACTTCGTTTGCCAATAACTGTCTGCTTGCCCGCCGGCTTGTTGAACGGGGGGTACGCTGCATCCAGTTATTCCATGAATCGTGGGACCAGCATGGCGGTCTTGTCGGCGGCTTGAAGAGTAACTGCCAGGCCACCGATCAGGCGTCGGCGGCGTTGATTAAAGACCTCAAACAGCGTGGCCTGCTGAAAGATACGCTGGTTGTCTGGGGCGGTGAATTCGGTCGCACGCCGATGGTGCAGGGGGGGAATGACGGACGCGACCATCATCCGAACGCGTTTACGATGTGGCTGGCCGGCGGTGGTATTAAAGGGGGCACGACCATCGGCCGTTCCGATGATTTCGGCTTCAATGTGATCGAAGATGAAGTTCCCGTCTACGACCTGCATGCCACCATTTTACATCTGCTGGGTCTGAATCCGGAGCGTCTTTCATTCCGTTTTCAGGGACTGGATCAGCGACTGATCGGCGTGAACCATGCCAAGGTGGTGGAAAAAATTCTGGCTTAAAAGAATTCTGAACGAAAAAAACCCCTTGTGCGATCACAAAGGGGTTTTCATTGTTTCAGTTTGTTGTCTGCTGATTAAGCAGCGATTTCCTGCTCGTACTGTCTGGCATGTTCATTATTCAGACGGTTCAGAAAACCATTTTGCTGCTGATCGAACAGTCTTTGCAGACCATCATCGAGCATCGGCATTGAAATACTTAAAGCACGTCGAATTTTGCGAGTGTGCAATGAGGTTTCACCATTGGCAAAACCGGTCGAGCATTCATTTAATACCGTTGCGCGAGGTAATGCGGGTACGGTCAGTCCGAATACTTTTGCCAGACGCTGCACGAATTCCAGCGGGCTGATGCGTTCGCCACCTGCCACATGGAAAATTCCTGTCAGACGTTCCTGGTAGGCATGCTCAATAATCGCAGCCAGATCTGTCGCTAACAGGGGAGTCGCATGTCGATAACAGTCGAGGCTGTTAAACGAACCCGTTGACAGTGAGTGTACGAGTTCTTCGACCTCGCCTTGTCCGTAAGTGGCCGGGGTCCAGCCGAATACATTGGTTCTGATAATCAATGTATTATCACAGAGGCTGACTTCACGTTCGATGGCACGAATCAGGTTTGCTTGTTGACTTTCGCAAAAGCCCTGACAGTCTTCTTCATGAAACATCCAGGGGCCGGTAAAAATGGCATCGGATGAGATGTGTGTAAAGCGGGCCGAATGCAATTCAGCAGCATTCACCCAGTTACGGACCGCCACGACGGGGTCCTTTGTAGCAAATTTTGCCAGATTCACAGACCAGGCAGAGTTCGCAGCAACGCCACAATAAACAACCCACTGCGGACGAACCAGGGACAGCCAATGTTCGGCTGTCTCGACATCGTCTTCCAGATAAGTATGAGATTCACATCCCTGGATCGAAACTGGTGTCGCTGAAGTTAATCCGACAACCCGATATCGACTGGATAAGCTGGTTGCAATATTTGCTCCGGCAACCGTATCAAGTCCAATAACCAGAACTGTTTCCACGCCGCGCCTCCATGCTATGACGTTGTTGTTATATCAGTCAGTACATTGATCTTCATCTGATAGTCCGAATAGAAAATTCCATTTCGTCACGGCTTCTCTTCTCGAAAATCATTCTCACAAAGCAATCCATTTGTTTTGCGAGGGGCCGATTATAGTTGGCATTCCTGATTTTCACCAACCCCAATTTGAAAGCGAATTTCGCAACCCCCGTTCGGCTTTCAATTCGTACTCCGTTCCGATCACTTCCGGCTTAATTCTTTACACGTGTCAAGAATCTATTGAGTCTGATCCGTTCCGATCGACGACAATTTACACCCTCTGCACGTTGCCTGCGAAAATATTTTTTATAAAAAACAGAGCAAAAACAGATAAAAGATTAAAGGTTTTATGCTTTTTTGTTTCATTCCATTCTTTCGTCTTGACCTGATTTTCAAAAAGCAATATCTTCCCGCCTCACATTCGTGACTCCTGCGCCTGACCTGCAGGCCTGTCACTCACCTCCCACGCTGATTTACACGTCATCTGACTGCTTCACTGATTACATTTCAAACGACAACTGTGGTGCTTCAACGTTTTCAAAACGGAATCACGCCACAACACTTTTATATCTGATAAAGATTAACCGATCATGTCCGTTTCGCGTCATTTACCGGAATACCCGATTCTATTGGCAGGGGTTGCTGCACCTGTCGTAAAAGGATTGCGCGAAATGGGTCTGCCTGTAACCGAACTCCAGGACGATCTGGCCCAGCTTTCCGGTTACCAGCTTTCACGGTGGAATCTGTTACTGGTGGGATCTCGAAAATTCTTCAATGAACAGGACCTGCAGACACTCTCTCACTGCAAGATTCCCGTTATTGATCTGTCTGAATTCTCCAGCGAATCCGCTACGGGTCGCACGAAAAACGAACTGGGAAAGAAATCGCGTACTGGTATTGAGCAATTCAACTCTCAGTTTGTGATTCAGCTCAAAGAGCGGTTACAACAGACGGGAGGCGCCTGGATGCGTGTGGGAGATTATCCCTATCCCTATCAGGGCGTGATCTGCTACGGCGAATCTGCTTTAGGAAGCGAATTTCGTGAGTTCTCGAATGTGATGAGCCCATTGCCGGTTCCTCTGGAATTACTGCATTTGAAATCGGAATATGACTGGCAGCAAAATTCAGACACAGAAGCACAACGCAAATTCCGCGTGGAACTGGTCAGCAGATACCGACAAGGTCTGCCTGTCTCATTGCCTTCCGTCCCCTCGCGGGAAGAACTCAACCTGTTATTTCAAAATATCAACCTGGACCGAAAACAGATTCCCCTTGTCTGGGTCACGTCGCTGGAAATGTTTTTTCGCTGGTGGAACCTGAGACGCCAGCTTGCAGTAAGTATCAGCCGAATTTCATCCGGTTGGGAAACAATTATCTCAGGTAACTTTCAGGGGTTTTGGCCCAGTCTCCAAATCTGGAAAGGCCAGCACTCCGCGACGGTTTCATTACCACAGGGGGTCAATGAAATCAGAGATGAGTCGGTTGTTTTTGTCTCGAATCCGGAACGACATCCCGGAGGATTTACTGCACACTGGGCTGGAGTCAATTCCAACCTGTTCCCTGCTGACTATCAGAAATTGGCAGCTTCGGCTGCTTCATAAATTGTCTAACTATTCCACATCACAGATTGATTATCGGCGATAGAATTTTTCTATCGCAACTTTGTAGAAGAAAAGGATTGTTCTCATGAAACGCTTCGGATTAATGATGCTGGGCCTCGCGCTGATCTCCCTGACAACAGGTTGCCAGTGCGGACGTTATGGTAGCAGCTGCGGCAGTTGTAATTATGGTCCCACAATGGCACCATTCAGCGGCGGCGGATGTTCCTCAGGAAATTGTGGCGTTGGTGCTCCGACTTATTCACCACAGGGCGCTTACAACACCTACGATACCTATCAATCAACGGCTGGTGCTCCTGTGATTCAGGGAAATGTCCCTACCACAGCCTATGCACCACTTGATCCACTTCCGATGTATTAAACCGAATACGAAGAAGTAATCACCTGTCGTCTTGTCATCTCGGCCTGATTCAGGCCGAAAGACGGATCAATCGTTTCCAGCCATCAGGTCGGAAATCGAGGGCGGGCGGCATTGTACAAAAAAACCGCAACAATGTATTTGTTCGCGGACATATCGATTGTATCTGCCGAACAGCCTTGATATACAGTTAATAATGTCGTCTGTCATTTTCCCTGCGCGAATCGTTCGACGGGGCGGATGAGATTTTATTATTTGAGAACTCCATCTGTATATCATACCCGCCGGGTATCTGTAATTATGGCCGCCTTACACATCGTTAATTATCCCCATCCGGCGCTCCGCTGGAAATCGAAGCCCATCAAAAGTATCTCACCCGATCTGCGTGATACGGTGAGGTCCATGTTTGATCTGATGTACGAAGCACGGGGAATCGGGCTTGCTGCAAATCAGGTGGCACTGCCTTATCGTCTGTTTGTGATTAATCTGGCATCCGATCCGAATGAACCAGAAGAAGAGTTCGTGTTCATTAATCCGGAAATCACAAAACGCAAAGGGACCGCGGAAGGCGAGGAAGGCTGCTTGAGTCTTCCGCTGCTCTACGGCGATGTCAAACGCTCCGAAGAGATCACACTGGAAGCCTATGATCTCGATGGCCAACTGTTTGAAATTACGCTCGACGATCTCGCGGCCCGCGCCGTGCAACACGAAATCGATCACCTGGAAGGAATTATGTTTCCGGATCGGATGGTGGAAGCCAAGCGGATCGAACTCGACTCGCAAATTGCCGATTTTGAATTAGTATTTCGGCAGCAGCAGCAACGGGGCGAATATCCGTCGGATGATGAAATTTGCGAACAGCTGGCGCAACTGGAACGTGATCTGGACTAAAGCGAGCAGAGCTCAGCAGACCTCGTGTCGGCTTGAATGCCGTTGAAACATTCGCAAAGGTAGTCTGAAAAACACCCGGTTTTCTGCCTGTTTTTCTCGATCGAACACGAATTGAACATTGACCGCTGTGAGGAGCTGCAACTGTGTCATTAAAAGTGGTAATGATGGGAACCGGAACATTTGCCATTCCCGCATTTCAGGCGCTCATTGAATCCGGACATCAGGTTCTCGGCCTGTATACCCAGCCCGATCGAACGGGCCGCGGCCATCATCGCCATTCACATCCCATGAAAGAACTGGCGCTCGAACACGGGATTCCCGTTTTTCAACCCGAAAAAATCAATACGCCGGAATCACTCGAAGAACTGCAAAATCTGGAAGCCGACGTCCTGCTGGTCGCCGCCTACGGTCAGATTCTCTCACAAAAACTGTTGGATATTCCGAAGCAGGGGGCCTTCAATCTGCATGCTTCGCTGCTGCCGAAATACCGCGGGGCCGCACCGATCCTCTACGCCATTCGCAACGGGGAAACTAAAACAGGAGTGGCTTTGTTTCGCATCGAACGCAAACTGGATTCCGGTCCGATCGCCGCGATGGTGGAAACACCGATCGGCGCGAGGGAAACCACGGGCGAAGTCCAGGACCGACTCGCCGCACTCGCTGCCCCCCTCGCGATGCAGTTTCTCCAGGAAATCGAAGCAGGCACTCTGCAGGAAACGCCGCAAAATCATGCCGAAGCAACATTCGCCCCCACCCTGGATAAACAGGAAGGGGCCATCGACTGGACTCAGAGTACGTTTCAAATTGGCTGTCATGTCAGAGCAATGCAGCCCTGGCCGAGCCCTTTTTCGTTTCTCCACCAATCAGAACAGCCACCGTTAAGATTACTCATTCTCGCTGTCGAAACACTCACAACAGAGGATCTGGATTCATTAAATGTCGGTCCGGAACTCCTGAATTCCACTCCCGGAACCGTGATTTTTGCCAGCACGAAAAAAGTGATCATTCGCACCGGTGACGGCATATTGGAATTAAAACAGGTCCAGCCTCAGGGAAAACGAGTAATGCAGACCAGTGAGTTTTTGTGTGGCAGAAAAATCAATCCGGGGGACTACTTTAGTCAATCGCCAGACAACAGTGTCTGAATGAACATATATTTATCTTGAAACAGCAAGTTCACTCTTGCCGCATTTTCCCGTTTCTGAGATGATCCCGCGCCTGATCTGAGGTGTCGCAGTATTAATAAGCACAAGGAAGTGAGTTAGATGCGCCGAATCCTAGCGGCTCTGATCTTCACGCTGATTGGAGCAGGAGGCATGTATGCCGCGTTTGAATTTCATGTCGTTCAATCCAAGGAAGGCTGGCTGTTCATCCCGAAGACACAAGCCGGGCTCGACGATACCTATGCCGACATTAGACAATGGCAGGCAACGACCTGGAAAAGCCACCCGAAACTGGCACAGTCTCTGATTGATAACGGTAGAGGAAATCTGATCATGCAGTCGGCTTCGAATGGATTTTTCGAAAACCTGTTTCAGTCGCCCGCAAAAAAACGTTCTGCTGCGAAAGAGGAGACATCACCCAAGCGCTTTTAAGACGCAACACCCCCTGTTTCAATACAATCAACGCTCAACGAGATAACACCCACCCATCGTGAAACAACAATCGCCCCCCAGTACTGACAAGGCTTCAGACATGATGTCTCAGCCAACACTCAAAGTATTGACTTTGAGCGTCTGTCTGGTCTTGTGTCTGCTGTTATCGCCGGGCTGTCATAGTGCTGCCAAAAATCAAACCGTTCATCTGCCGGCCCGTCATAGCGTCAGTGCAGAACAGCTCATCGTCCTCAGTGATTTCAAGTTGGGAGAAGATCACGAACTGTTTCAGGATCTGGTCAAGCTCCGCGAAGATGTCGCCGCTACGTTGAACATTCCCCTCAACAGCGAGCAGGTCACCGTGTATCTCTTCACCAACGAAGAAGCATACCGCAATTATCTGGATACGACTTATCCCGGCTTACCTCCGCGGCGTGCGTACTTTGTCGGCACTCCCAAAGAACTCGCCGTATATACATTCTGGGGCGAACGCATTCAGGAAGACTTGCGGCACGAGTTCACGCACGGCCTGTTACATGCCAGCCTGAAAACGGTTCCCCTGTGGCTCGATGAAGGACTGGCCGAATACTTCGAAGTGGCCGGCAACAAACCCGGACAAGTCAACCGCGAGCATGCTTCGCGACTCTCGGCGGCACTGAATAACGGCTGGAAACCCGACATGAAACGTCTGGAACAACTTGAAAAAGTTTCGCAGATGCAACGCGTGGACTACCAGGAAGCCTGGGCCTGGGTGCATTTCATGTTGAACGGCACACCGGAATCAAAGGACACACTGCTGGAATATCTGGCAGAACTCAAAACCAACGCCAAACCGGAAGCATTGAGTGCGCGACTGCCGCGAGACATTCCGGGTGTGGATCAACGCTTTGTCAGTTATGTCGCCTCGCTGAATACCTTCCCGTCAAGGTAAACAGACGCCGACACATTTCCCGCGAAGCACTGCCAATTTCGCCAGCCTCTGACTTGGGGGGCGTCTCTCAATCCGCTAAGATGAATCTGACGGGCCGGTGTTCCCCATCATGCCCGACAATCATGCCCCACTGACGACTTTCTCTTAAACTGGATTTGTTTCGATGCTGGCCCGACTGCGTCTGTTGCTCGAATTAATTCGCTTCAGTCATACCATATTTGCGCTCCCGTTTGCCCTGCTGTCTGCAGTTCTGGCGTGGCGCGGCCAGCAGGTCCGCTGGCAGGAGCTGGTGGGCATTCTGCTGTGCATGCTGTTCGCCCGCTCGGCGGCGATGGCGTTTAACAGACTCGTCGATCGAGACATCGATGCGTTAAACCCGCGCACACAAAGCCGACATCTCCCCGCAGGATTAATCAGCGTTCGCGCCGTGTTTCTCTTTACCCTGCTGACATCTCTGGCCTTTATTGCCTCCACGCTGTTATTTCTGCCCAATCGCTGGCCCCTGTATCTCGCGGTCCCTGTGCTGCTGTTTCTGCTCGGTTATTCCTATGCGAAACGGTTTACCATCTGGTGCCATTACTGGCTCTCAGCCGCTTTGATGCTCTCTCCACTGGCAGCCTGGATTGCGATCCGCGGCAGCCTTTCGCTGGAACCGGTCCTGCTGGCTCTGGTCGTCTTTTTCTGGGTCGGCGGATTTGACATTATCTATGCGTGTCAGGATGTTCAATTCGATCAGGAAAAACGGCTTTCCAGTATTCCCTCCCGCTGGGGAATCAAAAAAGCACTCCGTTTTGCCATGCTGAGCCACTTTATGACTATCGTCTGTCTGTTCAGCCTGTGGTACGTGGCGGCTTTAGGAATTCCGTTTCTGATCGCGATTCTCGCCGTCTCCTGCCTGTTGATCTATGAGCATCTGCTGGTGAATCCCGAGAACCTGGGACGTGTCAATCTGGCGTTTTTTCACGTGAATGCCGTGATCAGTATTGGTTTGTTCTTTGTGGGATTGATCGATGTCTGGCTCGCATAAGCGGGTCTGAATCGTAATAATAAACGTGAATTCCCGTGATGCGCTCTGCCAGACCGCATCAAACCCGTTTGAACATGTAAACAAACCTAAAAACATCAACAGTCAGTCTGATGAATCTGAATCAAAACGAACAGGAACAGTTGGATTCCATTACGCGTAAAGTGGAAGCCGGAGAGCGTATCAGCTTCGATGAAGGGGTTTTTCTGGATGAGAAAGTCGATATTCTGACGCTGGGTGACCTGGCGAATCAGATTCGCGAGCGCAAAAACAGCAATTTCGCGTTTTATAATACCAACATCCATCTGAACCCGACCAACGTCTGCGTTTACCGCTGCAAGTTCTGTGCATTTCGTGCCGACCTGAAATCACCCCGCGGTTACACTTTCACGGACGATATGATTCGTGAACGCGTGCAGGAAGCCCGGACTACCGGCGCAACAGAAATGCACGTCGTAGGCGGCCTGCATCATCAGAAAAAATTCGACTGGTATCTGAACGTCGTCCGCCTGATTCATGAAGAATATCCCGAGCTGCACATCAAAGCCTGGACTCCCGTGGAAATCAACTGGTTCAGCTTCATGACCAAAAAGCCGACTCAGTGGGTTCTGGAACAGATGATGGAAGCCGGCCTTGCCAGCATGCCTGGCGGCGGAGCCGAGATTTTTCACCCTGAAGTCCGCGAACAGATTTGCGAACACAAGGCCGACTCGGAAAGCTGGTTGAACATTCATCGCGAGGCACATGGTCTGGGTTTAAGAAGTAACGCCACAATGCTCTACGGCCACTATGAACAGGCCCGACACCGGATTGACCATCTCTGCCAGCTCCGGGATCTGCAGGATGAAACCGGTGGCTTCCAGACATTCATCCCTCTGGCTTTCCACCCGGAAAATACGGGGATGTCGGAAATTCAAAAAGCGTCGGGATTGATGGACCTCAAAGTCATTGCCCTGTCGCGGATCATGCTGGATAACTTCGACCACATCAAAGCCTATTGGATTATGCTGGGCGAAAAGACGGCACAGACGGCGTTAAGTTTCGGAGCAGACGACCTGGATGGGACTGTGGTTCATGAACTGATTTATCACGATGCCGGTGCGAAAACTCCCGAAGGACTGACCGTCGAACAACTGCACCGAATGATTGAAGAAGCAGGCCGGATTCCTGTCGAACGCGATACACTCTACCGCCATGTTGTGAGAGAGGGCGCTGCCTGGAGTGTGGGTGAACCCATTCTGACGTCAGCCGTTTCCTGAATGATCGGGAGCCGGGAACGCATTCAAAATACAGAGCGATCAACATCAACTCGGGCGAAGCGGCCTTGGAAACGCTGCAAGTAACCCGTATTCGGGCAACTTCAAACCAGGAGAAACTTCAGCCATGAATGAATCTGCCGTTTCTGATCAGCTGCAAGTGCAGGCATTTGATCATATCACGCTTGTGGTGAAAGACCTGGAAGCGTCTCGCCAGTTTTATGTTGATTTTTTAGGCATGAATCACGTCCCGCGCCCCGCGTTTACGTTTGAAGGACACTGGTTTCAGATTGGAAACCAGCAGATTCATCTGATTCTCGAACACGATCAGTCGGGCAGGGCCGGCAAAACCGATCCGGACCAGAACACACGAACGCATCATTTTGCATTTCAAGTCAACGATGCAAAACAGGCCTATGAAAAGGCAGTCCGTCGGGGAATTCCGATTGTCTCACCTCCGAAATCTCGGCCGGATGGCGCGGCTCAGACATTTGTGAATGACCCGGACGGGCACATTATTGAGCTTTGCTCACTCTCCTGAGCGACCACATTTCAGCGGGATATCACTATTTTAACGGTTTTTCAAGCGTTCATTCGGGCAGCGGCAGCAAGGTCACAAGTTAAGTAATTACCAGCACCAGAATCGACTGGAAATTCCACCAATCGATACGGTATACTGGAAGCGAGAGAGCTTTCGGGTAAGATAACGCAGCTCAGATGGACATCCAGAAACCACACAGTTTTCAGAACGAGTAGAGAGGGACGGGGATCGCAATGACGGATGCACCCAAGAAAATGATTATTGGCTCAATGGCCGCTTCCGGACTGGTGGCAGCACTCGCTCTGGTCGATATCATTGTGGGTATGCCCTTCCGAGGCAGCACCATTATGGATATCATGTTCATCGTTTCAGCCGCGCTGGTTCTGTTTCTCTGCTGGGATGCCTGGAAGGATCTGCGCTGACACTGCAAACAAGGTGTGCGGGATTCGTTACAACGCACTTCCATCAGGCGAATCCAACTCCGTTTTTTCGCCGTCTGCTTCTGTCTGCTGATTCTGAGAGTTCTCCGCTTCTTCCCCCATCCATTCCGATAAGCGCTGCTCCGTCGATTTTGTGCCTGAGAACTCGACTGCCTCATCGATGGTGTCTTGTGCTCCAGCCATCTCGGTCATTTGCTGCAGCAGTAGCCGAATGATCTGCTCGGCCTGCACGTGTTCCTGCAGCCAGGTTTCCCGTTTTTCATCCCAGGCCGCATCACGAACCGCCAGTTGCTCCGCCTCAAAACGCAACTGTTCGCCCCGCAGCTGTAACTGCTCGTCCCGCTCGGCAATCCACTCCGAAAGGTCCTGCCGTTCCTGGCGAAATTCATCGCGATGGCGATGGAACAATTCCTGTGAATGATCGAGCTCCTGTCGTTCTACAGACAAGGCTTCACGCAGCTGCCGATAATGCGCGGCGAGCGAGTTTCGGGCTTTTTCCAGTCGCTCGCGGGCAGCCTCTTCGCCTTCGACCTGTGTTAATTGTGCCCAGCCCTCTTCCAGAGCCAGACGCATTTCCAAGGTGCCGCGATGGGTCTCTTCGACTTCGGCCCGCAAGGTATCCAGTCTCTCGCGGCGACGTTCCAGATTTTCCGCGTGCAACGCCAGCATATCATGCTGTCGGCGCAACTCTACTTTTTGCGCATCCCGTTCTTTGTGCCAGCTCTCATATTCGTCTGACATTCGCTGCTTCTGATTCAGTTCGTAACGTTCGACGGCACGACGCAGCTCGGCATGCAAAGACCGTTCTTTAACCAGGGATTCCTCACGCTGTGATAATAAATCACGAAACCGATCAAGCTGCTTCATTCTTAAAATATGAATGCGCTCATTCTGTTCGTGCTGCTGTTGCTGTATCTGCTGTTGCCTCTGGAAATCGTGCTGATCCTGTTCAATCTGGCCCCGCAGACGCAACAGATGATTTTCCTGGAACTTGATCCGGTTCTCAATCAGTGTGCGTTTCTGTTCGAATGCCTCTTCCCGCGACGCGTATTCGCGCTGCAGATCCTCGCGCTGAATTTGCAGCTGATGCTCGATTTCTTCGGACCGAATCACAAAATCGCGTTTGCGCGACTCCAGCTCTTCTTCCTCAGCATGCTTGCGCGACTTCCATTCGGCTTGCTGTGTTTTCAGTTCCAGTCCCATGTTCTCTTTGCGGGAACCGAGCTCGGCTTCGACTTTCCTGATTGTTGTTTCCTGAATTTCACGCTCTTTTTTCAGGTGATTCAGTTCCGACTGCTTCACGCCCCGCCACTCTTCGCGGTCGTGATCCAGTGCACGGCGCTGGTCAGAAAGCGACTCGAGCACCTCTTCATGAATCCGGTTCCGTTCATGAATCAGATCCAGGCGCTGTCGCTCCAGCGATTCCCGCTGTTGCGTAAATTCGACCAGAATCTGCTCCCGTAATTCACTGCGCTCCTGCTGCAGCTTATCCTGGACCTCGAATACTTTCTCCTGCTCATGCTGTACGGTTCTTGCGAGTTTTTCGCACTCGACTGCTTTGCGAATCAACTCCGTTTCTTTCTCACGAAGATTTGTCTCGCGTTCGTCATACTGCTCTTCGATCTGACCGACCCACATCCGGATTTTGCGTCGTTCATTATCAATATCGCTGAGTTGACTGTTCAAAGTCTGTTCGCGTCGGCTGACTTCCGCAAACTGTGCTTTCAGGTAACTGGCAATTTCACCCGCCTGAGATAACAGCTCCGCACCCGTTAATGAGGCACCCGCTTCTGCGGCACCCTGGCTCTGCATTTCAGCCGCAAACGCTGCGAAAGAAAAACTTTTCTGCAGATCTGCCTGCTTTTGGGCACTGAAAAAAGAATCCGCTTCTGCCGGGCGGTTCTGCTGGGAAGCATGGGCTTGATCGGCGCGGCGTTCGATGCCTTCGGGTCCGGAAAGGGGACGCGAACCCGCCAGGTCCTCGCCGCTCGGCTTCACGCCTGCAAAAGGAGAGGGGGACTGTGATTTCTGGTCAGGCCTGGTTTCATCGCTCATGCCGGGATTCCTTTCCCTGAAAAGCGCTACGTTGCATTTGACATTCGAAGTTTAAAGTGCCGGAATTCCATTCCTCAAGACAACTTTGAACGATCGCCAACACAAATCAATTAACGACAAAAAGGGCAGAGAAGGATTGAGCTAACATCCTCTCTGCCCACAATCAATTAGATCAACGGCTCTTAAACTGCGATTATAACTGGCTATCCAGAGAAGCAGCAAACCGATCCTTGGGTGTCACACCGACGAATGTTTCGACTACCTGACCATTTTTGTAAAGTTTGACAGTAGGAATGGCACTGATACTGCTTGACGAAGCAATTCCGGGATTTTCATCCGTATTCAGTTTTCCAACTCGAACACGGCCTGAATAGTCGCTGGCAATTTCTTCGATTGTTGGCATCATCATTTTACAAGGGCCGCACCAGGGGGCCCAGAAATCGACTAATACAGGTTCCGATGCTTCTAAGACTTCAGACTGGAAGTTTGCATCAGTAAATTCCAAGACATTTTCAGCCATTACTGGTTGTCTCCGTTACAATTGAATCCGATTTATACATAAAAAAAGCAGAGAAAATCATCTCGACCACCCTGCAGTGACATCATAGACAATTACCGGGCTCGCGCTCACCCCGGAAAATTCAAAAGAAATCAGTAACTCTACTCATTTCAGAAGGAATTATAGAGATCCTCTGTTTTGTGTCAATGCTCTCTCAGAGGCTGTACACGCCAAAAACTCTTATCAAATAAGGAATTACGCCATGCCTCTGAATGCGGGACCGATTATTTTTAAGCTCGACAAATCGCTCCCCTGACGACAGAATACAGTCAGCATGCAATTGCCATAATTGTTTTATATTAAAGAACTTAATGAAGTGAAACCCTGGGAGCGGATAATGCAGTCGTACATCAGAATTCTGGTACTTGCCGTGCTCATCGGTATCCACATCCTGCAGCCGGCACGCGCCGACGAATCAACGGAAGACCCTTTCAGACCTTTCCCCGACCAACTCGCCCCTTCTTTATTCAATGAAGTTCAGGACAAATACGAATTTGGGATTCGCGGCGAAGAAAAAGCACTTTATTACTATGTGCTCAAGCATCTGGGTGAGACCAGCCTGAAAGTTCAGAAACAGGCCGCGCAATTCAACTTGCAGCAACGTCGCGCAGAGCTCAAAACGTTCCGCGATCATCCCCAACTCAAACTGCCACTCTTTGCGGATATCTTCAAGAACAGCAGCCGCTATAAAGGCAGGCTGGTGACGCTGACTGGCCGCGTCCGTAAATTAATTCATTATCCGGCAGAAAAAAATGAATATGGCATCACGACACTTTATGAAGCCTGGTTATTCACCGACGACTCGCAACAGAATCCGACCGTTGTGATTTGTACGGAAGTACCCAAAGCGCTGGAAGCAGGGCTGCCTCAAGGAACCGACGTCATCGATCATGTCACGGTCACCGGTTATCTCTTCAAGATGTACGTTTACAATGCGCAGGATACAACGCGGGTTGCCCCCCTGATTCTGTCGCAGCAACTGGAATGGTCTCCTCAGGCGGTTGATGCGAAAGGGAGTCAATTCTTTTCAGTACTGTTGGCTGGTGGGCTGATCGCGCTGATTGGCGGAGTTGCGTTTGCGATGTGGAAAGCCAGTCAAAAAGATCAACAGCTCAGAGAAAAACGTGCACAGACCGATCAGGGGCAAGTCAGCTTTGACCAGCTTGATGCAAAGACGGACTCGAAGCCGACAACAACCAGACCGGCACCCACGATCTCTGAAACAATAAAACCCGCGCCCACAAAACCGGCACATACTCCAGAACCAAAGTCCGACGATCAAAAGCCGGAATGAACTTCACCTTTTAAACGAATATTGCACCATCAACATGAACGCGGATCCGACTCCCACTCCCCGATTGAATCGCCCTTTAAAACTAGCCGTCCTGGTTTCCGGCGGTGGGACCACCCTCACGAATTTTATGGAAAAACAGGCCGCCGGGGAACTGGAGATTGAGGTGCCGCTGGTCATTGCCAGCCGCCCCGGTTGTGGCGGTATTGCCAAAGCCAAAGCAGCGGGACTGCGTTGTGAAGTTCTGGTCCGACGCGATTATCCCAATATCCACGCTTTCAGCGCAGCGATCTTTGATCTCTGTCGCGAGGCCGAAGTGGATCTGGTGACGCTGGCCGGCTTTCTGTCCCTGATCTATATTCCCGATGATTATCAGTACCGTGTGATGAATATTCATCCGGCACTCATCCCCGCGTTCTGCGGTCACGGTTTTTACGGTCACAAAGTTCATGAAGCCGTCGTCGCACGCGGCGTGAAAGTCAGCGGCTGCACCGTGCACTTTGCCGACAATGAATACGATCATGGCCCGATCATCGGTCAGAAAACCGTGCCCGTTAAAGGGACCGACACGCCGGATCAGGTCGCAGCCAACGTCTTCCAGGCGGAATGCGAACTCTATCCCCAGATCATCCGACTTTTCGCCGCAGGCAAAATCAAAATCGTTGATCGCCGGGCAGTCATCGAAGAGTGACTCGAATCGATTGCCTCGGAAGACAGGCTAAATTGTCTGACTTCCCGGCGGCGGATTAAGCGGCGCGCTGGAGTTCGGCGGAATCGGATCATCGGTCGTCATGAGTTTATCGTATAACTCAGGCGGCAGAACGCGCAGCAGCGTGAATAAACCATGCACACCATGATACCAGCCTTCACGCATGCCTTGTGTTTCACGACGACTTGTAATCTGATGCAATTCTTCCTTCGTCCACTTTGCGCTGGACATCATCTGCGGATAACCGGGGACTTTAGAACCGTGTTTGGTTTCCATTTGCCGGATGATCGGCCCTACCTGCGAAACCATATGGTTCATCATGTGGTGAAACATGTGGCAATGCAGCACCCAGTCGCCGGGGTTGTTCGCGATGAATTCCACATCCCGTGACTGTGCCACACCGAGGATCACCGTATTGCCGGGAATCCAGGCCGACTCGGGAATGCGGCCCCCTTCAGTCCCTGTCACCCAGTACGTATGACCGTGCAAATGCATCGGATGCTGGTGCAGGGTACTGAAATTAATAAATCGAATACGTACCCGCTCTCCCAGTTTGCAGACCAGCGGCGTTGTAAACGGACCACACCGTCCGTTCGCCGTGATAAAGTTCCAGTCCATCGATTGTGTATTGGGAATGTCCGCATCAGGCAGCATCGCAAACTGCTGCGTCACCAGCACAAAATCGCGATCCACGACAGGCTCGTAAGCCACCTTGGGATGAATGATGAAAGGAATAATCATGCCGATCGCTTCCTGCATCGCCACATGTGCGTGCAGGAAAAAACTCCCTTCCTGATGCACGTCATATTCATACACAAACGTCTCCCCCGGTTTGACCAGGTTTTGTGTCACCGCTGGAACGCCGTCCATATAGATGGGTAATTCCAGTCCGTGCGAATGCAGCGAAGTTGGCTCGGGGAGTTCATTCTTAAAGATGATCCGCACCCGGTCTCCCTGATTCAGTTCCAGTACGGGGCTGGGAAACTGATCGTTATATCCGTACGCGTTCATCCAGATGCCCGGCAGCAGTTCACGCCGCACGGGAGTGGCGCGAATCCGAAATTCTCTGACGCCATCCACCATTTTACCACTCGTCGTTGTCAGATCCGGCGCAGTGATTGGAACGGGCGGCAGTCCGGTTTGGCGTAATCCGGGGACGAGTTTGCCCCGATCGGTGGGACTGCCCACCGGCCCACCCAGTCCCGGATGCATGCGGGGATATTCGCCTCCCTGGCCTTTGTAATCACCGGACGAAGAAGCCGTTTCCGCTTTCTGGGCCAAAACGGAATTGGTGGCGAACAGCCCGGCTGTAGCAGCCGCGCCTTGCATCAGAAAGTTTCTGCGATCTTTGGGAGTGCCCATGAGAGGCCTTTCATCAAATACTGGCAAATGTGAATCGTTGTTTTGTGGTGAAACTGATTCTTACAACACGAAACCATTACCGTGGTTTGGGAACGGAGTTGATATGACCGCCGCCCAGTGGCGAGGGGGGTTGGGTTAAGCCGCCCGTCAACAACATACCGCGAATGGAAATATCCGTGACACGATACTCTAACAGTGTGCTGGTATACTGCCTCTGTAACTCCAGATAGTTTCGCTGTGCCATCAGCACAGCAGGCCAGGCAGCACGACGCATCTCATAACCTTTCTGCAATATCTCGTAGACCTGTTTCGATTTGGGTAACATCTCGCTCTGATAAGCCTGGATGTGTTGCCAGTTGGTCTGATAATGGCGGTATTCCTCAGCCAGCTTCACACTCAATGTTAACTCAATCCGCTTCACATCAGCTCGTGATCGGTTCAGGTCGGCCAAAGCCTGATCGATAGTGCCCCGGTTATTGTCAAAAATGGGCAGGGGAAGACCAGCGGTGACTCCAGCCACGGAATTGTCCGTTTCATAATTGTGACCGAAGTTCACGTCGACCAGAAGATTGGGAATGGGTTGAACGCGTTCCCGCTCCACAGTGATTTCGTCGTGTCTTATCTTTTCACAGGCCGCAATTATCTCGGGACTGTGCTGCATCAGATGGTGATAAGCAGTTTCCCAATCCAGTTTTTTATCGGTCGGTTCGAGCCTGCCACTCAGTGGGGAACGGGGCAGTTCGGGCGTCCCCACCATCGCCATCAGATGCCGCCACGCTTGCTCAAGGTCGTTCTCAGATCGTTGCAGATTCAACTGATTCTGCCGCAGGTCGACTTCTGACTGCAGTAATCCGGGTGTATTCGTCTGCCCCAGATTGAGCATCTCCTGATGTGTCTGCACATTATCTTTCGCATTCGCCACAAGCGCTTTCTGAATTTCTACAAGCTGCTGAGCCGCGAGTGTCTTGTAGAAATGAATGCGGACATCGTTCAGCACGCGATCATATTGAGCGGACCGATTCGTTTCCGCAATGCGGGCCGCCTGCGACCATTTGGCACGACTGAGTTGAAGTTTCCCTCCTCTCACAAATTCCTGTGAAACGAAAGCCCCCTGCAATTCCCCCGCGGTGCCTGCAATTCCGATCTGGTCACTCGCGTAACCTACGACAGGGTTGGGATAAAGCCCCGCCTGAAAGGCGGCCCCGGTAGCCGCATCAACCTGTGACATCGACTGGATCAATGTGGGATTGTGGGAGAGCGCCATTTCTTCAAGCGCCTGCAATGACATTACAGTGTGTTCATCCGCGACAGCATCCACCTCAGGGGGAAGGGCCGATTCATATTGCGCGAATGGGATTTCGACTTCCTGCTCATGAGTCACCTGTCGCGTGGCTGTCTCGGGAATCTTCTCGTCCGGCTCAGCAAAACCATGTTCGTCGAGCGCGAGAACATACGGCGGTTCTTCCAACGCGGAATCACGTTTCACAGTCTGCTTTTTGTCCTGCAGCGTTGATGCATGACGCTCTGGCCCTGTCGTACAACCACTGATAATAATCATGGCTGCCGAGACAGCAATCTGAAATTTCAGCTTCACCACGCTCCTCCCTGACAACTTCGCCTACGCGCTCTCCTGGCGCGTGGTGTCCTCAAGTTTTGATCGACGCGTACTGACTCGCGAATGTCACTGTTTTGCGCAAAACCGGCAGGAACGTTAGATTTGGACAGTGAAAATCCGGCAAATCAATAAAACCGTCACATTCCTGAACAAAGCCGCTTTTATCCCACACCGGAGAATGCGGCAGGAACGAGGCGGTTCTTCCGTTCTCAGGCCTGCGATTTCCCCTCTGATCGGGACCGCAACCCTTTTAAAACAGGAAGTCTGGCGAACCTTTAGCGATTTCCTTCCTAAAGTGAATATTTTCTTTAGGTAAGATGAAGTCTTTAGGAAATTTCAAAACAACTGACATATTTTGATTGATTTTGAAAGGTTCTGGTGATATTTTGAAAATGATGATTGAATTACCGCATTTTGTGAGGCATACTCTCTAGGGAATTATATCGTCTCAGGAGGAGTTTGTATGTCAATGTTGCTTGACGAAAGACGGGAAAGCATCTTAAAGATTGTCGAAAACAAGGGATTTGTGTCTCTTGTCGATTTGATGGATTCTGTGGGTGCCTCTGAATCTACAGTTCGAAGGGATTTGGAGTATCTTGACGGAATCGGTCAAATTCGACGGACCCGTGGCGGTGCCGCTTATAGTGGGGAATCTTTGTCTACTTTTGAAGATCGGTCCTTTATGTCGTCCAGGCAAAAAAGGATGATTGCTCAAGCTGTAGCCAATATGATCTCTCCCGGCGAGGCCGTCCTGATGGATGGGGGCACAACCACTTTGGAAGTCGCCCGGCAACTGGTGGGCAAACAACTGCAGGTCGTTACGAATTCACTGCCGATTGCCAATCTGCTGGTCAATCAGCCACAAATCGATTTAATGTTAATTGGAGGCTTCCTGTTCCCCAAAACGGGAGTAGCCTTAGGAAAGACGGCGGTAGATTCGCTGAAGAGCGTGCACGTGCGACGTCTGATTATCAGCGTCGGCGGAATTACAGAGGACGGACTCTACAACAGCAACATGTTACTGGTCGAAACAGAACAACAAATGTTTGAAGCAGCAGAAGAAGTGATTGTTGTGACAGACAGTACCAAATTTGGCCACTCGGCGCTGGCCTATTTATGTCCGCTGAATACGGTGGATCATATTGTCGTCGATGATGGAATTTCAGAGAAATGGAAGTCTGTGATCCGAAACGCAGGGATCGAACTGACCATTGTGGAAACATAAAAGACCTCTCTCCTGAAGACAAGACTCCAAAACAATTCAAGAAATTGAGATCCGTTTATTATGACACAGCTTACAAATTCAATATCTCGCTCGCAGATTGAACAACTGGTTCGCCAGGCTTTAACACAGCAGCTCGGCGGATCGGCATCCCCGACTCCCCCTGCGGCTCCGAATCCGCTGGTGGTGAATATCTCTGCCCGGCACATTCATCTTTCGCAGGAACATCTGGAAGTGCTGTTTGGAGAAGGTGCCCAGCTGGAAGTGCAGAAAGACCTGTATCAGGATGGTTACTTTGCCGCCACGCAGACAGTGGCCGTTGTCGGCCCCCGTCGTCGCATGATTCCCAACGTACGCGTTTTAGGCCCTTGCCGTGGTGATACTCAGGTAGAACTCGCCTTTACCGACACAATTTCGCTGGGCCTCGATGTTCCCATTCGCATCAGTGGCGACCTGAAAGGGACTCCCGGTTGTGTGTTGATGGGCCCCAAAGGAGTCGTCGAACTCAAGTCTGGTGTGATCCGCGCTGCCCGGCACGTCCACATGTCGCCCGCCGACTGTGCGTATTACGGTTGTGCCAACGGCGACAAATTACATCTGCGAGTCGAATCTCCCGGTTGCACGACGGTTCTGGAAGAAGTGGTCGTGCGTGAAAACCCGGAAGTCAAACTGGAAATTCACATCGATACCGATGAAGGCAACGCCATCGACCTGGATCACGCGACTTCGGTCAATCTGTTTGTCCCTGAATCCTGCAAATGCAAACACAGCTAACGTTGAACTCAGAAACAAATTCCTCTGATCTCCAAGTCAGATGAATTGCTTTAATAATGTTTCAGAACCGAATGCCGGCTCTGAAAAAATGACGAACTGTTTTTTTCTTAACTATCTCTAAAAAGGAGAACTGACTCATGGCGAAAGCAATGGAAGCCCTGGGAATGGTGGAAACAAAAGGGCTGATCTGCCTGATTGAAGCCGCCGATGCAATGTTGAAATCTGCCAACGTACAGATGATTGGCTGGGAAAAGGTCGGTAGTGGACTGGTTACCGCATTTGTTGTCGGTGATGTCGCTGCTGTCAAAGCTGCTGTAGACGCCGGTGCTGCTGCTGCCAGTAAAGTGGGTGAAGTGGTCAGCGTTCAAGTGATTCCACGTCCTCACGAAGAACTTGCCAGCGTTCTGCCAAATAAATCTGCTGCTGCCAAGAAATAAATAACGGGTTAGGAACATTGACGGCTGAAATCCCTGAATCTGATCGTAACGACGATGATCATAACCAGTTGATGTTCAACTGGTGTGAAGTAACAGGCGGTTCAGCTCAACCCATCACAATTAAAAAGATTGAGGACAAAATGAGTTCAGAAGCTATTGGTCTGATTGAAACAAAAGGTCTGGTTGCTCAAATCGAAGCATCCGATGCCATGCTGAAAGCTGCCAACGTGACTCTGGTTGGCCAGATTCAAATTGGTGGTGCGTTCATCACAACAGTCATTCAAGGGGATATCGGCTCGGTTCGCGCAGCCGTTGACGCTGGTGCTGCTGCTGCTTCTCAAATCGGAGAACTGGTTGGCGCTCACGTGATCGCACGCCCCTCAGAAGGTCTGATGGCAAACTTTATCTAAGACAGCGTACTGTTGGTTCTTCCCGCAAAACACATCTGGTGTGAAGCGGGGAAATGGAAGTCGAAACACCAGTCTTTAAGTCACAGAATGGATTCCTGCAATGAAAGTACTTGTAGCCAATTTAGGTTCCACCAGTTTCAAGTATCGCCTGTTCGATATGCCCGCTGAAGTGCAGCTTGCACGCGGGGGCATTGATCGGATCGGCGGCGAACAGAGCAATTGCTTTGTTGAAATTGGTGAGCATCGGGATGAGCACGAACAGAACGTGCCCGACCATGCAGCCGCCGTCAACTTGTGTTTGTCTCAATTGACCAACCCCGAATGGGGGTGCCTCAGTTCAGCCGATGAAGTCGCCGGAATTGGATTCAAAGCCGTCTTTGCCGGAAACTTAAGTGGCGTTCGTCTGGTAGATGAAGAATTACTGACCAAGATGGAGGCGCTGGCAGATATTGCACCTGCTCATAACCCTCCGTATGCCCGGGCCATGCGACAACTGCGGCAGGCGTTTCCTGAAATCCCGCTGGTTGCCGCTCTGGAAACGGCGTTCCATGAAACCATTCCTGCTGAAAATCGTACCTATGCCATTCCTTTTCAATGGCAGGAAGAATACGAAGTCCAGCGTTGGGGCTTTCATGGTGCCAGCCATCGTTATATCGGCACTCGTATGGCCGAATTAACTGGCCGGGATGACCTGCGGGTGATTTCCTGTCACCTGGGGGGAAGTAGTTCTTTGTGTGCCATACAGGGGGGTGTCTCAAAAGCCAACAGTCTGGGAATGAGTCCACAAACAGGATTGCCGCACAATAATCGTGTGGGTGATTTTGATCCGTTTGCTTTACCTGTCCTGATGAAGGCCACCGGAAAATCTCTGGCGGAACTTCTGGAGGATTTGTCGAGCAAGGGTGGTCTGTTGGGAATGAGCGGATTGAGTGGCGACTGTCGCGATCTGGAAGAAGCGGCAGCCAACGGTCACGCACGGGCCGAATTGGCACTCAGTGTGTTTCACTCTGCGATCCGACATTACCTGGGAGCTTACCTGACGGTACTCGGTGGAGCCGATGCGATTGTTTTCACGGGTGGAATCGGTGAAAACAGCGTGAGTTTACGAGAAAAAGTTTGCAGCAATCTGGAGTGGGCGGGAATCCGTCTGGATGCAGAACGGAACAAGTCAGCCGCTGAAGAATCACAAATCCAGGCGGATGACAGTAACGTACAAATCTGGGTTGTGCCGACCAATGAGGAAATTGTCGTCGGACGGCAAACAGTGGAAGTCATCGAAGGTCGTTCGTAAGGCCGGAAGTGACGGTTATCCTTTTCAGGATTTTACAGGAGTTGGTTCGATGTTTATAGGACGTATTACCGGTAGCATCGTTTCGTCTCAAAAAGCCGAAACGATGGTGGGCCAGAAGCTGTTCATTGTCGAACCGTTGCGTGTCAACGAAAAAGACCAGAGTGATCTGACTCCCACAGGGCGATCTTTTGTCGTCGTCGACACGGTGGGAGCAGGGCAGGGCGAAGTCGTGCTGTGTGTGCAGGGGTCTTCGGCCCGCTTTACACCGGAAACCAAACTGCTGCCGATTGACGCCGCCATCATTGGCATCGTTGATCAGGTTCACATTGGTTCCAAAGAAATTTTTAACTCGACAGAAAAATAAACGATCTCAAGAGAATGTATTCCATGTCCAGCCAGTTATCACAACCAACTCTGCAGCAAAGACTGATGATCATGACCGTCATCTGGTTTGCGTTGATCATGGGCGTGGTGACATTTGGAGTGATCGTCGTTTTCATTGGGATCGAACAAAAACCCGGTGACGGCTTACCGCTCATCACCTATGTGGGGATGGGCATGGCGGCGTTAATGCTGGTACTGCGATTGATTATTCCGGATCTGGTGGCCCGCAGGCAGTTTGCTCTAGCCATGCAGACGGTAAAAACAGAAGGCATCGATGATGAAGAACAGATGCTGGGAACCTTCTACCAGATTTTCATGGTCCGATTGATTATTGGAATGGCGTTACTGGAAGGTGCCGCCATGCTCAATCTCATCGCCGTCATGGCGGAAAACCAGAAACTGGCTTTTGTACCAGTCGCTATTTTACTGCTGGTAATGATTGCCTCAGTACCAACGAAATCAAAACTGGATGGATGGATTCGCACACAAATGGAAAACTATTCCCTGGAAAACCAAAACTGAAATTTAAAAGACTGAGACAGCGGCGCAGAGTGTTCACACTCAATGCCAGACTGCTCAGGGAGAAATAGATCATGCAGTCGACTGAAGAAGCCATTCGTAGTGTCGTACAGGAAGTGTTATCACAACTCAACAAACGAGGCGGTTACGGTTCCGCTTCACAGCAGGATGGCGACTGGGGCGTTTTCAGCAGCGTCGACCAGGCAGTGGCTGCTGCCAATGAAGCACAGAAACAACTGCTCAACTCCACTCTGGAAAATCGGGCGAAAGCACTCGAGATCGTACGCCAGATCTGCGATACGCAAGCCGATGAGCTGGGTCGCATGGAGCTGGAAGAGACCAAGATTGGTCGCCTCGATCATAAAATCGAAAAACTGAAGTTAATCAAAAGTATTCCCGGCATGGAATTCATGCGGACAGAAGCTGTTTCCGGAGATAATGGAATCAGCATCACTGAATACGCTCCATTCGGCGTGATCGGTGCGATTACTCCCGTCACACACAGCCTGCCAACACTGGCCTGCAACTTCATCAACATGGTCGCATCAGGCAATACACTGGTCGTCAACCCGCATCCCGGCGGAGCGAAAATCGCCTGCGAAGGGGTACGACGTTTCAACCAGGCCATCTATCAGGCGACCGGTTTACAGAATCTGGTCACGATCCTGGGAACACCGACACTCGAAACCGCGGATGCCATCTTCAATCATCGTGGCGTGCCTCTGTTGTGCGTCACCGGTGGTCCGGGCGTTGCCCGTGCCGCGCTGGCTGCTAAGAAACGTGCGATTGTCGCCGGTCCTGGTAACCCGCCTGTTGTGGTGGATGAAACAGCCGACATCGACAACGCCGCCAAATCGATCATCATCGGAGCGGCCTACGATAACAACTTATTATGCATCGGCGAAAAAGAAGTCTTCGCCGTGGAGAGCATTTTCAACGAACTGATGTCCGCGATGGGACGGCATGGCGGATATCAGTTGAATTCTCAACAGGTTGCTCAGCTGACGGCTCTGGCATTCTCGCCTCCCACAGAACCGGGCGGGCACGCTGTGCTCAACCGCGATCTGATCGGAAAAGACGCTTCTGTCCTCGCCGGCATGATCGGCGTCAGCGTCCCCGCAGGTACACAACTGCTGTACGGCGAAACCGATACGAACAACCCGTTCGTTCCTGAAGAACAGATGATGCCATTCGTACCGTTTATTCGCTGCCGCAACGCAGACCACGGAATTGAACTGGCCAAAGAATTCGAACACGGATTCCGCCACACCAGCATGATCCACTCACGCAATATTGAAACGATCACCAAAATGGGCCGCATCATGGATACCACGCTGTTCGTGCAGAATGGTCCTTGCGGGGCTGCTCTGGGTAACGGCGGCGAAGGTTATGGGTCGTTCAGCATCGCGACTCCGACTGGTGAAGGAGTTACCAATCCAATGACATTCACACGTTTCCGTCGTTCCACCACTGTGGGACATTTCAGAGTCATTTAATACAACAGAATGTTGACGGAACCGTAGTTCTGTCAACGCAGCAGATTACCGCCTCAGGAATGAAATTCAATGTTGACAGGACGAGTCATAGGACGAGCAACCGCAACGGCAAAACATCCCAGTCTTGCCGGCTGGCGTCTGTTGCTGGTTCAGACACTCGACATCCAGGGCAACGCAGACGGATTTCCTGAGCTGGTCATCGACCAGATGGGGTGTGGCAAGGGAGATATTGTCCTGCTCACTTCAGACGGCGCCACCGTGCAGAAGATGGTAGGTTTTGATAACACTCCCATTCGCTGGGCTACCCTGGGTGTCATCGATCATGAATCATCGAATAAAAAAAGTAAGTGAATTTTAAAGATATGCAGTTTACTGAAGAGTTGGTCAATCAGGTCGTCGCCAATGTTTTGTCGGCCCTTTCCCGGCAGGGGAAGGCAGGACAAACCACGGGCAGCGCACCCGCTGCAGCCACTTCAAACGCTTCAGTCATTCTGTCAGAGAAAGTCATTACCGCCGATCTGCTGGCAGAAAAAGCCAAAGGGCAATCGGTTGTCGGCATCGCAGCGGGATCGATCCTGACGCCTGCCGCGAAAGATTATCTGCGTGAGTTTAAAGTCAGCGTCCATCGTCCCGCATCCGTCGGCTCTCCACGAGCAAATCAGGGGACACCGTGGCGGGCGATTGTACTTTCCCACTCGGCAGCCGTTGAGAATGCACTGAAAACAATTGAACAACAGACCCATTCACGCTGGTCACAGGAGCTGAATGCTTCACTGGAAGAAGCAGCCAGCAACGCGATCAGCAGTTTGTGTCGCGCTGATGCAGCAGGAGTGGTCCTGTTTGCTTCCGCAGCAGAGAAAGCAGCCTGTCTGGCCAATCGCAATCAGAAAGTGCGAGCGGCCGCCGTTCAGGATGTGAACCATTTAAGAACCGTCATCACACAAATGAACCCGAATCTGATCTGTGTGAATCCGGAAAAGAAATCATTTATTGAACTGAGAAACTTACTCAAGACTTTTGTCAGCGCAGGCGTTCCCACCGGGGAAAAATAACCTGCCGCAGGAAATGTATTATGAAAATCGCAGAAGTAATCGGAAAAGTGACGCTTTCACGCAAGCATCCCAGTCTGGATGGTGCCCGCTGGCTGGTGGCGATCCCCTTAATGAGCGATGAACTCAATACAAAGAAAAAGAAGAAAACAGAACCTTTTATTATTTATGATGAGCTGGGCGCATCGCCCGGCTGCCAGATTGCAGTCAGCGAAGGGGCAGAAGCAGCCGCTCCTTTTCATCCTGGTGTAAAACCGATTGACGCCTATGTGACGGCGATTCTGGATCAGGTCGAAGTTTACTAATCAAATTACAATTACTGAAAACACCATTTTTTTATTTAACGTTTGGAGCAGAAACAATGTCAAATCAATGGAACAGCGGAATTCACGACCGAAAGCTGAAAGAAGAAATCTGCGAAATCGGACGTCGCGTTTATAATAAAGGATTTGCTGCCGCCAACGACGGAAACATCTCGATTCGCGTCGGCGAAAACGAAGTCCTCTGCTCACCTACCATGATCTGCAAAGGTTTCATGAAACCCGACGACATCTGTGCCGTCGACCTTGATGGAAACCAGATTGCCGGTACCCGCAAACGGACCAGTGAAATTCTGCTGCACCTGGCGATCATGAAAGAACGCCCCGATGTGAAAGCCGTCGTACACTGCCACCCGCCGCACGCAACCGCCTTCGCAGTCGCACGCGAACCGATTCCTCAGTGCGTGCTGCCTGAAGTCGAAGTCTTCATGGGTGAAGTTCCGATGGCACCTTACGAAACTCCCGGCGGACAGAAATTTGCCGACACAGTGCTACCGTTCCTCAAAGGGGGCACCAACACGATTATTCTAACCGGTCACGGAACCGTCACCTTTGGTAAATCTCTGGAAGACGCTTACTGGAAAACCGAAATCCTGGACGCTTACTGCAATATCCTGCTGTTGTCCAAACAACTGGGACGTGTCAGCTACTTCACTGAAACCGAAACACGTGAATTGCTCGATCTCAAAAAGAAGCTCGGTTTCGATGATCCCCGCTTCCACGTTGAAGACTGCGACCTGTGTGGCAACAGTGCCTTCCGTGACGGATACAAAGAAGGAATTCCCCAGCAGAAATCATTTGAACCTGCTCCCAGCTACCCGGGCTACCTGCAGAAACCGTCGACACAGTCAGCTCCGGCTGCTGCCAATGGTGGTCACTCTGAGCAGTTGATCAAGGCGATCACAGAACAGGTCATGTCCGCACTGGGAAAATAATTCGCAGCGGGGCATTTTAATTAAACACACATTACATCGTCATATAGAAAAGAATTGATCATGAATGTCAGTATAATCGGTGGTGGCGGACTCGTAGGCTCCTGTGCCGCCTTCGCATTACAGGCCGGAGGCATCGTCCGGGAAATTGCCTTAGTCGACGTGAATCAGGATCTGGTCGAAGGCCAGGCGCTGGATTTGCTACACGGCAGCTCGTTAACCGCCGACCAGAAAATTTACGCCGGTGGAACCGAACTCGTCAAAGACAGCGATGTGATCGTGATCACCGCCGGTCTGCGACGTAAACCCGAAGAAAGCCGCCTGGATCTGATCAACCGGAATGTCGCATTATTCAAAGGCATTCTGGCAGACATCAAACGCGTCGGCACGAAACCGGGAGCGATTATCTTCGTTGTTTCGAATCCGGTCGACGTACTGACTTATCTGGCCATGAAAGAACTCGGACTTCCACCACAACAGGTGATCGGTCTCGGTACGGTTCTCGACACCACCCGTCTCCGCAGCATGCTGGCGGCCCGTCTGGATGTGCCTCCGACTCAGGTTTCCACGCTGATTCTTGGCGAACACGGCGACAGCATGGTTCCCATCTGGTCGGCTGCTCAAATTGGCGGCCTGCCTCTGGACAAGTTCCCCGGCTGCAACCCGACTTTGATTGCCGAAGTCGAAAAGAAAACACGCGGCAGCGGAGCCGAAGTCATCAAGAAAAAAGGGGGAGCCGGTTTTGCGGTCGGCGTCAGTATAGCTGATGTCGTACATTGCATCGCCCTCGATCAACATCGAATTCTGCCTGTTTCTTCACTGCAGAATGGCGCTTTCGGTCTGCGGGATGTCTGCATTTCCGTACCGACCGTGATGGGCCGTTCCGGCGTGGTCAAACATCTGGAAATCGAACTCTGGCCGAAAGAACAACTGGCGCTCACTCAGTCGGGCAGAGTGCTCAGAGAAACCGTCGATAAAGTGCTCGGTTGATCCGAAGCATTTTATGATGGATGATTTACGATTGCGTTCAACCTGTATTGCGTTTTGATTTGAAATGATTATCTGATGGAAAAATCTCTTGATCGAAAAATTCAGTCGATTCACGCTGATCCCAGCGGCTCGAAGGAATTTATCATCGCCGACGCCAAAGACGCTGACATGGCGTTTGGCATTGGTGCCCCCGGCTTATCTCCGGAACGACACGACCAGGAACTCAAATACAAAACGCTGGCGGAATACCGAGAGCAGATTCGTGAAGTGATCAAGCAGGAAGTGGTCGACATCGTGTTGATGTCTGCCAGCACCAGCGAAAAACTGACGATTGACGAACGCCTGTTCGACAATTCGTCCATCACTCCCGCTGCCCGGGCCAATGATACGACCGACGTACATGTGCCTCGGGGCGGCAAAATTCATATCCCGGCGGCCAAGCCGTTTCGCTCGGCCAGCCTGGATCATATTCAATGCGGTCACCTTGACTGCGAACCGGAAGAACGTGCCTACGGTGCCGACCTCGGCCTGTATTCCGTCACCTTCAACAACAATCTCGAAGATGATCTCGCGACACTCGAACGCTACAAAGAGTTTCGGGAAGAAGCCGAACGCAAAAAATTTCGCCACTTCCTGGAAATATTTGACCCCAATACCAGCAACGCCGTCGCCGCTGATACCGCACCCGGATTTATTAACGATCTGATCGCACGGACTCTGGCCGGCGTGGCGACTGCAGGGCGACCGACCTTTCTGAAGATGGTTTATCATGGACCGCGGGCGATGCAAGAACTCGTCGCCTACGATCCGCATCTGATTGTCGGAATTCTGGGCGGCTCCGCGGGAACCACCCTCGATGCGTTTCAGTTAATTTACGACGCCCGCAAATACGGCGCACGTGTCGCCTTGTTTGGACGAAAAATCAACCAGGCCGAACACCAGTTGGCATTCATTCAATTTTTACGGTTTCTGGTCGAAGATAAAATTCAACCGGTCGAAGCTGTCAAAGCCTATCACGGCGTACTGCAGGAACTGGGCATCAAACCGACGCGCAGCCTGGATGTCGATCTGACCTATCAAACCGCTGTGATGAGTTATGGCGGCGAAGACGGCAAAACCTTCAGCTTTCCTGCACAGAAAACAAACGGTAAACCGTCTGCTGGAACATCCGGTAATACAACGCCGACCAAACCTGCTGCCAACGGAACCGAGGCGCCTGATTTTGCTTCCATGAACTCCGAACAGAAACTGGCCTACCATCAGGATCGCCTGAACCGCATGTTTGGTCAGTAAGTTCCGCTTCCTGTGTGTTGAGACATCAGAGCCGGCGGCTTAGAATACAATGATTATTCAGCCGCCTTTCATTTTGTCAGCACAGGGTCCCGTCGCGTGAGTCATTCCTCGAAGAAGCGCAAGAAGAAAACCGATTCGCGTTCGCCTGAAGTCTTTTCAAATCCCAGTCCGTCTTTATTTGCCGGATTGATTCTGGTCGCGGCCGTCGGTTTGACCTGGATCTTCTGGGGCGGCCTCTGGTCGGGTGGCGGTCTGATTGGCGGAGACCTGTATACTTATTTTTTTCCGCAGAAAACGTTTTTCGCCGAGCGTCTGCAGGCGGGAGAATTCCCGCTCTGGAATTCGAACATCGGTCACGGTTTTCCGTTGGTCGCTGAAAGTCAGACGGGCGCTTTTTATCCGTTCAATTACTTCGCCTACCGCTTCCTGCCTGTGAATACGGCTTACAACTTCGTTCAGATCCTGCATTACATACTGGCCTTCGTATTCACCGCCCTGTATGTGAAGCGGCTGGGTTATTCACTGGTAGCGGCTCTGTTTGCGGGCCTCGTTTATACCTACGGCTGGTTTCCTTCGCGGATCTGTCTGGAATGGGCGATTATCGGCGGCGCCTGGCTCCCTTTAACACTCTGGTGCGTGGAATCGTTTTTTCAAACCCGTTTGTGGCGGTATCCGATTCTGCTCTGTTTCGCACTCGCCATGCAGATCCTGCCGGGCCACTTCAATCTGGCGTTTATCACGCAGTTGATGTTACTCGTTTACATCCCGGCCCGGATCTGGTTCAGTCGCGATGAAAGCACCGAACAGTTAAAACCGTACCGACGCCTGACGGTCAGCCTGCTGCTATTGGCCTTTGTCTCTGCGTATGCACTTTCGGCAGTCCAACTGGCGCCGACCTGGGAACTGAAACAGTTAAGCCAGCGGGCCGAAGTGGGGGAGTTATCACACCAGCCCGGTTACGGCCACATTCCCGTCTGGTATCTTTCGCAGGTCGTTGCACCCTGGGCCTGGTATCCGTATGAAGTCAATCTTGATGCGGGCCTCGCGCCGGGCGACTCTGCGACCAATCAGGTGGAAGCACACCTCTATTTCGGAATCGCCGCCGTGCTGCTGCTGATTTTCGGAACATGGCGGAAAGCGTGGACCGGCGACCGCAGACTGGTGCTGCTGGCGGTGATCGGCGTGTTAGCGCTGCTCTACACACCCGGCTGGTTCCTTCCGCTGACAAAACACCTGCCCGGTTTCAGCTTCTTCACCGGTCCCGGCCGATATGGAATTGTGACCACGTTCGCCGTCGCGGTCATCGCTGGCGTCTGTCTGGAACGATTGATTGCGAACTGGGATTCCCTCATCAAACTTCTGGTTGTGTCGCTCGTCTGCCTGTTTACCGTCGCCGATTTCTGGGTGGTCAGTCGGTATGTGACTTACGCTGCCGTCATTCCTAATCCTCCGATTAATCAGGTTGATAAAAGCGCGCTGAGAAAACTCGTGCAAGACTACGGAAAACCTGTGAGACTGTTTGCACCGGGGGCCAATCTGCCGTCATTGATCGGCGTGTCTTCCACGCCCGTGTATCTGGGCATCGGCCCCGAACAGTATTTTGATCCGAAACTGGCGATGCCTCAACCGCTGCCATTCAAAGAGCCGGCAACTCCCGAGCAGATTGAATGGCTCCGTAAAGCCGGTGTTACTCATATCCTCAGTCAGCATCCACTGGATCTGGAGCATTGGCCCGTCAAGCCGATCTGGAGTGATTTCGACGCGGTGATCAATCCCGCCTGGGGCCGCTTTGATGAGCCACTTTATTTTTACGAACTGCAAGGCAGCCGCGGCCGTGTTGCCTGGACGAAACCAGAGGCGGGACAGTCTGCAACTGTGAAAGAGTATCGTGCGAATGAAGTCATCATTGAAGCAGACACGCCGACCGCAGACACTTTAATTCTGACCGACCTGTATTATCCGGGCTGGAAAGTTTATGTGGATGGACAACCTGCAGAGGTGGAGCTCATTGAAGGCATGTACCGTGGCGTCAAACTGCCGGCGGGAAAACACGAGGTCATCTGGAACTATCAATCGGGCTGGTTTCTGATCGGGGCGTTGGTCAGTTGCGTCACGTTACTGATCCTGCTGATGATTGCCCACTTCCGATTCTGGCATCCGATCCTGTTTCAAATGAAAAGTCGGACGATTGAGGTGAAGCCTGATCCAGTTCAGATTACGAAGAAATAAACTCGACGTTCGAGCCGGTGCCTTCGAAATTGTGGCTGTCTGAATAATTTTCGTCTTCGTCTTCGTCGTCAGCACTTTCCAGCTCGTCGCTGGGCAGCATCTCGTTGACGCTCACGTTTTGACCGCTGTCTGAAATGGCGACGGGAAACTGCTGCGAAATGTCGACATCTTTCGTCGGCTTTTTGAAGTGCTGTACCGAAGGCGCTTTGGTGGGCGAATCTTCCCCTTCAGGCAGCTTCTCTGCAGCGTCATTTTTCTTCTTCTGGGAATCAACGCCGATATTTTGCAGATGATAGGCGACGTTGCCGATTTTCAGTTCGTCATTCAGTTTGAGCCAGGCCTGCTGATCCACTTTTTTTCCGTTGACGTAAACACCATTCATGCTTCCCAGATCGCGTACAACCGGACGATCATTCACGATCGCCAGGCAGCAATGTTTACGGGAAATTTTGGCGCTGTCCGAGATGACGATGTCACAGTCGGGATGACGTCCAACAAGAATGATCGCCTTATCGAGCACAATCGGGCGACCCTGATTCACGGGGACTAAGCAGACAGCCATAAACAACTCCAGTGAAAAACGTTAGCATACTTCTTGAATATTTATTATACGGCTGGCCCTGTAGCAAGTAAAAGAAAAAAGTCGGCGCCCGCAGAAGAGACGAAGAAATCCCACTGCATGCCCGCATAGATTACGTGTATTCTGAGTATGTGAATTCTTTATAAATATCGGCTGTGACTGGATATGCACGTGATCAAGGTCTGACAGTTCTCTCTGATTTGAGTGAGAACACCCAATACAAGTAAAAGAAACACCTCCCACACCCGACATAGACACAATCTCCTACAATTACTACCATCCGCACAAACCGCACTTTCGTACATGCGAATCGTCTTGAAGACGCGCATCAGTGTCGGTCGTTCACCCCTACATAGAATCAGCAAGAAAGAATCAGAAATGAAGGCACAACTTATCTGCGCCGCGATGATCGTATTTTCTACCGTAAGTTTGAATTGTGAAAATTCGGCATTTGCCAGTGAGGAAGATGATGTAGCCGTTTGCGCTGCATCGCATCAATTCTACGCCGCTCTCAACGAATTGTTTACCGGTGAAACGGAATCCATGAAAGCAGTCTGGTCACATGAAGACGATATTACTTTCATGGGACCGGACGGCAGCTTTCTGCACGGCTGGAAACCGGTTTTAGCCGAATGGGAAAAAACGGCTGCCCTGAAACTAGGCGGTAAAGTTGAGCCGGCCGACATGCGGATCGTCGTCGGAGAGGAACTTGCCATCCTCACTAACTATGAAATCGGAGAAAACATCGGGCCGGATGGAAAAGTACAAAAAGTCAAAATCCGCGCGACAAGCACTTTTCGCAAAGAAAATGGAACATGGAAAATGATCGGACACCATACCGACCTGCTTTCTTTTCTGAAAAAGTCCACTGACTGATCTGTGTCCAGGTTTACTATAGCGTCTCCAGAGGCATTCGAACCAAGTAGAGTACACGGATGACGCTATGGTAAATGGGACGCATCAGAGCAACTGCCGTGCTTTGATATCCAGATAACGACTGATGAGATTAACCGACAGGTTTTCCGGCAGTGTGTCGAGCACCAGCAGGCCGGACTTTTGCAATGCTGCGATCTGCGAAGTTTGTGTCGAAACAATGTCGGCGGCCGCTGCGATCTGGAATGCTTCGCGGTCGGTCTCCGGGATCGAATTCATCCGATCCTGCAACGGCACATTTTTCAGGAACGCAGACAACACCAGATGCGGCCAGCGCATCCGCCGCAGCGCACTGCCGAGATGACTCAAGTGAACTTCATCCAAGGCATGCGTCAGCACGACCACCAGTGAGCGCTTGCGATAGCGCAGCTGGAGTTGCTCTGACATCATTTGATAATCAGAGGCTTCGTAGATCGGCTCCAGATCGTAGACCTGCCTGATGAGTTTCTGAATCGAACCGGCACCGCGGACAACGGGCACCCAGCGTTCGACTTTATTCGAACAGGCCATCAGCGAAACAGTGTCTCCCTGCCGCAGTGCCACGTAGCTCAACAGTATGGCGGCGTTCAAGGCGCGATCAAAGTGGGTCACCCCTTCCGCTTCGTTGCACATCGAACGCCCGCAGTCGATCAGCAGAATGATGTTCTGATTTTTTTCAACCACGTACTCACGACTGACCAACTCCTGATGGCGCGAAGTCGCTTTCCAGTCGATACTGCGAAATTCATCCCCGCGCCGGTATTCGCGCAGGCGGTCGAACTCGGTGCCTCTGCCTCTTAAACGCGAGAGTTTAATGCCGGTTTCCGCCAGTCGATTGCGGCGGGCCAGCAGTTCCACGCCATGTACGGCTTTGATATCCGGATAGATGCGGACTTCCTGATGAATGTCCCGCTCGTCGTAAATTGTCCAGAGTTTGAGTCGGCTGCTCATCTGCAGAAACACGCGCCGAAACCGGTTCTTGCCCCGGTGCAGGGGGACGACATGATAGATGCTGTATTGATGCTTGTTCGGCATCAGTTCGATATCAAACGGCAGATCGGAATAATGACAAGGCGAAGGCGGCTCATCGTGCACGTGTACCTTGAGCGGCACCGAGCCGCGATTCGTAAACCAGAGCTTCACACTGTTCGGCGTGCCGACACTCAGAACCTCTTTCACATCGCGGTGTACTTCAACCGCCAGTAGCGAAGGCGTGATCACCAGATCCACCAGCGCCAGCAGGAAAACGCCGAGACAGATCAAAATGCCGGCCTGTCCCGCTTCCGGCCAGACGGTTCCCAGAGCAAAAGGAATCATGGCGGCGGCGAACAGAAACAGTAAAGAAAGACGGGGCATCATTGTCGAGGCGCCTCGACACTCTCCAGAATTTCCCGAATGACGTCATCCACATTCATGCCTTCAATTTCTGCTTCGGGATGCAGGCGGATGCGATGACGGAGAATCGGCAACGACAGTTCTTTGACATCATCGGGAACCACAAAATCCCGCCCCTGACAGGCCGCCATCACGCGCGTACTAATCAGCAGATTCACACTTGCACGGGGACTGGCGCCGACTTCAATCGTAGGCCAGCTGCGGGTGCGCGAAACAATTGAAGTGATGTACTGAATGATCGAAGGTTCGATAATAATTTCCGTCGCCCGTTTTTGAATGGCCAGAACGGTTTCCGAATTCAGCACCGCTTCCATGCCGAAACTGCTCAGATCGCGGTTATCCTTGCCAGACGCGTACAAATCGAGGATCGCGTTTTCCTGATCCTGTGTCGGATAGTCGACCATCAGTTTGAACATGAACCGATCCAGTTGCGCTTCCGGCAGGGGGTATGTCCCTTCCTGTTCCAACGGATTCTGCGTGGCGATTGTGATGAAGGGACGATCCAGCGGATAGGTTTTTCCATCCACGGAAACCTGTCGTTCCTGCATCGCTTCCAGCAGTGCCGACTGCGTTTTGGCAGGCGCCCGGTTGACTTCGTCGGCTAACAGCAGATTGGTAAACAGCGGCCCCTGATTGAACGTGAAGGTTTTCTCGTGCATGTCATACACGGAATGTCCGGTGATATCCGAGGGCATCAAGTCGGGCGTGAACTGAATCCGGCGGAACTTGCTCGACAGGACGTGACTGAGCGCGTTGACCAGCAGGGTTTTCCCCAGGCCGGGCACCCCCTCGATCAATACGTTTCCTTCACAGAACAAGGCAATCAAAACCCCTTCCACCAGCTCTTCCTGACCCATGAGAACTTTTCCCACTTCGGTCAGCGAGCGTTGATAGTAATCTTCGATATGAGAAACATCCATGAATGAACCGTAACCCTGACTGTCTATCTGAAGTAAGTAAACTCATACGCGATTTTAGCATCGCTGATCCGGAACCGGGAAGCCCTGAGCCGTTTATTCTAAATCCAATCCGACTTGAATATCGAGCGACTCAGTCAAGAACTGGCAGGTTTTTCCAAATTGGCTGATCTTAACACACGCTGCACCGACTCCTTAAATTCACCTGACCAGATTGAGTAGAGACTGAAAAGATTCCCCTTGACGCCCGCCCGACGTTCGCCATGATCTGCTCTCTGATGTGTGTCGCGCGCGTGAGCACTACAGGTTCAGCGGAAGAACCGGAACCCCTGAAAAAATCGGCACTATAAAACCCCCTCGTTTCAGCCAGATTGATCAAAAACAGGCCTTTCAAAGTTATGCGGTCGACACACATCAACGCACATGGCCCCCTGTCAGCCAGGCTCATCACAGCCCCAACACTTATCACCACTCCCTCGCCACACATTTCGTTTCGCTTTCCCTTGACCGCCCCACGCACATCCCGAAAATCGTCCACAATCAATGGAACAGCAGACAACCCCAGAAAAACAAACCAACGGACAGAGAATTGATCAATCATAAAACAAAACCAGTTCAAGATTTCATACCAGAAAAAGTAGGGTGCGGCCCCATGTGGCCGCCCGTCTGGTGACGTTCCAACCAAAATACAAGTGCGAAGGGAACAACATCAAACGATGTATGTGCCCCAAACATGACAGACATTCCGCGTGGTACTGTTGACTTGCCAACAGTGATCGAGCAAAAGAAAACCCTCCACCATGAGCGGGTCGGCGCGAGCCGCCGTTTTCATCCTACAAGGAAAAAACAGCTACCCACGCAAAACAAATCCTACCAGATATCACCGCCCCCACGCAGGTAAACATCCCGCACTGAAATCCACCAGCGCAGGTAAAGCAGAAAGGCCATTTCGCGGTCTGTCACCTTTCTGAGCCCATACCCTCACCGTTGGGCAAGCCAACGGTGCCACCCGGAAAATTAATAGTTTGACCAACAAAACCAGTTCAAGAATTCATACCAGAAAAAGTAGGGTGCGGCCCTATGTGGCCGCCCGCCTGGCGACGTCCCCTCCAAACTAAAAGTGCGAAGGGAACAACATCAAACGATATATGTGCCCCAAATATGACAGACATTCCGCGTGGCACTGTTAGCAAGCCAACAGTGATCGAGCAAAAAAAACACCCACCCATCATGAGCGGCACGGCGCGAGCCGCCGTTTCCCTCCCACCAGGAAAATCAAACTCTTCCCGTACGGCAAATCCTACCAGATACCACCGCCCCCTCCGCAGATGAACATCCCACACGTCTATCCGACAAATTCAAAAAGGAATCGTAAAACCATCTCTTCCCTCTTGGTTTCGATCCTGAACTTTTAGTATCTTTGAACTTTGATCGTGAAATGAAATATCCCCTATTGTAAAGTCCGCTGCAAAATCTGTGTTTCTCTGCGGACAGAATATCAATCAGACCGGAGAAGAACCGATGGCGGCAAAGAATTTTAAGCCGGTGAAAACAGGAGTCATTGGCTTGGGTCGGTTTGGGCGATTGCACGCATTGACGTTATCTCGGCTGGCTGAAGCGGAACTGGTGGCAGTGGTAGCGCGTCGAGAGGAGAGCCTCACTGCCCTCCGCCAGGAACTTCCCGATGTGCCCGGGTGGACGAATCTGACTCAGGCAATTGAGGAGTCGGGCGCAGAGGCGTGGGTTGTCGCCTGTACGACGCAGTCGCATGTGATGGTCGCGCGAGAACTGCTCGCACGTGGCAAAGTGGTGCTGTTGGAAAAGCCGATTGCGGAGAGTCTGGAAGAAGCGGAAAGCCTTGCTTCCCTGGTGAAGCCCGACTCCAGTAACCTGATGCTGGGACACATCGTACTGTTTAACAGCGAGTATCAGGAGCTGCGGGAGCTGGCCCGCGAACGGGGTCCGATTTCTTATATCGATTGCGTACGACATCGACCGGCGAGCATTGTCGAGAACTTTCCAGGCGAGAACCCGTTACACGCTGCGATGGTGCATGACCTGTACGCGACGCAGGTGTTACTCGATCGCGCGGAACCGGATCATTTCAGTGCACAATTTCATCGGACGGCCGCAGGCGACATTGATCTGGCTCTGGCACAACTCAAGTGGAACGGAGGCCCGGTGGCATCGTTTGCCGCCTCGTATTTAACTCCCGCAGGGATGCCGCCACGCGGGTTTGACAGAACCGAAGTCTTTGGTGTGGGCTGGTCGGCCCGCATTGAACCGAACCCACGACCGATTTCTGTCTGGGACAGTGCAGCCTCCTGGCCACTGGCGTTGGAAGTGCGTGCCAACCCACCCAGCGGCATGATGGCGGAGGAGTTGCGTTGCTTCTGTCGGGTTGTGCGCAACGTGGAAGCGGTGCCCACCGGAGCGACCTACTCAGATGCCATGCAGGTACAACGCTGGATGGAAAAGCTGAACGCGTTTGTCTAACCAGCCGCAGGGCATTAGCCCGGTTTATTTTAGTTCAATAGCAACCGGTGATAACGCCCTGCGGCTAATGATCACTAATGCCTGACGTGTAACAGGGTGGGGTAGCGATGCATGATAACCCGCTGGCTTATTTCATTACATTCACGGTTTACGGCACCTTCCTGCAGGGCGACGCGCGGTTGTGGCGGTCTCGTGGCAAAGATTCTCAGCCTGCTCAACCGTTTCTGGAACAGGTCATCTCGTATACGACAGAAGAACAGGATCGAAAAGCAAGAGACTCCCAATAACAATTAGAAAAATTAGCCGCAGGGCGTTAGCCTAATGGCACTTACTTTAGAAAAAGAT
>TARA_R110002111_G_scaffold91_3_pt1 | contig 121149 bp, 122 predicted proteins | sample TARA_R110002111 | Tara Oceans TARA_R110002111 (sample SAMEA4397363) | marine metagenome | biome: Polar Biome; feature: [ZZZ] marine water layer (ENVO:01000295); material: water (ENVO:00002006), including particulate matter (ENVO:01000060) such as... | depth 199 m
ATTTCAAACTGACGCATTACCCAAATGGAACAAGTCTTGCCCCCAGGTGCCGGAGTTGCTAACTTGGTAAAACTATATGTATATTTTCCCGCATAAACCCGGACACTCTAAAGCAGGCAAGTGACAAAGACTCATAAACATCCCGTCTCGGAAAAGTCATTTAAGCTTGGTGTTGTAGAGGGCTTTTTTGGTTCAGCATGGTCCTGGCAAGCAAGAACCGATTACGCTGATTTTTTAAGTACCCATGGTTTTAACACCTATCTCTATGCGCCTAAAAGTGACCATTTTCTGCGCCGTGACTGGCATATGCCTTTCCCTCAGGATCATCTGGATAAGTTAAGCAAACTGGCGGATGCTTACAAAAATAAAAGTCTGAATTTTGGCATCGGGTTAAGCCCTTTTGAGCTATACAAGGATTTTAATGCTAAGCAAAAAAATCTGCTCAGACACAAACTGGAACAGATAAACCATATCAATCCTTCCATACTTTGTATTTTATTTGACGATATGCAAGGTGATGTTGAAAAACTTGCGACTCAGCAAACAGACATTACTAATTTCATTATTCAGTACAGCCAGGCATCACACTTTATATTCTGCCCAACCTATTACTCAGATGACCCGAAACTCGTTTCCCATTTCGGTAAAAAACCGGACCATTATTTCAAGGATATTGGTAATTTTCTTGATCCCAGTATCGATATTTTCTGGACCGGCCCAAATGTATTTTCTGAAACCTTTCAGCAACAACATTTACAGAATGTGGCCGAAAGATTTTTGAGGAAGCCCTTGATTTGGGATAATTACCCTGTCAATGACGCTGAACGTTTATGCAGCAAACTAAATCTGCAAGCATTCCCGGATCAGGCGAATATTCTGCGCAAATACACCGCAGGTCATCTGGCAAACCCTATGAACCAGGCGTATCTATCACAAATACCCTTGTTTACCCTGGGCCAGCATTACCTGCAAAAATCCTCACCTGATTTACTTAAAGAGGCATGTGAAACACTCTGCCCAGGCCTGCTTGGAAAATACATCCTTGAAGATGCATTGCTTTTTCAGCAACAAGGTCTCTCAGCAATGAATGGGGACACTAAAGCTGCATTAATTAAAAAGTACTCACACTTTTCTGATCAGCCACAGGCGGTGGAAATAGTCAGCTGGTTAAAGGGTGATTTTGCTTTTGATCCAGCCTGTCTGACCTAAGAACAGAATTAATTGCTTTTTCATCCTTGTTTTTTCTGCATATGCCCCTATCTTCGGGGCTTATCTGCTCGGGTATAAGCCCTCAAACTCAGCTAAGGATTCAGATATGCCACTCTCTCCAGATATTCTTTTTACACCTTTCCAGAGCTCCAAACTTAATCTTAAAAACCGTCTTGTTATGGCTCCGATGACCAGGAATCACAGCCCAGCAGGCGTACCTGGCCAAAACGTTGTCGATTACTACAGACGTCGTGCTGAAGGCGAAGTTGGCCTTATTATTACCGAAGGTACAACGATCAATCATCCGGTTGCCAGCAATGATGTGAACATTCCCAGTTTTCATGGTGAGGCCTCCTTAGCAGGCTGGCGTAAAGTAGTCGAAGCAGTACATGCTGCGGGCGGTAAAATAGTCCCTCAGCTCTGGCATCAGGGTGCGCAACGTGCAGCAGGCACCGGGCCTAATCCTGAACTCCCCGCAATAGGACCATCAGGCTACTCAAAACCTGGCGAACAGTCTGCCAAAATTATGAGTCAGCAGGATATCGATGATGTCATAGCCGCTTTTGCACAGGCCGCCCGTGATGCCAAAGCCCTGAATTTTGATGGCATCGAATTGCATGGTGCTCATGGTTATCTTATTGACCAGTTTTTCTGGGAAGAGCTCAATAAGCGAGATGATAAATATAATGGTTCCATTACTGAGCGCACCCGCTTCGCTGTGGAAATTATCGAGGCAGTCCGGCAAGCAGTCGGCCCTGATTTCCCTATTATTTTTCGGTTTTCACAATTTAAAATTGGAGATTACGACGCCAAACTGGCACATAATCCACAAGAACTTGAAGAATTCCTCAAACCGCTGCTTGCTGCCGGTGTCGATTTATTCCATGCAAGTACGCGGCGTTTTTGGGAGCCAGCATTTGATGATTCCCAATTAACGCTGGCCGGCTGGACCAAAAAAATCAGCGGCAAACCAACGATTGCAGTAGGCAGTGTCGGACTTGATATTGACTTTATGTCCAGCTTTGGCGGAGCTGAATCCAATCCCGCCAGTCTGGATGAACTTATTACCCGTCTGGATAATGAAGAATTCGATCTGATTGCTGTCGGTAGAGCATTGATTAGTGACCCGGCATGGGCTAATAAAATCCAGCAGGGTAAAGAGAAATCTATTGCTACATTTTCACCTGCAGATTTACAGACCCTAAAGTAAACATTCCTATTATTTTTCGGTGCTGTACGCCTCGTTCAGTCTGTATTAATGCTGTCTTGTTCATACTGTTTTCATTGAATCAACGGTAAAGCAACAGGAGCATTATCATGAAAAATTTATTCCTGCTTTTTGTCAGTCTGGGTTGGGGTCTGTTTAGTGTCAACGCTTGGGCTCATGGCCCGCAAGGCTATCGGCAAGACAATTTTATCAGTTTCTCTGATGGCTATTATTCTCCATCGCACTCCTATCTCCAGCATCCTTCACGCCATACTACGCCTTATTCAGCCTACTCCACATCGAACAGTCTGATTGCAGGGATAAGCTATCGAAATAATAACAGTCGTTCAGCCTTGCAGCAGCGGGTATATCGAAGCCCTGTTGTGAGCACTCGCCTGCACCGGAATAATGCTCAGCTTACTTACCGGAATGCTTACCGCAGCGGCTTTCGTGATGGTCACAGCAGTGCAAATAACGGACGCCCTGCTATTCGAAGCGAAAATGGTCGTCGTGCAGAATGTTATGAAATCCGCTATGACCGTCATGGTAATCGCATTAGAAGAACGCTGCCTGCAGCGGCCTGCCGACATTAAGGTCTTTTCAGAATAAGCAGCAGGGAAGCTCCTCCCAGTGAACTTTTTTCAATTTTAAGTTCACCCCCGTAGGAGCTGATAATATCCAGACTAACCGCCAGACCGATACCCTGCCCGTTTTTTCGGGTGTCGGCTCTGGCTCCGCGTTCCAGCACCCAATGCCGATCCTGTTCCGCAATACCCGGGCCATCATCATCAATGCTGATCACGATATTGTGTTTCTCCACCTGAACCTGTATTTGCACTTGCTGCTGACAGTATTTATATGCATTGTCCAAGAGATTGCCCAGCAACTCAGTAAGGTCACTTTCTTCACCATAGAATACGGCTTCATCACTGATTAAAATTGTCAGTTGAACGTTTTTATCCGCATAGACCTTGTTCAGGGCGGCGCTTAATTTTTCAACGACGGGCCTGATAGCCGTCGTCAGGGCCAGGATTTTCCTATGGTCAGACTGCGTGGCCCGGTTAAGCTGATAGGAAACAATTTGATTCATCCGTTCAACCTGCTCGGCAACATCGGCCAAATCATTTTTATCGGGTTTTTGCTGTTGTACTACCCCGGAAATAACCGCCAGCGGTGTTTTCAGACTATGCGCCAGATCACCCAGAGTGGTTCGATATCTGCTTTGTCTCTGTCGCTCACTTTTAATAAGCAGATTAAGATTATGGCTAAGATTATGTAATTCACTTGGATAATCCTCACCAAGCTGCTCTTTATGACCTGCCTCAATCTCAGCCAGGTCTTCTGCCAGACGTTTTAACGGCATCATCCCCCATCGCAGCAAGGCAAATTGAGCCAGCGACAGGAACACTGCCAAACCGCCTAACCAGAGCCAGAGATTGGAGCGAAACTCACTGATTTCAGCATCAGTTGGGGCCACCGACTCCATGACGACAAAACTGAATGTCCGTCCCAGGCTGGACCAGTACGCGCCGTAGCCGGCGTAAGACATAGGTCCCTGCTCCAGAGTTTCAACGCTGCCGAAAAGTGTCTGACCCGGCGTAATATTCTGTGCTGCAAGATCAATATCGACAAGGCTCATGTTGACTGCCGAAGGACTGCGCCAGATTTCCATGTTAAATTCGTCGAGGATAAAGGCATACAGACCGGAGTCGATTTGGGAGAATCTCGCTTCCTCAAGATCCGGCACGAAAAAATTAGCCTCATCATCAGGTTCTGCCACGCCAAGTACTGCGTATATCTGTAGTTGCAATCGTTCTTCAACTGAAGCGGCGATACTTTCCTGAAATGCCCTGTCCAATACCAGACCGGTCAAGCCGAGGAACAGGATCAGCAAAATGCCGAAAGCCAGAACCAGACGTTGCTGTAAGGAGTATTTGTTGCCGGGCTTATTTTGGAGGGACATTGAAACGATAGCCTTGACCACGCACGGTATCGATTGGTTTTAATGATTCATCCGGATCAAGTTTCTGACGCAGACGGCGTATAAAGACTTCCAGAACATTACTGTCCCGATCATAGTCCTGATCATAAAGATGCTCGGTCAGTTCGATTTTGGACACCACCTGCCCGGGATGCAGCATCAGGTACTCCAACACTTTATATTCGTATGCCGTTAATTCTACCGGCTTACCGGCAACCGTTAATTTTTTTGCAGAGGTATCCAGACTTAAGTGAGCAAAATCCAGGCCGGGTTTTGCAAAGCCTGCCGCGCGCCTCAACAGGGCATTGAGTCTGGCTTTGATTTCTTCTATCTGAAAGGGTTTAACCACATAGTCATCGGCCCCCGCGTCGAGCCCCTCCACCTTATCGGTCCACTTGTCCCTGGCAGTCAGAATTAAAATGGGGAACATCTTTGCAGCTGCTCGAATAGCCTTGATCAGATCTATTCCGTTCATCTGAGGCAGGCCTAAATCAATTATTGCAGCATCATAGTCAAATTCGGTAGCCTGAAATAAACCTAACTTGCCATCCTGTACACTGTCTACAATATAGCCGTTATCTTCCAGTGCTTTTACCAGTTGTGCTCTTAATAGATCTTCATCTTCTACTAATAACAGACGCATGCCAGAACCTGTAAGAGTTTAATAATTGAGATATTTTATTCAGCGGATCGGTTCACTTCACCAGTACGGCTATCGACAAAGACATTGAATACAGTGCCATTCTGGTCGACCCTGACACGCCAGTTGCCCCCATCTGTGCGCACACTCAGCACTCTACCCTGAAAGCTGTTACGAACCAGATTTAAGGCCTGTTGGCGTGATACTGAAGGTGCTGCGTACTGGGTCGGTGGTGCAAGATTATTGCCTGGGCCGCGTCCGGGATATTGTTGCTCAGGTCCTCCGGGAGCGCCGCCGGAGCCACCTCGCGGAGACGGCTGTGCAACAGCAAGAGATGAAAAGCAGACAATACTAATCATCAATAGCTTGACTATGGTTTGTATCACTTTAGCTGTAATCTGCTTTGTCACTTTGTCTATTTCACTATTGCCTGATTTAAAGTACCGGTTCGATATTCACTCTTACCCGGATTGTAGCACCCGGATCTCGTTGGGTTCGAACTGTGTATTCCTGACTATTGTAGCTATAGACAACATCATAACCAACCAGTTTGTCTTCAATATAGCGCTCATAAACTGTTTCACAGCGTTCCACAGTTTCATAACGAAGATTACTGCTACGATTGGAGCGACTGATATCACTGGCAACAGATGCACCCAGAACAGCTCCAACAACAGCACCTACCCTTTGGTTACTCTTGTTGTGCCCTACGGCATTACCAATTGCGCCCCCAATTACCGCACCCAGAATATTTGGTGTATGAGAACGGTATTGGGGACGACTTTCTCGAACGACCTCTTCCAGCCAGCATTCTTCTCTAGGGCTTGATGTTTCAACAGATCTGTATATTGGCGTGCTTTGTAACACATCTGCCTCATAGTAAGTCGTTGAAGCTGTTGCAGCACCCACCAAAGCTGCTCCAAACAGAGCTGTTAACAAATATACTGTTACTTTGTTCATGGTTTTCCTGGTTGGCTTAATTTTCATAGCAAGCTCCACTTTGTAATTAATAAAGGGCGAGATCATTTCTTCATTGCCAAAGAGCTTAGCAACTTTTATATGAACAGCGGCTGAACACTAAGAAACTTCATCAGAAGTGAGACCCGGGTCAAAGTTAAGTGATTGAATTGGCTTAAAAATGCGGTGATAATGTTTTGCATTAGCTGTTCAATAAGTTTTCAGATGCAGAAAATCTATAGCACGGCAGAAAACTTAATAACGAGAAATTAAGATGGAAGTAATCTCGATTCTATTGCTGATGCTGGCAGGCCACCTGGTAGGCGATTTTGTTCTACAACCAGCCCCCATGAGTTCCGGAAAAAACCGCAACAAAACCCGCGAACAATTTGATGATGGATTCCCGCAATGGTATTACTGGTTATCGGCACATGCTTCTACCCATGGTCTTATTGTTTATCTCATCACCGGCAGTATATTTTTTCTAATCGCTGAATTTATCAGTCACTGGTTAATCGATTTTGTCAAATGCGATAAAACTATCAATCTGCATCAGGATCAATTTCTTCATATACTTTCTAAAGTTGCCTATGCACTGGTAATCTTGTTTATGGGCACACCGCTTTAGAATTGACCATTGTTGAGATTAAGAGTCCGCTCAGATGGCAGAGAAATTTTCAGAATTAAGCCCCTCATTAATTAAATTTATTGAAGGCCAGCATATTTATTTTGTTGCTACGGCTCGCGCTTCCGGGACAGTAAACCTGTCTCCAAAGGGAATGGATTCATTAAAAGTTCTTAGCAAGAAAGAGCTGCTTTGGCTTAATTACACAGGGAGTGGTAATGAAACAGCGGCGCATATTCTTGAAAACCCTCGTATGACAATCATGTTTTGCTCATTTGAACGCAAGCCTTTAATTCTCAGGCTTTATGGTAAAGCTAAAGCAATACACCCGCGTGATAAAAACTGGAATAAATATCTGGAATTTTTTCCGAACACTAATGGAGCCAGACAGTTTTATTTACTGGAAATAAACCTTGTGCAAACTTCCTGTGGCTTTGCAGTACCTTTTTATGACTACAAGGAAGAAAGAAAGGCCTTGGTAGACTGGGCTGAAACGAAAGGAGATGCTGGCATCGAATCCTACTGGCTGGAAAAAAACCAACTATCCATTGATGGATTCGATACCGCAATCATAGGCAATCAACACAGTAAAGCTGATTAATCTCTGTTTGGATAGAGGTTATAAAGCGTGTCACCCACCTGCAATCGTTCTGTTTTCATTTCAAAATTATCTGCATCAGTATGCCTGTGCCCATAAGCCGTAATCGTATCACCCACCTGAATCATGTCTTCTGAAAGACCGGTTCGACGCGTGCGTGAAGGCGGACTCAACAATAAATTCCAACGCTGACCATTTGCTTCTACTGTCATTCTGTCATGCGGATTTGCGAAATGGATTTCCAGTACTGTTGCGGTCATTGTAAAATCATCACTGCCGTACCAGGACCAGCCGTGATGAGCCAGCGCCTGATTCACTAATAGGCCCAGACTCAGTACAGAAAGAAATAAACCAGCAATAAATTTTCTTTTAATCATTTGACCCTCCATTTTAGATGTTGATATTTTGATGATAACTTTTCTAAATTCAAGTAAGAGACAAACAACTACTTGTCACAAGTTATACTAGCTTAATCGGCTCCCTGCATCATTTTTTTGATGACTGGAGAGATTATAAACATGACTACTGCAATTCCCATGGCGATATACCCAACCTGAGTATAGACACTGATGTAGTTCGCTTTAGCAGCAACCGCATCGGTCAGCTGACCACCGATAGTTTCTGCTCCTGTTGTAGCAGCTATAACACCAGCCAGGTAATTTGATAAACCGCTATAGAGAAACCATGCCCCCATGCTCATGCCTACTGCCCGTGCCGGCGCAAGCTTGGTTACTGCAGACAAACCCACCGGCGAAACCATTAATTCTCCAATGGTATGAATCCAGTAAATCAGAAAAATAAAGTAAACCGCTGTTAAGCCTGATTCACCCGAAACTTTCATCCCTGCCACCAGAGCCAGAAAGCCCAATCCCGCCATGAAAACACCCAGAGCGAATTTAACCGGGGTCGAAGGATTTAAATTTCGTTTGGCCAGCATGATCCATAAAATAGCCAGTACTGGGGCAAACATGAATATAAACATGGCATTCAAGGACTGAAATACTGGTGCAGGTATTGTTATCCCCATCATGCTTCGGTCAACAAGGCTTCCAGTGAAAAGGTTAAGCGAAGTACCCGCCTGCTCAAACAATGCCCAAAACGGAATTTGCGCCAGAATAAAGTAAATGGCAGCAAACATTCTGCTGCGTTCAACACCTTCACAACGTATAAAGGCATAAGCCACCATAAAGACAAATATTAATATACCCAGCAAACCTACATACATTTGTTCAACCAGATGGGCATTCATCACCATCAGCATCGAAATTGCAATAATGCCAACCCCCGTCAAATAGCACATAAGTTCTACATCGATTGGGCCTAGCACTTTCTCTTTCAGTTTTGCCAAATTCGGTGGATCAGCCTTCCCTTCCAGCCAGCTTTGGTATTTCAAAAAAACCACTAAACCACACAACATTCCGATTCCGGCCAGACCGAAGCCGTATTTCCAGCCATAGGTAATACCCAGATATCCACAAAGAATTGAGGCCAAAAAGGCACCCAGATTGATGCCCATATAGAAAATGGTAAATCCCGAATCGCGGCGAGCATCACCGAATCCATAAAGTGCACCCACAATGGTTGAAATATTGGCTTTAAGGAATCCAATACCGGCAATTATCAAGGCCAATGACAAGTACAGGCCATTCAGGTACAGCGCCTCCGTTTCAGTACGCCTGCTGTAGTCATTAACCGGAATAGCTGCTGGTAAACCCACATTAGCAGGATCCGCAATCAGCATCTGTGTTGCACCTTCATTGAAGCTGATAAATGAAGTCCCAAGTTCGGAAATTATTAGCTGATTACCGTCACCGCCTCTGGCATCAAGACTGATTTCATAATCCAGGCCGTTATAAGTCAGAATATCTCTGGATCCCTGTCCCTCAAAAGCCATGCCCATATGACCAAAAACCAGCAAAATAGCGCCAAAGGTCACTGCTTTCCTAGAGCCCAGGTATTTATCGGCCAGCGTACCGCCAATAATGGTCATGACATAGACCAGGGCCGTATATGCCCCGTAAATGATGGAAGAACGCTCTTGGCTGAATAAGAAATGCTCTGTCAGATAGAAAATCAATAAACCGCGCATTCCGTAATAAGAAAAACGCTCCCACATCTCAGTAAAAAAAAGAATGACCAAGCCGCGGGGGTGGCCAAAGAATGTGTGCTCGGTGTTTACACCGTCTGTCTCACCTAATCCAATCACTTCGGTCATAAAGATTCCTGATTTTTTATTTTAGCAAGATGCAGAATAAAGAAGTCATGGTATAACATCAATATAAGGTGCTTTTGCCCGTTAGTCACCCTGATTAATATGGTATTTACAACTTAGCTTCGACTATTTATAGTCAATTTGTTTAGATTGGTTAAACCTGACGAGTGTTTGAGGATGTATCGCACATTATTAGAACGCCATATTAAAAAAGGTATCCTTCATTTACATCTGCCGCAGGGGAAAGTATATACTTTCGGAGATAGTGGCAATGAAGTCCACTGGCATGTGCTGTCGGACAAGACCATGCGCCGTATCGCTCTGGATTGGGAGTTTCAGTTAGGCCAAACCTACATGGAAGGCCTTTGGCATGCAGGTGATGGATCGCTCTATGAGCTTCTTGCTTTACTCAGAAACAACTTTCAAATTAGTAAAAATAGTTGGCTCAGACCTATCCAGGGAGCTATCCAGCAATGGAACAAAGTCTCGCGTGCTTATACTAATATTGCCCATCATTATGATATTAACGAACAGGTCTTCAGACATTTCCTGGATAAGGAAATGTTCTATTCATGTGCCTATTTTGAATCCGAAACTGCAACTCTTGAAGAAGCCCAGCAAAGTAAAGCTCGTCATATAGCCAGTAAACTACTGCTCCAGCCTGGACACAAAGTGCTCGATGTTGGCTGTGGCTGGGGTAGTATGATGTTTTATCTAGCGCAAAATTTTGACCTTAATGTCAGTGGCATTACCTTGTCCAGGGAACAGTTGGCAGTTGCCCAGAAAGAAGCCAAAAAGAGAGGCCTGGACAAGATCGAATTTCATTTACAGGATTATCGTGAACACCAGGGTTTGTATGATCGTATCGTCAGCATTGGCATGTTTGAACATGTCGGCACACCGTTTTATTCCAAATACTTTTCTAAAATAGCTGAGATGCTGGAAGATGATGGTGTCGCACTGGTTCATACGATTGGTCGGACCGGACCACCTGCAACAACTAACCCCTGGATTCACAAATATATTTTCCCTGGAGGAGTAAACCCTGCACTTTCACAAATCAGTAAGGCACTGGAGCATAGTGAGCTGATGGCAACAGATATTGAAGTCTTAAGATTGCATTATGCACATACACTACACCACTGGCATGCCAGATTTCAGCAACATCGAAACGAAATCAAAGCCCTGTTAAGTGAAGAATTTTGTCTGATGTGGGAATTTTATCTTGTAGCTTGCGAAGTGGCTTTTGAATATTCGGATCTTGTTGTCTATCAGCTTCAGCTGGCTAAAAAGCATGGTATCGTACCGATAACCAGAAACTATTTATATACGTGAAGCCTATTGAGCCTTAATTTAAAAATCATTTTGATTTTAATACAGGCTGTTTACTATATTAGTAGTCCATACAATAGCAGCATATACTCGACTTACATCTGCCAAAAATCAAAGTTCAGGTATTAAGCATGTCTTTATTAATCGCAAAACCCCACTTCACTGACCTTCGTAATTTCCTGAACTATACAAAAACCAGCATCTACCCGCCAAAATTTACGATTTTTAACGAAGGCGATCATTCTGAAAAACTTTATTACATCATCAATGGCTCAATAAGTGTTGTACTTGAAGACGATAATAATCGGGAAATTATTATTTCCTATCTTAATCCTGGCGACTTCTTTGGCGAGATAAGTCTGTTTGATGTAAGCCAGGCCAGAAGTGCCAGTATACGAACACGTGAAAAATCAGAACTGGCTGAAATCACTTATGAAGATTTTCGTACCTACGCTAACTTAAACCCGGAAATTTTATACCTACTAGGCAAGCAAATGGCGCGTCGCTTACGCCTTACAACTCAAAAAGTAGCTGACCTGTCCTTTCTGGATGCAACCGGCAGATTAGCAAGCGCCTTACTGGAACTCAGTCGGGATCCAAGCGCCATGACTCACCCTGATGGTATGCAAATTAAAATCACACGTCAGGATCTGGGTAAAATATCAAACTGCTCTCGGGAAATGGTCGGACGAATTCTTAAAGATATGGAAGGACAAGGTCTGATCAAAGTTACCGGAAAAACTCTCGTAATTTATGGTACGCGTTAACATACGCAGGAAATTCAGACACAAAAAAGCCGCATTTAAGCGGCTTTTTGATGAAACAAGTTGAAGAAATTATTTTTCTTCTACGGCAGTCTCACTGCTCGCTTCAACAACTTCTGCTTCTTCGATGACATCGTCGTCATCATAATCGTTAAAATCCTGCTCAGGACGGTCAACAAGCTCTACATACGCCATTGGCGCTTTATCACCAGGTCGTAATCCGCATTTAATAACACGCAAATAACCACCCGGACGTTCCTGATAACGTGGTCCAAGTTCAGTGAACAATTTACCCACAGTAGCTTTGTCGCGTATGCGGTCAAAAGCCAAACGGCGATTTGCCACGCTGTCTTCTTTAGACAAAGTAATCAAAGGCTCGGCATACATTCGCAACTCTTTTGCTTTGGCCAAGGTTGTTTTGATAATTTCGTGTTCAACCAGCGAAGAAGTCATGTTGCGGAACATGGCCGAACGATGACTGCTATTTCTGTTAAGTTGACGTCCACTTTGACGATGACGCATGTCTACTCTTCCTAAATTAAATCTAAATTATTCTTACAATGCTCTCTAGATATCAAAGAGCGTTATGAACGATGGCAAGACTAGGCGAAAATAAAATTTAAAGAAGGAGCTTACAGTTTAGTAAGTGACCGATGTAAATTTTAGTTTCAACGCCGTATTGTCAAGCGCAATAGCTCCTGTACCTTAAGCGGCTCGGTCATCGCCTTTAAGCGATGATGGCGGCCAGTTTTCAAGACGCAAGCCCAGAGAAAGACCTCTGGAAGCAAGTACATCTTTGATTTCGGTGAGTGATTTTTTACCCAGATTAGGGGTTTTCAGTAATTCCACTTCGGTACGCTGAATCAAATCACCAATATAATAAATATTTTCTGCTTTCAGGCAGTTAGCTGATCGAACAGTCAATTCAAGATCATCAACTGGTCTTAATAATATCGGATCAATCTTATCTTCAAGTTCTTCTGGTTCTTTCACAGCGTCACTCTGTAAATCCACAAACACACTCAACTGATGTTGCAGTATGGTAGCTGCCTGACGGATTGCTTCTTCAGCTTCCAGCGTACCATTGGTTTCAAGTTCCAGAATCAATTTATCCAAATCAGTTCTTTGCTCTACACGTGCATTCTCAACGGTATAAGTGACCTGATTAACCGGAGTATACGAAGCATCCAGTAACAGTTTACCTACTGAGCGGGTTTCGTCATCATCACTCACACGCGCATCTGCCGGCACATAACCGCGACCCGAACCTACTTTGATACGCATATTGATCGAACCATTTTCATTGAGATGACAAATCAAATGATCTGGATTAACGATTTCAACATCATGATCCAGAGTTATATCTGCTGCAGTAACCGGTCCTTTACCTGATTTACTTAAGGTCAGCACAACTTCATCCTGGGTATTCAGTGCAATGGCCAGACTTTTCAGATTAAGGATGATTTCAATAACATCTTCCTGTACACCCTCAATCGTGCTGTATTCGTGAACCACGCCATCAATTTCGACCTCTTCAATAGCGAAACCTGGCATAGAAGATAATAAAATTCTTCTCAGCGCGTTTCCTAAAGTGTGGCCAAAACCTCTTTCCAGTGGCTCCAGAACTACCTTGGAGCGGTACTTATCTAATTCCTCTACCTGGATGACTTGAGGGGTCAGAAAGTTTGCTAGCGAAATCTGCATGTAGTTCCTCTTCGATCGGCTTAGTTAATTTGGTTTCGTAATTCTTAGGTTATTTAAACTTGTCAGTGCTTACTTCGAGTACAGCTCAACGATCAAGCTTTCGTTAATTTCTGCCGGTAACTCACTGCGGTCAGGCTTTTGTTTAAATTGCCCTTCCATTTTACTGGTATTGACGTCAATCCATTCAACCGGTGCTCTGCTTGCTGCTAAATCCAGTGCAGATTTAATACGCAATTGTTCTTTAGCCTTGCCTCGCACAGAAATCACATCGCCTTCCTTAACCTGATAAGAGGCAATATTGACTACTTCTCCGTTAAGCAGAATAGATTTATGTGACACCAGCTGCCGTGCTTCAGAACGTGTTGACCCAAAACCAATGCGGTAGACCACGTTATCCAGACGACTTTCCAGCAATTGCAACAGATTTTCACCTGTCGCACCTTTTAATCGCGCTGCTTCTTTATAATAAGAGCGGAATTGCTTTTCCAGTACACCATACATTCGACGTACTTTTTGCTTTTCACGAAGCTGTACACCATAGTCAGAAAGACGGGTGCGACGCTGACCGTGCTGACCAGGAATAGTTTCAGCCTTACATTTATCTTCCAGAGAACGCACACCGCTCTTCAGGAAAAGATCAGTGCCTTCTCTTCTGGACAATTTACATTTTGGGCCTATATAACGGGCCATATCAATCTCCTGTCTAACTGTAACCGGCTATTTAACTACCGGACTTTCCGGTCTATACCGGTTGCTTATACGCGACGTTTCTTAGGTGGCCGACAACCATTATGTGGAATTGGCGTTACATCAGTGATATTGCTAACTTTTAAACCGCATGCATTCAAGGCACGAACGGCAGACTCACGTCCTGGTCCCGGTCCATTGACTCGCACATCAACATTTTTCAGACTATATAACTCGACGGCGGTTTTGCCAGCACGTTCTGCTGCAACCTGGGCAGCGAAAGGTGTACTTTTTCGTGATCCACGGAATCCGGATCCACCAGAAGTAGCCCAACTCAGAGCGTTACCCTGTCGATCAGTAATAGTAATAATCGTGTTATTAAACGATGCATGAATATGTGCCACACCATCAGAAACTGATGTTCTAGCTTTTTTACGCACTTGTGCTGCTGGTTTAGCCATTAATTTACTACCTTTAGTAAAATCTTGTTAATTGCGAATTGGTTTGCGCGGCCCTTTTCGGGTTCTGGCATTAGTTTTAGTGCGTTGACCATTCACGGGTAAACCACGACGATGACGAATCCCACGATAAGTACCAAGATCCATCAAACGCTTGATATTCATAGAGATTTCTCGACGTAAATCACCCTCAACATTCAGTTTGGTCACTTCATTTCTTAGTGAATCCAGATTCTCTTCACTTAAATCGCTGACTTTTGTGTTCGGAGCAATGCCGGTAGTTTCACAAAGCTGCTTGGCAGTGGTTGCACCAATGCCATAAACATAGCTGAGTGAAATCACTACATGCTTGTTATCTGGTATGTTGACTCCGGCAATACGGGCCATATTCTTACTCCAATTATTTCTTAAACTTATCTATTTTTTATAAGTAAATTCAGATACTTATAAATCAATTTAACTTTAGGTCAGGGCTTAAAAGGCGCGATAGCTTATACCCTGAGCCCACCAAAATCAAGCGAGAGCTATCCCTGACGCTGCTTGTGACGCGGTTCCTTACAAATAACCCGCACCACTTGATTACGCTTGATAATCTTGCAATTTCTGCACATTTTTTTTACTGAGGCTCTTACTTTCATGGTTCTACTCCAAAAATTCTCATCAGGCTCTATCGTTTAAAGGAGCCAATATTGGACTTCTTCATCAATGACTCATATTGATGTGACATTAAATGCGACTGCACCTGAGCCATAAAATCCATGCAAACAACCACTACGATTAATAATGATGTTCCACCTAACTGGAAGGGAACATTTGCGGATGTTTGTAAAAACTGTGGCAATAAACAAATCAGGGTTATATAGGCTGCCCCAAACATGGTTAACCTTGTCATAACACTATCTACATAATTTGCCGTCTGTTCACCTGGACGAATTCCCGGGATAAAAGCCCCTGAACGCTTCAGGTTTTCAGCAATCTCCTTGGGATTAAAAACCAACGAAGTGTAGAAAAAACAAAATGTGACAATTAGCACCGTGAACAACAAAATATTCAGTGGTTGGCCCGGACCCAATACAAGTGCCAGGTCTGCGAGAAATTCATAACCATCATTATTACCAAACCAGGTACCCAAAGATTGTGGAAACAGCAAAAATGAGCTGGCAAAAATAGCTGGAATCACACCCGCCATATTAACTTTCAAGGGTAAATGACTGGATTGCCCCTGATACATTTTTCGACCTTGCTGACGAGGTGCATAGTTAACAGTGATTCGTCGCTGAGCTCTTTCTACAAAGACCACACAGGCGATTACTACAGCAGCAATGACAGCAACAACAAACAATGCCAGAGGCTGAATCTGTCCTTCAGCAGCCTGTTCAAGTGCCTGCCCGATAGCTGCCGGCAAACTGGCGACAATACCCGCGAAAATCAGCAGGGATATCCCATTACCTACGCCACGCTCGGTTATCTGTTCACCTAACCACATCAGAAACATGGCCCCGGTAATCAGGGATACAATCGCCGTAAAATAAAAGCTGAAATTGGGCTCAAAAGAAATTGGCGCTAACAGTCCTGTTGTAATCGCTATTGCCTGTACACTGGCAAATAATAAGGCCCCATAACGAGTGTATTGACTGATTTTTCGTCGGCCAGATTCACCCTCTTTTTTAAGCTGCTCAAGTTGAGGTGTAGTAGCTGTTAACAACTGCATAATAATAGAAGCTGTAATGTAGGGCATGATGCCAAGTGCAAAAATACTCATGCGCTCAATTGCACCACCAGAAAACATATTGAAAAGCCCCAGGAAAGTACCCTGATTCTGATTAAACAATGCTTGTAACTGATCCGGATTAATACCAGGTACAGGTATATGAGTACCAATGCGATAGACAAAAATAGCGAACAGGACAAACAACAATCTGGCTTTAAGTTCTGCCAGACCGTCTGCTCTTCCTGCTTGCATTCCTGCTTGTGCCAAGCCTTTTTTTGCCATTATCGCTTCTTAATAATTACTGTTATTAATCTACAATTTTGCCACCAGCAGCTTCAATCGCTGCTCTGGCACCTTTAGTCACAGCTAAACCTTTCACTGTTACCGCTTTTGTTAAATCACCAGACAACATAACCTTAACGCGCTTGGTATTGCGGTTAATAATGTCAGCTTTTTCAAGTGCTGCCAGATCAATAATGTCTGAATCCACTTTATTCAATTCTGCGGTACGAACTTCAGCAGTCACTTTACCAATTCGTGAAAAGAAACCGAATTTAGGCAGGCGTTTCTGCAAAGGCATCTGACCACCTTCGAAACCAGGTCGAACGGTACCACCAGAACGTGATGTTTGTCCTTTATGTCCACGACCAGCTGTTTTCCCCAAGCCGCTGCCAATACCACGACCAACTCGTTTCTTGGTCTGAGTCGCCCCTGGCACATTACTTATAGTATTTAATCTCATTACTGTTCTCCCTCCACCTGCAACAGGTGACGGACTTTATTAATCATGCCACGCACAGCAGCAGTATCTTCCAATTCGACTTCATGACGAACACGTCGCAGACCGAGCCCTGTTAAACAAGCTTTGTGCTTTGGTAAAGCACCAATTGAGCTTTTTAATAAAGTCACTTTTACTGTTTTTGCTGCCATCACTACTTACCTGCTAACTTAAATTTAGTTAATACCTAACTAACAATTTCTTCAATTTTCTTGCCGCGTTTTGCAGCTATTTCATCGGGAGAACGCATAAACTGCAGACCCTTGAAAGTAGCGCGTACAACATTGACCGGATTAGTAGAGCCATAACATTTGGCCAGCACATTGTGGACGCCTGCAAGCTCCAGGATGGCACGCATGGCACCTCCGGCAATAACGCCAGTACCCTCAGATGCCGGCTGCATATAAATATTTGAAGCTCCATGACGAGCTTTAACGGGATATTGCAATGTGCCGCCATCCAGTTTTACAGAAATCATATTACGACGCGCAGCTTCCATGGCTTTCTGAATAGCCAATGGAACTTCTCGCGCTTTACCACGACCAAAACCGACCCTACCATTACCATCGCCGACAGCAGTCAAGGCAGTGAATCCGAAAATACGTCCACCTTTAACCACTTTAGCAACACGATTGACCTGAATCAGTTTTTCCTGAAGGCCTTCTTCGTTTTTGTTTTGTTCGTTTTTAAATGCCATATGCTTAAATCCGATTCCTTAAACCTTAGTACTTACGTTTAGAATTCCAGTCCACCTTCACGTGCAGCTTCTGCCAAAGCTTTAACCCGGCCATGATACTGATAACCACTACGATCAAATGCCACTTTAGTAATACCTGCAGAAATAGCCTTAACAGCTATCTGTTTGCCTATTTCAGCAGCTGATTCCACATTACCGGTCTTCTTGCTGCCCAGCGATGAAGCCGTTGCCAGAACCTGATTATCTGGCGATATAATCTGAGCATAGATATGCCGAGGACTACGATAAACCGACAAGCGGTTAACCTGTAATTCGCTGATCTTGGCTCTGGATCTTCTAGCCCGACGTAAACGCGATTTTTTCTTCTCGTTCATTGCTACTTCTGCCTCAATATAAACTTAAGAGTTAGTTCTTGCCCGTTACTGCTCTTACTAACAATTACAAAATTTAATAATTATTTTTTCTTCGCTTCTTTACGATAAACAAATTCATCTACGTACCGAATGCCCTTACCTTTGTATGGTTCTGGCGGTCTGAATTCCCGTATTTCAGCGGCAACCTGACCTACCTGCTGCCTATCTGCGCCTTTAATCGTTATTTCAGTCTGCGTTGGTGTTTCTGCAGTAACACCCTCGGGTAATTCATAATCAATAGGATGTGAATAGCCAACAACCAGATTCAATATTTTACCTTGCGCCTTGGCACGATAGCCGACACCAATCAGGGTAAGTTTTTTCTCGAAACCCTGACTCACACCAGTAACCATATTGTTTACCAGCGATCTGAATGTCCCAGCCAGGGCTACTGCATTTTTACCCTCACCTTTGGCAGACAGCTTAAGCTGATTGTCTTCATTGACGATATTAACCTCGTCATGAATCATCAGTTCAAGGGTGCCCTGACTGCCTTTCACTGAAATGATGCCGTTAGCGATAATGGCTTCTACACCGCTCGGTAAGTCGACTGGGTTGTTTGCTATTCTTGACATAAGCCTGCTCTATAAAACTTTTAAATTAAAAAACGGTGCAAAGAATTTCGCCACCAATACCGGCCTGACTTGCAGCTTTGCCTGTCATAACTCCCTTATTGGTAGATACAATTGCCACACCTAGTCCTGCTCTGACTTCCGGTAACTTTTCTTGCGCTACATATTGGCGCAGTCCTGGACGGCTACCACGATGAAGCTCTTCAATGACTGCTTTCCCATTGAAATATTTCAGATCTACAGTCACAACAGGTTTCACCAGATCATCACTCACCTGATAACCGTTGATATATCCTTCGTCTTTCAGCACATCAAGAATTGCCAGTTTAATTTTGGACGCAGGGCAGCTGACGCTTTTCCTTTGCACCATTTGGGCATTTCTGATTCTGGTCAGAAGATCTGCTATTGGGTCAGACATACTCATTCTTTTTATATCTCCTAAACGCTTACCAGCTTGCTTTGGTTAAACCAGGAACATCACCGCGCATTGCAGCTTCCCTTAGTTTATGTCGGCATAACTTAAACTTTCTATACACACCATGTGGGCGGCCTGTAATCTGGCATCGACGCATCTGACGAACAGGGCTTGCATCACGTGGTAATTTTTGCAGTTTAATCTGAGCTTCCCATTTCTCGGCATCGGAAGCTGTCAAACTGTTGATAATAGTTTTAAGCGCAGCACGTTTTTCGGCATGTCGTGCAACCAGTTTGCTGCGTTTGTCTTCTCTTGCGAGCATTGATGTTTTAGCCATCTAGGTATCCTCTTGATATTTACGCTTACGCTTGAGCCTGAGCTTGTTCAGCAGCCATCTCACCGCCTTTAAGCGGGAACTGTAAAGCTCTTAATAGTGCTCTGCCTTCATCATCAGTTCTTGCTGTGGTAGTAATCGTAATATCCATGCCTCTCAATGTATCAATCTTGTCATAGTCAATTTCCGGGAAAATAATTTGCTCAGTAACACCCAGCGCATAATTACCTCGGCCATCAAAAGATTTTTGATTCAAACCACGAAAATCCCGAATACGCGGTATCGCAATAGTAACCAGCCGATCCAAAAACTCATACATGCGAACTCCACGTAAAGTTACTTTTGCACCTACAGGCCAACCTTCACGAATTTTAAAACCCGCGATAGATTTACGAGCATTATTCACTACAGGTTTCTGCCCACTGATCTTGGTCAGATCACTTAATGCATTTTCCAGAACTTTTTTATCACCGAATTCAGCACTACCCATGTTCAGCACCACTTTGGTAATTTTTGGCACTTCCATAGGGTTCTTGTAGGAAAACTGTTTTATCAGCTCCGGCACTACTTCGTTTCTGTATAAATCTCTTAATCGAGCCATTTTTTAACCTGCTTAACCTGTCTGTATTATTCTGTAAATACTAATCTGTTAATCAACCAGCGAATTATCTGATTTAAAAATACGTACTTTTGTTCCATCTTCTTCAACTTTAAAACCAACGCGATCGGCTTTTTCTGATTTCGGGTTAAAAATAGAAACATTCGAAACCTGAATTCCTGCTTCTTTTTCAACAATGCCACCCTGCTGTCCGATATTCGGATTTGGTCTGGTATGGCGTTTTACCATGTTTATGCCGGAGACAATCAAGCGACCATCATTCAGCACACGTGTGACCTTACCGCGTTTGCCTTTATCACGACCGGTAATCACAATGACTTCATCATCTCTTTTCAGCTTTTGCATGAACCTGTTCTCAACCTCTACGCTGCTAATCTTTTCAATTACTGCTTATTGCTGCTGGCTACAGTACTTCGGGCGCCAGAGAAATTATTTTCATAAATTTCTCATTACGCAGCTCGCGGGTTACTGGCCCGAATACTCGAGTTCCAATTGGCGCTTCCTGAGCATTCAATAAAATGGCAGCATTATCATCAAATTTAATTAATGAACCATCCTGTCTGCGAACGCCACTTTTAGTACGCACAACCAATGCATTAAGTACCTGGCCTTTTTTTACCTTGCCACGCGGTATAGCTTCTTTCACGGTAACTTTAATTACGTCACCAATTCTGGCATAACGTCTATGAGAGCCGCCCAGCACCTTAATGCACATAACACGTCTTGCACCGCTGTTATCTGCCACATCTAAATATGACTGTGTTTGAATCATCTAACTTCTCCGCGCCTCTCGATCCTGCTGTTAAAACTACTCTATTAAACCTGTACTGCTTTCACATCAATAGAAACCAATGACCAGGTTTTCATTTTAGATTTTGGTCTTATTTCTTTAATTGTCACTGTATCGCCAGGCATGCATTCATTACTTTCATCATGCGCATGTAGTTTGGATGACTTAGTGACATATTTCCCGTAAACAGGATGCTTCACGCGTCTTTCCACTAACACGGTAACCGTTTTGTCCATCTTGTTACTGACAACCCTGCCGGTGGCCGTACGTGCACGTTTTTCTTCTGACATAGCTTCTGACATTTCTTAAGAACCTGCTTTTTCAGTAATTAGAGTTTTGACTCTGGCAATATCTTTTCTGACCACATTCATTAAATGCGTCTGGTTCAATTGCCCAGTAGATTTCTGCATTCTGTGGTTAAATTGATCACGCAATAAACCGTGTAAAACCTCATTCAGTTCTTCAACAGATTTTTCTCGTAATTCTGTCGTATCTATACCGGCCATTACATCACCACCCTTTTAGCAAACTTGGTTGCGAACGGTAATTTAGCAGCAGCCAGATTAAATGCTTCTACTGCCAATTCTTCGGTCACACCTTCAATTTCAAACAATACTTTTCCTGGTTGAATCTGGGCTACCCAGTATTCAACACTACCTTTACCTTTACCCTGTCGCACTTCAAGAGGTTTCTTGGTAATCGGCTTATCCGGAAACACTCGTATCCAGATTTTTCCACCACGTTTAACATGGCGTGTTAAAGCACGACGTGCAGACTCAATCTGGCGAGCTGTTAATCGGCCACGGTCCAACGCTTTCAGACCGTATTCGCCAAAACTAACTGTGCTACCGCGATGTGCAAGGCCACGATTACGGCCTTTCATCTGCTTGCGGAATTTTGTTCGCTTCGGTTGTAACATTTCTCGCCTACCTCTTTCCTAAATACCGATCTACTTGCTTTCTGCCGCAGCAGGTTCTTCATTAAAATCGAAAACTTCACCTTTGAATATCCAGACTTTCACACCTATGATGCCGTAAGTCGTTAAGGCTTCACTGGTGGCATAATCGATATCTGCACGTAAAGTATGCAATGGCACCCTGCCTTCATGATAGCGTTCGGTACGCGCAATCTCTGCGCCACCTAAACGTCCACCAACCTGTACTTTGATGCCTTCAGCACCCTGACGCATGGCATTCTGCATAACACGCTTCATGGCACGACGAAACATCACACGACGCTCCAATTGCTGGGCGACGTTATCGGCGACCAATTGCGCATCCAGATCCGGTTTACGAATCTCTTCAATATTTATATGAACGGGCACACCCATAAGAGCTGTCAATTCATTACGCAGCTTCTCAACATCCTCACCTTTTTTACCAATCACAATGCCGGGGCGGGCTGTAAAAATGGTGATGCGAGCAGTCTGTGCCGGACGTTCGATCTCAATGCGCGATACTGAGGCTGCTGCCAGCTTCTTTTTCACGATATCGCGAACTTCCATATCCTGCAGCAAATGATCTGCATAATCTTTACCACTGGCATACCAAACAGATGTATGTTTTTTAACAATACCAAGTCTGATACCAGTCGGGTTTACTTTCTGCCCCATGTTTGCCCCTTCTTTCCTATTTACTAGTTAGCGCTGTCGTCAGCGACTTTAACGGTTATATGACAATAGCGTTTTAAAATCCGATCGGCCCGGCCTTTAGCACGAGGACGAATACGTTTAAGTGTCGTACCTTCATCGACAAAGATAGTACTGACACGAAGCTCATCAATATCGAGACCTTCATTATGCTCAGCATTTGCAATCGCTGAATCTAATACTTTCTTGATAATTTCTGCCCCTTTTTTAGGACTGAAGGTCAATATCTCCAGCGCAGCTTCAACACCAAGTCCACGTATCTGGTCTGCAACCAGTCGTGCTTTCTGGGCTGAAAGGTTTGCACCTTTAAGTTTCGCTGTTACTTCCATCTTATTCTAAGCCTCAAAAACTTTAATAAACTCTGTAGTATTAACGAGCTTTCTTATCTGCTGCATGACCACGATAGGTGCGTGTTACCACAAACTCACCCAATTTATGACCAACCATATCTTCCGAAATCAAAATCGGCACATGCTGGCGACCATTATGAACCGAAATAGTAAGTCCCAACATTTCAGGGCTTACCATCGAGCGTCTGGACCAGGTTTTAATTGGTCTTCTGTCATTGTTCTCAGCGGCTACCTGTACTTTCTTCAATAAATGAAGATCAATAAAAGGACCTTTTTTTAGCGATCTTGGCACTTTTCTACCTACCCTTATCTATGAGCGTTTCTGCGACGGACAATCATGTTGCTCGTGCGCTTGTTAGTTCTGGTTTTATAACCTTTGGTTGGTGTACCCCAAGGTGATACAGGATGACGACCACCTGAAGTTCTACCCTCTCCTCCACCGTGCGGATGGTCTACCGGGTTCATGGCAACACCACGAACAGTCGGCCGAACACCACGCCAGCGCTTGGCGCCTGCTTTGCCCAGTGAACGCAGATTATGCTCACTGTTAGAAACTTCTCCCAGCACTGCACGACAATCTGATAATACTTTACGCATCTCACCTGAACGCAGGCGGATGGTGGCATACTGACCCTCACGGGCAACCAGTTGCGCTGAGGTTCCAGCACTGCGTGCAAGCTGCGCACCCTTACCTGGTTTTAATTCAATACAATGTATCGTGCTGCCCACCGGGATATCTCGAATATGCAAACAATTCCCTGGTTTCATGGGTGCAGTAGAACCAGAAAGCAATTCATCACCGGCACCTACTTTAGCTGGAGCGATAATATAGCGACGCTCACCATCAGCATATTTAAGCAAGGCAATATTGGCAGTACGGTTTGGGTCATATTCAAGACGCTCAATAACTGCCGGAATGCCATCTTTATCGCGACGAAAATCAATGATGCGATATTTTTGTTTATGCCCACCACCGATATGACGCGTAGTAATTCGGCCGGCATTGTTACGCCCACCGGTTTTGGATTTTTTCTCAAGCAATGGCGCATAGGGCTGACCTTTGTGCAAGTCGGGATTAACGACTTTCACCACAAAACGGCGGCCTGCTGAAGTAGGTTTACACTTAACTACTGGCATTATCTTCTCCTACCCCTTCCCGATTAACCCAGATCAGCAAAGTCAATTTCCTGACCTTGCTCTAATCTGATATAGGCTTTTTTCCAGCTTGACCGGCTTCGCGTTTTACCACGAGCCGTACGTTTGGTTTTGCCTTTTACGTTTAAAATTTGCACATCTTTCACCTGCACATCAAACAGACTTTCAATAGCTGTCTTGATTTCAGGTTTGGTCGCATCGATTGCCACCTTGAAAGTCACCTGATTATTCTGTTCTGAAATCAGCGAGGTCTTCTCGGAAATATGCGGCCCAAGAATTACTTTTAATATGCGTTCCTGGTTCATGCCAGCATCCCCTCTACTTTCTTAAGCGCCTGCACTGTCATCAGCACTTTATCAAAACCAATCAGGCTAACCGGATCAACTGCGGCGGCATCACGAACATCTACCTTGTAGAGATTACGAGAGGCTAAATACAGGTTTTTATCCACTTCTTCGCTGATTATCAGCACATCCTGCAAATCATATTCTGAAAGTTTTTGCACGAGGCCTTTGGTTTTGTGGTCTGTTAAAGTGAAGTCGTCTACGACAAGAAGTCTTTCCTGGCGGATTAATTCGGAGAGAATGCAACGCAGTGCGCCGCGATACATCTTTTTATTGATTTTCTTTGAGTGATCTTGTGGTCTTGCAGCAAAAGTAACGCCACCTGAACGCCAAATCGGGCTACGTGTTGTACCAGCACGAGCACGACCTGTACCTTTCTGACGCCATGGCTTTTTACCGCCACCACTCACTTCAGAACGGGTCTTTTGCTTAACTGAACCCTGACGGGATCCAGCCATATAGGTCACTACTACCTGATGAACAAGGCTTTCGTTAAATTCTTTAGCGAAACTCTCATCAGAAACTGAAACTTTTTTGCCGGTCTTCTTACCAGGCGCTGCAACATTAATATCCATTGCCTACCCCTTTGAAGACTTAACTTTGGTTGTTGGAGAAATGATCACACTAGTACCTGTTGCTCCAGGCACTGCACCCTTGATCATCAGCAGATTATTTTCTGTGTCGACTTGAACGACTTCCAGACCCTGGGTGGTCACTTTGACATTTCCCATCTGGCCAGCCATTTTCTTGCCCTTCCAGACTCTACCCGGGGTCTGACATTGCCCAATAGAACCCGGCGCTCTGTGAGAAAGCGAGTTGCCATGAGTAGCATCCTGCATGCGGAAATTATAACGCTTGATAACCCCCTGAAAACCCTTACCCTTGGAAGTTCCGGTCACATCTACTATCTGGCCCGCAGCAAACTTCTCAATGGTAAGTTCTGAACCTGCAGCAATTTCCTGCTCAGCTAATTCAGCTGCTTCGGTACGAAACTCCCAGAGACCACGACCAGCGTCTACACCTGCTTTCGCAAAATGACCTGCTTCGGATTTTGAAACGTGCGAAGACTTGACCAGACCAGCGGTAACCTGAATAGCACTATAGCCATCAGACTCCACAGTTTTGACCTGCGTTACACGGTTTGGAAGAACTTCCACAACTGTTACGGGTATAGAGGACCCTGTCTCGGTGAAAATGCGGGTCATACCGCTTTTTCGACCGACTAAACCAATCGACATTATAATAACCTCATCGTGTATGGGGCTTTAACCCACTATGGCTGCTTACGCATTACACCATGTTATGTATGAATCCCTTGCGCTTATGCACAGGTGGGATAGCTACTCGTTGTATTTATAGTGCCAGCTTTAAGATGGCAGACACTCACTACTAAATTTCCTACTTACCAACTACTTACCAACTTCTTACTAACTACTAACTTTAAAACTTTTTAGCCGAGACTGATCTGGACTTCCACTCCGGCTGCCAGATCAAGCTTCATAAGAGCATCAACTGTTTTTTCTGTTGGCTCTAGTATATCCAGGAGACGTTTGTGGGTTCTGATTTCATACTGGTCACGTGCATCTTTATTTACGTGTGGTGAAATCAAAATGGTAAAACGCTCTTTGCGCGTGGGCAAAGGAATCGGACCCTTAACCTGGGCACCGGTACGTTTTACAGTTTCCACTATTTCCAGAGTAGACTTGTCTATAAGCCCGTGGTCAAAGGCTTTGAGCCTGATTCTGATTCGCTGGTTCTGCATTCGACCAACATCTCCTGTCTATTGTTAAAGAACTGTTTCATGCGGGGGCAGGAATGACCCTTTTCCGCCGCGAAAAAAGAGCGCAAATTGTAAGGATGTGATACCCCCCTGTCAAGCGCTGAATATCATTGAAAGCTGATTATTTTCAGGCTGTGTCGGAGGCTCGGATAAAATCCTCTATAAGTTCAGATAATCGTCGAAAAGCTCTTCTAAAGACCTTTCTCGCATGCCTGGAATTAAAGGAATAGCAATATTAATGATGGATTCCGGGCTCGGAATAATGTCAATGGCATGATGGACTTCTTCCATACTCAGCTTATTGGGGTAAGCTGCTAAAATCCGTTTTAAAACGGAATTAGTCTGCACTGAACCGGACATAATACCAATTGCTTCAACCCGCCCATCGGTAAATTCAATCACCAGAGCTCCTCCAGAGCCTGAACTGGCTGAATCGCAGTTAGTATACAGTGAGTGACCACTACCCAGTATGGCTCTTGGCGTAGGCTGCCATATGGAGCACTTATCGGAAACCTGAATTCTGGGAATACCTTCATTGGGCTCCTGGTTTCTTGAATAGAGTTTAATTTCACCTTTATCTTCAGCCAGTAACTGCATTAGTTCATCAAATGTATAGTTACTGACCGCTATACGCTCTAAAAAGGGGTTTGGTCTTACGATTGTTGCCCCCCAGTCATTTTTAATAAAATCAGCTGCCTGCTCTTGTACGAGATTCCCAGCATGTTTATGTTCCAGAGGCTGACTGCTGGAAGAATTATTCTTGACAAAGAGACAGTCCAGATTGAATTCATTATCTGTCTGGTCCCGTAGCACATGCCCTGAAGTCATGATTAAAGCAAAATCATCACCCTGGCCTATATCGAGAACAAATCCTGTGCTGACTCTGGGTGCGCCGGTTTTAACCCGATTACACTGAATCTGACCCACCGCCGCAAAAGTACGTAATTCTACTTCACCGACAGGATCCCGACGGTTAATACCATCATAGGTGAAGTTGGCAGCATCAACGAAAGCAGTCAGGGCCAGCGTCAGCCACAAAAACAAGGCTTTTTGAATAAATTTTATCTTTAACATCAGTCTAATCTAGCCCGAACATCAACAGCAAACAACTGCCTTTTGCTTTTTGAGGGTCAGAAAAAAAGGGCTTCCTGAGAAGCCCTTTTTGATTCAACACAATGCTATCTCTAGCTAGGCATGTCTTCACCTGCATCCATTGCTTGTTGCTTGGACATATAACCTTTTGGCAGCCAGTTCTGCCAAGCTTCCATATTGGCATTACATCCACCATCACTTGGGTCATACCAGATACCATCTTTGATGATCAGACCAACTGCTCCCCCATTTCTGCCATCACGCAAGGGGCATTTCACAACCGTAATCTGATCCCCAGGCTGAAAAGTAAAACCCGTCATTGAAGGCGATGATTCTACAAGGCGCGGAGGTGCTGCCCCTTCAAATGCAAAAACGACGCCTTCGGCATCCCTGATATACAGAGCAATATGAGGACTGTTAAAGGCCCAGCGAACCACTTCACCTGTGATTACTTCTTCCGTACTTCTGTCGAACATGGCGAAGCTGTGATGCGCTGATGCGAAATCAATCACGCCAAAACCCAGTGTGGCTAAAACTACTGCTGAGATTTTTTTACTTAGTTTCATAGTAATTCTCCAACAATTATCTTTTTAGCCCGAATTAAAATGCGAAATCAAACATATCATCGAATACCGGGCTTTTGTCCTGACCAACCAGACCCGGTGGTAAATCGGGATTTCGGGTAGCTGGTGTACCCCGTGGATCAATATAACCTGGCTCACCCGGGAGACGATATTGCGTATTAGGGCGCCCATCTTCATCAAAGGTTAGATAGGTATTCTGATTTTGTGCGCATTCCCAATAGCGAATCCTTAAACCCGCATCTTCCATATCAGCCCGATGACGGAAGGTATAAATAACAACCAACGGCTCTTCAAGCATTAAGGCATCATAGAAATAGACATTAACTGCTATCTTCATCTCATCGCTTTCAGCATCCCACCACTCATACCAGATTTCGACAGTTTCTGCCTGATTGCTGGTCGGCGGTGTGCCACGGAAAAAGTCGGCGGGATAGATATCTTCAGTATGAACAACCAGTACATCGCCCAATTCTTTATCCACGGCCCAAAAGCCTATGCTGTCACCAGCGGCAAAGTGGGTCCCATCGATATTGACGTGTTCCTGATTGATATAGATACGGCGCGTATCGTTAGCCAGATCGTTGTGCCATAGTGAATAGGTCGGTGTATTGATAAACTCCCTTACGTATGGCTCTCTGAACCAGCGCGGAATACCAGCTGGTTCACAGGTGGTCAAGCGGTCATAATCCACCCCGGCATTATAAGCCTGATTACCAAGGTCCAAGCGATAACGGAACGCCGCTTCGTATTCAGGAGTCAGGACTCCCGGGATAATCTCATCATCTTCCATAAAAAGCTGGTTATTTCCCTGATGTGCTGAAGAAGACCAGAGACCCTCCCATTTAGGCACACTTAAATAATCGTGCTGAACTCCACCCTTATAGTAATCCTGCAAGTAATCATAGTGCTCTCTGGATGTTTCGAACTCCATGGGGAAAGGAATTGCATCTGGAAGGTTTCCCCCTCCTGGTTGAGCCGACACCAGTCCCGAGGTGATAAAACCTGCACCCAGGACGAAGATTTTTAACTGCTTTGCTAGATTCATGAATCCCCCTTCAATTAATGGTCATTATTTTATTATTGTCATCACTGCCACGATATCAACAGATCGGGTTATTTTGTTGTTTTTATAGTTTATATCTTGCAGAGGGGTAGGCATAAACCTGAGTAAAGTAAATCAGCCTACTCAAGCAGCTCAACTACCCTGCTTAACTCACCAGCATCTTGCTCCAAGTTAGCGCAGCATACTATAGAAATCTCAATCTCGGTTCCTCCCTCAGTAAAATCCATAATAATTGCACCATTAAAATTTAAAAATTTCATAGCATATATAACTAATTTCTATAATTTATTCTGATTCTTCGATTTCTGCGTTAACATTGCCGAGATTACCTTTTGAGAATAGATTTTGTTAGTTGATCGCAATAAGAAACATGCATCCCTCTAAATTAGGAGCTTTATAAGTGAAAACCAGATTATCGTACCCCATACTTCTAGGAGGACTTACAGTCCTGGGCTTGACCACCAGCGCATTAGCGCAAAGAGGTCCGCTTCCGGAAAATCCGGGACACTTCACAGCTGAGCAAGCTGCACGCGGCGAAACTCAATACAGACAGTCCTGTCTGGTTTGTCACGGTGAAAACCTCAATGATGGTGAGTTTGGTGCACCTTTGTCCGGTAATTCTTTCTCAACTCGCTGGGCAGGCACCAGTATGGATGCTTTATTTGATGCTACACGTGAGATGCCCCCAGGACAGACCAACAGTCTAAGCAGGGAACAGTATACCGATCTGATTGCCTTTATTTTGCGGGAAAATGACATACCGGCTGGCGACGCCGCCTTGCCATCAGACTCCGAGGAACTGGCCACGTTATTTGTTCCAGGTAGTGGCATCAATAGTGCTCAGGCAGTCCTGAGAAGTGGAGGCCCGGGTGGCGGCTTTGCCCCAGGAGTCCGGATTCCTGAATGGCAGGCAGGTCCAAATCCCCTTGCCAGTATTTCCAATGTAACAGAAGACTTACTTGCCAACCCTCCGGCCGCATCCTGGCTAAACTGGCGCGGCACCTATGATGCTATGGGCTACAGCTCCTTAAATCAGATCAACAGGGACAATGTCGATGAACTCAGAGTAGCCTGGTCTCTGGCACTGCCACCTGGACCTAATGAGTCAACTCCTTTGATTCATGAAGGCGTGATGTTTGTTCACAGTTATGGCGACAATGTGATGGCTTTAAACGCCGTCACCGGTGATGAACTCTGGCATTACAGCCATGAGTTACCCGAAGGTACCCGACCCAGTGTAAAAAGGAATATCGCCATTTATGGCGACAAAATTTACGCAGCCACTTCAGACCAAAAAGTCATTGCCCTTGATATGCGAACCGGCAATCTGGTCTGGGAAACAGATATCGGCGCCAACATTACAGGAGGCCCAACTGTTGCTCGCGGTGTTGTCATGCAGGGCACCCTGATGAGCCGACAGCCTAATATCACACCCGGTGGTGGTTTCATTCAGGCTATGGATGCCGAAACAGGAGAAAAGATCTGGAAATTTAACTCCATACCCAGACCCGAAGAATTTGGAGGTAATACCTGGAATGGCGTGCCATATGAAGACAGAAATGGTGGCTCCTTCTGGACAGCCGGCTCCTACGACCCCGAAAACAACCTCGTCTATTTTGCACCATCACCAACCTATGACACGGCTCAGTTAGTCAATCCGGTTAACCAGCCTGGCATCAACAATGATGGCCTCTTTACCAATTCAACGCTGGCTCTGCGACCCGAAACCGGAGAATTGGTCTGGCATTTCCAGCATATGAACAATGATCAGTTTGACATGGACTGGATTTTTGAGCGCATCATTATGGACCTGAATATCGGCGGACAGGAAAGACGCGTTTCCATGACTGCCGGCAAACAGGGTTTCTATGACGCCAATGATGCGGTCACTGGAGAATATCTGTTCTCCTATGACATGGGACTGCAGAATTTCATACTTGGGGTGGATCCTGAAACGGACCGCAAAATAGTCGATATGTCGCTATACCCTGACGGTGAGCGCAAACTGGTCTGCCCACATGCTGGTGGCGGACGTAGCTGGATTCCCGGTGCATATAACCCTGAAACCCAAACCCTGTATGTCCCTGCTGTAGAATCCTGCATGGATTTTATGCCTACAGGTGATGGCATGGGTTCAGGCGCACTCTCTGCTGGTTATAACTGGATGATTCGTCCACGTGATGACAGTGACGGCCTCTATGGCCATATTCAGGCCATTAATGTTGATGAAAACATGACCCAGGCCTGGATTGAACGCCAACGGGCTCCTCAATCAACAGGCCTGCTCGCTACTGCTGGTGGCCTGGTATTCGGTGGTGCACTGGATCGTAATCTGACTGCCTATGACGACCAAACCGGAGAAGCACTCTGGCAGGTAAAACTCAGTGATGTCCCTAATACCAACCCGGTTACTTTCTCTGTTGATGGCAAGCAATATGTGGCTATCGTGGTTGGCTACGGTGGGGCACAGACTGCAACCTTCGGCAGATTGGTGCCGGAAATTACCTTACCTGCAGTTCCAAGTTCTTCTGTATGGGTATTTGAACTGCCCTGATCAGCAGCAAATGAAGCTAAACGAAAAGCCCTCCTTCCGAGGGCTTTTTTTTATCTAAAAACTGATACACCGATAATTTTAAAACACTGTCTTACCCAGACTGGCAAGTGTCATCCTCTGTACCAGTACAGTCGGCAAAGCAAAAATCTCAGGAAATAAGTGGAAGCTACGAGCAAAAAAAAGCCCTCTGAAAGAGGGCTTTTTTAATTCTATTCATAAACCAGCTACTCAGACGCTTGTTTATTTTGTTCAGTACTTAGGCAAAAATCCGCACAGCTATAGAGTCTATAGTTTGATACATGACTGCCCAGGCAGATTATTAACCTTTCATCACAGCTTCAGCTACATTGCCAGGAACTTCAGCATACTTGGTAAATTCCATGGTATAGGTTGCCCTGCCCTGAGTTGCTGAACGCAAATCAGTTGAATAACCAAACATTTCAGCCAAAGGCACCTCAGCATTAATGATCTTACCGGAAACTGTGTCTTCCATACCCTGTACGATGCCACGACGACGGTTGAGGTCGCCCATTACATCACCCATATAATCCTCAGGAGTAACAACTTCTACCTTCATTATTGGCTCAAGCAATGCTGCATCAGCTTCCAGTGCGCCTTTTTTGAGCGCCATGGAACCAGCAATCTTAAAGGCCATTTCTGAAGAGTCGACATCATGGAATGAACCATCGAAAAGCGTCACTTTCATGGCAAGCAAAGGATAACCTGCCAGACAACCATTTTTCATCTGTTCCTGAACACCTTTATCAACGGCAGGGATATATTCTTTGGGAATCGTACCACCCACAATTGCATTGACGAATTCGTATTCTGAATCTGCTGGTAAAGGCTCCAGACGCAACCAAACATGACCATACTGTCCGCGTCCACCTGACTGCTTGACGTGTTTACCTTCGATTTCCACGGTTTTACGAATGGTTTCGCGATAGGAAACTTGTGGTTTGCCGATATTGGCCTCAACATTGAACTCACGACGCATACGATCGACCAACACGTCCAGATGTAATTCACCCATACCCGATATAATGGTCTGCCCGGACTCTTCATCAGTTTCTACCCTGAATGAAGGGTCTTCCTGAGCCAGTTTGCCCAAGGCAATACCCATTTTTTCCTGGTCGGCTTTGGTTTTTGGCTCTACGGCAACAGAAATAACGGGTTCAGGGAAATCCATTTTTTCCAGCGTAATCTGCTTATCTTCTGCACAAAGGGTTTCTCCTGTTGTGACATCTTTCAGGCCAATCGCGGCGGCAATATCACCTGCCAGTACTTCTTTGATCTCTTCACGAGAGTTGGCGTGCATCTGTACCATACGACCGACACGCTCTTTCTTGTGTTTCAAAGGATTGTAAACTGAGTCACCGGATTTTAGCGTCCCTGAGTAAACCCGGAAGAAGGTCAAAGTACCCACAAAAGGGTCGGTGGCAATTTTGAAGGCCAGCGCTGCAAAAGGCGCCTTATCATCAGCTTCACGCGTTTCTATTGTTTCACCATCGTCCAGCACACCCTGAATTGCCTTAACTTCAGTTGGTGAAGGTAAATACTCAACAACAGCGTCCAACACAGCCTGTACACCTTTATTCTTGAATGCTGAGCCACACAAGGTTGGGACAATTTCGTTGGCCAGAGTACGGGTACGCAGACCTAGTTTGATTTCATCCTCTGTCAGGGTTTCACCTTCCAGGTATTTATTCATTAATTCTTCATTTGCTTCAGCGGCAGCTTCAACCATAAGCTCATGCCATTTTTCCGCTTCTGCCTGCATTTCTTCAGGGATATCCGCGTATTCAAAGGTTACGCCCTGATCAGCTTCATTCCAGAGGATTTCCTTCATTTTTACCAGGTCGATAACACCCTTGAATTCATCCTCGGCACCTATCGCCAATTGGATAGGTACAGGGTTAGCACCCAGGCGTTCCTTCATCTGTTTTACAACTTTAAGAAAGTCAGCACCGGCACGATCCATCTTGTTCACAAAAACAATACGTGGCACTTCATATCGATTACCCTGCCGCCAGACTGTTTCAGTTTGTGGCTGTACGCCAGAACTGGCACAAAGAACTACAACTGCGCCATCAAGAACGCGCAGTGAACGCTCAACTTCAATGGTAAAGTCAACGTGACCAGGTGTATCAATAATGTTAATTCGATAATCATCGAACTGTTTGTCCATACCGGTCCAGAAACAGGTCGTCGCCGCCGAGGTAATGGTAATTCCTCGTTCCTGCTCCTGTTCCATCCAGTCCATCACCGCTGCGCCGTCATGTACTTCACCGATTTTGTGCGAAATACCTGTATAGAACAATACACGTTCGGTTGTCGTAGTCTTGCCTGCGTCTACGTGTGCAACGATACCAATATTACGATAGCGATTGATGGGGGTTTTCCTAGCCACAGTCCAGACCTCAATAATTTAAGTTGATTACAATAAAGATAAACGTCGATTAGAAACGATAATGCGAGAACGCTTTGTTGGCCTCAGCCATACGATGCACATCTTCACGTTTTTTCACGGCACTGCCTCGTCCTTCTGAAGCATCCATGATTTCACCTGCAAGACGTAAAGCCATGGATTTTTCACCACGTTTGCGTGAATGCTCTACCAGCCAGCGCATGGCCAGTGCATTTCGACGCTCTGGTCTTACTTCTACAGGTACCTGATAAGTAGCACCACCTACACGACGGGATTTTACTTCAACCAGGGGAGCGATGTTGTCCAAAGCAGTTTCAAAAGCTTCAAGCGCCTCTTTGCCGGACTTGGTGGCCACGACATCCAGAGCACCATAGACAATTTTCTCGGCAACAGATTTTTTGCCATCAACCATGACATGATTCATGAACTTGGCAAGAATTTTGTTACCGTATTTGGGATCAGGCAGAACTTCGCGTTTGGCGACGATTCTTCTTCTAGGCATGCTTTCCTCTCTTCAGGTATTCCAGGATAAGGAGAAATTCCTACCTGGCCTTACTGTATTTAATAAAAGATATTTATGATTTAGGACGTTTGGTTCCGTATTTGGAGCGGCCCTGTTTACGATCAGCAACACCTGAAGTATCCAGGCTGCCACGTACAGTGTGATAACGCACACCAGGCAAGTCTTTAACCCTGCCACCACGAATCAGAACCACGGAGTGTTCCTGCAGATTGTGTCCTTCTCCACCAATATAAGAAGTCACTTCATAGGCATTGGTCAGTCGCACGCGGCAAACTTTACGCAAAGCCGAGTTCGGTTTCTTTGGAGTAGTGGTGTACACGCGTGTACATACACCACGGCGTTGCGGACAGCCTTGCAGGGCTGGCACGTCACTTTTTTCAATTTTGCTTCTTCTTGGCTTGCGAACCAGTTGGTTAACGGTTGCCATCTAATACTCCTACACGACTAAATAGTTTTTTTGTTTGATTGCTACAAAAGAGGCGCGATTTTAAAGACCCCCACCTCTATAGTCAACTTTAGTTACTTCATCCTGCGCTCCAATCAAAAACGATCAGGGGCTCCAGCTACTTTAATTTTCGCTGAAACCTCTGATCCAGCTGATTTAGAACTCATCAGCTCCGTTAGATGAGGCTGTTTCCACCTCTGATTTCAGAGCTTCACTTAATGCCGCTTCTACATCACTGGCCGATACTGAATCCGATTCCTGTGCAGCTTTACGTTTGGCTTCAGCCTGTAAACGTCGCGTTTCATGATAAGTCAGTCCGGTACCAGCTGGTATCAAACGACCTACCACCACGTTTTCTTTCAAACCATGCAAGTAATCTTTCTTGCCGGTAACTGCAGCTTCGGTCAGTACACGGGTAGTTTCCTGGAAAGATGCGGCCGAGATAAAGGACTCTGTCGCCAGAGAAGCCTTGGTAATACCCAGCAAGACTCTTTCGAACTTGGCTGGTTGCTTGCCATCTGCTCTTAATTGCTCATTTTCCATTCTGACCCTGATGTATTCGACCTGTTCACCTTTAATGAAAGACGAATCACCCATTTCCGTAATCTCAGCCTTACGTAACATCTGGCGTACAATAACCTCGATATGTTTATCGTTAATACGTACACCCTGTAAGCGATAGACTTCCTGCACTTCATTGACGATGTAATTAGCCAGTTCTTCAACACCTTTCAAACGCAGAATATCGTGAGGACTCGGTGGACCATCAGACACAATCTCGCCGCGTTCTATAAACTCACCTTCAAACACAGTCATCTGACGCCATTTTGGAATCAACACCTCATAATGATCACTGCCATCTGTCGGTGTAATCACCAGGCGACGCTTGCCTTTGGTTTCCTTACCAAAGCTGACCGTACCGGAAATTTCAGCAAGAATTGCAGGCTCTTTTGGCTTGCGTGCTTCAAACAGGTCAGCTACACGTGGCAGACCACCGGTAATATCACGGGTCTTCGAACCTTCCTGAGGAATACGCGCAATAACGTCACCGATATTGACCTTGGATCCATCTTCAACACCGACAATGGCTTTTGCTGGCAGAAAATAATGCGCAGGGACATTGGTGCCTGGCAAGTTGAGTTCTTTTCCTTTGCCGTCGAGTAAAGTAATTGCCGGTCGTAAATCCTTGCCGGCTGAAGGACGTTCAGCAGGCTCCATGACCGAAATGCTCGACAGGCCGGTGATTTCATCAGTCTGATGACTCACACTCAAACCTTCTTCCATTCCACCAAAACCGACTTTACCGGCAACTTCTACAACAATCGGGTGAGTATGCGGATCCCAGCTGGCAACAACCTGGCCGATTTCCACTTCTGATTTATCTTCACCATTAATCACGGCACCATAAGGTAATTTATAACGCTCACGTTCCCGGCCCTGTGTATCATTCACAATCAACTCACCGGAACGACTCACTACAACCAGCTCACCGCTGATTTTTTTCACTGTCTTCATGTTATGCAGATGAATGGTGCCGGTAGTTTTTACCTGAACGCTGTCAGCTGCAGTGGCTCTTGATGCTGCACCACCAATATGGAAAGTACGCATAGTAAGCTGTGTACCTGGCTCACCGATCGACTGTGCTGCAACAACACCGACCGCTTCACCGATATTAGCCAGATGACCACGACCCAGATCACGACCATAGCAGAGTCTGCAAATACCTTGATCGGCCTCACAGGTAATAGCAGAACGTACAATCACTTCATCAATACTGTTGGTTTCCAGGCTATCAATCAGTTTCTCGTCAATCATGGTGCCTGCAGCAATAACCAGTTTGCCGTCACCATTGACGACATCCTGTGCCACTACACGACCCAGTACGCGCTCACCAAGAGGAGCAATGATGTCTCCACCTTCAATAACCGGGTTCATAATCAAACCAGTTACAGTGCCGCAATCGGCTTCCTTGATAACCAGATCCTGACTTATATCCACCAAGCGACGCGTCAGGTAACCGGAGTTAGCTGTTTTCAATGCCGTATCAGCCAGACCTTTACGAGCACCATGCGTAGAAATAAAGTACTGCAGGATGTTCAGACCTTCGCGGAAGTTTGCCGTAATCGGCGTTTCAATAATGGAACCATCAGGTTTAGCCATCAATCCACGCATACCAGCTAGCTGACGTATCTGTGCGGGGGAACCCCTGGCACCAGAGTCAGCATAGATATACACAGAGTTAAACGACTCCTGTTCTTCCTCTTCACCATCACGATTGGTAACCATCTCCGTGGAGAGACCATCCATCATGGATTTGGCTACCAGGTCATTAGCACGTGACCAGATATCGATGACTTTGTTGTATTTCTCGCCCTGTGTTACCAGACCTGAAGAAAACTGTGATTCAATTTCCGCTACTTCAGCTTCGGCTCTGCCAATCAAGGTCGCTTTCTCAGCAGGTATTTGAAAGTCGTTAACACCAATCGATGAACCTGAATAAGTTGAATATTTATAACCCATATACATCAGCTGATCGGCAAAAATGACGGTTTCTTTCAAACCAACATTTCGATAGCAGGTATTAATAACATGAGATATCTGCTTTTTGGCCATTTTCTGATTGAATAACGAGAATGGCATTCCGTCAGGAACAATATCAAATAAGAGTACGCGACCAACTGTTGTATCAACAATGGAAGTGCTTTCCTGGCGTTCCCCAGCTTCGTCAAACAACACTTCTTTAAGGCGAACTTTTATACGCGCCTGCAGATGTGCATTTTTAGAACTATAGGCTTTCATGACTTCATTGGTGTCAGCGAAAACCATGCCTTCACCTTTGGCATTGATGCGTGACCGGGTCATATAGTAAAGACCCAGTACCACGTCCTGAGACGGAACAATAATCGGTTCACCTGAAGCAGGTGAAAGTATATTGTTGGTAGACATCATCAAGGAACGTGCTTCCAGCTGAGCTTCCAGAGTCAGAGGAATATGCACAGCCATCTGGTCACCATCGAAGTCAGCGTTGTAGGCCGCACAAACCAGTGGATGCAATTGAATGGCTTTACCTTCAATCAGTACCGGCTCAAATGCCTGAATACCTAATCTATGCAAGGTTGGTGCACGGTTAAGTAAAATCGGATGCTCACGAATAACGTCAGCAAGAATATCCCAGACTTCAGCTGTCTCTTTTTCCACCATTTTCTTGGCGGCTTTAATCGTCGTGGCAGCACCACGAAGAATCAGCTTGCCCAGAATAAAAGGCTTGAACAATTCCAGTGCCATTTTTTTCGGCAGACCTGCTTGATGCAGTTTCAGTGTGGGGCCTACCACGATTACAGAACGACCCGAGTAATCTACACGTTTACCCAGCAGATTCTGACGGAAACGACCCTGTTTACCTTTAATCATATCGGCCAGGGATTTCAATGGGCGCTTGTTGGAACCAGTGATGGCTCTGCCTCTGCGTCCATTATCCAGTAAGGCGTCAACTGATTCCTGCAGCATCCTTTTTTCATTGCGCACAATAATGTCCGGCGCATTCAGATCGAGCAGACGTTTTAAGCGGTTGTTACGGTTAATAACCCGACGGTATAAATCATTCAGGTCAGAAGTTGCAAAACGCCCGCCGTCCAGAGGTACCAAGGGACGTAGATCGGGTGGCAGTACCGGCAGTACCGATAAGACCATCCATTCGGGTTTGTTGCCTGAATTAATAAAACCATCCAGCAGTTTTAACCGTTTGGATAATTTTTTGAGTTTGGTTTCGCTGTTGGTGTTCGGAATTTCTTCACGTAAGCCATTAGCTTCTTCTGTAACATCCATATCAGCCATGAGGTCCTGGACTGCTTCAGCACCCATTTTGGCCTGGAAATCATCACCAAACTCTTCCAGAGCTTCATAATACTGTTCATCATTTAATAACTGACCACGTTCCAGTGTTGTCATACCTGGATCCGTAACCACAAAAGACTCAAAATACAGGATGCGTTCAATATCACGCAGTGTCATATCGAGCAACAAACCTATTCTTGAAGGCAGGGATTTTAAAAACCAGATATGGGCAACCGGACTGGCCAGTTCAATGTGCCCCATACGCTCACGACGAACTTTTGACAATGCTACTTCAACGCCGCATTTTTCACAGATTACGCCCCTGTGTTTCAAACGTTTGTATTTTCCGCACAAGCATTCATAGTCTTTAACCGGACCAAAAATTTTGGCACAGAAAAGCCCTTCCCTTTCCGGCTTGAAAGTTCTGTAGTTAATGGTCTCGGGTTTTTTGACTTCCCCAAAAGACCAGGAACGAATTAATTGCGGTGATGCCAAGCCAATTCGAATTGAATCAAAGTCTTTTGCTTGAGATTGTGACTTCAATAAACCTAATAGGTCTCTCATTCTATTCCTCCACCTGCTGTTAATTTAACAAGCAGGAAAAATTGCTTTTAGTTGTCGCTTTCAAGGTCCATGTCTATGCCCAATGAACGAATCTCTTTAACCAATACATTAAAGGATTCAGGCATACCAGCTTCCATACGGTGATCACCATCAACAATGTTTTTATACATCTTGGTACGACCAGCCACATCATCCGATTTCACGGTGAGCATTTCCTGCAGGGTATACGCGGCACCATAAGCTTCAAGTGCCCATACCTCCATCTCACCGAATCGCTGCCCACCAAACTGCGCTTTACCACCAAGCGGCTGTTGGGTAACCAGCGAGTAGGAACCGGTAGAACGGGCATGCATCTTGTCATCAACCAAATGATTCAGTTTCAACATATACATAATGCCCACTGTTACTTTCCGATCGAAAGCATCACCGGTTCGTCCATCATATAAGGTCATTTGCCCATCATCGCTCATGTCAGCAAGCGTCAATAATTGCTTGATTTCAACTTCACTGGCGCCATCAAAAACAGTTGTTGCCATAGGCACGCCATCCTTGAGATTACCAGCCAGTTCCATAATCTCTGTATCGGACAAGCTATCCAGATCTTCCTGACGCAGTGCATTACCAATGCCATTATAGATTTTATCCAGCAGCTTTCTGATATCGGAAATTTTTTGCTGCGTCTCAACCATGGCGTTGATTTTTTCACCAAGACCCTTGGACGCGGCACCCAAATGAGTTTCCAGAATCTGCCCTACGTTCATGCGCGATGGCACACCTAGCGGATTCAGCACGATATCAACAGGATTTCCCTTTTCATCATAAGGCATGTCTTCTACCGGCATAATTACCGATATAACACCCTTGTTACCGTGACGACCAGCCATTTTGTCACCCGGTTGAATACGGCGTTTGATTGCCAAATAGACTTTGACTATTTTCAGCACACCAGGTGCCAGATTGTCGCCCTGAGTCAGTTTGCGTTTCTTGTCTTCAAAGCGTTCGTCAAGTTCTTCACGACGCTCTTTTAGTTGAACTCCAGCCTTCTCCAGCTGTTCGCTGAATTTATCTTCGACCAGCCGCAATTTGAACCAATCATCTGCATTGAGGCCATCAAGATATTCAGCTGTAAGTGCATCACCTTTCTTGAGTTTAGGTCCACCGCTGACTTTCTTGCCGATCAGGGCTTTACGCAAACGTTGGAAGGTGGCCGCTTCTACAATGCGATATTCATCTTCAATATCCTTGCGCACTTTAGATAGCTGCAGTTCTTCAATTTCCAGCGCTCGCTTATCTTTTTCCAGACCATCGCGGGTAAAAATCTGCACGTCGATAACAGTACCTTTAACTGAGCTGGGCACACGCAAGGAAGTATCTTTAACGTCTGAGGCTTTTTCACCAAAGATTGCACGTAATAGTTTTTCTTCAGGGGTTAACTGGGTTTCTCCTTTTGGAGTTACCTTGCCTACCAGAATATCGCCGGCGTTAACTTCAGCACCGATATGAACCACACCAGACTCATCCAGACGGCTCAGGGCACTTTCACCAACATTGGGAATATCAGCAGTGACTTCTTCAGACCCTAACTTCGTGTCTCTGGCTATACAAGTCAGTTCCTGTATGTGAATCGAAGTAAAGCGATCTTCTTTAACCACACGCTCAGAAATCAGAATGGAATCCTCAAAGTTATAACCATTCCAGGGCATAAACGCGATACGCATATTCTGACCCAGAGCCAGTTCTCCCATATCAATGGAAGGACCGTCTGCAAGAATGTCACCAGTTGCTACCGAGTCACCAACTTTCACAAGTGGACGTTGGTTAATGCAGGTATTCTGGTTGGAGCGGGTGTATTTAGTCAGATTATAGATATCAACACCGGCCTCACCTGCAGCTGTTTCAGCATCATTCACACGTACAATAATACGGGCCGCATCAACGCTATCTATGACACCACCACGTCTGGATACCACACATACGCCGGAGTCACGTGCCACATATCTTTCCATGCCTGTCCCAACCAGTGGTTTCTGGGCAATAAGAGTCGGCACTGCCTGACGCTGCATGTTCGAACCCATAAGGGCTCGGTTAGCATCATCGTGTTCCAGAAATGGAATCAGGGAAGCAGCAACTGATACAACCTGCTGCGGACTGACATCCATAAAATCAATTTGATTTTTGTTAACCAGAGTAAATTCATTCTGGTGACGAACCGATACCATTTCTTCGGAAAATTTACCTTTTTTATCTAAAGGTGAACTCGCCTGTGCAATAGCATAGGTACTTTCTTCAATTGCTGACAGATACACAATTTCGTCAGTTACAACGCCGTCTACAACTTTTCTGACCGGACTTTCCAGAAAACCATATTTATTGGTTTGCGCATATGTTGCCAGTGAGTTAATCAATCCAATATTCGGACCTTCAGGAGTCTCAATAGGGCATACACGTCCGTAATGAGTCGGATGCACATCACGCACTTCAAAACCTGCACGTTCACGGGTAAGTCCACCTGGCCCCAAGGCAGATATACGACGCTTATGAGTAACCTCTGACAAGGGGTTATTCTGATCCATAAACTGCGACAACTGACTCGATCCAAAAAATTCCTTGATGGCCGCTGCAACTGGTTTAGCGTTAATCATATCCTGCGGCATCAGGCCTTCACTGTCAGCCATGGACAAACGTTCTTTAACCGCTCTTTCAACACGAACCAAACCAACCCGGAATTGATTCTCTGCCATTTCACCGACTGAACGAATACGTCGGTTACCAAGATGGTCAATATCATCAACATTGCCATAACCGTTACGGATATTAACCAGCGTTTTAATTACGTCTACAATGTCTTCTTTGCTGAGAACACTGGAACCTTCTGATTCCTCTCTACCCAGGCGACGATTAAATTTCATACGACCAACTACAGAAAGATCATATCGCTCTTCAGAGAAAAACAGATTAGAGAACAGGTTTTCTGCCGATTCTTTTGTTGGTGGCTCACCCGGACGCATCATTCGGTATATTTCAACCAGTGCTTCCAGCCTGTTATCGGTTGGATCGGTTTTCAGGGTATCCGAAATAAATGGTCCGCAGTCCAGATCGTTGGTATAAATAGTTTCAAATTCTTTAATACCGGCATTAACCAGGGTTTCCAGTACTTCTTCCGTAACCTCTGTATTACACGGTAATAAAACCTCACCGGTTTCTTTATCAATAATGTCTGTCGCCAGGGCATTACCCAGCAGAAATTCAGAGGGAACATCCAGTTTGGTTAGTTTGGCGTTTTCCATTTCGCGAATATGGCGAGCTGTAATCCTGGAGCTGGCTGGCACAATTACCGTGCGTTTGATTTTGACATCAAAATTCAGCACTACGCCACGCAGACGTGAAGGCACCAGCTCAATAGAAATTCCACCATCCTTGCCTATGAAATATTTATTGTTGTCATAGAACATCTCCAGGATGTCCTGGGATGTATAATCCAGCGCTTTTAAGAGTATAGTTGCAGGCAGCTTTCTTCTACGGTCAATTCGCACAAAAACCATATCTTTCGGATCAAATTCAACATCCAACCAGGAGCCACGGTAAGGAATAATACGCGCTGAATACAGTAATTTTCCTGAACTATGAGTTTTACCTTTATCATGGTCAAAGAACACACCAGGAGATCTGTGTAACTGAGAAACGACCACACGCTCAGTACCATTAATGACAAATGTTCCGCTATCAGTCATCAGCGGAATTTCACCCATGTAAACTTCCTGCTCTTTGATATCTTTAATAACTTTGGCAGTAGATTCTTTTTCGTAAATGATGAGACGGACTTTTACACGCAGAGAAACAGCATAGGTTGCACCACGCAACATACACTCACTAACATCAAACTCAGGCTTACCAAGACGGTAACTCACATATTCCAACAGGGCTTTGCCCGAATAGGAAATTATCGGAAATACTGATTTGAATGCCGCATGCAAACCTTGATCCAGGCGTTCTTCCGGAGGGGTAGTCGTTTGAGTAAACTGCTTATACGAATCAATCTGGATAGCCAGAAGATAAGGAATATCCATAACACTTTGCAGTTTGCTAAAGTCTTTACGGATTCGTTTTTTCTCAGTATATGAATATGCCATCAGTGGTCCCTAATCAGCGTATTTTCTGAATCTTGTTACTTTTAATTACTTAATCACTCAAGATATCCAAAAAGTAACCCCAGCATTCCCTATGACGCTCTTCAGTGCACTAACCACTTAAATAGTTAATACACTCTGAAAGCGCATAAAGGTGAAAGCCCATTGATAACACAAAGGGCTTCCACCTTTAAAATCAACTTAAGCAGCTGATTTATTTAAGCTCGACTGTTGCGCCAGCTTCTTCAAGCTGCTTTTTGAAGTCTTCAGCTTCAGTCTTGCTTACACCTTCTTTAATTGCAGATGGTGCACCATCAACCAGGTCTTTAGCTTCTTTCAGGCCAAGACCGGTAATTCCACGCACAGCTTTAATAACATTAACTTTCTTCTCACCAGAAGAAGTAAGCATAACGTCAAACTCATCTTTCTCTTCAGCCGCACCAGCATCACCACCAGCAGCCGCAGGAGCAGCAACAGCGACAGCAGCCGCAGCAGATACACCAAATTTTTCTTCCATAGCTGAAACTAGTTCGACTACTTCCATGACTGACAGTTCAGCAATACCTTCTAAAATTTCTTCTTTTGATAGAGACATAATGCTCTCCTTATAAAATTACAGTTAAGGTCCGTGAGATGCTTTTTAAATCAGCCCTCAGAGAACCCTGTTTAAATTTTTACTTTACCGGACAAAACAACTTAATGTTCTACTCCGAACGCTATTACGCTGCTTCCTGTTTCTGATCCCGAACAGCCGCTACTACACGGGTGACCTTGGTAGGCACCTCATTCACTGTTCTGACCAATTTAGTTACCGGCGCCAATATCACACTCATTAAGGTTGCGATAGCCTGATCGTAAGTAGGCAGTGATGCCAAAATATCGATCTGGTCTGCAGACAGCAGGTTTCCACCAACAGCAAGGGCTTTAACATCAAAATCATCATTATTCTTCGCAAAATCCTTTAGTACACGCGCTGCGGCACCTGGATCTTCCTGAGAAAAAGCTAATATTGTCGGACCTACCAAAGCTTCGTTCAGGCACTCAAAGTCAGTACCTTGAAAAGCACGCTTCAACAAAGTGTTTCTGACAACTCGCAGATAGACCTTGTTATCGCGCGCTAATTTACGCAGATCAGTAAGTTCGCTGACAGTTACTCCCCGATAATCGGCAAGTACTGCAGATAAAGCACCCTTAGCAGCTTCGTTGACTTCGGCAACTATCTGCCTTTTGTCTTCTATACGAATAGCCACTCTAATACTCCTAAGTATTGATTATCGCTATAGCTACTGTGCTCACCAGTACGTCGTTAAAAAACTGTTTCTAATGCTCATTTACTGATGTGTAAACTCCGCTTTCTCACAGCTTTTTGCCTGGTACCGGTTTCGCTCGTAACACTATTAAGTCGACAACCAGTTAAGAAATCGGTAAACCGATTCCAACTCCCTGCTTTCACTTGAGTAAAAACAGGCTCTTGTTCGGTGAATCGTTCAATAACCTGCATTGAACCGGGTTCCACCATCTGCGCAGGACATTAAGCTCAGGGACAAAACTTCAACATCCCTTCACACCTGCGGTCTTTGACAGCACTGAGTTCATTAAAAACTCAACACCCCAAAGTCTTTTCAGCACTTCTGAATAATTATTCAGAAGTGCCTTGATTCTTTATTTCGCAACTATATCTGTTAAAACTCCAGAGAAGATTGGTCTATCTGGATTCCTGGCCCCATAGTTGAAGACAGGACTATCTTCTTCACATAATTACCTTTCGCTGAAGAAGGTTTGGCTTTCTTAAGATCAATCAGCAAGGCTTCCAAATTACCTTTAACAGCACTGGCCTCAAAATCAGTTTTGCCAATGCCACCATGAATAATGCCGTTTTTATCAGTGCGATAACGCACCTGGCCGGATTTGGCATTTCTGACTGCACCTTCCACATCTGGAGTCACCGTGCCCACTTTCGGGTTAGGCATCAGGCCACGAGGGCCCAATATGGTACCGAGCTGACCAACGATACGCATCGCATCAGGACTGGCAATGACCACGTCAAAATCCAGAACTCCACCCTTGATACTTTCGGCCAGATCTTCAAAGCCAACCAGATCAGCGCCTGCAGCTTTCGCCTTCTCAGCATTTTCACCCTGAGCAAAAACAGCAACACGCACATCTTTTCCAGTACCATGCGGCAATGTTGTTGCGCCTCTGACAGCCTGGTCAGATTTACGCGGATCAACACCCAGATTGATACTGACATCTATTGATTCTTTAAATTTAGAAGTCGCAAACTGAGCTATTAAAGCAACAGCATCTTCTATTGGATAAATTTTGCCGGCTTCCAGCTTCTCAGCAATCAGTTTTGCTTTTTTAGTTAATTTAGCCATTACTCAACCCCTTCAGTTTCAATACCGGCACTTCTGGCGCTACCTGCCAGAGTACGTACTGCAGCATCCATATCAGCAGCTGTCAGATCAGGCATCTTAAGGGTTGCTATTTCTTCAAGCTGCGCACGAGTCACTTTGCCCACTTTTTCAGTATTGGGACGACCGCTACCTTTCTTAAGCCCGGCCGCTTTTTGCAGTAAAACTGCGGCTGGCGGGGTTTTGGTGATAAAGGTGAAACTTCTGTCAGCGTAGACAGTAATCACTACCGGAGTCGGAAGGCCTGGTTCGAGACTTTGCGTTTCTGCGTTAAAGGCCTTACAAAAATCCATGATATTGACGCCGTGCTGACCGAGAGCCGGACCAACAGGCGGACTTGGATTGGCTTTGCCTGCAGCAACCTGCAGTTTGATATAAGCCAGTACTTTTTTAGCCATAATATATACTCCTTTGGGTCACCGTCTTGCGACTACCCTGGCGCTGATACTTAATAGAACAGCGACTTTTTTACTTAAGAAGCTTTCTACAAGAATGCTTCCACCAAATTCACTTTTTAATCCGACTTTCTCGGATCATATTGAAACGTTATAAGCGAAGCTAGAACGAAGCAAAATCAGTATTTTATAAAGGAGCTTACTTAACAGTAAGTAACTTTGTGAAACTCTGATTTTAACGAAGTTATAGCAAGCGCAATAGTTTCAACCTTTTTCTACTTGAGAAAACTCCAACTCGACCGGAGTAGAGCGACCAAAGATTAATACCGCCACTCTTACCCGACTCTTTTCATAATTAACTTCTTCGACTGTACCGGTGAAGTCATTGAAAGGCCCATCAGTAACGCGAACCATTTCGCCAGGTTCGTAAATCGTTTTGTGCGTGGGCTTATCAACTGATTCTTCCAGCCGATTGACAATCTCATTCACTTCACGCTGGGTGATAGGAGCTGGTTTATCTGCTTTGCCGCCAATAAAACCCATGACACGAGGCGTATTTTTCACCAGATGCCAGGTGTCATCATTTAACACCATATTAATTAACACATAACCTGGGAAAAACTTGCGCTCACTTTTGCGCTTTTGCCCACTACGCATTTCCAACACTTCTTCGGTCGGCACCAGCACATCACCAAAAAGATCCGCAAAACCGGACAAGGCAATTCTTTCTTCCAGCGCTAGTTTCACTTTACGCTCATAACCTGAATAAGCATGTATGACATACCAACGCTTACCATTTTCAGAAGCCGACATTCTTATCTATTTCCTAACCAATTATAAAAGTGATTACCCAACTAAGCAGAGAATCAAGTGCCCATAAAATTAAAGCGACTATCATTACAACCACTACCACAATTAATGTTGTTTGCGTGGTCTCTGACCTGGTTGGCCATACTACTTTGCGAATTTCGGTCCTGGCTTCCAGACATAAACTGACAAAAGCTTTACCTTTGACAGTCATAGCTGCAATCCAACCTGCTATACCAGCCAGAATCAGTAAACCAATAACCCTGTATAACATGGACTCTGCGGCAAAATAACTATTGCCATATACCCCTGCTGCTACAAGAACTACCACGACAAACCAAAGCACCAGATCCAGACTGCCTTCCTTGCCACTCTGGGTTTTTAATTTAGCTGCTTTTCCTGCTTTATCGTTCATTTTTTACTGACTTTAACTTTCATTTAATGGCAGGCCAGGAGGGAATCGAACCCCCAACCTACGGTTTTGGAGACCGTCGCTCTGCCAATTGAGCTACTGGCCTATATTCGCATCAAACTGCTTACACTTTTTTTCATAAGACAATTAAGCCGAGACGACTGTTTCAGTGGCCTCGGCTTAATTTAAAAGCTTTAAAGAAAGCTATTATTTGATGATTTTAGCGACTACACCAGCTCCAACTGTTCGTCCACCTTCACGAACAGCAAAACGCTGACCTTCTTCCATCGCGATAGGGGCGATAAGCTCGACCTCCATCTTGACATTATCACCAGGCATTACCATTTCTACACCTTCTGGTAGTTCAACTGCACCAGTTACATCAGTGGTTTCAAAATAGAACTGTGGACGATAACCTTTGAAGAAAGGTGTATGACGACCACCTTCATCTTTGGAAAGAACGTAGACTTCACCTTCAAATTTGGTATGCGGTGTGATTGATCCTGGTTTGGCAAGTACCTGACCACGTTCAACATCTTCACGTTTAGTACCACGTAACAGAATACCAACGTTTTCACCGGCACGACCTTCATCAAGTAATTTACGGAACATCTCTACACCCGTACAGGTAGTAGTCTGCGTATCCCGAATACCAACAATTTGTAATTCTTCACCTACCTTAACAATACCTCGGGCGATACGGCCTGTAACAACAGTACCACGACCGGAAATTGAGAATACATCCTCAATAGGCATCAGGAATGGCTTCTCGATATCACGTACCGGATCAGGAATGTATGAATCCAGTGTTTCAACCAGTTTTTTAACAGCTGGCATACCTATATCAGAAGTATCACCTTCCAGGGCTTTTAATGCAGATCCAATAATGATTGGCGTGTCGTCACCTGGAAATTCATACTGATCCAGGAGTTCGCGAATTTCCATTTCTACCAGTTCCAGCAGCTCATCATCATCTACCATATCGGCTTTATTCATAAAAACCACGATATAAGGCACACCTACCTGACGTGATAATAGAATGTGTTCACGAGTCTGGGGCATGGGACCATCAGCCGCTGAACAAACCAGGATCGCGCCATCCATCTGTGCAGCACCAGTGATCATGTTTTTCACATAGTCAGCATGGCCTGGGCAGTCAACGTGCGCATAATGGCGGTTCGGGGAGTCATACTCCACGTGAGATGTTGCGATAGTAATACCACGCTCTCTTTCTTCAGGAGCATTATCGATACCATCGAAGGCTACCGCTGTACCACCCCAGGTTTCTGCGCAGACACGAGTCAGTGCAGCTGTAAGTGTAGTTTTACCATGGTCGACGTGACCAATAGTACCCACGTTAACGTGGGTCTTATTTCTTTCAAACTTTTCCTTTGCCATCGAATATGCCTCCGACTGATAACTTTATTTATTAACTATTAATGTTATGTAATTTTGCTTTCTCAAACTCTATGTTCAAGCCTATGATCAAGAGATGGTGCTCACACCCAGAGTCGAACTGGGGGCCTCATCATTACCAATGATGCGCTCTACCACCTGAGCTATGCGAGCTCTCCCAACGATCTACTCACATCATCCTGTTAAAGGCTGGTTCAGTACTAGACCAAGCAACCTTAAACTCGACTCTGGAGCGGGTAGCGGGAATCGAACCCGCATGATCAGCTTGGAAGGCTGGAGTTCTACCATTGAACTATACCCGCTTTAACTCCCCACTAATTCTGCGACAGACTACGAACTCCCCCCACAAAATCAACCTTCACAACGCCTCAATAAGGCTCACATGCAAAAAACAGAGGACCAGGAACTATTAACCTTAGTTAGTACATCCCTGGTCCACTGTTTTCTGATTTCGCCCTACGCTTAAGCACCGCCCGGATCACCCAGCTTCCCTCAATCTGATTGGTGGAGGGGGGTGGATTTGAACCACCGAAGCTTACGCGTCAGATTTACAGTCTGATCCCTTTGACCGCTCGGGAACCCCTCCAAAAAGATCATCAGACAAGCTTTTTTCTGGCTCTCTTTTACACAGAGGCGGCATTCTATGGGAATTAGACCTCAGGTGCAATGATTTCACAGAGATTTTCTGATTGTTTTAGGTCTGGCTGGTCATTCAATAAAGCCATCCACAGGGCTTCAATAGCAGTATTTGTAGCGGACTGAACGACTACCCAAAATTCAGTATTACTGCGGATAATTTCCTGAGTATTGGTGGCATAACCTTCTGCAGCCAGTTCTTCCTGTAACCTGAACGCTGTGCTCTGCTGCGAAAACACACCCAGAGAAATCCCCTGGGCAAGATCTCCTTCAGTAATCAGGAAGCTGTCTACGCCGTTTTCCAGTAAATTTGCCAGGGTTTGTCTGGCAGCAGTATCTGAGCTGAAGGGTGGCATATAGACCCTGTAGACAGAATCTGTTTGTTCCTGCAATTGCACCCTGGCCTGAAAGCCTTGCTGCCTTAGCTCAGCTACCATTGCATTACTGTCGGCAAGATTCTCAAAAACACCGAAGGCCAGACAAGTGTTCAGTGTTTCGTCAATTATTGCCGGTTCAAGCTCTGCACTGACTCCATTACCTGAACTGCTGGGCAAGCCTTCAATCTGGGTGGCTGTAATTCCTGCTGTTGCAGATTCTGATATATCTTCAGGAGTGATAGCGACAGCAGGCACTGTTTCTCTTTCCAGAACTTGAAGCTCATCCAGCTCACTCAGCAAAACCAGAGCCTGAGGCGCATCCTGCCTTGGATTTCGGATTATAGATTCATCTTCACTATCAGAACCCGGGAAAAAGCCCAGATTCCAGGACAGATAAAGCAGGTTCAGCAGTAACAGACAGATGGCAAAATTTCTCATGAGTAATCAGTGCTTGCTCCCGGTTTGCCACAGGCAATAGCAAGACCATCCATGACCAGCTCCGGCATTAATTGATGGGGCCAGTCAATAAAGGAAGCAAGTAAGGCAGCGTCACCACCACATAGATACCAGTTTTTATCCGCACCCCATTTGTCGTGTACATGTTCCAGCATGCCCAGAACCATTGTTAAAATTCCATGATTAATAGCTTCGGCAGTGCTTTTCCCCGGCTCTAAGGCAAAATCATCTTCCGGGCGATAACCCAGTTCTGCCGTATGCTCACCTAAACTTAATTTCATAAGCTGTAAACCCGGAACAATAAAACCACCTTCATGGAGGCCATTGGCAGAAACCAGATCTACTGTCATAGCGCTGCCGCAATCAATCACGCAGACTGCCTGCTGACTGGACTTGTAGGCTGCCAGCATCGCCAGCCAGCGGTCCACACCCAAGGCAGTCGGAAGCTGGTAACTGTTTTGTAATCCCGCATGATTCTGCCTGACAAGGGCAAAATCTACGGCCACTGATAAAAGCTCTTCACAAAATCCAGATAAGGCTTTAGCGAATGTTGCTCCGCGGACATTAGAAGCTCTTACTACTTCAATTGCACCTGGATCTGCCACATGCAGGGCATGTATTTGCTGCTGAAACTCTTCCGGAAGCATGGCTTTTTTTTCAACTGCCAGCGCTGCACCAGATTTTATAGTTTCCTTTTTTTGCTGTGTTTGCTCCAGCAGTCGCCATTTAAGTCGTGTATTACCTGCATCTATTTCCAGAATTTTCATACTACAGACTTGGCCTGAAGCAGTCTTGGAGACACTTCCCCACCATGAAAGGTCTCTATTCCTGCTGCTGTCTGCATTAATAAAGCTCCCTGGTCGTTTACCCCCAGCACTTTACCTTTTATACCTGCAGGCTGATTGCTGCTGGTTTTAAGTTCAACCTGCTGATGTTTTAAAGCGTCACTTCTGTCCCATTCCGCTTTAAAGGCCACGAAGCCCCTGGTTTCGAATTCTTCGACCATATCTATAATTTCAGTAATTATTTCGGCAGCAAGCCTGCTTCTGTCAGGAACCGCTTTACCTATAGTTTTTAAATCAACCCATGGCTGATCGACTTCCTGCATTGCACCCTTATTTGCACATACATTTAACCCCAGGCCAATTATTACCTGCGAAAGTCCGGTAGGGTCACCTGAAACCTCCAGTAATATACCGGCCAGTTTCTTCCCCTGCCACTGTATGTCATTCGGCCACTTGATCCCCAGACCCTGGATCTGCCTGGCTTGTAATACTCTGATGACGGCTAAACCTACCACCAGACTCAGCCCTTCAAGTTCGCTGACCCCACTGTTAAATTCACGAACCAGGCTAAGGTATAGATTATTACCGAAGGGGCTTACCCAGGTTTTTCCTCTTCTTCCCTTGCCTGCTGTTTGATGTTCCGCAAGGCATACAAAAACTTTATGGTCTTTTAGGTCTAATTCCCTGTTTTGTAATAATTGCATGGCATAGCCTGAAGTCGACTCAATAGTCGGAAATATCCGAATACCCTGAATTTTATGCTCCAGGCGTTCAGGAATACTTTTAAGCAGATTTTTTTTGTCCAGTAAATTTACCGGCTCAAACAAGCGGTAACCTTTACCTTTCACTGAATGAAGTTCCAGACCAAGATCCTGTATCCGGGGTATCATTTTCCAGATAGCAGTTCGGCTTATCTGCAACTTATTTGCCAGAATTTCGCCAGAGTGAAACTTACCATCGGCAAGTAATTTGAGTAATTTGAAATGCATGCTTTTATTGTAAACAAAAAATTGGGAAGCCGTAGCCTCCCATTTTTTAATTCGCCTCAGTTGCCGGAATCAGGCTATAAATCATAACCCCTTTCATCATGCAGAATGAGGTCAAGGCCTGAAGTTTCATCTTCTTCGCTGACACGAAAGCCTGTTATGGCAGTGACGACCTTCACAATGATAAAAGTGAGCAGGGCCGTATAGACCACAGTGCTGACAATGCCAAGCAATTGCACGCTCAACTGCGAGCCCATGGTCATTCCCTCGCTGTAACCTTGACCACTAAAAGCACCCAGTCCTGCCGATGCAAATATCCCGGCAAAGAAAGTACCCAGTATGCCACCTACTCCGTGCACTGGAAAAACATCAAGTGAATCGTCAATTTTTAATACCTGTTTAATATATTGTGTGGCAAAGAAACAAACTGCACCTGCACACAGACCGATGACCAAAGCTCCACCAGGGCCTACGAAACCAGAGGCAGGCGTTATTGTACCCAAGCCTGCAACCATGCCAGTGACTATACCCAATACCGAAGGTTTACCAAACTTGAATTTCTCCATCATCATCCATGAAATCGACCCTGCCGCAGCAGATATATGCGTGACCAGCATTGCCATGCCGGCATCACCATTTGCAGCCAGGGCACTGCCACCATTGAAGCCAAACCATCCGACCCACAACATTCCTGCACCGGTAACTGTCATGGTCATATTGTGAGGTGCCATTGGAATTTTGCCAAAACCACTTCTGGTACCAATTGTCAGGGCACATACCAAAGCTGCAACCCCTGCAGTGATATGCACAACCGTGCCGCCTGCAAAATCCAGCAAGCCCATGGCTCCAAGCCAACCACCGCCCCAAACCCAATGTGTGACGGGCACATAAACCAGCAGCAACCACAAAATACTAAACAGCATGACAGCGCCAAATTTGACGCGTTCTGCAAAGCCACCAAAAATAAGTGCCGGAGTAATGATCGCAAAGGTCATCTGGAATAAAGCAAAAACTGATTCAGGTATTGAACCGGATACTGTTTCCTCCTGAATATTGGCAAACAGGACATTACTGAAATCACCAATAAAAGCATTACCTTCCCCGAATGCCAGACTGTAACCACAAACCAGCCACACCACCGAGGCTACACAGGTAATTGCAAAACATTGCATGAGTACAGAAAGTACGTTCCTTACCCTGACCAGACCACCATAGAAAAGTGACAGGCCGGGAACCGTCATAAACAGAACCAGTGCTATTGAAGTCATAATCCAGGCAGTATCAGCGCCATCAAGCTCTTGAGCCATGCTGACTCCAGGTAATAGGCAAAGACCCAGTGCAAATACAACTGGCTTTATGTGTTCTCTCATGTTTATCCCCTTCAGCGACTTTTTCATTTTTTTTCTGATTTTTTAGCTTTTTTTCTAAACTTTTCAGTTTCCATAACAAACCTGTGACATCAGCTGTGCTGTGCAGCAGATTTTCAAGCGGGGAAACCAGCTCCAAAATGGAGCATAAAGTATAGACCAATCGAATAACAAGCGCTGTTACTCTTTTAAAGCCCGCGATACATGCATTCCATCTGGCACCACTGATTTGGCAAACCAGAAGACCGGGGCATTAATTCAATCTAAACAGTTCAAATCCCATAAAAACCGCACCAACCTGGTGCGAATGACTTTCGCAATTTTGCTTTCTGAACTGGAAAAGCAGTTATCTAACTGTTTTATATGTATTTTTTAATGTTGGCATGAGGATTGCTCTTCTTATTGCGCAGCTTCCAGGAGCTATTAATTAAAACTTTGTTTCTCAGCAGTCTGAAAATCGAAACTGACACAGCTGCTAAAACCATGAGCAGGAGAATCTAATGAAAATGATAAATGCGATTATCAAGCCCTTCAAGCTTGATGACGTCAGGGAAGCCCTATCTGAAATCGGTGTTCAGGGGATCACTGTCACTGAAGTTAAAGGCTTTGGTCGTCAAAAAGGACACACTGAGCTATATCGCGGTGCAGAGTATGTCGTGGACTTTCTACCCAAATTAAAAATTGAAGTAGCAGTTACAGACAGTACGCTGGATCAAACAATTGAAACCATTACCAAAGCCGCGAATACCGGCAAAATTGGCGATGGAAAAATCTTTGTTACAGATATTGCCCAAGCCATTCGTATCCGAACCGGTGAATCCGGTGACGAAGCCATTTAAGTATTTGAACTCACTGTAATACAAAGCTTTCAGGAGGGCTTAGTATGGAAAGTAATCTAAATTATATATTCGAACTTCAGTACGCCATGGATACCTTTTATTTCCTGGTGACTGGAGCCTTAGTTATGTGGATGGCAGCAGGCTTCGCAATGCTGGAAGCGGGTCTGGTTCGTTCCAAAAACACAACTGAAATTCTAACCAAAAACATCGCCTTGTTTGCGGTGGCATGCACCATGTATATGATATGTGGTTATGCCATTATGTATGATGGCGGCGTTTTCCTAAGTGGCATCACCACAGTTGCTGAAATGGATGATGAAGCTGTTGCTGCTGTACTGGCATCATCTGCTGAAGCTGGTTTTGCTGACATGAGTGATTATTCAGGCGCATCTGACTTCTTCTTCCAGGTAGTATTCGTTGCAACAGCAATGTCGATTGTCTCTGGAGCGGTTGCTGAGCGCATGAAACTTTGGGCCTTCCTTGCATTTGCGGTTGTCATGACAGGTTTAATCTACCCGATGGAAGGTAGCTGGACCTGGGGTGGTGCATCTGTATTTGGCATGTTTGAGCTGAATTACAGCGATTACGCCGGATCTGGGATTGTGCATTTAGCAGGAGCTGCTGCAGCTCTGGCTGGAGTACTCTTGCTGGGACCACGTAAAGGTAAATACGCTGCAGACGGCTCTGTTAAGCCAATACCAGGCGCCAATATGCCTCTGGCCACTCTGGGTACTTTTATACTCTGGATGGGCTGGTTCGGTTTTAACGGCGGTTCAACGCTGAAACTGGGTGGTATCGGTGTAGCCAACGAAGTAGCAAACGTATTTTTGAATACCAATGCTGCCGCAGCTGGTGGTTTGATTGGCGCGCTGATCATGGCACGCATCCTGTTTGGTAAAGCTGATCTGACCATGGTTCTTAATGGAGCATTGGCCGGTCTGGTTGCTATTACTGCTGACCCGGCGTCTCCGGGCCCACTGGCTTCAACAATAGTAGGCTTTATCGGCGGTGTCCTTGTGGTCTTTAGCATCATTTCCTTTGATAAACTGAAAATCGATGATCCAGTCGGTGCTCTGTCTGTTCATGGGGTGGTTGGTATCTTCGGTGTCATGGCTGTCTGCGTAACTGGCGGTGCCAGTGTTAGCGGTCAACTTATCGGATTACTGACTATCTTCGTCTGGGTATTCGGAGCCAGCCTGATTGTCTGGTTCCTGATCAAAATGATCATGGGTATCCGGGTCAGCGAGGAAGAAGAAGCCGAAGGTGTTGACTTGTCAGAGTGTGGCGTTGAAGCCTACCCTGAGTTTGTAAACAACTAAGACTATTCTTTTAGCTAGAATCTAAAACGCCACTCTATGAGTGGCGTTTTTTTTGGAGAATTTTAATAGTTAGCTAAACATTATTTTATTGTTCAAATTGCTTACTGCTGAACTTCTTTACTCTATTCATTTACTCTATTTACTCTTGTTGCTCCTGAGTCCTTATTTCTTCCAGGCTTTCGCTAAACTGTGTAGGCTCATTCCCGGCATCTGCACCCAGATCCCTGCTAATCAGATAATTAAAGCGGTTGGCGGATAATTCACTCGCTCCCTGGCTATCACGCAGAATGATCGGGCGGATAAACACCATCAGTACACCTCGATCCTCTCCGTTCCTGGTTGAACGGAACAAGGGTCCTAGCAAAGGCATGCTACCCAATATGGGGACTCTGGATTCAGAATTATCATACTGATCATCCATGAGTCCGCCCAAAATCAGAAACTGTCCGTCTTCAACCAGGACATTAGTGGTAATTTCCCTTTCGGCAGTTACAACATCTGCTGTTCCCAATTGCGCAGGTGTGGCCAGCAAGCTGGATGACTTTTGTTGGATGGTAAGTCGCACCAGGGTCCCTTCACTTACCTGCGGGGTAACCGTCAGTTCTATTCCTACTGTTTCGCGATTAATGGTTTGGAAAGGATTACTGGCATTGTTATTGGCAGATGTAAAACTGCCGGTAATAAAGGGAACTTCATTACCAACAGAGATATAACCTTCCTCATTATCCAGCGTCACAATTGATGGTGTGGATAATACGCGGGTACTCGTATCAGTTTGCAGAGCCTGAATTAACAGGCCAAAACCACTGCCCTCATTGGCGTCAAAATTACCGCCACCAATAACAGCTCCCTGCACCTGTTGCAGGGCCGCATTAGCGGTAATATCAGGGTCGCTGATGCCACTTCCCACGCCAATGATGGTAGCCAGCAGATTATCAAACTGCGTCAGATAGCCGCCCGCCTGCTGATCCGCATAAATCAATTGTGCACTCAGTCTTAGCGCCTGATCACGTGAAACCTCTGCAATAACCGCTTCAATCAGCACTTGTGGTTTACGTAGATCCAGTTGCCCGATAACGCCGCGAATTTCACGCAGTACGCTGGGGGATGCGGCAATAATCAAAGCATTATTTGAGTCGTCCACTTCTACACGATAGGCTCCCTGAGAAGTGTTTCCTTCGGCATCGCTTTCACCCGCTGATCTCAGGAAAGTCTCGGATTGCATCATGCTGTCCAATATCGGTTTTAAATTAGTCGCCTTGGCATAATTCAGATTGATTACCGCCACACCTGACTCGCGCTGATTCTGTACATCCAAAGACCGCAGCATATTTCTGAAAGCGGTACGCAGGGTCGCTGGCCCGGAAATAATCACGCGGTTATTGAGGCTATCTTCCACAATAGATAATCCTTGTTCTTGTATTTGTTGCAATTCCTCAACGATATAAACAGCCTCTCCGGCTGATATAAACTCCAGATTGATAACTTCAATTTCGGCTTCGGCAGGTTGGTCCATCTGTTCAACCATGCGTACAACCGCCTCGATATTGGAACGAATATCTGAAACCACCAGATAATTACTTTCAGCAAAGGCCTGAATTCTTGCGTTGGTACTTATCACCTGTCTGATGACCGGGGCCAGTCCCTGAGCATCTACATACTGTACCTTTATCAAGCGAGTTTCGATTTCATTGTCACCGCCGCCCATTACTCCGAAGGCCTGATTAAAGGGAACAATTCGCACCACGGCGCCATCATCAACCGCCTGAAAACCCTGCACCTGTAATGCAGACAGGAAAGCCTGATAGAGCATATCGGCATCGATAGTATTGGGAGCAATAATCGTCACGTTGCCGCGTACTCTGGGGTCTACTACAAAAGACCTGCCGGTGATTTCTGCAACGCTCTCGATCAGCGTATTAATATCCGCATCGCGAAAATTAATGCTGGCCTGCTCCTGGCCATAAGAGGGCGCAGCCGCCACGATGGAAATAGCGAACACGGCTCTCAACATCAAGGTTTTACTAAAAGATCGTTTCATTTATTGCATCAACTCACTGGTTAAATTAGGTAGGATTCTTGCGGACAAGCTGGAAGCATTCACAAATATTGTTGTTTCCTGGCCATTTCTCATGACGGTCACTGGAAGCGTAGTTTCGCTTGAATAATTCATCCATTGTCCCGGGTTTGCCATTAATTCGTCGATAGTGCTGGATCCGACCTGAACGACCACATCCCCTTCTTCAATTTCTGTCATCGATAACATTTCCTCAGAAATGCCATCCAGTTTAAATCCCGTGCCGGCATTCTCCAGTTGCACAGGCACGGCTTCAAACATGTTCGCGAGTGAAAACCCCTGTTGTATTACCGTTGTATTGTTGCTGTTTGCTGTGCTTGTAGTTCGCATTGCTTGCGGCATATCCTGCGGTCTGCGCATGGTGATTTGTACGCGTCTTCCGCGCTCATCAAGCACAACACGTGAAGTACTCACACTAAGCAACTCTACCCCGCTTTGCAGTTCATCACCGATACTGAATACTTTTTCCGGCCTGCCATTAACCTTGATAGTTGCAGTAGCAAATGCCGGCGTTCTCATCACCCCCACCAGCTCTGCGTTTATACTGGCTTCTGCCAGCTGCTCCTGTGCTTCACTTGCTTCAGCCAGCTCTTGCTGGTTTCCTGAAGTACTGCCAAACCAGCGCCAGCTTAAGCTATCTGCCGAGGATTGTGATGCCTGGATTAATTGTATTCCCGGCTCATCACCTTGTTCTCCGGTAAACACAAAAGACCATAGAATATATCCAGTCAGAATCAGGCAGCAAAACAGCAATACAATATTGAGATTAACCCGGACTAGCCTAGCCTTCATGACGAAACTCCACTTGCCCGGAATAATGGTCTGAGGACTCTGCTTTGTCTATCTGGACACTGGTCAGGATAAATCCCTGACAGGCACTTTGATGAATAAAGCGTAATATATTGTTTCCATCGGCACTCTCTACCTGTAGAGAATAACTTGTACCAGATGAGCTGATGGTGCCTGTCTGCAAGAGATTACGCGTGGCCAGCAAATCAAGTAACTCGTTTTGACCCAAGGCCAGTATCTGGTTGTCACGGCAATTATTCAGCAGCTGTCCGGCCAGCGTTGACTGCTCCTGCATCCAGTTTTGCTCGGCCAGCAATGCTGTTTTTTCCTGTAAAAGCGTAGTACGAACAGACCATGCACTGGCAAATACCAGATACACTGCTGTAGCTGCGAGCACTGAAAAGCCTGCCAGAATAATAACTTTTTCGCGGTGTTGTAATGTGCCCCAGGAATGAACAATTTTATCCCTCAATGTTCTCATTGCTGACCTTCCTTGAATAAGGTCAGCAATAAACCTGTGTCGGCCTCAGCACGAACCTGTTTGGAGTATCCGTCAAAATGCCATTGCTCAATACTGTCTGCTGCCGATAATGGAAGACTGAGCTGCAGTCCTGCGGAATTCCATTGCAGACTCTGCAGGTCGCAATTACAGGCCGACATGGCATTGTCTATCGTCGTCAAGGCCAGCATGGCATCACTTTGCAGACTTTCACGCTGTCTGAACCGATTCGAGATAAAACGCTCCACTGTTGCTCTGATATCCCCTGAACGAATGCTAAGCCCCGGAAACAGGCTGTAAAAAGCTGTGCGGTTAGCTTCACGTAGCGATGCTATTTCATTTTCCAGACGAGCATTTTCCAGATTCAGTGTTAACAGACCCAGCGCAATGGAAAGTACTAATAATGCTGCCGTAGATAACCAGGGCAGGTATGAACCGGAGCCTGTAGTGAGTGAGAATTCACCTTGCAGTAAATCAGCATTCATTGGATATCCGGCATTGTTCCAATCCATATTCTGATTGCTGATTGCTACTCTATCCTGAAAGCGCTGCGGAAGGTCTTCGCTCGCCAAGCTCAGGGACAGTTTCGTTTGAGCGTTTGAGTTTTTTAATAAGTTATCCAGCATGTGCCAGGCATATTCCGGAGCAGCGGAATAACCATCGAACTCACCATAGCGGACCAGTATCTGATCTGCTCTATGCCCAATGCTGATAGTGCCTGCTTGCCAGGGCAAGGCGAAGAAGTCAGGGATTAATACATAATTCTTGATTCCGCTTGCCGCAGCCTGTTGCTGCCATTCCTGCATCTGACTTTTTGCCGTTACCAGGATGCTCAGCCTGTCTTGATTCTTCCCTGCAATAACAAAATGTAAATCCTCTGGTTTCTGCAGTAACTTTTCCTCAAGTATCCAGGGAATCAGGGCAGGCCATTTGCGCTTTGGTGCATTGGGCTTGGGAACCTGATGCACGACAAGCATGCAGGACGGGACCCACAGACAGGATCCTTGTGTCGCGCTAGACTCATGTATTTGCGTTGTCAGATCATCAATATGACATTTCATTAGCTTGATTCTTCTTGTTCGCAGAAGCCTGTCTGCACAAAATTTTCATTAGCCCTGTCATTCTCCGGTACGTTTAATATTGCCGGTACCGTTGATATTGTTCTGGCAATGATAACCGGCTCATTCCTTTCATATCGTCCCAGTATACTGTCTATGCGTAACCTGGATTCACCCAGGCTAACTTCCAACTGCAGCCTGAAATAATCTGAGGTGATGCCCACAAAATCCGGCGACCATAAAGCTTCAACTTCCTGTAAGTCCATATCCAAGGCTACGCTGAGTTTCTCATGGAAATCACTGAGACTGTAAAATGGCCTTTGCCTTAGCACCAGTTCAGTAAATACCCGGGGAAATTCCCCTCCCATTGCCAGTAATATCTGTTCAGGTGCCGTATTAAGATTAATTGTAGTGCTCCTGGGCAAGGCCGAAATCCATGGTTTTAATAAGCTTACTGTTGTAGAACCATAGCCCCGCATGATTGCTAATTCTTCTACATCCGTGAGCGCTGAATTAGCCACCATTAGCAGCTCCCTGTTAAATTCATAATTCTGTTGTTCAGCACCCCATTCACTGACAAGCTCATTATCACTATCTACCCAATCGATAATAGTAGCCACCGAAGCTTCATTGAAGGGTAAGTCACTCGCGCGCAATAACCCAAGCCAGAGTCTTGCCAAACCATTCGCCTGATTCTCCATTTCTGCACGCAGTCGTTCGCCATCGTATGAAGCAAATGAACTCAGATTCACCCTGCCCTGCAAGTCTTGCAGGCAACCTCTTAAAAAGCCTCCTTCAACCGGCAGGACTGGCACTGCCAGTGCCCAGTTTTCCTCGAGGCTGTCCACTTCCCTGTCGTCCTGATCAGTAGAAAGTAATTGTTGCGCCCAATTCTCTGCACTCAGCGCCAGCAATAAGGCCTGATCACTATGCAGGCTCTTGGTTAATCGCCCGACATCAAGCTGGTGAGCATAAAAAATATTACCCAGTGTTAATACAAGGGCCAGCATAAAAATAAGCGCAGCCAGTAATGCCACACCTTCCTGTTTGGCTTGCTTGCTCTTTTCAGCCATTATTTTCCACCCCTGGCATCAGCCGGCTGCTGAGTTCGCCATTCTCAAGCTCAATGCTGATTTCAACCATCAGCGGCAAACTCAATAAACTGGCTTCAATTTCAGCATCAATAGGCGGCCAGTCAAGCGAATAAAAACTCAATTCACTAAGGTGATTGAAATCGATCTGTTTTACACCACGCAGTAATACTCTTTGTTGTCCGTCAGAATCCCTTGCAGATATAAAAACCGGCCATACTGTGCGTAACAGTCGACCTTCATCATCCAGACTATACTGTACTCTGGTCAGACCTGTCGGATTTGATTCAAGTAAGGCTCCGCCACCACGGGTAAAACTTAACAAAATATCACTGGTGCCGGTTTGGTAGGCAGCTTCAATACCGCCAAAGCCATCGGCATAAGATCTTGCCCGCATATGCAGGAAATCATTTGCCATTACCTGCCAGGCAAGTTGTAAGTCCATTTCATCGCCCAGTTCTTCACGAGAACGTTGATTAGCGTTTAATACCGTTTCAATCGCCTGATAGGCCATAACTGACATAACAGCAAGTAGAAACAAAGAGACCATTGTTTCGAGTAAGGTAAAGCCATGTACCTTGTTCATTTTCATGGTGCTGCTTCGTCCTGCACCCCTTGTGCATTCAATAAATAGATAGTCAGTACACTTTGGCTATCCGGGTCGAATTCCGAACTTACACGCGTTTGATAGCGAAATAAGTCTTTACCCATCGCCGGCTCAATGTTCAATTGCCAAATCCAGTTCTGCCCTCCCTGGGTTTCACTGCCTTCAAGTTCTATCTGTGCACTTCCATTTTCAAAAACCCAGCCTCTGGATTTCTGATAATTATCCAGCAGCTGATTCCATGCCACCTGGTTTTCATAAAAGCGTTCTCGCATCATCAGTCTTTCATCAGCGTATTGGGATACCAGGAAAAGCACACTACCAAGCACCCAGGCGAGTATGGTTAAGGCAACAACCACTTCAATCAGAGTAAAGCCATGTTGGACGCAATTCCTTCTCATCTGAGTCCGCGCTCCAGAATCAGACTGATGCCTTCATCATTCTGATGATACTTAAACAGTGGTAAAAAATTTTCAAAAGCCAGGGCTAAATCCATATCCGGCTCCATATAACCATCCGGCAACATAATAATATCCGGAAGCATGACGGTGCCTGAACCTGCAACCATTCTGGCACTGGCTTTGTTGATTAAAATTGCATCCCCCCCCTGATTAGCCAACAGAGAAAGTGAAACTTCATCCTTAAAACGAAAAGGTTCCGGTGTACTGACGCGATACCAGCCGTAGTTATAAAATACTACGGCCTGGAAACCCTCTTCATCAGAAGCTATTCCATAAGCAGTGCCTTCCAGCATGGCCATATCGGATAACTGCTCAAGCCAGCTTAAAAAGTCTTCAGCCTGGCTCGTATAGCGTCGGTCACTGGCCTGATTGATGGCAAAAAAACTCACTCCAGCCATGACCGCAATAATAAATACCACGACCATTATCTCGATCAGGGTAAAACCAGTCTGTTTTGATTTAACAGTCATCATCTGAGCTTATTGAATATTCCAATTCCCCCAGTCCTGATCTGCTCCTTCCCCGCCCTCCTGCTGGTCTGCACCCAATGTAAACAGATCAAAGTCTTTATTGTGCGTACTTGGGTAGACATAACTATATATCTGACCCCATGGGTCTGCCGGCATGGCCTCTAGATAAGGGCCATTCCACCTGTCTGATCCGGAAGGCGGACTCAACAATGCTTCCAGTCCTTGCGCCTGAGTCGGATAACGATAATTATCCAGGCGGTAGAATTTCAAGGCGCTTTCTATGGCGCGAATATCCTGCGCCACTCTCGTTTCTTCTGCCTGCTGGACTTTATTGAAGAGTGTAGGCCCGATCATGGCACCCAATAAAGCGATAACGGCGACCACGACCATAATCTCAATCAAGGTAAATCCTTTATGCTTATTCGGTGTTTTTTTAGTCATTTTGTTCTCCGGAGTAATTGGTTAAATCATGTTGTTCATATCCATAATCGGCAGCATGACTGCTGCGACAATAGATAGAATGATCATTCCCATTAAAATAATAAGTACGGGATTAAATATTTTTAAAAATATCTCTACAGAATTTTTTAATCGCAGCGAATAATACTCAGCAACTCTTAACAGCATTTGATCCAGCTGGCTGGAGGCTTCTCCGCTGCCAACCATATGATTCAAAAAACCACTTCCCAATTCATTTTCGACAAGTGCTTTTTGTAAACTACTACCCTTGCGCATACTTTCGGTTACCGCTTCCATTTTTTTACGCAGATGTAAATTGTTCATCGTCGACGATGCGATTTTTAAAGCCGCCAGAGCAGGCACACCGCTGCTTAACAAGATACTCAAACTTCGTGACCAGTCAGCAATATTTGACATACGCAGCCATGCTCCAAGGCCCGGCAAGCTTAATAAAAATGCATGCCAGCGTTCTTTAGTCTGCGGATTTCTTAATGCTTGCTGAAAAACGATGAAAACCATGACCAAAAAAAGAAAAATATACAGCCCATAGCTTTGGGTAAACTCACTAAGATTGACAATCACTTTAGTGATAAACGGCAGCTCACGATTTGATGATGCAAAAATTACCGTAATTTTTGGCACTACCCATAGCATCATCACGGTCACAACTGCAATGGACGTGGCGATAAGCATAAGCGGATAAATCAATGCCCGGGAAACGGTTTTTCGATTCTCTTCATCAATTTCCAACTCGTCTGCCAGACGTAAAAGAATTTCATGCAAGTGGCCACTTTCTTCACCAACACCGACACCGGCAATAACACTGTCTGGAATACGGTATGGACAGCGCCGTAAAGCATCAGAAAAACTCCGCCCTTCAACGATCTCACTGCGCCAGCTTTGCATAACCCTGGCTTGTTTCACTGATTCCGCCTGCTCGATGGTCATTTTCATGGCTTCCTCAACCGGAAGCCCTGACTGAATTAGAATTGCCAGCTGCCTTAATAAAAGTGACAGGTCAAACGTACCTAGCCTGGAACCAGCATGACGAAATTTTTTACTCAGCTTATTTTCAGTGGTATTGATTTCATTAATAAGCAGTGGCAGTAATTTTTTATCTTTCAGCATGCGCCTCGCCTGACGGTCAGAATCAGCTTCAATAATACCGCTGACCTGTTTGCCCGAAGCGTTGTATGCAGAGTAGTCGAAGGCCGGCATCTGATTCTCCTACAGCGAAGTTACTCGCAGCACTTCTTCTATGGTTGTCTTACCGAGTTTGACTTGTTCGAACCCGGCTTCCCGGATACTTGGCGTTTTACTGCGTACAGCTTTTTCCAGTAGCGGCTCTCCGGCCTCATCATGGATAAGCGTTTGTAATTCGGTATCAATAACAACCAACTCAAACAAGGCCTGTCTGCCGTGAAAGCCTGTATTGTTACATTGCTGGCAACCATTGGCCTGATAGATGGTGTCACCTGCTTTTATGCCCAGCAGGTTGCTTTGAAATTCATCGCAGCCAACCGCAATACGACAGTGTTCACAAAGTTTTCGTAACAAGCGTTGCGCGACGATGCCCCTGATCGTTGATGCCAGTAGAAAGTTGTCTATACCAATATCCTGCAAACGGGTGATGGCGCCGGCAGCCGTATTAGTATGCAAAGTCGACAGCACTAAATGACCGGTCAAACTCGCCTGGGTAGCAATTTCAGCAGTTTCCCTGTCGCGAATTTCACCAATCAGAATGACATCAGGATCCTGCCGCAGGATAGCCCGTAAGCCCTTGGCAAAGGTCATGCCTGCGCGCATGTTAATTTGTGTCTGACTTATCCCTGGCAAGTCATATTCAACCGGATCTTCAACAGTCATGATATTGCGTTCCTGACGATTCATTTGCTGCAAGGCTGCATACAGAGTTGTGGTTTTACCTGAACCGGTAGGCCCGGTGACCAGAATAATGCCATGTGGCCTCTGTATGAGCTCTTCGAGCCTGACTTTTGTGTCCTCTGGCATACCCAGATCATCAGTCTGCATATTCCCCGCATCTTTATCCAGGAGACGCATAACGACACGCTCTCCATAACTCGAAGGCATCGTGGAAATCCTTAAATCTATGCTTCGTCCGCCCAGTTTCACCGCCATTCGCCCATCCTGTGGAAGCCGTTTTTCGGCAATATCCAGTCGTGACATAACCTTGATACGTGAGATTAGTAAAGGCGCGATTTGTACAGAGGGTGTCAATACGGGGCGCAGGACGCCATCTAGACGGAATCTCACTACGGCCTGTTTTTCATAGGGTTCAATATGTATGTCAGAAGCCTGCTCTTTTAGCGCTTCAGCGAGAATAGCATTAAGCAAACGTATAATTGGGGCATCATCGGCTGAATCCAGCAAATCTGCAGATTCTTCCAGCGCAGCCGCAGCCTCTTCCAGGTCAACAAAGTCCTTAATCCCGGCCATCACAACTTCAGATGAGGATTGCTGATTCTGATAGAGCCGACTTAAGAGCTGGTCAAACTCTGCATCAGCAAGCTCAACCATTGATAAATTCTTTTTATTACAACGTGTTATCTCATTTATGACCCAATTATCAATAGCTGCTGTATGGACAAGTTCATCAGCTTCGGGGCGAATTAACACACGATTAACACGTGCAAACTCGTAGGGTAGTAAAGACGATGTACGGGAATCATTAAGCATTATGGAATTCTATAATCACGCTTTGGGAGAATGAGGGTATAGCAACACAGTTTACTGCTAATTCAATAAACATCAATGTTTGTACCGATGTCAGGCCCATCCATCAAACTAAGATTTATTCAGCTGAGAATAAGTAAAAACCCCGCAAATGCGGGGCCTCTACAGTCATGACTAGCGAACTGAATTTTAATAGCGCCATCTAATATCCAGTCTGAGATTTGTTCCAGGTTTTTGGTTAAAAACTTCTATTCCCTGCCTTTCTACCGTTACCTCTTCATCCAGCATATTCTGAACCCGCAGTCTGAAAGTCCAATTATCAGTTGGAAAAAAGAAGTAACTTAAATCCAGCGAATGAAACGGTTGCTCAAAAGCATCAGGCGCCGAGTTGCGACCTGCATAAAACAATCTTTCGCCATTCACATTATAGATAAGGCTCGCAGAGTGTCTGCCGCTATCATCATCCCAGCCTAATTGCAGATTCAGGGCATCGGAAGCACCCGCTAATTCACGCACAGGATTTGTTGGCGCATCAGCATTTGGACCGGCAACCAGTTCCGAATCCAGAAACGTCAGGTTACCCTGAAGGAAAAAGCCTTGTAATACCTCAGCCACATCCCAGAGGTCTTTTTTAAATTCAACTTCCAAGCCCATGACTTCAGCACTTTCTGCATTTTGAATTTCAGTCGCAACGGCCTCTTCAAATGCTGCAGCCTCAAAGAAATCAATTGGATTAGCCAGATCTTTATAAAACAGCGACAAAGTTAAATTATCACCATTATCAAAAAACCACTCAGCACGCGCATCATAATTTTTCACAGTAGCAGGTCTGACATCTGAGTTTCCGCTGACAATAGCACCGGTAATCGGATCAAAATAACTGGATGGTGTGATTTCACGCAAATCAGGACGTACCAGCGTTTCGCTATAACCTAAACGAAACTGGAAAGTCTCCGCCCAGAAATAAGGCCGCATGTAAGTAACAGCCAGGGCGGGGTAGTAATCGTCATCAGTAAATAGTGAATCTCTGATTACAGCCGGGTCACAGCTAATCTGACAGCCATTATATTGCAGAGGATTCCATGGGATACCCAGCTGCTTATAGTCTTCCCAACGAATACCTGCTGTCACACGCCAGGTTTCATCCCAGTTATAATCTAACTGCCCGTAGGCAGCAGAGTTATCAATTACGGCTATATAACTTTCGCCATTATTACCTACTACGTCAAAAATAAAGTTATTGGCACTATTTTGTATATTAGCATCTGACAGGATAGTGGACGGCAATCCAGTGAAACCTGCTGCTTGCGTTGAATCCGGTGTACCCATTGCGAACTCAAGCTGACGGAATTCCCTGACTTTGCGTGCATATTCATAACCGCCGCTGAGTTCCAGAACAGCATTATTTAAATAAATTGGCAGTAGTGCGCTAATACCAGAACTCTCAACCTGATCTTCCAGATCGGTAAAGCGGAAGTTTGCCGTGTTAGTACCTGGTCGAATGCTCTGGGATAATTGGTTTCCAACAGCATCAATGGTTGTTTGATAAGTTACCGTAGACTCATTAGGAATACTGGTATCAGAAGTGGAATCTGAAAAATACCAGTCCACTGTAAGATCAGTAAGTCCAGGTAAGGCATCAAAATTTAACAGATCTCTGGTAGTCTGACCCAAGCGGTGCGATCCGTGAATCTGATTTACCGTTAGTTCCCGCTCTTCATAACGCGTTCCATAATTTCTGAAGCCGATGCCATCAGAAAACTGCCGGCTTGATGTATAGTAGTCACGAATAAAGGCATCATTATCAGTATTACGCAGCAACAACGAAGTTGTTTCGATACTATGCTCATCATACCAGGCTAAACCCAGGTTAAGATTCCCTGTCAAATTGACATTTTGAGTCGTTTCATTTGTTTCACTAAACTGATCATTAGGTAAACCAACAGATCTGTCCACCCTCTCCCGGCTTAATGTCGTTTTTCCATAGGCGCCTGCTGCCAGGAAGCCAATTTCAAAGCCATTATCGAAGAAAAAGTTATTACCTACATTGGCATCAAAATTGACGTTTGGATCACGGGATTCATCTCTGACATCGACATTTCGATTAATTAACAAAGCTAAATCCCTGTTAACTGCCTGAGCCCCGGAATAAGGCGTAAAAGCAGAAGCAGGCTCATTTGAATTAATCACAGCCAGCAAATTGGAAGGATCAAAAGAACCACTGTAAAAATTTAAAGCATTTTCCAAGGCGGGCGATAAACCTCGGGTTCCATCATCAGTGCCCAGCCAATCATCTCCGCCGCCACTGTAGCCCAGTGCTTGACCCGTTGATTCCGTGTTATAGGTAGACCCAACATTAAACGAATAGACTAATCCATCCGGCAAACTGGTGGTTCGAATATCAATTAGCCCACCACTAAATGAAGCCGGCATATCTGCAGCATAACCTTTTTGAACAGCAATTGAGCGAACGATTTGCGTCGGGAAAATATCCAGGGGTATGACGTTGCGAGTTAGATCAGGAGAAGGTATTTGCGCCCCATTTAATAAAGAGGTTGAATAACGCTCTCCAAGACCTCGCACGAAGACATATTTATCATCAATTAAAGTGACACCCGGCACACGGCGTAAAGCCGTGGCAACGTTGGAATCACCAACTCGAGTTATAGCAGTAGTATCAATAAAATCAGCGACTACGGAACTCTGCTCCCTTTCCATCACAATTTCATCAGCAGAAGATTGTAATCGCCCTTGTGTGACTACCTCTGTGATTGTCGTCGGAGCAACACTTTGTTCCTGAGCCTGGGAGACAGGAGCCAGCACAGTATTCAGCACGATCGCAGAGACTGTTAAGCTCAATAATTTTCTTTTCATTACCATCACGGAAACCTATTTGCTGTTGGACTTAACCTTAAGTGAAAGGGCGTCTTTGCAAGCAAAGAACACCCTAAGCATTTTATTTTTAACACTTAAAACCGTATGGCCTTATTCAAACCACAAAGCCTGTGCCCGGTTTGCAGCATGCAAACCGTAAGTCCAGCCAGCTGTCCAGTCATCAGTGGAGATCACAGCGCCGATATAGGATTCTGTACCCGCAGCAGGAGTAGGTACTGTTTCACCTGTAATCGTCATGCCAGCAGGAAGTAATGAGTAAAAACCATCCAGCATAATCAATGCAGGATTTGATGTAGCCGTAGGATCTTCACCCGCTTCTGCGCTTTGGTAGGTAGCGTTGTCGTGAGCGTTATCCAACTCTGCTAAGGTAGAGGTTCCGCCACCAAGATCACCATCAATCAGATCCTGACAGGCAAAAATTGAATTTGTTATTTCCAGGTCACCAGCAGTAAAAGCCGGGCCACCTTCATCATCAATACGCACACAGTAATTAAGATCATCATCACCTAATTTATCATCACCACTGTAAGCTGAGGTCACGATAGCGTTGCGTATAATGGGTATATGACCTTCCCGAATACGAAAGCCTTGTCCATCTTCATGTGTGCCGCCTTCATTGGCAGAAAAGATACAGGTAATATTGATAATCGTTGCTTCAGTGTTCAAATCCCGGGCAATTAAATCAGCCACGGCCCCTGGTGTTGCAGATACTGAGGAGTAACTTCCAATACCGTCTGATTCAATACAACGGTTACCATCTGTTCTGGATTGAATAATCAAAGAATTGGTAACTGTTCCTCGATACCCTTCGTCCATGTCGAGTGAATCATCTTTGACATAAAGAGCAACATAGTTTGTGACATTAACGGCGCCACCAAAAAATTCAATACCGTCATCGTAGACACTGTAAACTTCGATGTTTTCAATAGTGGTCCCAGAGCCCACGGCATCCAGCGAAATACCATTTAACTCATTATCCGGTGCAACTTCAGCGCCGGTATGTTTAACGACAACATATCTGAGCACACCTGAATTATCGGCATCATTATTTCCACCATAATTGGTTTGACCTGCACCAACTTTACCTTCAGCGACGACATGACATTCACCTGTTAATGCAAGGTCAACTCCGCGTGTACCCGTATAAGCACATTTGTTGGTGACGCCAAAACCATTAATAATCAGACCGCCCCACTGCTGAACGTCTTCTGGACCAACTGCGCCGAAAACTGCATCAGTCTGCGAGGTGATCGTAATCGGGGCAGCGGCTGTTCCATTGGCAATAATTTGTGATCCACGGTTTATGACCATCAAGTCATCTGTTGAAGCAAATGCCAAGGTAACGCCTGAGCCAAGTGTCAATTTAGGACCATCACCACCTTCTGTAATGCCTGCAGCAGCCAGCTCAGCATCGGTTGTGTAGTTTTCACCTACAATCAGGCTGCCATTGAAAACATGCACACCACTATTTGGTAAATCGCCAATAATCAGGTCAACCGTTAAAGGATTATCAATATCCACGAAAGCACTATCATAAACACAATTACTACCACTCAAGGTGCCCTGAAAAGTAGTGCCGTTAAGAGTATAGGCTGCACAAATTGAGTTGGCACTTGAGCTACCACTGCCAGAACTTCCAGTGTTGTTCGAAGTAACAGATGGTGAAATATTGATATCGCCACCACCACATGCCACGAGGGCTGCAGCAATAACGTTCAAGGTGAGAATTTTCTTAATGGACATTCGTATCTCCCGATTAACGTGAATAATTTTAAACACGCGTAAGGTATCGGGAGTGCATGTCAGTTAGGTTAATGAAATATGACAGTTGGCGTAATTTTATATGACAAACACATTACAAATAAATTCAGATCATACTATTGTGACAGTTTGATGACAGTTGCATAAATATTTGTTGACACTTGGTATTATGTATATACATAATACATGCAATTGATATTTTCAAGGCATGCAAAAGCTTTAAGAAATCATGATAACCGCATAATACGCGGGGCACTGCAAAAAAGGAGTATACAAAAATGAAAAAAATTAGCCTTATTTTACTAATCAGTTTATCAGCCATGATTTCAAACTTGGCCTTAGCCGACAGTAATGTCGAAGCGCTGCTTGATATACAACCTGAATACCCCCAATCAGCATTACGAAGGGACCTTTCAGGGCATGTAGTTGTGCGATTTGATATTGATTCAAACGGTAAAGCCCATAATATCAGCATTGTTGAAGCAAGCCCGGCTCGTATATTTAATAGTGCCGTTAGGGTCGCACTTAAACGTTCTATCTTTTCAACAAGCAATGATTCCTCAGCCAGCTTTGAAAGAACCTATAATTTCAACCTAACTGCTAATGAGAGTGACTTAGCTAATAGGTTTAATTTTATGGAAGAAGCTCCGCAATTAGCTGCAAATTAGTTGTACAAACTTAAAAAAAAGGCTGGGAATTCGATGAATTCCCAGCCTTTTTTACTTAAAAACCTATGAAAATCAACCAGCTTAGTATCAGTAGCTGATTAATCGATTACATCAACTATCCTCTTCTTCATGCTGTTTTAAAAATTTACGTATAAAGTGGCGCACTTCTCTGGCAGCACTGGTATCCAGATCATCACAAAGATCAATAAAGGAATCCTTTTCTTCTTTATTTAGCCGAACGATCAACTGACTATTCTTTTTCTTTTTCTCTTTAGCCATATCAGGTTCCAGAGGAGCAATTAAATTTAGTGAGCCAGAAGTATATACATTCAATATCTCATAGCCAAGCGGTTTTAATGAGGCTAGCTAAGTGGAAAAGTACAAATAAATTCTGCACCTGCATGTAAATGACTTTTAATTTCCAGGTTTCCATCGTAACGACTAACGACATGCTTTACTATCGCCAGGCCAAGCCCGCTACCGCCAATATTGGAATTTCTACTACTATCAGTCCGATAGAAGCGTTCTGTCAGTCTGGGGATAGCCTCGGCATTTATACCAACTCCATCATCTTTTACCGAGATATATAGTTTCTTTTCATCAACAGTGACCTTAACGTCAATATTTGCACCTTCTGGATTATGATGTACTGCATTAATGATCAAGTTGCCAATTGCGCTATGCAAATCAGATTCCTGAGCCATCATGTAAACACCCTTGGGACAAACTAATGTAAATTTATGTTTTTCTTCGCTTACTATCTTCGCTTCTCTAATCAACATTTCCATCAGCGGCATTAATTCAATTTTTTGTTTGTCAATTTTTGACGGTTGTGATTCCAGCTTGGAAAGAATAATTAAATCATCAGCCAGGTCCTGCATTCTTGCCACTTGCTCTGACATTTGCACACAGGCTTTTTGTAACAGAGGATTATCAGAAACCATCCCATTACTGATTGTTTCTAAATAGCCGCGAAGGACAGTTATTGGAGTGCGTAGTTCGTGTGAGACATTACCCACAAACTCTTTACGCAAGCGCTCAGTATTTTTTAATGGTGTAATATCAGATATTACCAGAACAATATCACCATCTCCGAAATGTGAGGCTGTAAACATTAACCATTTTTGAGGATTAACTCTGGATGGTAATTCAATTCTGCCTTTGATCTTTTCTTGTGTTAAATACTTAGTAAAGGCAGGCTCACGTATTAAACTCGTTAAGGAATGTCCTTGATCTGAAGCTTGTAATCCGAGTTGTTCCTTAGCTGCAATATTCCACCAACTTAAATTAAAATTATCACGTAAGACCAGAATTCCTTCATCAATTGCGTGTGTAAGCTGTGAATTCCTTTTTATTGCATACCTCATCCTGCGAATAGTTTTTATTCTGAATTGCCTTTTTTCTTCCAGAACAATAGACATATCTCGCCAAATACCAAGTAAAGGCGCTTCTGGAAACCTCATATCCATCTTCAACCATCTATAGAAGACAAGCGCGGAATAAGTATGCCAAATGAAGTAAGCGAGAAAAAAAATCAACAGGCAAAGTATAAATTGTGAAGATATCCAGCCAACAAGCAAAACCACAACTAAGCTTACGCTAAGTAGTTTTAACTCAGACTTGATACCTGTGGGCAACATTGAATTCTCTTTTGAGGCTGAGCTCATGTGTAGCTTAATTCAGAATCGAGCTTAGTTAACAGAATGCAAAAAAGAGATTATGACTAATCGGATTCAAGTAGTTGTGTTGAAAAACGATAGCCTGCACCTCTGACAGTTTGTACATACTTATCATGGCCTTTCATAGAAATAGCTTTTCTTAAACGCCTAATGTGAACATCAACAGTCCGTTCATCTATATATACATTCCCGCCCCAAACATAATTTAATATTTGATCGCGCGTGTAAACACGCTCCTGATGAGTAAGAAAGAACTGCAATAGCTTATATTCAGTAGGACCAAGATTTATCATTTTTCCATCGATACTGACGCGATGACCTACTGGATCAAACAACAAGCCTTCAAGCTCTACAGGCTCATTACTATCGTCCCGATCACTACGGCGCAAGACTGCTTTAACCCGGGACAAGAGTTCTCTGGGAGAAAAGGGTTTGACAATGTAATCATCCGCTCCAGATTCAAGACCAACAATTGTATCGTCTTCTTCACTCTTTGCAGTGAGCATGACAATAGGCAGCTTCTCTGTTAACTCATTTCTTTTCAGTCGTCGGAGTAATTCCAGACCCGAGGTTCCTGGCATCATCCAGTCCAGCAAGACCAAATCAGGTTGCCTATCAATAATTATGGCATGTGCTTCTTGCGCAGTTGCAGCTTGTATGGCTTTATACCCGTCAGCCTCAAGAGCCATTGATAGCATGTCACGGATAGACGTTTCATCATCTACAATCAGAATTGTTTGACCAGACAAGTTTGCTCCTTTTCTTAATATGCAGGGAGTATTTAATAGAGTAAATATTACAATAAGATGAAAACGCTAAACCAGCACTATATATGATTGTTATACGATTGTTTCACGCAAAAGAAAAGCCCGTTATGCCTAAGGCATAACGGGCTTTAGTATCTTACTTAAGTATTACTGATTAAGCTTTAGTAATCTGGATTCTACCGTTACTGAAATTCAGCTCATCAAGGTGAATACCAGCAACATCCAGAACGCTCAACATCAGGTTAGCATTTGGAGTAGTTTCACCATTAGGGCTGATAACATCGGTATGATGTCCGCTTCTAAGCTGACCAGCACCACCACCAACAATAATGTTAGACAATGGATCTTTACTATGTACGTTACCATCTCCCATACCAGCACCATACATAATGATACTGTTATCTAAGAGACTACCGTTGATATCATCAATACTCGCCAGGTTGGCAACAAAGTAATCAGAGAACAGTTTTACATGATAAGTATTAATTAATGCATGTAAGGCCATTCTTTCAGCATTGTAACCGTGGTGAGAAACACCGTGATGCTGCTCAGGCACACCAATCTGAGGATAAGTACGCTGATTCAACTCACGTGAAAGCATTAACGAAACAACCCGGCTGGTATCTGTCTGGAAAGCCAGAGTCATCAGGTCAAACTGTGCTCGGACGTGATCATCATACAACTCAGGAATCTCAACAGGCGCAGATGCCAGGTTAGAACCTTGCTCTCTCATGCGATTTTCCAGATTGCCGATACGACGCTCAACTTCACGGACATTCTCAAGGAAGTCATTGATACGCTGCTGGTCACGGATACCAAGTCTGCTTTCCATGCTGGCTGCAGAAACCATGATTGAATCCAGTAAGCTCTTATCAGTTTGAGCACGCACCAGACGCTCTTCAGTTGTTGAGCCATATCCGAACATACGCTCGAAAATAATACGTGGGTTAATTTCCATTGGTAATGGTTGCGTAGCTTCCTTCCAGGAAATACTGTTGATATATGAACAGCTACTTGTACCATCACAAGCACCAATCATGTGACCTGAATCCTCAATCGCCAATTCAATAGAAGGCAAAGGAGTATCTTGTCCAATATGGTCTGCGATCATCTGGTCAATAGTTTTACCAGCTTCTACATCAGCACCAGAAGTGTCCTTAGCTACCGCTCCGCTCATCCATGTACAACTTGAAGTCGCATGTCCAGAACCAGTGGTATTATTAGTGTTCAGCTTCATATTACTGAAGACTTGCATCTGATCCCGGAATGGTTCCAGTGGCTTCAGGATAGGAGTCATTTCATAATCAGCGCCTTCACTGGTAGGCACCCATTCATCAAGAATCACACCATGAGGTGTATAAACAAATGCTGCTCTAAGCTGTGGATCAGCAGCATTCTGTGCACTAGCCGCAGGTATCATAGCTTCCAGCATAGGCAAGCCCATTGTTACACCGGCGCCTTTTAATACTGTACGTCTCGCTAGGTGTTTCTTTGTGATAAACATTGTGTAACCCCCTTACCTATAAATTTCTTTAAAATTCTTTTATTTGTGTTCTAAAAATCTTTGCTATCTTTAAATCTTTCTCGATTATTACGAATGTGACATCAAACTGCAACAAATTTTCAGTGAAAACAGCAATATGCAGAATAGTTGCACAATTCAATATTTTCACCAGAAAAATACTTAAATTTCCTTTTATTTCAACAAGATAGAAATTTGCGACAATACCCTTACCTGCATGATAATCAGCAGACTAACCTGGTCCAGGACATGGCCTGTCCTGCATTCATCAAAATGACCAATAATTTTAAAAAATCAGTGTTTGCTGCGTTGAATTAGGACCCTGGCTGAAATCACAAATAACAGTTTCAATATTCCCGAATTACTGATTACTCAAATCTTGCCCTGTCATGTGGTCGTTCATAGTCAATTTCCGGACCTGCGGGTACAACCTGGGTCGGATTAATCATATCGTGACTGTAATAATAATGTACCTTGATATGCCTGAAACTGACGCTTTCCTTGACGCCTGGCACTTGATATAGCTCACGGACATAATTCGACATATTAGGATAATCCTCAATACGTTTTTTATTGGTCTTAAAATGGCCAAAATAAACACAATCAAAACGAATCAAAGTTGTAAATAAGCGCCAGTCAGCCTCTGTGATTTGCGGACCGGCGATATAGGCTTGCCGCCCCAGAATCTCTTCCACCTTGTCCATGGCTTCGAACAGGTTCTCATAGTGTTTTTCGTAAACATCCTGTTTAGTTGCAAAGCCACATTTATACACGCCATTATTAATTTTGTGGTAAACCAGCTCGTTGATCTCATCAATGCTGCTGCGCATAGCTTCGGGGTAATAATCAGTAGCGACGTCAGTGAGTTCATTAAAGCTGCTGTTGAGCATGCGAATAATCTCGGAAGATTCGTTGCAGACTATGGTGTTGGTTTTTTTATCCCACAGTACAGGAACCGTAACTCGACCCGAATAATCCTTCTGTTGGGTGGTATAGACCTCGTACATATATTGAATACCGGGGATCGGACATACCTGGTAACCGTGTTTGAGGCTTTCTTTATCACTTAATACCCACCCATGCTCAAGCATTTCTGCATCTACAACGGTGACACCAATTATATCTTCAAGTTTTTTGAGCTTTCGGAATATCAATGTACGATGCGCCCAGGGACAGGCCAGCGAAACAAAGAGATGATAACGCCCTGCTTCCGCAGGATACTCAGGGTCCCCGATTGCATTTCTATATTGTGCATCTGTCCGAACAAACTCCCCGCCCGAAGATTCAGTATCATACCAATCTGTATGCCATTCCCCTTTTACTAATAAACCCATGATTTCTCCTCAATAAAAAGCCACTTCCTACCTGATCAATAGAAGGCAGCCATTAATAATGTATGATTTTATTGTCCTACTGACACTGAAAACTGGTTGCGGAGTCAGAACTGCCGTTACCAGTATATATTGCAATTCCCGGATAAGCACAAAGTGGCCTGGTAGTAATTGTAGCTTCGTTTTCAATGTGCGCAGCCTCGATACTTTGCGGTTTAATACCGCTTTCTCGCCAACTATCTATAACCTCCAATTTACTCCAGCTATCGAAGCCATTGCCTCCACGACAATGATTCACAGCGGGCATCATAAACAGGCTCACCGCATTATTGGCATCAGATCCCAGGCTGGCTTGCACCTGCTGGTAATAATTAATTGTATTAAATGGCGATATGAGCGGATCATTCCAGCCATGATAAAGCAGCAATTTACCACCATGATTGATAAACTCACTGATATCCGGGTCTATTGCCTGAATCCCTAAAGCGTTCAAGCGGCTATCCAGTACACTCAGGTCTCTGGCAAAATCCAGATTCAGGAAATCCCATTCAGGATCCTGGTTAACTACATAACTTTGCATATCGTTGGAATAGCCAAAAGGTCGTCGATTGACCATGGCTGTCCAGCCAAGCTCGCTTCCTTTGGCAAAACCCGGATATATAATTTCTCCGCTTTCAGGGTTTACGGCCCCCTGATAAATCTTTCTTAAGGCTTCCACTTCCAAGCCACTCAGCCCGTCCACGGCGATCGGATCGGCCATACAGATTGACGGATTCTCGATTATTCCATCCTGCAAACCATCCAAAGCATCACATGCAGCCATCACTGCATTATTTAGCAAGCTGAAATCTTCTATTCCCAACTCCAGTCCGGCCGTATCATTAACGATGCGGCTGTTCCAAAGTTGTTGCATGGTCATTCGCAAAGTCGAGTTAGCTGGTGCACCGGCAACAACACCATCAAAATCAGTCGGGTATCGCTGTACAGCAGTTAATGCCTGCCGACCTCCAGTTGAACACCCATTGAAATAAGTAAAGCGCGGGCTGCTGGAATAATAGTCAGTAACCAGAGCTTTAGCCGCCACAGTCATTTCATGAATTGCCCGATGGGCAAAATCCGTTAACAGCACTTCATTTTCCAGAAATGCAGGGTCCCCGCCTACGTGCCCGGTGTCTGTGCTGACTGCTGCAAAACCTTCCACAACTGCTTCTGCCATCGCATCATGGCTGACTGTTCCGGCTAAACCACCATTGCCTACTGCAACCAGTTTGGAATTCCAGTTCTGAACAGGCATCCAGACTTCAATATGAATATTGGAACCTTGAACTGGAGAGAGTATTGCGCTGATCCTGCAAAATGCTCCAAGATCCTTATAAATACTACTCGCCCGTGAACCGCTTGCATCAAAATCTCCAGCAGGTATCAACTCGGCACTGGAAATATTTCCATTAGTTATCGTCTTTGAGGCAAGAGTTTCACACGATAATTCTGGTTCCTGAGCCTGAACAAGTACAGAATAAAATAGTCCTGCCATAATCAAAGAAGCTTTTAAAATAAACTTCATCACAAACCTGCCCATTAATATAATCGCTCTACCCTTTAATGACCTGGCAGTTTGTATAAGCGACCTATAAATGTCAACAAAGCCCATATAGAGAAAATATGGAAAACAAGCTTTCTGGGCTAGTGCCAATAACAGCGCACTATTTGGTATTTAAAATTTATTCATTAAAAGTATCCGTACTTATCGAGAGGAAAGAAGCGAGCAAATATATTTTACATTGATAAAAAGTGTATAAATAAGGTTATCCAAATTCAGGCTTTTTAATTTATTTTGTTTTAACAATTATCGTGCATCAGTTCTTGTATAAATTTTTACTACAATTCTATTTTTTTGCACAATTTGAGATTAGTTAACTTCTTACTAGTTTGTTAAGCTGGATAGCAAATTATTTATATTTGTCCAATAAACTTAGGTAAGCTGATAAAGAGGAAACACCATGATTTCAATAATTAAAAATACCGGACTAAGTCTGTGCCTGGCCGGAATCATGTCCAGTGCATTTGCTGTAGCGCCGGACTTTGTCGAGAAACTTGCTGCAGATTCACGACCTATGGAAGATAAAATCCGGGATGGTGCACGTCATCCAGTTCAGGTCATAGAGCTTCTGGATGTAGAAGCAGGCATGACTGTGGTGGATATCGGCGCTGCTGGTGGCTGGTGGACCCGGGTACTAGCAGCAGCCGTAGGCGAGAATGGCACTGTCATCTCTCAGGCTCCAGGAGGTCGCAGTGGCGAGACGCCTGCCGATATTGCGGCTATGAACAATGTACAAGTTATCAGTCAGTTGAGCGAAGTAGCTGCTAATAGCGCAGATGTTGCAATAACAGCCCTGAATATTCACCACAACAACGCAGAAAGATCTGCAGCATACTTTCAGCAAATCTATACCATGATGAAACCTGGCGGTGTTGTAGCGGTAATCGACCACATTGGAGACCCATCCATAGATAACAGTCAATTACACCGCATACCCATTGATGTTGTACGAGGCTGGCTGGAAGCTTCCGACTTTGAAATCCTGGAAGAATCCAATCTACTCAGAAATAATGCAGATGACCATACCCACCCTTCGGGTGGTTTTGAGCCTATCCTCGGAAGAAACTCCGATCGCTTTCTTTTCGTTATCCGTAAACCTGCAATGTAAGCTTAAACCAGAGCATAAAAAAGCCCCGTTAACGGGGCTTTTTTATGGGCAGTTCTAAACTTGTCGAAGCAATTATTTTATCTAAGGACAGGCTTTTACCACGCAAGGATTTTCTATAGCGTTTAATTTGATTCAGCCTGGTCAATGCAGCAAAAAATGCTTTTACATTTTTTTTATCTAGTAATATTAACTCACCCAGTAATTGCAACAGGCTGGCTGGCAGAGTAGACAGTAAAATTCGGGATATTGGGAAATGCGACCACTCCAATAAATACCGATTCCTACGCTGGGTGCTTTTAATCAAATCTGATTTAAAATGGTTCTCAATGGTACCCTTATCTGCATGCACTACTTCAGCATCCGGAGCAAAAAATGAAGGCCAGCCCTGATACCAGGCTCTCAGCCCTAAATCAAAATCTTCATAATAAAAAGGTTTATACAACTCGTTAAAACCACCCAGCTTTTGAAACATTGCCTTGCGTATCATCACTGACCCACCTGAACAGTACAGTGTTAGAAATCGTTGGTTCTCATCTTGCATTTCAGCCAACCCGGAAATATCCCAGGGAATTAATTTCAGATGCCCTCTCATGAATTCGGAACGAGTCCAGGAGCTTTGACTAACCTCACCATCCTGATTGAGAATTAACGGATTAACAGCAAATGTGTTTGGATTTTCAAAATGAAGTTGTAATTTACTCAGACAGCCCGCTTTCAACTGAACATCTGAATTTAATAAAAAAACCAGTTCATGACTTGCAGCAGCTACTCCGGAAGCTATTCCCTCTGCAAAACCCATATTCACTTCATGTCGCACCAGGTGGACCTGTGGAAATTTCTCTGCGATCAGCTTGACACTTTTATCACTTGAGGCATCATCCACAATGATAATTTCACAATTCCCACTATAGTTTTGACTCTCAGAAATCACAGAAGGAAGATTACTTTGCAGTAATTTTTCACCATTATAATTTGGGATAATTATCGAACAATTAAATGCCATAGGTAATGTCAAAGATAATGAAATAATTAATATATTATTTGTCAGTAGTTAATAGTTAATTTTCAACCACTCACAATATTGCCAGAAGGTTCTTTTGTAGCTTGATACAAATACAGCTCAAGCTTTTGAATGATTGATGCAAGCTCATCACCACTAACTTCAACAAGCCCCACACTTACAGTTGACGATTCGGTATGAACGCCAATTTTAAATTGATGCGAGGCAACTTTATTGACTATGCGTGAAGCAACCAGGCGAGCGCTTTCAAGACCTGTATGAGGCATCAATATTAAAAACTCTTCTCTTTCCCACAAACTTGGGATATCTGGCTCCCTCAAAACAGTCTGTAATAATTCTGCGACATTTTTAAGAAAGGCTGCTCCTGCATCCTGGCCATATTGATTTTTAATTCTGGTATATGAATTGACACCTATAAGCATCAAACTAAATTTGAATCCATATCGTTGATAGCGCTTGTATTCAGTATTGAGCAATTTTCCCATTAAATTTCTGTTAGCAATACCTGTGTTTTGATCAGCAAAAGAGAGTTGCTCCAGGTCCTCATTAATAAACAATAACTCTCTTTCATTGAGGAATTTAAAATAAGAATAGAACGCAGCCAAAAATGCAGTAATTGCATATACCGTTGCTATACGCGATATGAATATAAAACTATATATTTCTCTATCAAATCCAAAAGCTGAGGTCGCGTAAATTAAAATCGTCAATATAGTCAGGGTTATTATATATAGTGACCCGATAGCGAAACCTTGCAAAAAAACAGCAACCATCGGAAATACCATATAAAAAACAGGACCAGTACCTTCTGTGCCTCCCGTATAGAAAAGGTACAGGCACAGAATACCCATTAGAGTAGCCGTTATATGTTTAGCCAGAAAATAATAATGCAAAAGCCAGATTGCGGCATAAGAGCCTGCCGTTGCAAATGCAAAGCCTAAAATAATACCTGCATATATCTGTTCTCCACGCTGTAGTGCAGCTACACCAAAAATTGTCAGGAAAATTACGGCAACTGCACAATAAATGCCACAGAATACGAAGGCAGTATATTCGGAATTTTTTTGTTGTGATTTCAGGCGATCAGAAACAGATGAAGGTACCGCCCAGAGGGGTTCATCAAATTCGGATTTAAAAGATTTATTCATCGTATCGACTGGTATACAAAAAATGTATTGTACGAATTTACTATAAAAACAGTTTCAAGGCTTTAACTATCTTATGATTTTGCGATGTCTGTATTTTTATTATCTATAACAGAGCAGCCTGTTTGCTGTAATACCTGACACAAATCGGAATCGCAATGGGTAGCAGAAAATATAAAAATGGCGAAAACATAGCAATATTAATCGGCATCATCCATGCAATCCCCGCAGATGCCAGTCCGGCAAATAACTGAATTGCCCAAATACCAATCCCCATTTTTGTATATATTTTTTCGAAGTGATTTAGTCCGAGTGCTTGTTTGCACTGATATGAGCGCAAATATAAAAACATAAGAACAGCGCTCAAAATCGCAAATCCGATACCATAGATGATGAATAAACCCAATATATCCTGCTGACTGGTCGCTTCAAATTCAGCTGGAAACCATCCCGGAGCAACTACAAAGGAAATAAACAGGGAATAAATCAAACGCAGGGGAAATACATAAACCAGGATTGTAAAGACCATGCTCATGCTGAGTAAAGTGGTCCAGAAATCCTCGAGTCCATAGCGTCGACTCCAGGATCGATGAGTTATCCAGAACACAATAATTTGCGCAAAGCTTAAGACGAAACTGGGAACTTTCTTCAGTGCAATAATGAGTTCTTCATAATTGCCGGGAATTTCTCCCGATGTAACAACTAATGTCGTCACAGCAAAAGCAAAGGCGGCGTCAGAAAAAACTTCCAAACGCGTCATATTTTCACCACGCAAACGAAAGCCCTTACTTACCGGTAACTGCCTAAGCATATCTTCTTGCCATATCTTCACATGCAGTACCTGCAAGGATTAAAGCATGCTGAACGCTGCCTGCTTATGTCGAACAGAATAAACCAATTATTCAAATGTTCTGTTTACCAGAGAGGTGGTATTTATTGTTTTACCCGCCAGGGCATCCAGTCTTTGCAAAGTCGGGCTGTTGTTCAACGCATTTGCTTCAATCGGATCGGCCTGTAGTTGCAGATGTGCGAAAATTTGTCTTCCTGCATAAGGTAGTGGAGCGAAAAAACCCTCACTTTGCAGTTCTGCCGGAAAGATTTTCAGCCTGACGGACGCTCTGACATTACCTCCGATGGCCTTGATTTGACCAGCTGCTTCATCCACCGCCACAACCAGATCACAATGCGTCCGGGCGCCTTCTCCCAAATGCTCACGGCGTTGCTCAAGATTGCGATACTCAGGGCGTGAACCTCGGCATAAAAGATCACCGGGATTGATTTCTGCTTCTCCAATGTCAAAAGCTACATAGGCTGCATCCCTGCTGATTCCATCGCGAGCCATGATTGCCTGATCAATATAGGTATGATGGGCTATTGCACGAGCAAATTCCGGCATCTCACCCAGACCGCCTTCGCATGCTACCCAGGAAATAAATGCTGCCGACCAGAAGTCACGCCATCTGGCACCTATTCCATCGCGTTGCCAGTTTTGGTTCTGTCGCGCCAGAATCCAGCTGCTATCCGGTGCTGCTGACCAGTATCCGGCAATGGAATCTGCCACTCTGGAAGCTTCTTCCAGGCTGGGTCGAAAAAAACGGCGTCTGCCTGAAGCATCTCTGGGGCTGAGTACGGACTCAGTAACGCTTGTCATATCCTCAACGCTTAATCCAAAATACGCCCATTCCTGAACAGCGATATCCACCATACGTCTGCGTATTTCGCTTCTTGGTAAAGAGCTGCAGGAACGATCAATAATTTGCATTTCTCCGGGCAGGCCACTGACTCTGGACGAAGGCGGTGCAACTGGCAAAACCTCAGCTGGCAAACGTTCATAGCCCCTTAAGGATTGTGCATTAACCTGCATATGCAGGCTAAGGCACAGCAGGGTCGAGGCAGTAGCTATCAGGAATCTTATCAAGGCTTTTCTCACATAATTGGGCAGGTAAAAAGCATAAACGCACAGCCGCATAAAATCCAGCAATGCGGCCTACAGATAGTACTTCATTCTGACATTTCTTATGGCATACCCTGAAGTAAAGAAGCCGCTGCTTCTCTACTCCTCGCTATACTCTTCAGACAGCTCTGGAGTTAATTCGCAATAATACTCAGGAAAAAAACGTCTCAATGGCTACAGATGAAATAAAGGAAGTTTTTACAGCAAGTTCCCCGCAGGTCATCGATCTAAATCCTATAGGTCTGATGAAGAAGCGGGTTTATAGAAGGCATGTAAAATGAATAGGCCGGATATTTTAATTAAATGACGGCGAGTGATTCAGCAAACTAAAAGAGTGCTGTCAGGGCATTATTGATTCGGCGATAGATAGGTAATGTCTGAACCTGACGGTTAAGTTCATTGGAAATTTGCAGCTCTCCATTCGCATCTCTGGTTAACAAGACTTCTTTCAGTGTCCTGTCTGCATAATAAGCAGAGCGATATTCCAGACTAAACTGAACGACTGCGTCATTTGTGGTTTCCTGCAATACTTCAAAATCTGAAATTCGCAGTTCAATATAGGTAGGCCGGCTGATTTTTGTGATGCGATCCTGCTCCCAGGCAAGCGGACTGGGATATTCATAACCACGATAGTTATCCTGGTAATGATTAAAATAGGTATTCACGTCCTGAGCCTGCCAGGCTGACAACCAATCATTAACAAAGATATAAAACTGTTCCTGATTAACGCTCAGATTTGCCGGTCTCTGGGCGGGAGGCACACTCACAATCGTTGCAGATGCAGTGTCAGTTGGTGGAACCAGATACACTGGCAAACGATCTACGGCCTGCTCGCCGGCAAGTCGATTTACCGGTAAGCGTTCTACCTGAATATTTTCCTCAAAGATTATTCGCCATTGTCCTTGCGCATCTTTTATCAGACCAAGTTGCTTAAGCGTTCTGTCGGCATAAGTTGGCGAGTCATAGTTCATTCGTAAAGTCAGCATGGTGCTATCTTCATTTCGGCTTAACACCATATATTCGTCATAACTTATACGAATGGATGCTGGTCTGAGTATGCTGCGCTCGCGCTGATTTTGCCAGGTAGCCAGTGAAGCAAAGGAATTCGGTTCAAAACTCTCGTGATAGCTGCTGAAATATCCATCCAGGTCCTGACGTTGCCAGGCTTGCAACCATTCTTCGACTACTCGCTGCACATCATCTGTTGCAGCCACCTGAGCAGGTGCTGTCTGAACGGGTGCTGGATCAGCTGGAGCTATGATTTCTGCTGCCAGCTCTGATTCTATATTATCGGCTACTGCTATCTCGGCTACTACTATCTCGTCTTCTGCTTCCTCTGCTTCAAGCGCTTCACGCTCTGCAACTGACTCTGATACCTCTAGCTCGACTGAAGTTTCACTCTCTATGGCCAGGCTCTCTTGTACTGGTTGTTCCGGTGTCACCTCAATTGCAGCTGTTTCTTCTGCAGGTGCAGGACTCGGTTCCAGGGTCTCAGTTTCGCTTATTTCATTGTCAGTTACCTGGTCGACGATGACTTCAGCATCTACTACAAGTGCTGCGTCTATAAGAGCTGCTTCTGCTTCCAGTTCATCATCATTATTAAAGTACGACACCGTGGCTGGAATAATATCGTCTGGAATAAAGACATAAGCGGCATAACCCACAAACAAGGCTACTATTGAACTCGCTACCAGAACTGTTGGACCTACCGGCCATTTCCAACGCCCAAAGACCTGTCTTTTGGTCTCTTCGTCGGTAAAGGGATCAACAAATTCATGGGTCAGAGTCTTGGTGGTCTTGGTGACAAACTCTTTTTGCTTTTTCTTTCTTACATAAACTTTTGAATCATTTGAATCCAGAATTTCAGGAATCATCTCCGGGATGTCGCCCGGTAAGCCCTCGGTCAATTCCAGCAACTGGCTGATATTATCTTCAGACAGCCTGGCGTCCATCTTGATCTCTGCCAAATAGGCAGAACAGAACTCCGCAAGTTGTTCACGGTTCATTGGCTCGAGTGTATAACTGACCAGTAAATCTGAAACCAGCGATGAAGCACTGGCACTCAGCTGCTTATCCATGACATCAGTACCACTGAGGACAATGCTGACCAGACCCTGGTCATTCAGATGAATGTGACGAAATGAGGTTAACTCGGCTAATAACTCAGCACTCAGGTTTTCCACATCATCAAAAATCAGTACCAGTTTTTGCTCATCAAAAGACTTTTTAATAATGTGTGCTGTCAGGGCCTGTATAAAGGACTCTTTGTCCCCTGCAGTTTTAGGGCTTAATTTTAATTTGTCCTGAATGGCCTTCTGGACTACTGCATAGTTTTCCGGAGCATTGGGAAAATGCACAAATTCAATTTTTTCAGTTTTGAGCTCTCGTAATAATTCAATGCACATGGCTGTCTTACCGGTGCCAGTTTTACCGGTAAGTTTGACCACCCCATTACTGATAGACAGGACAAAACTCAGTCCTCCCAATATTTCCGTATAGGGCTCTACATTGATATATAGGTCGTTCTTTAGATTCATGGCGGCAACCTTAAATTAAAATCATTATAGAAATCAATGATTTTTTAAACTTTTTTTAGGTGACTTATTAAGGATATGCCGCAAGTGACTAAATATAAGTTTCTTATTGGAGCTATAGGCTTGAAGCTAATCTATGTCGCGCTGTACATGCAGTCAGACATTCAGCGGGACTTGAAATCACATTTATATTTTGAATTTATTAAATATAATCAATTACTTATAATTAATTTTGTCGAAAGGAAGTTTTATAAGGACAAACCATGACTGAAACGCTAAACAAGATTTTTTCCAGAAAAGATGTGGAAATACTGTCGCAGAAAACCTGTTATTCGGGCTTTTTGCGCATAGAGCAGTTAACACTGAAATGCCGTTTATTTCAGGGAGGCTGGAGTCAAAGTTTTACTCGCGACCTGATGTTACGAAGCCCTGGAGTGGGTGTACTTTTATATGATCCTGCGTTGGATAAACTATTGATGGTTGAACAATTCAGGGTAGGCTGTCTGCACGATAACCAGAATGGCCCCTGGGCAATAGAACTGGTAGCGGGACTTGTGGAAGCCGGAGAAAGCAGTAGTGATGTCGCCATAAGAGAGGCTGAAGAAGAAGCCGGTATCAAGATAAACAAACTACTGCCTATCTGTGAATACTATAACAGCCCGGGAGGGAGCTCTGAAAAATTGAGCATCTTTTGCTGTTTAATCGATTTAAGCACTGTAGAGACAGGCTTCTATGGTCTGGAATCTGAATCAGAAAATATACGGAGTCTTATTATTGACAGGCTTAGCGCTGAAAAAGCAGTCCGCACGGGTCAAATTAACAATGCCATGAGCATCATTGCCATTCAGTGGTTAGCATTGAATATAAAGGAATTACAGAACAGGGCATGAGCGATAATCAGTAGAGGTCCGCCAGTCACCCCCTGCCTATCAAAATGTTAAAATGCCAGCTGTTGATTAAAATGACATTTCTGCCATTTAAAGTTCAATCAAAATTTCAGCCGCATAAAGCATTTTTCTGTCATTATCTTTTGCTGCCCAATAAAGCAAAGTCTCCACACTGGGTGCAAGCATTCCCTGAAATTTGACCACGTTATTAACCGTAATCGTTAGTGGCTGTGTAAAGTCTATAACGTCAGGAGATAGCAATAATCTAAATGCAGCAACTCCATCGCTGATAGCCTGAATATGATTACCCTCACGAATCACATCCACTCGGCCTGCCTCTACCATTTCCATAACTGGCGAACCATTGCCAGGATCAACACCGACTTCGAAAAGCGGAATAACACTTTCTTTGGCGGGATCAAGTTTTTCAATAAGCAGCCAATGCGAACGATTGTTGGCACCTTCAGTAGCCTTCCAGCTAATCATTGCCGGTTGTGGATTGCGTGGATGCCTGTCTACGAATGCTTCAAAATTATCACGCCATTCCGGCCACCATTGCGTATTGTGCTCACCATCAGGTAGTGGATGATATTCGATATCCAGACCATTGCCCTGCAGATAAGTAATAAATGGCGTAGTTCGCGATGTCGGGTACAAACGATCACGGGCACCGTTAATCACGTACCAGGATTTATTCGACAGGTTATGCATAAAGGATGTTCCGTCGGCAATAGTTGAATTTCCCAAAACCATCAGATAACCAATGAAGGAATAGAAAGCTGCAAAGCGGGTATTTTCTCGCATGGCGATATACCATGTACCGGTTGCCCCATCGGATATACCCCCTAGTACTACCCTGTTTTCATTAACATTGTATTCACGTTTTGCGCGATCAAGAATTTGTCGAATATTTACAACCTGACTATTATCCCACCATGGAGAATCCATCCATGCATAAGGCATGATGTAAATTTGTTCTGCACCCTCCAGTCGGGTTTGTCCACGCCCTCGCCCACCCGGCCGATTATTTTCTCTGCCGCCAATACCGCCATGCAGCTCAAAGCGAACCTGATATTCCCGTGCAGGATCATAATCCGGCGGCACATTCAGATGATAAAAATATTCGCGGCCATCCTCAGCGACATAGGATCGCAAAACGACACCCGTATCGGCTGCAGCATATGGTTTGCCCATCTGAAGTCTCTGATAGGCATCCTCAAAACTGATGCCCGTTTGCAAAATTGCATCAATCTTATTTACCGCCTCTGCAGTTGAAAGCGCCTGCCAGTATTCATTAAAGGCCTGATCAATATCTGTTTGCTGTGCATTGAGCTGAGTACAAGACAGCAAAATCAGCCATGTGCCCGGCAATATTATTTTTTTTATGATTTTATCCATGAAAGTCTCTATCCGTTGCTGCAACTGAATCAGTTTTAATTTGATTCCTGGGCGGCGTTCATCTTAGCGATTTTCAACATCTTATTGCCACCTTTTTGCATTTCATAATCTACTTTTTCTATCGTGACCAGAAAGGCTTTTTGTTCAAGCTCTTTTATTAAGGGTTCTACAAAAGCTGATTTTTTTACCTCCAGAGTCATTAAGGGAAATATCCTGACTTCCCTGGCTATCCTTAGCAACTCAAGCACCGAGTCGAGATGAAATTCATAGTTAAAATGATCTGAATATAAAAACAGAAAATGCGAACATAAGGCCAGGTCAAACTCATCATCTTTGAAGTTTAGGCGAGGCAATTCATCCACTAAATAGCGCTTCTCTTGCTTGCCTTTTTCAAAATCGGCTGCAAAATTTCTTATTACCTTAAGACGGTTTTCTTTCAGGCTTTGCAGATTTTTATGATAAATCCATACCCAGTTATCCGAACTCGCTTGTACTTGTTCAAACACCCCATCGGCAACACGATCAAACTGCTTTTTGATCTCAGCTGCACTGAAGCGATAAAGTGGATCTACTGAAAGCATATGCTTTCCCATAGCCATCAATTCAGCATTAACACTTGCCGGGCCATCAGCCACCCCAACAATTTTCTTATCCAGATCTGCATCCGACAATGCGAACATATGCCGGTATTCATCTAAAGAGCGACCAAAAGGAATGACTTCATCTAACTTCATTGTCAAAGCCTACAACTCAGGATTGGCAATTCTGCCTGTTAATTCCACGTGTAAAAGTTTAGCACCCCATATCTGACTGGCTACGATAACCACTGCCCCGATCATGAAACAAAGGCCCGCATAGAACTGCGCATTCTGCATACTGTCAGTCATGTTCAACACATTCCACCAGTCATGCGACTCATCTATACCTGAAATCAATGGCAGGTAGCGTGTCGGAGCATCGGCAATATACGGTGACACATCGATAAAATTTTGACCACACCACCACAGCATTAAAGAAGCCGCAAAATTCTCACGCCTCCAGAACATGAAATATGCGAGCGGCGCCAGGGGCACCAAAATCTGGAAAAAACTTCCTCCCATAAACATCCAGACAGTGCCGAAAGGTCTGAAAAAGATATGTCCATATTCATGAAAAGGCAGATTCACATAATGCAGAAATGAATCACCTATATAGTCCCAGTCACTGCCATGTAAAATAAAACTCCAGCCCCAGATAAAAAACCATACAAACAGAATGCAATGAGCCCAGAAGGCACTCTCATCACGGTCGCTAGGCATAAAGCATATATAATAATAGGCTCGTCTCAGTAATGACTCTTTTGGTTCAGCATCTGTCGCTTGACTGCTTAACTCATTATTATGGAGACTATTTGCAATCCATTTTGTATAGGCGATACCGCATGAAGGGCACACGCCGTCCATCATATCGCTTTCGGATTCCTGTGCAGCGTATTGGCAGTTGGGGCAAATCATGTCAGGCAGTATAAAACAGAGTCCTGTCAGCACTCCATTTCTGATTTAATATCATTATGGATGATTTGTTTCTACAGGACAGGCCGGCAGCCATAACCCTCAGTCAACATCTTGGCAACCTGAGCTGTTATAGAGACTGGCTAAGCCCGTCAGAATGTCACCATTATTTTCAGCTCTTCAGTAAAGAATTGAGCTGGCAAAGCGAAACATTATTGATGGCGGGCAAAAAGGTGCAATCACCACGACTGGTCAGTTGGTATGGCGATAAGGATGCACAGTATCGATATTCAGGTACCAGCTATATCGCCCAGGCCTGGCATCCTGCATTAAGTGAGCTGAAAGACAAACTCATCACTGACTTTAGCGCACAAATTAATAGTGTCCTTGCCAACCTGTATCGTAATGGCAGGGATTCGGTTGGCTGGCATGCCGATTCAGAGCCCGAACTGGGCAAGCAGCCCTTAATTTTTTCCTTATCCCTGGGGGCTTCACGTTATTTTGACTATCGCCTGAAAAATAATAGCTCAAGCCGCCAACGCATTGAGCTGCATGCCGGCACCTTACTCATTATGAAGGGTAGCTTTCAACAATATTGGCAGCATCAGGTACCTAAACAACTAAGAATTCAGGAACCCAGAATAAATCTGACCTTTCGTTATATTAATTCTTGAGCAGCGTCAGCACAGTGCTCTCGTCACAGAAACCCAATGTGAAAGTTGCAAGAATATTTGGCGAATTAAAGCCGCAGTATGGAGTGGTATTTGGTGACCAGTTAGGAAACTGGTGGGTCTGGGTGGATTTGAACCACCGACCTCACCCTTATCAGGGGTGCGCTCTAACCAACTGAGCTACAGACCCAAACTGTAAAGTCTGGTATTTTTTCTAACAAGCCGGAGCCCGACCTCACCCTCTTCTCTACCTTCTGGCGGGGGTGCCGCCCTATGCAACTGAGCTACAGACCCATAAGAAAAAGGCCGATATTTTTTAAAACATTCCCGAATGCGAAATCACGGGAACGCGCATTATACAGAGTCAGCGTTTTCAGACAAGAGCTTGCAGTGATCAGGCCTTATAAAGCAGATGAAAGAGTTTCTTTCCGCGTTTCAATAAAAAATATTTGCCGAATAAAGCCGAGTCCCAGCTTAACTCCGTGGCAGGATCCATGACTTTCTTACCATTAACATTGACCGCAGCATTACCAATAAATTCTCTGGCCATTTTATTGGATGAAGCCAGTTCTCCGTCCACCAGTGCCAAAACCAGTGAGAATGTATCTTCAGCCCGACCGGAAGCAGGCATGCCATCCTGTTTCAGCTGTTCAAAATCGCTTTCAGTCAATGTGGAAATATCTCCGCTAAACAAGGCCTTACTTATCCTTTCCGCCGCCTCGAGGCCCTCATTGCCATGCACCAGGCGGGTAACTTCTCTCGCTAGTATGTCTTGCGCTTCCGGCCGTCCCTGAGCATTTTTATCTTTTTCTTCTATGGCATCTATTTCCGCCACATCCAGGAAAGTAAAATATTTGAGAAATTTATAGACATCTGCATCAGCGGTATTAATCCAGAACTGGTAAAAGGCATAGTAGGAAGTCCGTGCCGAATCGATCCAGATGGTACCCTCTTCGGTCTTGCCAAATTTTCCGCCGTCCGCCTTGGTGACCAGCGGCAGGGTCAGACCATATACCTGCTGCTGATTCATACGACGTGTCAAATCGATACCTGCAGTGATATTCCCCCACTGATCGCTGCCACCAATCTGTACGGTACAATCATACATCCCGTTTAGCTTTGCAAAATCATAGGATTGCAGAATCATATAGGTAAATTCCGTAAAAGAGATGCCTTCTCCATCCCTCTCAATGCGCTGTTTCACGCTTTCTTTCTGTATCATGGCATTGACTGAGAAATGCTTGCCGATATCGCGCAGAAAGGAAATAACATCGAGATCCTGTGTCCAGTCCAGGTTATTGACCACCAGAGCCGAATTCTCACCACAATCAAAATCAATAAAGCTGCTGAGTTGTTGTTTGATACTTTCCGTCCAGGACTGGGTTATTTCGGCTGAGTTCAATTTGCGCTCATTACTTTTAAAACTTGGATCTCCAATCATTCCGGTGGCACCACCAGCAACAGCAATTGGTTTATGTCCGGCGAGTTGGAAGCGCTTGAGAGCCAGTAAAGGAACCAGGCTGCCAATATGCAGGCTGTCAGCAGTAGGGTCAAAGCCGCAATAGACAGTCCGGGACCCGCTCATCAGGTGTTCTGTAAGCTCATCGTCAGCAGAAATCTGACTTAACAAGCCTCTGTTTCTGAACTCATTGATAATATCGATATTAGTACTATTCATATGCATCTTAAAAAATAAAAGCGGCAACTTTACAAGATAGGCCCGTAATTACAAGGCATTATTGTAGTAAATACCGGAAATGCCTATTTTACGAGGGAAAACTGAACAAAATAAGTGCTTGGCAGAGCAGCTCAAGCAAGCTAAAATCCTTCGAGTTTCCAGTACCTTAGCAAACAAAGCGAATAAGATGCTGTAGGAAGGATATGAATCTTATTGATTTTACTAAACAGCTATCCAACAAGTTGATAGCAAAATACTTACCCCTCAGACACCAGAAGGCGTGTCTGGGTTTGTTTCTTACACTTTGTGTTTTGCTGCTTATCCCTGATTCAGAATCAATCGTCCCAATATCAAATTCCCTGAACCAGAGTCAGGCCATAAGCGACTCAATATTCTCGACCTCAACTTTTGATCCTGCAGATTCGACAAATGCGCAAAGCCCTGGTCTCGAACGTTTTGGAACAATCAGCAGAAATGCCGCTACTCCTGAAATTATTGAAGCCGAAGTGGAATCCAGATTAATGACTGAAGTTCGATCGGGAGATAATTTATCTCTGATTTTCGATCGTGTCGGCCTCAGCCCTCAGGATGTTTATCGGGTAGCCAATAGCGGTGATGACGCAAATATTTTAAGCCGGCTTTATCCTGGTTATAACCTGGCCTTTGACATTGACGCTGAAGGTACTCTGAATGAACTGGAAGTTATTACCAGCCCACTGGAAAGTTATTTTTTCACTCTCAATGACCTCAATAGCTACGATACTGCACGCCTGGAAAGAGAGCCGCAAATAGTTCCCGTTTATAAAGAAGCCAGCATCAATGATTCGTTATTTCTAGCCGCTCAACGTGGTGGTATTTCTGCTGCTATCACCATGGAAATAGCCGGTATTTTTGGTGGCGTAATTGATTTCATGCTGGACACCCGCGCGGGCGACAATTTCAATGTACTGTACGACGAGCGTCACCTTGATGGAGAATTTATCGGTAATGGTTCTATTCAGGTCGCACAATATACCAATCAGGGCGAAACCCACACCGCAATACGCTACGTCAATCTGAATGGTGACGTCGATTATTACAATCCCCAGGGCGAAAGCATGCGCAAAGCCTTTTTACGTAATCCGGTGGATTTCACACGTATTAGCTCCAACTTCACACTATCGCGCCGACATCCGATTTTAAATACTATCCGCGCCCATAAAGGCACTGATTATGCGGCACCTACTGGCACGCCAGTCGTTGCGGCTGGTGATGGCCGGGTAACCTGGGCATCCCGCAATGGCTCATTCGGAAATCTGGTTGTTGTTAAACATGGCGACCGCTTCGAAACCAAATACGCGCACCTATCTTCTTATGCTCGAGGAATACGTGTTGGTTCCCGGGTAAAACAAGGGGACATTATCGGTTATGTAGGAATGACCGGAGGCGCTACCGGCCCACACTTGCATTATGAATTCCTCATCGATGGCGCACACAGAAACCCGCGTACCGTTCACGATCAATTACCCAAAGCTGAATCAGTTCCTGTTCAGGAAATGGAGCGCTTTCGTCAACAAACACAAATTATTCTGGCACAGCTGGATGCCTTAAACTCTAACCCTACTCTGGCACAGAACACCACCTCCAATAACGCGACGGAATGAGTTCCGAACTTTATATAGGCCTGATGTCCGGCACTAGCATGGATGCCGTAGACTGCGTTCTTGCCGACCTTACTGAGTCCTCAAAAGTCATCGATTTCATTAATGTCGAGATTCCACCCGAACTGAAAAAAAGCCTGCTGAATCTGTGTCTCGAGAATGGGGAAAATCAAATTAAGGAACTGGGCGAAGCCGATGCCGCGTTAGGCAAACTTTTTGCCAGTGCCGCACTCTTAATGCTGGAAAAACATCAGTTAAGCAAGACACAGATTCAGGCAATCGGATCACACGGGCAAACCGTTCGCCATCAGCCACCAGGTCAAAGTGCGCAACCTTTTTCAATACAGATTGGCGACCCGAATACGATCGCAGCACTGACCGGGATTACCACTGTCGCCGATTTCAGACGTAAGGACATGGCTCTAGGCGGTCAAGGAGCGCCTTTGCTACCGGCATTCCATCAGCAAATTTTCTTGAGTAGTGATAAAGACAGAATCATTTTAAATATTGGCGGTATGGCGAATATCACACTTCTGGTAAAAGATTCCGCACAGATCATTGGCTTCGATACGGGTCCTGGCAATATATTGCTGGATCTCTGGATTCAGGAAAATATTGGCCAGGACTGGGATGCCGATGGTACTTGGGCAGCAAGTGGCAGCAGTAATTCTGAATTACTCGAGTTCATGCTGGAAGATCCTTATTTTGCTACCCCACCACCGAAGAGTACTGGCCGTGAACATTTCAATAAAGCCTGGCTCGATGCCGCACTGGCAAATTATGCGAAAGAAATAGCCCCGCAAGATGTGCAAGCTACATTAGTAGAATTAAGCTCACACAGTATTGGCCAGGCAATTCAATCCTTAATACCAGGTGGTGAGATTATAGTTTGTGGTGGAGGAGCAAAAAACCGGCAGCTTATTCAAGGCCTAAGCAAGCAACTTACAGCTTTTGACATTTCCATCAGCACTGAGCATGGCATCAACAGTGATGCTCTTGAAGCATTGGCCTTCGCCTGGTTTGCCAAACAAACGCTGCAAAGAAAGCCCATCGATTTAAGCGACATAACAGGTTCGAGCAGACCGCATATTCTTGGCGGCGTTTATTACGCAGATTGATTTACTAAAAACACTACTAAGTATCAAGATAACTACCGCCTCAAATCAGAGGCTTTCGATCGTCAGATAGAAGTCGATTGTTATGCATCCTTTAGCATGGCAAGTGCGCAGCTTATATCAGCACCAACCAGCAACTTTTTCTGACTGTGATACTCGATCCCGATTCCTACCAAATGCAAACTATCCGAATAATCCAATTCGGAAAAGTTATTGTCGAATAGTTCCCAGATTGGAGAACCGCTCATACCTTGTGGTTTTGGGAAATGGACTAAATTTAGCTCAGAATCATAATTTTTCTTTAAATTTAGTGGAAGCGCTATTCTATCCATCGGCGATAGATTTAATCTTTCATATTCGTTTTCAGGGATTGAATAATCATGGTATGCATACACTTGTACTTCTGTTTCATTAGTATTGTGTTTTGTCTTACTCTTGGTGCTAGGAAATCCCACAATAATGTAATACTTATTCTCCCTGGGAATCCTATTAGGTGATAGGTATTTAAACGGTGTAATTTGTTTATCTACTGCATAAAATGGCGGATAAGGCTCTTCTTTGAAAAATACCATCGCTACATCTGAATCAGTTTCGTCTGTTGCTTTTACGTATCCAGTAATTCTTCTAGTGGTATTTGGTGAAACGTAGAAAAAGAGTTCTTCGTTTTTGCATCTGTTAATTACATGAGCAGCAGAGACTAAAATTGTTTCAGTTCCTGCCTTTATAAAGAATCCACTCCCAATCTGCTCCGGAATTTTCCCCTTATACCTATAAATTGGGATAACTAGTCTTGAAATTACATCTACTAGAGAAGCGATTCTTTTTCTAATCCTAATGTCATCATTCATAGTTAGTTAAGAACGCTATGTATAACTGAAAGTTAATAAGGACTTCAACCTTGTAATAGTCATAAAGATGGATACCTTAATAATCATTTCGATTAAAAACAATAAGAAAAAAATTGTCGAATAAATATGCGTTTCAATTTTTCTATAAAATGTGTAGCGAAAAAGAGAGCGCTGCGTTTAACCTCATATTTTGATAGATATGATTTAGCGTTACGAGCGAAACGAAGACGAGGCATCCAATCGAATTAATGAAGGAGCTTACTTGAAAGTAAGTGACTGAGTTAATTAGATTGGATAACGACGTATCCGTGAGCGCAGTAGCTAAATGGAGAAGGACATGCCGCAACCACAGGTGGTTGTAGCTAGTGGATTCTTCACAATAAATCTCGAGCCTTCCAGCCCTTCTGTATAATCAATCAGGGAACCGGTCAGGTATTGAATGCTAAGAGGGTCCACCAATAATTTAGCATTCTTGTTGCTTATCACTGTGTCATCGTCATTTACGGCTTCATCAAATGAAAAGCCATATTGAAACCCAGAACAACCTCCGCCCGTAACAAACACGCGCAACTTAAGCTCAGGATTACCTTCTTCGGCAATCAAAGTGCTGACTTTTTTTGCCGCGTTATCGGTTAATACCAATGGCACGGCATCATGTGTTTGAACTACAGACATAGAATCTTCAGGTTAATTAGAACGCATGGAATCAGGGCTATTATGGCAATAACCGAGTAAATTAGTCAAGTATTAGCTGGATGCCTTAGCAGCCTCTACAATAACGGCTTCGCGTTCCGATTTTACGACGGCGGGTTTTACATCCAGTTGCTTTGGTTTGAGTTCAGCGGATGAGCGATGACAAAGGCTGCCATTAACTTCTGAACCCATGACCATTTCGATAAGATGATAATAGACATTTCCGACAACCCTGGCTTTGGCTGCAAGCTCAATGTGTTCGCTTGAATAGACATCACCTTCGACCAGACCATTAATAATAACTGATGGCACCTTAATCTCACCCTGTACCAGTCCACTTTCCCTGATTCTTACTTCAGCAGGCGCATCGGCATCGGCATATATATTGCCTCTGATTTTTCCTTCTACTTCCAATGTACCGGAAAAATGTAAATCTCCGTTTATTTCAGTAGATTTTGAAATCAGCGTAGTTAAATTTTCACTAAATTTGTTTTTCACAATCCGTCTCATACCAAATATTAATTTTAGCGCTCTACCAACCAGACAAAATTTTTCTGTACTGTCTTAGCGTTGTCGCCCTGTGAAACTGCAAGAATTTGCACCGTTTCCGGCACAAAATTTTCAGGGATTATTAATTCACCTTCAATGTTTTGAAAGTATCTGAATTGCAGTCTTATGTCTAATTGATTCTCTTCAATTGAAAGACTTCGTAGGGGAACTGAAATTTCCTGGCCATCCTGCATCCCCATAATATTGACATTTGCATGGCCACTGATGACATCATCGTTATTAGCAAGCTGCTTTAACTCGATACGATAACGAATTCGATTCTCCTCTTCCGTAACACTCAGGTCAAGTTGTCCAATTGCCAAACCACTTTCATCATTTTCAGGGGACATTATCTGCCGATAAAAAAGCACATCGGCTTCTAACTGGGCGTTTATTTCCCTAAGGTCAAACAGAGTACTTTGAACATCGGCCAAAGCCTGCCGGTCAACCAGACTGGACTGTTCTGCATTTACCAGGCTTTGTTGTAAAAGTGCCAATTGCTCACGCGAAGCTCCAACATCTTCAAGCAACTGATCCCGCTCCAGGCGAACGTTAATATTTTCATTTGTACCGCGCATATAACCATAAAAAGTACCCGCGCCTGCCACTGCCACAGCCAGAATAATTCCTCCAAAGATAAACAGGAATGCACGCATAGGGCGATGCGGAACCACCACCATTTTTATTTGTTTACTGCCTTTTACTACCGTCATTTTTACCAACCATTATTTTGCTACGGTAATACGGATACTATTTCTAAGCCACGACCTTCATCAAACCCAAACATTAAATTCATATTCTGAATGGCCTGCCCTGCCGCGCCTTTAACCAGATTATCTTCAACCGCTAATATTACGACTTTATTACTGTCCTGGGGTTTGACAATAGCAAGTCGGCACATATTGCTTCCTGCCACCGATCTGGTTTCCGGACTTAGTCCCGGTTCCATCACATCAACAAACTTTTCTTCTTTATAAAAATCCTCATAAAGACTTTGCAAATCAGTTTTCGTATCTAATAGAGTTGCGTAAAGACTCGCCTGTATGCCTCTGATCATTGGAACTAAATGCGGCATAAAAGTCAGATTCACAGGCCTCGCACTATGCTGGTTTAAACCCTGAACTATTTCCGGCTGATGTCTGTGCCCATTTATCGCATAGGCTTTAAAATTTTCACTGACTTCACAAAGCAAGGTGCCAATTTCAGCTTTTCTTCCTGCTCCGCTGACACCCGATTTTACATCAGCGATTAAGGAGTCGGTATCAACCAGGTTATTTTTCAGTAAAGGGATAAACCCTAACTGTACAGCCGTCGGATAGCAGCCAGGATTCGCTATCAGTGAAGCCTTTTTAATTTGCTCACGATTCATTTCCGGTAATCCATATACAGCATCGGCCACCAGTTCGGGACAGGCATGTTGCATGCCATACCAGTGCGACCAAAGTTCAACATCCTTAATTCTGAAATCGGCCGAAAGATCAATAACCTTTACACCTTTCGACAGTAATTCCGGCACCATATTCATGGCCGTACCATTCGGTGTCGCAAAAAAAACGACGTCACAAGCTGCCAAGAGTGCAGGATCCGGTTCACAAAAGTTTATCTGTAGATGTTTGCGTAAATTTGGGAACATGGCAGACACAGCAGTGCCTGCTTCCGATCTGGAAGTGACTGCTTTTATGGAGACCTCCGGGTGCTGAACCAGAAGCCTTAACAGTTCGACACCGGTATATCCGGTAGCGCCAACCACACCTACAGTAATCATCTTTAGCTCTTGTTACGTCTTAGTTGAATTCTGGTGCGCTATCATAGCAAAAGTACGCCCCCGGCAACTACTATGTATTAATCAGTCCTCCAGGCTAAAGGTCATCATGCTGCACTACCGACATGCAGCCTTAAGTGCATTAATGGTATTATCCCCCGCTGATTCCACATACGAAGAACGAGTAATGACCTACCTTTGGTTAAAAGCCTTTCATCTGATTGCCATGATCTGCTGGTTTGCGGGCATCTTTTATTTACCACGACTTTTTGTCTATCACGCCATGGCAGAGGATGAAATCAGTCTGGAGCGTTTCAAAATCATGGAAAGAAAACTCTTTTGGGGCATTATGACGCCGTCTGCCGTTCTCACTGTCATCCTGGGTTTATTCCTGTTGAGTACCAATTTTTCCTTCTATATGCAGGCAGGATGGATGCATGCAAAACTAAGCTGCGTTGCCCTGCTAATAGTTTTTCACGGCATGTGCTGGCACTATCTCAAGGCATTCAGGGAGGATCGCAATATACATAGTCACAAATTTTATCGCTGGTTTAACGAAGCACCGGTTATTCTGCTAATCGCCATCATCATTTTCGTCGTCATCAAACCATTTTAGGAAATTCGTATGTCTGAGAGTAAATCTTACTCACGTTCCGAATCATTATTTGTACAGGCTCGTAAGCACATTCCCGGCGGCGTAAATTCACCGGTACGGGCATTCAAAGGAGTCGGTGGTGATCCGGTTTTTTTCGCCCGCGGCGAGGGAGCCTATGTTTTTGATGAAGACGGGAATACTTATGTTGATTATATAGGCGCCTGGGGCCCTTTGATTCTCGGGCATTGTCATCCAAAAGTTATCAGTGGCTTAAGAGAACAGCTAGATAAAGGTTTAGCCTTCGGCGCCCCTACTGCCAAAGAAAGTGCCATGGCAGAGTTGATCTGTCAGCTGATCCCCTCAATTGAAAGCGTACGACTGGTAAATTCAGGCACTGAAGCCACCATGAGCGCTATCCGGCTGGCACGCGGTGTTACAGGGCGTGACAAGGTGCTTAAATTTGAAGGCTGTTATCACGGGCATGTAGATTCCTTACTGGTTAAAGCAGGTTCAGGGGCCTTGACCATGGGCTCACCTGATTCTGCCGGAATTCCCTTGAGTACAGCATCACAGACTTTCGTACTACCCTATAACGATAGTGCAAAAGTCGAAGAACTTTTTAAACAACACGGTGAAGAAATAGCCTGCATTATTGTCGAACCGGTTGCCGGTAATATGAATTGCATCCCTCCAGTGCCGGGCTTCCTCGAAACATTACGTAAAGTCACCAGTTCGTATGGGAGCCTACTGATTTTTGATGAAGTCATGACCGGATTCAGGACGGCTCTGGGTGGAGCTCAGAGTGTTTATAATATCGATCCGGATCTCACGACATTAGGTAAGGTAATCGGAGGCGGTCTCCCGGTAGGAGCCATTGGCGGGAAACAACGTTATATGGACATGTTAGCGCCTGTCGGTCCGGTCTATCAGGCAGGCACTCTTTCAGGAAACCCGCTGGCTGTCAGCGCTGGATTGATTATGCTGAATGAAATTTCACAAGCCGGTTTTTATGAGTCACTGCAAAAAACTACCAGTCAGTTATTAAGCGGCCTGCAGGAGCGTGCAGATGCTGCCGGCATAGCATTTACCACCAATCAGGTTGGTGCGATGTTTGGATGTTTCTTTTCCGAAGAAACCCGTATCACAAGTTTTGAGCAGGTTATGCGTTGTGATGTCGAGCGATTTAAAGTCTATTTCCATAGCATGCTGGATCAGGGTATTTATCTGGCCCCCTCTGCATTTGAAGCTGGTTTCATTTCAGCTGCACATGGCGAAAAAGAAATACAACTGACGCTAGATGCTGCAAGCATGGCATTCTCAAAACTCAACAAATAACAGGAACAACTCATGAAGAAATACCATATTTATGCATTGGGCAATGCACTCGTTGATAATGAATTTGAAGTAGAAGACAGCTTTTTGAAACACGAAAGTATACAGAAAGGTGTTATGACTCTGGTTGATGGTGAATCACAGGACACCTTGCTGGAACGTCTCATAAAAAAATATAGTCTAAAGAAACGTGGCGGTGGCGGTTCTGCCGCCAACACCCTGTATGCAGCTTCTCAGTTTGGGGCAAATACCTTTTATTCCTGCAAAGTCGCCACCGATGAGTCTGGCGATTTTTACCTGGCAGAACTGGGCAATCACAACATAGACACTAATCTGGGCAGCATCAGAGATAATAGTGGCATCACCGGTAAATGCCTGGTCATGGTCAGCCCCGATGCTGAACGTACCATGCTGACACACCTGGGCATCTCGGAAAAACTGACCAGCAAAGATATCGATAAAGAGGCTTTGAAAAATTCAAACTACCTTTATCTGGAAGGCTATCTGGTAACTTCGCCCAGCGCACGAAAAGCCTGTATCCAGGCTAAACATACCGCAGAGAAACACGGCGTATTAACCGCATTAACCTTATCCGACCCTGGCATGGTGCAATTTTTTCGGGGCGGACTTGAAGACATGATCGGTGATGGCGTTGATCTGCTTTTCGCTAATCAGGTTGAAGCCCTGGCCTGGACCGGTGAAGAAAGTGTTGAAGCTGCCGCTGAATCTTTGAAAAGTATCGCAAAAACGCTGGTAATAACGCTGGGTTCAAAAGGGGCACTGTTATTTGATGGCGAAAAATATATTCAAATTGCTCCCCATAAAGTCAATGCAGTCGATTCAAATGGTGCTGGAGATATGTTTGCTGGCGCATTTTTATTTGCTGTATCTACAGGCCTGGACTTTGAGACGGCCGGCAGACTGGCCAGCCTAAGCGCAGCCACCTTGGTATGTGAGTTTGGTGCCCGACTACCTGCCGAACAGCACCTTAGTTTATTGAGTCAGATAGTTTAGTTACTTAAACTTGCGTCCATTTCGAGACGGCGTTTTATAAATTCCAGACGCCGTTGCAGATTTTCCGTATTTTGTGGCCCCAGACGCATTAACAGCTTTTCGACATCCGTATAGTTTTCAATTTCCGGATTTGCATAAAGATAATTCAAGGTCGGACGAATCAATTGCTGAGGCTGGGCTGCAGTTCTGGCATTCAGCACATTATCAATAGCCAGCAGTGTTACCTCAGTAAAATCACTGTTACGAAGCCCCAGTTCGGCAAAGGCCTGCTGAAAAAGCGGTAAGAACCGACGATAAACTTCTATGGTTGTATCTGTACTTATATTGCTCAAAGCAGTGATCAATGCAGAAAAACGCTGATAAGACTGAGTGTCCATAAGAAAAAATTCACTTCCAAGTTCAGTGATCTGCATGGGTTCAGCCGGGTTTAATAATGGGCGGTTTCGTTCCGGAAACTCTCCGCGACTCATGTTCTCAACCATCACAACAAACTTCCTGATTAATTCTTCTGAGACCAGATAATTTATTAATGGTGCACCATTAGCCATAGCCGCCAATTCTTCCTGAACAAAGGCATCACTGTCGTTTAGTGCAGGTAAAGCGGGTTCTGCAACTACGGGTTCACTCACAATAGGTTCAGGGTTGTTCTCAGCTGCCTCGCTTATTACCGGAGTTTCAACTACTTCCGGTTCAAGAGTTTCTGCAAGCGGCGCTGGTCGAGGAGGGCTCGGCCTGGGTTCCGGTAAAGTTTCATTGTTGACAATGACAGGCACTGGCTCTTCATCATCATTGGTTAGCAGCATAAACAAACCAAACAGAATAATGACTCCTATGACCAATGAATAGATTAATTTGTTGTCGTTCATGCTATGCCCAGTGGATTGTTATCTCAGGTGTTACTCAGCTTTGTATTTGAAAAGGTCTCGGATTACAGTAAGCAGACCAACAGTTTAAACTGCTTGCTCAAATTCTGACATAGATTGTCTAAAAATAGTTATTCAGACACAAAAAAGCCCGATTTCTGACAGAATATCGGGCTTTTATAAGCTATTGAAAAATCAGCGTTTAAACTTCGGCTTTTTCCTCATCAGTGATATCTTTCATGCTCAGACTGATTTTTCCACGATCATCAATCTTCAGTACTTTAACGGCAATTTCCTGACCTTCCTTCAAATGATCAGTGACTTTCTCAACCCGCTCCTGGGCAATTTGAGAAATATGCACCAGACCATCCTTGCCAGGCAGAATTGTGACGAAGGCACCGAAATCCACAATCTTGGAAACCACGCCTTTGTATACCTTGCCAATTTCCGCTTCAGCAGTTATCTCCTGGATCATGGCAATAGCGGCATCTCTGGATGCAGCATCTTCGCCATAAATCCTGACATTACCGTCGTCGTCGATATCAACAGAGGCTCCGGTTTCTTCAGTGATTGAACGAATCGTTACACCACCTTTACCGATGACATCGCGAATTTTATCCGGATGTACTTTCAGCATGCCCATACTGGGAGCATTTTCGGAAACTTTTTCCCGCGATACGGAGATCACCTTGTTCATCTCACCCAGAATAAACATTCTGGCTGCATTAGCCTGTTGCAGGGCAGTTTCCATAATTTCTTCAGTAATACCCTGAATTTTAATATCCATTTGCAGAGCGGTTACACCTGCTGCTGAACCTGCTACTTTAAAGTCCATGTCGCCCAGATGATCTTCATCACCCAGAATATCGGTTAATACAGCAAAGCCGTTATCTTCTTTAATTAATCCCATCGCAATACCCGCGACAGGAGCTTTCAAGGGAACACCGGCATCCATAAGGGCCAGACTGGTACCACAAACAGAGGCCATGGATGAAGAGCCATTGGATTCCGTAATTTCAGATACCACTCGAATGGCATAAGGAAAATCTTCTTCCGCAGGCAGTACGGCTGCAACACCTCGACGCGCCAATCTGCCATGCCCGATTTCACGCCGTTTGGGACCACTCATAAAGCCGGTTTCACCGACACTATAGGGAGGGAAATTATAATGCAGCATAAATGGATCTTTCTTGGTGCCTGAGAGGTCTTCGATCATTTGGGCATCGCGGATGGCACCCAGAGTTGCAACAACCATGGCCTGAGTTTCACCGCGTGTAAACAGCGCCGAACCATGAGTCTTAGGCAAAACACCTGTTTCTACATAGATAGGTCTGACAGTCGTGTTATCACGGCCATCAATACGCGGCTGACCAGCAATGATGTTGCTACGGACAATTTTCTTTTCTAAGGCAGCAAAAGTATCCTGAACATCTCCAGCACTTACTTTAGGCTCTGCTTCTTCATTGGCAAGCTGAGCAACAGCCTGAGCCTGTAATTCTGACAGTTTATCCTGGCGTTGCATCTTGTCAGATATCGTATATGCCTGTGTGATACCGGCACTGAAAGCAGCAGCAACAGCGTCAATCAGCGCAGTATTTTTGGCTTCAGGAACCCACTCCCAATCCGGCTTGCCGGTTTCAGCTTTAAACTCTTTGACAGCCTGAACAATCGCCTGCATTTCGACATGTCCAAAGAGCACAGCACCCAACATCAGATCTTCACTTAATTCCTTGGCTTCAGATTCAACCATCAGAACCGCAGATTCTGTACCAGCAACCACCATGTCCAGAGCTGAACTCTGCAGTTTTTCATAGCTTGGGTTCAGCACATATCCTTCGGCTTCGGTGAAACCTACGCGGGCTGCACCAATAGGGCCTGAGAATGGAATACCAGAAATGCTTAGCGCCGCTGAAGTACCAATCATGGCAGCGATATCCGGATCAACATTTTTTTCGGAAGAAATAACAGTACAGACCACTTGCACTTCATTCATGAAGCCTTTTGGAAACAATGGTCTGATGGGTCTGTCGATTAATCGGGAAGTCAGGGTTTCCTTTTCGGTAGGACGACCTTCACGTTTGAAGAAACCGCCAGGGATTTTGCCTGCAGCGTAGGTTTTCTCTTGATAATTAACGGTCAGTGGGAAAAAGTCCTGACCAGGGTTGGCAGTTTTTCTGCCGACAACTGTGGTTAATACTGCTGTGCCACCAATAGTTACCAGAACTGCGCCTGTGGCCTGACGTGCAATTCTTCCTGTTTCCATGACAACCGTATCGTTGCCATACTTAAATTCTTTCCTTATCGGATTCAACATATTTTCTTTTTCCTAGCGTATGAGCCTGGCTGACCCAATGCCAGCCAGGTTAGAAGGGTTGATTAACGACGCAGACTCAGTCTTTTAATCAGCGTACTGTAACGCTCCAAGTCTTTGCGTTTCAGATAATCAAGCAACTTACGACGAGTATTGACCATACGAATCAAACCACGACGGGAATGATGATCATGGCTATGCTCTTTGAAGTGATCTTGTAAGTGATTGATATTATTAGTTAAAAGTGCTACCTGTACCTCTGGTGAACCAGTGTCACCTTCAGCCAGAGCAAAATCACGGATGATTTCGGCTTTTTCTTCAGTGGTTAAAGACATACCTTTCTCCTATGAATATGCATTAAATTGATAATGTCCCTATCAAGCCAGACTAACCATGCATATTAATAGTTAACTGGTGTGCTCCTGTCCCCTTAGTAAAGAGGGCTGCGAAAGATAGCATAAATCAAATCCCAGGGACACTTTATTCGTCTTTCCAACTGCTTAATTCGGGCTCGGAATATTTCGCAGGCACTGTTCCACATCCCTTTAAACATTGGCTTAACAGTGTACATTCGCTGGCGTGATATTGTATGAACTTGAGCCTGTGGTTCAGATTGGAATTTTAAACGCTATAGCAGCCGTTCCTGTCATGTGAACCCATTGAGATGTTTTAAGCCTGAGTATTTTCCCGATGAAGCGCGAGGACTGTTTGAGGCGCGCAGCGACGAGTTCCGCAGCGCCGGGAAAACAGGAAGGAAAGATCGAGGGGTGAGCAAGACAGGAACGGCTGCTTTCGTAGTAATTTCCTATTTTTTCGCAGGGGTTAAATATACAGCCCTGATGGCGTGCTATCTCTTTGACGACCGTCTGACGACAGGGATGTCGTCAGCCGAGCCTGTACAGGGATGTACGTATTTTGGCGTGTCGCCAAAGAGATAGCACGCCATCAGGGATGAGTATAATCAGAACAACCTGAAACTGATGCAATGGAAAAGTCGATACTTGGTGGTTTTTGCTAAAGAGAACTTTTATAGTAGCGCTAGAAATAACGTCAGCATTTGATGTTCTAGTACATTAACTTGATTACGAAAACCAATAACAGGCACTTACATGAGCGCATTACAGGTCTTTAATGAAGCGGGTCAGCCCATTGCGGCAGCGACTCACGATGTTGACAGCATCATCTCGCAGATGAACCAGCTCGGCATCCAGTTTGAACGTTGGGAAACTACTGCTGAGCTACCTTATGACGCCGAAGAGGATGCTGTACTGGAGGCCTATAAAGATTCCATAGCTAAATTAAATAAGGCCTATGGTTTTAAATTTGTCGATGTCTCCGTGTTAAGACCCGACCACCCCAAGAAACAGGAATTACGCCAGCAATTCAACACCGAACATACTCACAGTGATTTTGAAATACGCTTTTTTGTCGAAGGTTGCGGCCTGTTTTATTTTCATTTCGATGAGAAGGTGTACCTGCTGCTTTGTGAAAAAGGCGACCTGATTTCTGTGCCTGCAAAAACTGACCATTGGTTTGATATGGGCAGCAATCCTGACTTCAAGCTAATCCGCTTCTTCCCTTCAGAGGATGGCTGGGTAGCTGAAACTACCGGCAGTGATATAGCCAGCCGTTTACCTGATCTGGATGCTTTTCTGACCCAGTAGTTCTGAGCCTGGCCACTCTCATGAAGGCATTTGCTTTATAACAGCAAACTGAATTATCTTAGTGTCTCTTCAAAGCAGTACCTGAAAAAAAATAATAATGCTCTTGAGGTTTTTCTATGAATCGTTGTTTTCCTTTAATAAGTACTCTGGTGGTCAGCATTTTATTTTCTGTGCCAGTTTATGCGCAGTGGCCATTCTACATTGTACCCGGAACACCACTCTTACCTGATGGGACTGTCGATCTTGATGCTCCCGCACCACGTACAGCAGACGGTAAGCCGGATTTTACCGGAACCTGGAATGTCATTAGACACAATCAAGGCGGCGAGCAAGGCAGGCCCATTGGCGAACCGGAAGTGCCACCACCCGGCGTTCCCCCTTATGCAACATTTTGGGATCAGGGCTTCGGTTTTGAAAATGGCTTGCCCTATCAGCCCTGGGCCCGCGAAAAACGCGCTGAACGTATGGCTAATCATGGCATAGAAAATCCTGATAGCTTCTGTTTGCCACTTGGGCATATGCAGTTTCACACCCATGGACAACCCAGAGATATCGTTCAGGGTGAAGATAGACTGGCTATTATTTACGAGGCCAGCGCCGGAGTACGGCAGATTTTTATGGATGGACGACCTCTGCCCGATGAAAGCTCACTGGAATGGTGGTACGGCTATTCAGTAGGGCATTGGGAAGGCGATACTCTGGTCGTTGAAACCACCAATTTTCGTGGCGATGGCTGGCTGGATTTTAATGGCAGTCCGACTACAGAACAGTTAAGAACCATTGAGCGCTTTCATCGACCCAGTTTCGGAAAACTGGAAATCGATATTCTGATTGACGACCCGGGAGCTTATACAGAGCCGTTTTCCCTGCGCGTTGAACAAAGCATTATGCCTGGAGAAAACCTGATTGAATGGGTCTGTGAAAACGAACAGTCCATACAGTATTTTTAACTGACCAAATTGCTAATTCATGAGAGTAGATTATGAAATTTAGATCACAAACACTGTTTACCCTTTTTGCCGGACTGGTGCTTGCCATGCCGGGATTTGCACATCACAACTTCAGAGCTGAATTTGATATTGATATGCCCGTCATCGTCACCGGTACAGTCACGCGAGTCGCGCTGACTAACCCTCACGCACGTTTGTATCTGGATGTAAGTAATGAGGATGGAACAGTTACTCACTGGGATTTTGAACTGGCGGCCGCCAGCAGCTTGCTAAGGCGTGGCTGGAGAAGGGATACCCTGGAAGTCGGAGACACCATTATCGTCCATGCTGCCCGGGCAAGAAACGCTCCCAATGTCGGTAATGTTGAATATGTAACCCTGGTCAATGAAGATGGCAGTGAGGGCTTCTCTTTCGGTTCCCCCAGGGATTAAGTACACCGCCAGGCATTTTTTAGTTACTGAACTGAGTTCCTGCGACTTAACACCGTGCCGGCCTGAACGCCGGTAACGGCACCATCGGTATAAGCAAACTCACCATTAATCACTACATAGATAATGCCATCTGGCGCTGCTGTCGGATTCTCATAGCTGGCATTATCTATAATGCTTGCCGCATCAAATATCGTCAGGTCGGCCGCCATGCCGGGCTTTAGCAATCCCCTGTCCTTGATGCCAATCGTTGCTGCAGGTAAACCCGTCATTTTATAAACAGCATCTTCCAGTGTCAGGGCATTTTTCTCCCGTACATACTCGCCCAATACTTTCGGGAATGTTCCCCAATAGCGTGGATGGACCCTCGTACCCGTTAGCACTGAATCACAATCACAGGCAATTGATACGCTGGGGTGCTGCATAATCTCAATAAGATCTGCTTCGCTGCCAAAACGCAGAATGACACCGTTGTCGGCCTCTTCCAATATTCGAACTACCGCCTCGCCAGCCGAGTCAGTACCAAGCACACGCATGGCATCGGTTAATTCCTGCTGATTGCCAAAAATATAAACCCCGCTTGCACCTCCCCAGCGTAAATTCATGGCTTGTTCGGCTTCTGCAATAATTCTGGCCCGCAGTACTGGATCCTGGAATCTCTGCAACATTGCAGCCCGTCCTCCGGCCTGCGCCCAGCTGGGTATAATCAGGGCGGCCAGACCTGTCTGGCCGGCCAAATAGGGGTATACATCAGCAACTGCCCCTTCTGAATTTGAAGTATCAGCCACCCTCATCGCTTCCAGAATCTCTGCGGCCCGACCTTGTTCCCAGCCTTGCACTTTTATATGGGTAACAAGTGGAATTAAACCGGATGCTTCACCGATTGTAATTGTTTCCGTCATACCGGTTATGGAGCTATAGTCATTTTCCGGTGTTACCCGATCATGATTTGTAAACACAACATCCCAGGCAGCAAAAGGCTCAAGCACTGCAATCACTTCTTCTGTTGTTGCATAATAAGCAGGCACATAATCCAAGCCAGCCGACACTCCCCAACTGCCTGCTTCCAATCCTGCCTCAATCAAATTCTGCATCTGTGTAATCTGCGCCTGAGTTGGTCTGGTATTTTCGTTACCAACGACCTCAGCCCACACGCTGTTGAAACCAATGAAACCGCCGACATTTAAAGCCAGTCCCTGTTGTGCATATTCTTCAAACTGTGCATTGAGATCCAGTGGACCACTGCCATCCGAATTCATGATTTCCGTGGTAACACCCTGGCTGATCATGTTGACGGCAGTTGACAGGGCTTCACCAACGGAGTGACTGTGTATATTGATAAATCCCGGCGCCACCACCAGATCACTGACGTCAATTTCTGTCTGGCCCTTGGCCGCACCCAGTTGCCCGATAGCAGCAATCTGCCTGCCATTTACTGCAAGGTCTCCCTGATAGGCCTCTCCGGAACTGCCATCGATGATGGTTCCACCGCGTAAAATCAGGTCATAACTGGCAGGTTCTGAACACGCAGTGATCGTGAGAATAAAGATAAGCACGAAGATTCTCTTGAAAGTGTCAACTGATGGCATCGGAATTCTCACTTGGCATTTATTATTCTGGTTTCAGGCAGTTTAGATGTCTCATACAGCAAGGGCTGCAGCTTTTAGTTTGACTATTTAGCCGCGATCAGCCCAATTTCAACCGTAAATTGCGGCGCTGCAAGCCTGCTTGATTCTACACAAGCCCGGCATGGTGCATTACCACCTTTGGACCACTTATCCCAGACTTCATTCATTTCGGCATAATCATCCATACTGCTAAGCCAGATTGTTGCCGTTAAAGCCTTGCTTTTATCTGTCCCGGCCTGGGCAAGTTTATTATCAATTTCATCGAGAATAGCCTTGGTCTGAGCAGCAACGCTTTCGCCTGGGGCAGTTAAAGCCACCTGTCCAGCCAGATAAACCGTATCACCATGAATAACAATCTGGCTCATACGGTCATTGGTCATAATTCGTTTAATCGTCATAAATACCTCGTTTTTTTATTAAATGAAAAGTCGTAAAAAAATTTTGTTAATTTCTATTTATCATGGAATGTATAAATTTTATACAGCCCCAGGGTGAACAAGGGCAACACAAATACAGCCAAAAATAAGTATGTGAGTAAAACATAGCCATTGGCAATTAGTTCAATCAAACCAATTCTATCACTGATAAACACTGCGATGATCATGGCGACTACCGCAATAGTTGGTCGCAGATAACCAGGCATCAAGAGCGATTTCTCTTCATAGGTAACCGCTATTCGTTCATTTAGGGCATGCAATAATGCCGTGCCGGTTTCAATAAAGGTGCCAAATATAACAATTTGGAAAATTAATTTAAAAAACGGGATGTCCATAGCCGCCAGAATAAGATTTATTGGTACAGCTTCATCAACAATTTCCGGATAGAAGCCGACCAGCACACAATAAAATAATATGCCGGGCAGAATGGCCAGCACTCCGCCCAGTAAACCACCTGTGATTGCTTCCTGCCGGGTAGTGATATGACGCATGCAAAACAGAATGGTCGGGATAATCGCGAGGTTATAACTCGCGTATTTAATGCCGTCACCGATCCATTCATTATTAGCTGGGACAATCATAAAGTTCGATTCTATATTGCCGCCGAATTTAATGAAGCCCAGCACCAGAAAGACGATATAAACCAGGTATAAAACCAGCGACCAGCTTGCAAGCACCCTTTCAATTATTTTGGTTCCATAAAAGGTCAAAAATCCGATGGTGGCAATCAACAAGATTGTACCCAGCAGGGCTGGAGTATTGATCATGTCGGCTAACAGGATGCCCGCCGCAGAGCCAATTACCGAAAGGATCAGCACAATCGTAATAATATATACGATTTCGTAAAGCACCCAGCCGCGCCCAAGCAAATGCCGGAAAAAGGTTTTGTAGTCCCGGCTTTTGGTCAGTCTGGCAAATTCCAGACTGCTTGCCAGAACCAGAGACCAGACCAGTGCAGCTACAAACATGCCATACAAGCCAGCTTGCGTTCCGTTTGATAAAAAGAACTCCACCAGTTCACGACCCGTAGCATAGCCACCCGCAATCACAACAGACTGAAAGATCAAACCAGGAAGAATTATTGCCTGCAGATACTGGCTGCCCGGGAGTTTCATGGTGAGCTCTTAAACAAAATTAAAAACGTGATACTGCATAAGGAGCCGGATTAATAGCCGGTTCATGACCGGAAATCAAATCTGCTACCAGCTTGCCAGAACCCATAGCCAGTGACCAGCCTAAATGGCCATGGCCGGTATTCAGAAATAAATTATCCAATCGCGTGGCACCAAGCACAGGAACTCCGTCAGCACAGGTGGGCCTCAAACCTGTCCAGGGACTGATTTGCTCAGCCCTGATATGTCCTTTTGCAAAAGGGTATCTGGCTACCACACGATCAATAATAAGCTGGATACGGGCATGATTTATGGCTGTATTGTGACCATTCAATTCTGCAGTACCGGCGGCGCGTAAATAGTTACCCAGTGGCGTGATCGCAACATGACCCTGTTCATCTATCACTGGTATGCGCGGTCTTGTTTCCCAGTCATGCATATCCAGCGTTATGGAATATCCCTTCACCGGCCTGATCGGAAGCTTTAATCGCAGCCCGGATGCCAATTGGGGACTGTAACTACCGGCTGCAAGCACATATGCATCAGCGCTGTAGTCTCCTCTGCTGGTTGCAAGCCCGGTGATTCTATTACTGGTACTCTGAATACTTTGTACAGTAAGCCCGAACTCAAAGCTGACTTTATTGCTTCGGGCCACTTCAGACAGTTGCTGACAAAACAGCTGTGCATCACCCGTCTCGTCACCGGGATAAAGAATACCGCCTGCCAAAGTTGATCCACTTTCAGTCAAGGCTGGCTCAAGGCTGAGTATTTCTTCCCGGTTTACTGGTTTGCATATCACGCCGAGACTTTCATAAAGTGGTATCAGGCCTTGCTCCTGTTCAAGGTCATGCTCACTTTCAAATACTTTCATGGAACCCAGAGCAGAGGATCTGTAATCGAATGAGTGCTCTTGTTTGAAGTCTCTCAGGCATTGCATGGTGTAATTTGCCAGTCTTGTGTTGGTCTTTAGATTCGCCTGAAACTTTTCGGCTTGAGCATGACGCAGAAAGCGAATACCCCAACCCAGCAAGGAAGGAATGGCAGCTGGTCGCAATAGAAAAGGAGAATCCTCCTTACCCATCCATTTTAATATTTGCAGGGCGATGCCGGGATGATTCCAGGGGCTGGCCTGACTGGGATGCAGGAGACCTGCATTGGCGAAACTGGTTTCCTGTGCAGGACCTGCCTGACGGTCGATAACCGTTACTTCATGGCCCTGTTCCGACAAATAATAAGCAGTGGCGACTCCCAGCAAGCCAGATCCAATAACGATGACTTTCATATAAGGATAGACAGGCAATACTGTCTGAAAAACTGGATACCTTGTGGTTCCTGGTATTTCATAAAGCAACTATCGCTGGGATTAATCTTCAACAAATTCCCGTACCACATCAATCATTAACTGCACGCTTTGATTGAAGGCCTCAACTGGTATTCGTTCATTATTGCCATGGATGTTGGATTCCACGCCATCCGGAAAGACTATCGGCCTGAAGCCGTAACTGATAATACCCAAATCACGGAAGAAATGGCTGTCGGTAAAACCGGTCATTGCTGAGGGCACTATGTTTACTGAAGCATAGCGCTCTTCTATGACCCTGCTCATCAAGCGATAAAGGTCCGTATTGGCACTCGATTCGGCAGGGCCAAACAACATGATTTCTTCTATTGCAATCTGCTCATCGGCTATCCGTTCTCGCATGGCACTCAAAAATTCAGCCGAATCCTGATCTGGCAAAATTCGACAGTCCAGTTCGGCACTTGCAACTGGAGGTACGACATTAATTTTTTCACTGCCACTTAACATGGTAATTGAACAGGTGTTGCGGATCAGGGAATGCAGATCAGGGCGTTCTGCCTGCAGTTCACGTAAAAATTCCGGATCTTGAATAGCCTCATCAATATTGCTCATGGCAGCTTGCCATTTTGGGCTTTCATTTGGTGCCAGACTGGCAAACATCTCTCTTACCGTGCCGATAACATGGGGCTCAAAGGGCGTCTCCTGAATTCTGTTCAGAGCCGCTATTAATCGGGTGGTTGCTGAAGTGGTTCTTGGCACAGAGCCATGACCTGGCTCATCTGTGGAAACCAATCTAAGCCAGTAAGGGCGTTTTTGAGCAATTTCGATGCCTAGCTGTATTTGACCGTTATCCATCAAGGTGGCGCCGCCACCTTCGTTCAATAAATAACCAACGCCTTCAAATATTTCAGGACGATTATCAATTAGCCAGCCAGCGCCAAACAAGCCGCCGGCCTCTTCATCTGCGGTTGCCATAAAAATGACATCCCGATTAAGAGGTATACCACTGCGGTAAAGATCCAGGAAAGCTTCCAGGTGCATAATACCCAGAGATTTAGTATCAGAAGTGCCGCGACCGTAGAGCATGCCATCTTTTATCACGGCATCCAGCGGGTCTGTGTCCCAGTACTCGGGGCTAGCAGGCACAACATCAATATGATGCAGCAAGACCAATGCGGGTTCATCGCCGCCCTCAAGTCGAGCCCATATATTACCACGCCCGGGAGCCGATTCAGCCGCTTCATAGGCGATTCCGGCTTCCTCAAAAATCCGCCTGAAAAAGGCGACTCCACGAATTTCGTTGCCAGGAGGGTTAATCGTATCTATTTCAATATATTCGACCAGACGTTCAAGTGGCGTCTGAGCATAAGCCATCAGGGAGAAAGTCATTGATGTCAGGACGAATATAAACGCAGGTATGAAGGAATCAGGTGTCGTTTTCATAATCAATTACCTATTCGATTTTGGCTTAACTATAGCATCAGGGACTTGCCAGTTATATCAAAAAGCAGGTTCCGATGGGTGAGGATACACCAGATTGACCGCTCGAAGGCGGGAATTGGGGAAGCGCCTTGTACGCTTGGAAGTAGCAGGCATCACAGAAATGTGATGCCTGCTACTCTTGAAGGATTAAACTAAGCCAGGGCGTTATCAAATAAATTTAACAGACGACTCCAGGCGCGTTCAGCCTGGGCTTCGTGATAAACCGCACTGTCTGGTGGACACCAGCCATGTTGTGCCCCTTCATAAACTTCTATTTCAGCAGGTACTCCTGCCGCAGCAAAGGAGCTTCTGAGAATGTTTTTTACCTCAGGGTCAGCCTCATCATCATTGGCCGCAATACAAATCAGCATACTGGCCTGCATTTGTGGAATCAAAAGATGTGGACTGTCTGCCGCATCCGTTGCCAAACCACCACCATGGAAAGTACCACCTGCCCCCATTCGGGTATTTGAACCAACCGTGCGCATCACCATCGGCCCGCCCATGCAGTAACCAGTTGTGCCCATTTTACGGTTGCTATCCACAGAAGCCTGAGCATCCAGAAAGCTGATAAAGGCCGCGGCATCTGTAACATGTGTTTGTGCATTGAGCATGCCCGCCAGGGGGAAAACTGTTTCTCTGACAGCGGGGTCCTGGAAGGATGCGCCTTCCTGAACGACAGGTGCTCTTGCTCCACGATAAAATGGATTGGGCACCAATACTGAATAACCTGACTGAGCCAAACGCCTTGCCATCATTTCGAAGGCAGGTCTTAGACCCAGAATATCCGTCCAGATAATCACTCCTGGATGCTGACCTGTGGATGGGTGCACAAAATAACTGTCTGCCACACCATCTGGTGTGGTGATATCGATATGACTTTCAGTCAGATCCTGCGCATTAGTAACTGCTGGCAACATCATGGCCAGACCCGCTCCGGCAGTAACTTTGCCAAGTTGACGACGGTTTAGTCGGAAGTATTTTTCGTTTTCAATAACGGTTCTTTCATCACACATGACTGGTTCTCACTTTTATCAGGGTTTATTAATATTATTTTTTCTTTTCTGAAACTTCACGAATTGGATTAAAACTGTTCTGCCTGCCTAAATTACATCAGGCTGAGAGCAATCTCTATAGCAAAGCCTGATTTTTCACTTTTCCTTCATAAATCCAGGAACAAGCGCTTTGGCGCAACCCGACCATCATCCAGGATTTCACCTATACCAATAAAAATATCTTCATTATAGAGTCGAACCAGCCCGGCAGTTGGTAAATGACGAGCGATGACAGGCTGGCCCTGCATCACAAACTCAGCAGTTGCGGCAGGCAAAATAACCACCGGCAATTCCTGTACTGCCTGATCGGCAGGAATAAGAAACTGATCAATACCATCAAAACCCTGCTGTTCGAGGCATTGTTCAATCTCGGCAAACTGATGCGCATCAGCAAGTGTAAACGGGCCCGCCTGGGTTCGGCGTAATGCTATAACATGCGCCCCGACACCTAATGCATCTCCTAAATCATCTGCCAGGGTTCGCACATAGGTACCCTTGCTGCAATGAATACCCAGTTCAAGTTCAACACCCTGATACTCATTCAGGGTCAATTCGAAAATTGTGACCCTGCGTGTTTTTCTCTCGACCGTTTTACCGGCACGCGCCAGTTTGTAGAGTGGAACACCCTGATGCTTTAGTGCCGAATACATGGAAGGTAGCTGCTCAATTTCTCCACGGAATTGCTGCAGGGCCTGTTCTATATCCTCTTGCGTAATATGTTTGGCATCTGCTTCAGAAATAATCTGTCCCTGAGAATCACCACTGTCCGTTTTTACGCCTAGTTTGATAATTGTTCGGTATGCTTTATCGGAATCGAGCAGAAACTGTGAGATTTTGGTTGCCTCACCAAAACAGAGAGGTAATACGCCGGTTGCCAGTGGGTCGAGGCTGCCCGTATGTCCGGCTTTGGCAGCCTGATAAAGTTTTTTTACATTTTGCAGACTACGGTTGGAAGACTCGCCTTGCGGTTTATCCAAGACCACAATGCCGGAAATGTTTCTGCCACGTCTTTTTTTCATAGCAGAATAAGTCAGTCCTTACTATCTTTGCTATTGTCGGTGTTTTCTTCACCAGGATGACTATCGCTGGCAATGGCTGCATCAATCAGATCAGATAAATAGCGACCCCTGTTTAAACTGTCATCATAACTGAAGTGTAGTTTCGGGGTATTTCGTAAATTAGCACTTTTTGCCAGCAGGCTTCGTAAATAACCAGCAGCCCTGTTTAGGGCCTCCAGGCTTTCGGCCACATCATCGGCTGAAGTTTTACCCAGGACCGTTACAAACACTTCGGCATAAGCCAGGTCGCGACTGACCTTAGCTCCGGTGACCGATACCATACCAACACGCGGATCCCGAATTTCTGCCTGAATAAGCAAAGCCAGCTCTTTCTTTAAGAGATCAGTAATTTTATCTTTGCGATTGGTTGGTCTGGGCATTTGAGGATTACATTTAGAATTAAATTAAAAGGAAGAAAGCGTTACGAGCGCAGGCATAACGAGGAGAAAGTAAGATTTAGTGAGGGAGCTTACAAATAGTAAGTAACTGATCTAAATTTTACTTTCAACGAAGTTAGGACAAGCACAGTAGCTTTCTACAATGAGCGGGCGACTTCTTTCGTCTCATACACTTCTATTTTATCGCCAACTCTGACATCCGTGTAATTTTTAACGCCTATGCCACATTCCATGCCATTTCGTACTTCATTGGCTTCATCTTTAAATCGACGCAAGGATTCCAGTTCTCCTTCATAGATAACCACATCATCCCGTAAAACACGAATCGGCTTATTGCGGAAGACCGTTCCTTCTATCACCATGCTACCAGCAATTGAACCAAATTTAGGCGAATTGAAAATATCCCTGACTTCGGCAACGCCAAGTATTTCTTCCTGCAGGTCGGGAGCCAACATACCCCCCAGCACAGCTTTCACATCATCAATCAGATTATAAATAATACTGTAATAACGTAGTTCCAGGCCTTCGTTTTCAACCAGAGCCTTAGCCGCTTTGTCAGCACGGACGTTGAAGCCAATAATGGAAGCCTTGGATGTTTGAGCCAACTGTGCATCGGTTTCGGAAATTCCACCTACACCGGAAGAGATAATATTTACTGATACTTCTTCATTGCCTAACGCAGTCAATGCTGAAGTAATCGCTTCCAGGGAACCTCTGACATCTGTTTTAAGTACAATATTCAGTACCTTGACATCATCCTTGCCCATGGTGGCAAACATGCCTTCCATTTTAGCAATTTGTTGTTTGGCGATCTGATGCTCACGGAATTTGTTGCGACGGAATTCTGCAACTTCTCTGGCCTTTCTTTCATCATCAACAACAAAAAATTCATCACCTGCGTCAGGTGTCCCGTTCAGGCCGAGAATTTCAACCGGAATTGAAGGCCCTGCAGATTTAACCTGTTTTCCATTTTCATCAATCATGGCACGTACACGACCATATTCGTGACCCACCAAAATAATATCCGAGTTTTTCAAAGTGCCATTTTGTACCAGTACAGTCGCCACGGAACCCCGCCCTTTATCAAGACTGGATTCGATAACCACACCTGTAGCCGGGCAATCCACCACTGCTGTTAATTCCAGTAGTTCAGCCTGTAACAATGCGGCCTCAAGCAATTCCTTAATACCTGCTCCGGTATGTGCAGATACTTCAACATATTGTGTATCGCCACCCCAATCTTCCGGTGCCAGGCCTTTTGCTGATAATTCATTTTTTATTCTATCTACATCAGCGCCTTCTTTATCAATCTTATTGATTGCAACAACTATAGGTACACCTGCAGCCTGAGCGTGTTGCACGGCTTCTTCGGTTTGTGGTTTAACGCCATCATCAGCAGCGACGACAAGAATCACAATATCGGTAGCCTTTGCACCACGTGATCGCATGGCGCTAAACGCGGCATGCCCTGGCGTATCCAGAAAAGTCAGCATGCCATGTTCTGTTTCAACATGATAAGCGCCTATGTGCTGGGTAATTCCGCCGGCCTCTCCTTCTGTTACAGAGGATTTGCGGATGTAATCCAGCAAAGATGTTTTGCCATGATCGACATGGCCCATAACAGTTATAACCGGCGCTCTGGGTAATCTTTCACCTTCATAATTAACAGACTCAACCAGATCTTCTTCAATTTTTGTATCTGAAATAGGCTTGGCTTTATGCCCCAATTCTTCTACCAGCAATATCGATGTATCCTGATCCAACACCAGATTGATGGTTGCCATTACTCCCATATTCATCAGAGTCTTAACCAACTCGGCACCTTTAACAGACATGCGCAGCGCCAAATCAGAAACACTGATTGCTTCTGGCACTTCAATCTCCCTGGAAATAAACTCAGTCGGGAGTTCGAATTTATGTTCTTTTTGGCCGTGGCCTAGTTTGCGGGGGCCACGACGCCGACCACCACCAAAATCTTCTTCACCATCAAGAATAAAGTCATCAGTAGCCCGAATTTTGCTGTATTTAATCTCATCTGCAGGAACTCTGCCTTTGCGTCTGGCCGCTCCCTTTTTACTCCCTTCTTCTTCAATAGTGCTGCGGAAACTTTCTTTTTTGAGCGTGCCTTTCTTGAAATCTCTTTTGATTTCAGTTTTACCATCCAGAGGCATATCGGGCAGGACAGGAGCGGATCCGGCAACTGAAGGTGTAGCCTTGGTACTTTGCCTGGCACTTTTCTCTTCCTGGACCTTTTCTTGCTCTTGCTTGCTTTTTAGTTCGGCGGCTTTTTGTTCGGCTTCTTTACGGGCTGCTTCTTCTGCCTCGACTCGATTTTTTTCAGCTTCCAGCTGTGCTTCTTCTGTACTACGCTTAATGTAGGTACGTTTCTTTCTTACTTCGACATTAACCGACTTACTGCGCCCCTGATTGTCCGAGGATTTAAGTGTACCCACAGTTTTGCGTTTCAGTGTTATGCGCCGAGGGCTGTCTTCTGCAGGACTGTCATCACCATGCTTGCCTTTAAGTGACATTAACAATTTGGTTCTTTCTTCGTTAGAAAGCGAGTCACTCACTTTAGTCTGTGGCAGGCCGGCCTCCTTGATCTGCTCAAGTAAACGTTCTTCCGGCACACCAACCATTTTGGCTAGTTCAGCTATCGTTAAATCAGCCATTTATTTCCTCAAAAACTCTTCGCTTTACTAATGTTTAAACTTCTTAAATGCATGCTTATTCTTCAAACCATGGGGCACGTGCAGTCATAATCAATTTGGCAGCACGCTCTTCTGTCATTCCCTCAACTTCCATAAGTTCATCGATTGCCAATTCTGCTAAATCTTCCATTGATTTTATTTTCAGTTTAGCCAGGCTCATGGCCAGGTCGTTATCCATACCTTCCATGTTTAACAGGTCGTCCTTGATGCCGGCATTACTTAATTCTTCTTCGGATGCAATCGCCTTGGTAAGCAACGCATCTTTGGCTCGCGCCCTTAATTCAGATGCAATCTCTTCATCAAAATCCTGAATTTCAGCAATTTCTTCCAAAGGCACATAGGCGATTTCTTCCAGGCTTGCAAAACCTTCCTGTACCAGAATTTCAGCCACATCTTCATCAACATCTAAAGCTTCCATAAAGCTTGCTACCGTGCCAGCAGACTCCTTCTGGAGTTTTTCACTGGCTTGCTCTTCGCTCATGACGTTAATTGTCCAGCCAGTCAGCTCACTCGAAAGTCTGACATTCTGGCCATTTCGTCCAATTGCCTGAGCAAGATTGTCTTCGGCCACAGCAACGTCCATAGTATGTGTTTCTTCATCTACAACAATGGAAGCAACCTGGGCCGGAGCCATGGCATTAATTACCATTTGAGCAGGATTATCATCCCAAAGAATAATATCTATGCGCTCATTCGCTAATTCATTGGATACAACTTGTACACGAGAGCCTCGCATACCCACACAAGCTCCAACCGGATCAATACGACCATCATTGGTTTTTACAGATAATTTCGCTCGCGAACCAGGGTCTCTTGCAGCGGCTTTAATTTCTATAATCTCTTCTGAAATCTCAGGTACTTCAATTTTAAACAATTCAGTCAGCATTTCCGGTGCCGTACGACTCAGCAGTAATTGCGGTCCTCGCACCTCTTCACGCACCTCAACCAACAAAGCGCGTAAGCGATCGTTGATACGAAAGGTTTCACGCGGAATTAAATTTTCTCTTGGTAACAGTCCTTCAGCGTTATTGCCAAGATCAACAATGACATTATCGCGAGTAACTTTCTTCACGGTGCCCGTGACAAGCTCCCCTACTTTACTGGCGTATTCGCTGATTACTATTTCACGCTCTGCCTCGCGTACTTTCTGGACAATAACCTGTTTAGCAGTTTGTGCAGCAATGCGCCCAAACTCTACGTTATCTACTTTCTCTTTCCAGATATCACCGGCTTTCAGGTTGGCATCTTTTTCATGCGCTTCTTCCAAAGTAAATTCTGAACCCAAAATAGCCATCTCATCATCAGGAACAACGGTCCAGACACGATAAGTTTCATAATCGCCAGTATCACGATCGATAACAACTTCGCATTCCGCTTCCTCATCGACATATCGTTTTTTTGTCGCAGTAGCGAGTGCTACTTCAATAGCAGCAAAAATGACGTCTCTCGATACGCCTTTTTCATTTGAAACGGCATCAGCCACCATTAATATTTCTTTGTTTACCATGATCTTGCTACCTTCATACTTGCGAAACCAAATTCGCCTTTTCGATTAATTCATACGGTAAGGTGTATTCCTGATCACCTATAATCAGCACAACTTCATCATCTATGACTGCTTTAAGCTGTCCACTATAATTTCTTTTCCCTTCAAAACTTTCGGTCAATTTCAGCTTTAGATGATGACCTGTATATGCCTGAAACTGTTCCAGCGTAAATAAAATCCTGTCCAGTCCGGGAGAAGAAACTTCCAGTGTGTATTCGCCACTGATCGGATCTTCAACATCCAGCAAACTGCTTATTTGCTTACTGGCTACTGCACAGTCTTCAATAAATATTCCACCTTCCTTATCCAGATAAACACGTAATACACTATGTTTACCCTGCCCCAGATATTCCACGCCCCAGAGCGTATAACCCAAAGCACCTATAAGCGGCTCTATCAATTCTGTTAATACTGTCGCTCTACTTGCCATAGCCCGTTCACCTTAAAACGGAAACAAAAAATGGGCACAAGGCCCACTTCATTCATTCTATCTACTGCTTCCAACAGCCCCATCGAGGCAAACTACAAAATTGGTAGCGGGGGCAGGAAAGGAAGCTACGACCTTCCGGGCTTATAATATAAAGAGTCGAGCCCGACGGGCTGAACCTCTTGATAACCCTATTACCTTCACTACTACCGGCTTTGCTAATACGACACTTTACCAAAGCCCAAAATTGGTAGCGGGGGCAGGAAAGGAAGCTACGACCTTCCGGGTTTATAAAAAGTCGAGCCCGACGAGCTGAACCTCTTTATAACCATATTACCTTCACTACTACCGGCTTTGCTAATACGACTCTTTACCAAAGCCCAAAATTGGTAGCGGGGGCAGGAAAGGAACCTACGTCCTTCCGGGTTTATAAAAAGTCGAGCCCGACGAGCTCAAACTCTTGATATCCCTATTACCTTCACTACTACCGGCTTTGCTAATACGACTCTTTACCAAA
>TARA_R110002111_G_scaffold107056_2_pt1 | contig 119424 bp, 91 predicted proteins | sample TARA_R110002111 | Tara Oceans TARA_R110002111 (sample SAMEA4397363) | marine metagenome | biome: Polar Biome; feature: [ZZZ] marine water layer (ENVO:01000295); material: water (ENVO:00002006), including particulate matter (ENVO:01000060) such as... | depth 199 m
CGAGTTGTTCGCGGTCTGCTGCCAGTTCCGCGCGTGCCCCGTCGAGCTCTGTTTGATCGGCAGCTTTGGAAGACTGTTCTGATTCCAGCATTGACTGTTGCTTTTCGAATTCTGTGCGAAGCGACTCCAGTTGTGTTTCGCGTTCAGCCAGCTGCTGCTGTTGCAGGTCGAGTTCCGTCTGAAACTGTTCCAGGCCGGCTTGCTGTTCGGTGAGTTGTTCGCGGTCTGCTTCCAGTTCTTCCCGTTGTTGCTGCGCTTGTTTTTCCCGTTCTTCCAGCGCGCCTGTTCGAAATTCTAATGCAGTCTGATCCTGCTCCAGCGCCGTGCGTGCATTGTCCCACTCCAGCTTTTCCGCTTCGAAGTGAGCCTGCTGTTCTTCGAGCTGACTCAACTGAAGTGCATGTTTTTCACGTTGTGCAGCCAGATTCTGGTGCTCTGTTTCCAGACTCGACTCCTGAACTTTCAGATCAGCCTGCAGTTGATCCAGGCTCGTCTGTTGCGCCGCGATTTCAGCCTGACGCTCGGTAATCTGCGATTCCAGTTCTTGCAATGCGGCATTCTTTTGCTCGAACGCTTCAGCGGTTTCCTGTGCCGTCTGCTGTTGGCGTGTAAGTTCTTCGCTTTGGTTTTGCAGTTGAGCCTGCTGGTCCGCCAGTTGATTTCGAGCCTCTTCCAGTTGATCCAGTTCCTGCTGCAGTTGTGCTTTTTGCTGTTCCAGTTCCCGCAGTAACTCATCCTGATCTGCGCTTGACTGTTGCTTTGCTTCCAGAGACCGGTGCTGTTCTGCCAGAGTGGATTCCTGATCGCGGAGTGAAATCTGCTGAGTTTCCAGATCTTCTGCCCAGGACTCCAGACGGTTACGTTCCTCGATCAGTTCCTGTTCGAAAGAGAGAAACGACTGTTCTGACAATGCAACCGCTTGCTGGCGTGCCGCTTGTTCGATTTGTAATTCTTCCAGAAACGTGTGTTCGGTCTCAAGCTCTGCCTGCTCGTTTGCCTGTTGTGCTTCGAGGTCGAGCCAGGCGTGTGTCAGGTTTTGTTGCTGTTGAATCAGCGCTGCCTGTTCGCATTTCAAAGTTTCTTCGAGTTGAACCAACCGCTGTTTTTGCCCGCGCACTTCAGTCTGTTGTGAAAGCAATTGTTCCTGTTCCCGTGAGACCTCCTGTTTCAGCAGGTCTAGCTGTGACAGTTTCTGATCCAGCTCCAGGATCGCATCATCAAATGAGGGTTGAGGTAATTGTGCTTCCGGAACCGCACGTGATTCCGGTCCGTTGTTTTTTGTCTGCGCAGGATCAAGCGAGAAACGCTGGTGCAGCCGGGCCAGTTCTGCTTCCTGTAACTCCATTTCACGCTGCAATTCGACTTGTTCCGATTCAATCTTTTCCAGCAGCTTCTGTCGCTCTTCGAGCACCCGCTGAAATTTTGCCATCACCTGCAGTTCTTCCGGGATCTCAATCCTGTTGCGCGCGATCGAAGCGGCTTCGGTTTGCGGCTGTGCAGGTTTGACTTCCAGGGGAACTTTTGTGACAGATTCTACCAGGAAACAAACCGGGCCGACAAAAAACTTCATGCCTGCCGTGAGTGCAATATTGCGAACTGGTCGATCGTTGACCCAGACTCGGGGATCGATTGCACGCACTGAAACCTCATGCGCGCCGACAACGATGATGCAATGTTCTTTCGCGATTCCCGGCACTTCAATCCGGAGGGGACATTCAGCCGAAGATCCGATCTTGTACTCGCCGGTCGTCAGTTCGACGGGGGGTATCTCATGTGTCAAAGGCACCAGAGATACCTGAATCCGGAACGCACCGGATTTTTGTGTGATCTCAGATTGCAGGGATGATGTAGTTAACATCCTGATACTCCAATAAATCGCTCTTAATGTATTTTAATTCAGTAGGAAAGTGTTCGTTTCGACCAAGATTTGTGCGATATCAAAGTTGATGATTCCAAAATGAAACATACAATTTCTACTGGCATATACCTTGAGAAATCGGGTCGGTCAAACTTTTGGCTCTGCGCAGGGGGAGGGATTTGTCTTAAATAAAAGTTTCGGGTGTCTGGGCCGGAAAATAGCGATTGTAATGATAAAAAGTCTCCTGTTTATGCGGGGTTTCTGGTGAAATTCAGACAAAAATGCTGATGGAAAGTCTCTCTAGCGGTGAGCCCTATGACATCTGCAGCCGTGATGTCTATAATAGGAAAGGCCCCTTTTGTTCAAAGATGCAGGTCGATTATCCTTCAATTTCAGGCTTACCTACCTCGAAAACGGTACCGATTTTATGACTCGCTGGCTGAATATTCCGTCGAAAACAAAACGCCGCGAAGAGGATATTCCCGAGCCGTATGAAATTGTTTGCGTCTGCGGAGTGAGCCTGTCCGGTTATCGGCGCAAGACGCCTTCTCGCCATGCCTGCCAGCAATGTGAAGAAACGTATTTCATTCTTCCCCGCAACTGTTATCCCGCGCCCCGGCCTCGAAAAAAGAAAAAACAACTTCCGACACAGCAACAGATTTCGCAATACATTCTGAATTCCCCACTGGTGACCCGGCTCCGGGAAAGACACGAGCAGAAAAAAGCGGCCCGGCAGCCCCAGACAGTGCAAACGCCGACGGCGGCAAAACCGAAAATCTCTGCTTTCGAATTGCCTCCGCCACGTACCAGACTGATCACGCCTTTCCGGGGAATTCTGGCAGGCATCGTGTTGATTGTCGGCCTCACAGGTTACGGGATCATTCACAGTCGCAGTCTGGATCAGGCGACGGACACCCTCAAAACCGCGACTGAGGCTGGCGAAACACTTCTGAAACAAGGCGATTTGCCGGGCGCGAATGCCGCTTACCTCGATGCGTTTCAGGCACTCGATATCCTTGGACGCACCGATCAGAGTGCCAACGAAATTCGTCAGACCTCTCGTGAACTGAAGGCCATCAACTCTCAGGCTGTTTCGCCGCTGTTTGAAATTGCCGATGAAGCGGTGGCTCATATCAAGCAGAGTGATATGAAAAGCTGGCAATCGCTCTTCGACATCCGGTACGCAGGAACCTGGATGATTTTTGAAGCCACGCTGATTCCGCGTTCCGCAGATGTAGAAACTGAGGCGCCCCGTTTTCGTCTGAATTTACCAGTCCTGCTGGATGAATATGCGCTCTACCTGGAACTCTCTTCGCCGAATTTTCTCGAGTATCTGGAACAGCATTCCGGTCAGCCTCTCATTTTCGCTGCCCAGATCGCCGGTTTTCGTCAGGATGCCGACCAGTCTGATGCCGGCATTATTCTGCTGAATGGCGAAACCGCATTCTTGTGGTCGCATGTGAAACTGTACGAAGAGTTGGGGTTTGAGTTCGATGAATTTCATGACCGCAATCAAATTGAAGCAATTCTCAATCAGCAAACCCAATTTCTGGGACTGTCGAAATGATAAAAAAACAGACTCTGAATCGGACGATCATACTCGCACTGCTGACGCTGATCGTGTCTCAGAACACGGTTTTCGCCGCTGATCGAAGTATTCAGTATTTCGTCAGCCAGCGCGAGCAATGGCAGAAACTGATTGGTGTGGCACAGACGCTGGAGGGACGTATCTCGACTTTCAGTTCCAAATCGCTCCGCTTCCGAAACTGTCCGATTCCCTTTTATTTTGTCGGTGATATTCCCAAGCTGGATTCCAGTTTTAAAAATGTGGAAGTGACGGGCGCATTAGCCCGTGAAAACGGGCGTGTAGTGTTTAACGTCAAGTCGCTGAAAAAATTGCCGACGGATTTTGAACATTTCGTGACAGAGGAGACAAAGATTGACCGGACCAGGCCGCGGGACTGGTATGCGCTGGCAGACTGGGCCAGGCAGCGGGCCGATTTTTACGAAGATGAAGAACTGACTCAAAAAGCACTCTCTGCCTATAAAAGCGGTATCGATGCCGACTACCGGCAGCTGCTGGTCAAACAACCCGAGTCGCTGCTGAAGCTGGCCGACCGTGCGGAACAATATCAACTCGATCCGCTGTTGTCCGATGCACTCAGGCATGAGGCACTGGTTCTCGAATGGCAGCAGTTACAAAAGCAGCAGACCCCGGATCGAAGTCCCTTGATCAGTCAGATTCTGAAATATTTCCCGACCGCGAAAACACCCCCTCCGGCAGATGTTCCGGAAGAACGCAAACGGTATCTGGAAAATCAGACCGAGGTGTTTCAGCAAGCCGACAAGCAGAAACGACAACGGCTCGTGCGCTGGTTCTATTCGCAGTTGCTTCTGGACGACATTCTCAAAAAACTGGGAACAGGAGGCAGCAACGGGTTTGAAATCGCCGCGCTCATTTTAAAACAACTGCCGGAACGTACCGATCTGGTGACGCAATATCAGAATCTGCAGTTGGATTTCGACTTCAATCGGATTGATGAGCTGCCGCGCCAGTATGTACTGGATCTTTCGCAGGAATATCAGAAACGCAAGAATGAGAAAAAAGCGAAGCAGACGCTGTCCAACTGGCTGGCTGGTCGCCAGAAAAAACTGGAAGCCAACGATGCCGACGGCCGCGTTGGCCTGGCCCGGGATCTGATGGAACTGACCGACGACAAAGCCGCCGCCGCGAAATTGCTGCTGCAGGCATGGGACTTGAATCCCAAATCGGCAGAAGCAGCGACTTTGCTCGGTCGGATGGGTTACCTGCTGCAACAGGAGAAATGGCTCGATCCGGAAGAAGTCAAAGAGTTCCGCGACGATCCGATTCGCAAGGCCATTCGCAACGGGACGGTGATTGCGGGTATGAACCGGGATCAGGTCAAAAAAGCATTGGGCGCACCGACTCAGATCGGTCGCAGTTTTTCCGGCGGAGAAATCAATGAATTATGGATTTACGGCGAAGCGAGCAACCAGAGCCTCATGATTCAACTGGCCCGCAAGAAACGCGCAGAGGAATTCAAGGTGGTTCGTATCAAGAACGCACAAGCCGCTCAGTCCCCCCTCAAAGAAGATGCGGCAACGGTGGAATGAGGGATCCGGGACTGGTTAATCCTCGATTGCCGTGAGTTGGCGTCTGTATGAAATTCAGCCCATAATCAGGGGTTTGGCTCAATCAACATTGTAAGAAATCCTGTCAGTCACTATGGTTTAGCTGCGCGTGTCCTGGCTGTTGAAATCAATGTCTGCGTTCCCGCTGGCGTAAGCCCTCTGGTTCACAACTCTGGCAAGTAGTTCTGCAATGAAGCGGTCTCACCGTGAAGCACTTCGGCAATCAAAAACTTGATTTCAAAAACGGAATCACGGCACAATCGATGCCCCCTCTACAAGGACTGTACCGTGGTGACGGAAATGGAATTGACGCCGACTGAAAAACTGCCTTCCCTGTACCGTGATTCCTCCTTCTGGGGCATGACGGTCACGCAATTCTGGGGGGCCTTCAATGACAATCTTTATAAGCAGCTTGTATTGTTGTTTTGCGCACAACAGGCTCTGCAGACTCAAAGCAGCGACAAACAGGCGATCGCGCTGGCGGTGTTTGCGCTGCCGTTTGTGTTCTTTTCCGGCCTGGGAGGCTGGTATGCGGACCGCCACACCAAACGTACAATTGTGATTGCCTGCAAGATCGCGGAAATTGTAATTGCTCTCTTAGCGATGGCCGCGTTTTTTACCGGCGCTTTATTGCCGCTGCTCATCGTACTTGGATTGCTCAGCACGCAAAGCGCCATGTTTGGCCCGGCGAAATATGGCATTCTGCCTGAAATGCTCCGCAACGATGATTTACCTCAGGCCAACGGCATCATTCAAATGACAACGTTTGTTGCGATTATTTTCGGGATGGCGTCGGCCGGTTTTGTGAAGCAGGCCTTTCCGGATCAACTCTGGAAAACCAGCTATTTCTGTATCGGGATTGCAGTCATCGGCACAATCGCTTCTTTCTGGGTTCGCAGAACGCCTGTTGCGCAGCCCGGTCTGCCTTTTCGCTGGTCAACGCTGGGTATTAATTCAGAGACGCGAACCCTGCTGCTGCAAGACCGCAGACTGCTTTCCGTCCTGCTGATTTCGTCGGTCTTCTGGTTTGTGGGGGGAATCATTCAACCGCTCGTGAATATCTTTGGCATCGGCCAACTGCATCTCAGCGAAAGCCGCACCAGTCTGATGGCGGCCTGCATGGGGGTCGGCATTTCAGTGGGCTGCATCATGGCCGGTCGTGTTTCACACAAACGTGTGAACTTCAAGCTGGTCACCATCGGCGCCTGGGGCATTGTTTTTTGCCTGATCGTGATGTCGGGCATTGGCTGGTGGGGACCTGGTGACGATCTGGACAGTCTCAAAACAGCAGACACTTCGTTATGGGATTCGTTTATCCCCCTGAGTCCGGCTGAGTGGATGGCCCGTTCGGTCCTGACGCTCGTGGGATTTTTCGCCGGGCTGTTCGTGGTGCCACTGCAGGTCGAACTGCAGACCCGACCTCCTAAATCACAAAAGGGACGCATGATTGGAACGATGAATCTGGTTAACTGGATTGGCATCGTGCTTTCAGCTCTGTTTTTTCAAATCTTTACGCTCCTGTGTACGAGTTTTAACTGGCCCATGAGCCACGTTTTTCTGGCACTGGCGCTGGTCATGCTGCCCATTGCGCTCTTTTATCACCCCAAAGATGAAGTATTATCGCACGAGGCTCCCTAAACTTACGAACTTTTGCTTGACCATCGGCTCTGATCGAGCAGAATAAAGATAGCGATAATCAAACCGTGTAAACGATCTTCAGAACAGAGCTGTGATGGCCCGACAATTTGAATTCAATCCTGCGAACGTCAGTACGATTCTGGAAGAGACCTGGCTGCATCTGAAGTCCGCGGCTGACACAGAGACTCATCCCTGGCGTCTGGGAAATCTGGCGACCGTCTCAGAAGGACGGCCACGGGTACGCACGGTGATCCTGCGAGACGTGCAGACGGAAGAACGAGAACTCGTCTGTTATACCGATCAACGGTCCGATAAAATCTGCGAACTGAAGGACTCCCCCTGGATGGAATGGTTGACCTACGATCCGATCACGCGGGTCCAGATCCGTCTGAGAGGCAGCGCGACAGTTCACATCCAAGATGAATGCGCCGAACAACACTGGCAGGACAGCAGCCCCGAACACCGTCGCGGTTATATCACGGTTTCTCCGCCGGGCGCGAAGGCAGACAGCGCTGTTCCCAATCTGCCCGACTACCTGTTTGACCGTTTGCCCAACGATGAAGAAGCACAACTGGGTTATGAAAACTTCGCCGTGATTGTCTGCCGCATCGAACATCTCGACTGGCTGCAGCTCCGCCGCAACGGCCATCTCGCCGCCCAGTTCCGCTGGACCGACAAATGGGAAGGCCACTGGAAATACGCGTGAGCGGTGTTGAACCGGAGTGAGATCGATTCGTTTGAGAACATGATTCAGTGGGAGGAATTTACAACATGGCAGGGCAGCGTTGGATTACGGTTGGTGTCGTGCTGGTACTGGCACTTCTGGCTTTCGCTTTACTCTCGCCAGCCGTTTTTCAGTCTAGAGAAGTAGCTCGCCAGACACAGTCAAAAGATAATCTGAAACAGATCGGTCTGGCTGTTCTGAATTTTCATGAGGCTGAAGGCAGTCTGCCCCCTGGCGGCATTATTCGTGAAGACGATACCGCCCTGCAGGGCTGGATGGCGATGATCCTCCCGTTTGTAGATGATAACCTGGTTTATAGCTGGCTCGATCTGAATGAATCCTGGCAGAGCCCTCGTAACGCATTCGTTTTCAATTCGGTGGTTCCTGATTATTTAATACCAGGCGTCAGCGAACATTTTACCGATTCTGGTTTTGGGGTAACCCATTACCAGGGGAACCCGAATCTCTTCTACCGCAACAGTGGTGTGACCTTTAGTCAAATGGAAAATGGGACCGCGCATACCTGGCTGGCTGGAGAAGTAGCCGGCCATTTCCAGCCGTGGGCGTATCCTTTCAACTGGCGCCCGCTGGGAACCAAATTATGTGAAGGACCAGGCAGTTATGGACGGCCGGATTGGGACGGCGGTCATCTGCTGTTCGCCGACGGAAGTGCCTCTTTTTTTTCTGTTCAAACCTCTCCTGAAATCTTGAAACGTTTTGCAGCGGCCCCTCCCGTAGCAACCCCAGAGCAGACTGCTGTCCCCGGTCAGGTTTTTCAAACGGGTGATTTTCGCTGGGAACGCACAGACTTGCAGTCTGATTCAGAGAGCAAGCACAACTACTTTGTCAAATCGATGGAAAACAGTGAAGGAGCGCCACTGGTCATTCGAGTGTTTGTCGTTGAAAAAGGAGCATCGACGGAGAAAAAAGGTAGTCCCTCTCCACAACTTCTGTTGCACATCGATTCCACTACGGACATCGCCCAGGTATTAGAGGAATCTTCAATGGCCGAGGATGCCACCCCCGAGCAGTTAGCAGCGAATGTGAAAACGCTGCAGACGCTGCAGAAACAATTAAGTAATAAATAATGATTTCGTTTCGTTGAGTAGTCTGCTAATCTGTCTTCTGTCAGCACGATCTGGGGCACGAGGATCTTGCATATCGGAAATGGTGCAGCAAACGAAACAGGAAACAAATTGATGACAGAGGCAGCCTCGAATCCAGATAAGACTTCGAGTGCGCAGTGGATTCGGGGAACATCGACATCACTGAAACGGACCAGACAGGGATTTAATCTGTTCATTTATGGCAGCATTCTTGTCTGTCTGGCGGCGTTTGGGGTACTGTATTTTGAGTTCAGCACAAAAATGCTGTCGGTCGTCATGCAGGTCCTGCCTGTCACGGCGCTGATGGGAAATCTGATCATCTTAGCGGGCACACTGTTATTTTTCGCAGTGCCGCATGAAGTCAATTCCCGCGGCGTACTCATCGGGGCGGCAGTCGGCTTTTTCGCCAAAATCATTTTTTCAGCAACCGTCTTTTGTGGTCCCGGATTTCTGGGAGTGCCCCTGGCGCTGAGTCTGAAGCTGGCAGGGTATCTCGGTTTGGTGCTGTTTGCTCTGTTTCTGCGAAAACTGTTGTTGTATCTCAATCGCTCTGATCAGCTCTGGAAAGTGTACGGCCTGTTGGTAACGACCGTTCTGTTTCTGCTCGGATCCTGGTGCATGGAACTGGTGGTGGATCTCGGATTGATCAAAATCGCGTTGATCTCCATTTACTCGGTAATGCTGGTGGGATTATTCATGTACCCCTGCTTTGTCTATAGCCTCAAAAAAACGTTGTCCCCGTGAATGAAAGCGAACTCGCTGTCGATAGTGGCACAGGAGCTGAACTGCAGGCAGATCTGAAATGCTCCCTTTCAACTGGTAGAATCTCGCCGGAGCAGTCCCCTCGCGTCAGAAAATGGATGGTCAGTACTTTTTACGCTGATTTGGACGGAATTTGGCATCCAGAAATCGAAAATCTGAATTTCTTTACACTGAAACAGGTTCCAGCCGGGGGATCAGCTTGACGCGTAAATTCAGGGGTAATATACTCGCGCGATGGACTTATTTATCTCGTTGTGGGAGAATGAGTTTCGGACGATTTCCTATTAACTGCGAGAGACTCTGATGAAGAGCGAACATAGACACGATCTGCAAACCAACGATCTGAGCAAATTAATCGTTCAGGCGGAACCGTTCATGGAACAATACGGTCTGAAAGCCTTAATCGCTGCCGGAGCCGCTTTCGTGCTGGTCATTGGCTATTTCGCCTGGTCTACCAATCAGACGGGCCGGGATGCGGAAGGCTGGACCCGTTTAGCCGCCTGTACATCCACTGCCGATTTTGAAAATGTCGCCGAAGATTTTGCCGGAACGAAAGTCGCGTCGTGGGCTTTAGTCCATGCGGCTGAAAGCCATCTGCAATCCGGAATTCGCAATTCGTTTACTGATCGCAGTGCCGGTGACCGTGATCTCAAAGAGGCGAAAGAACAATTCCAGAAACTGCTGGATTCCTCTTCCACATTACCGGAAATTCGTGAACGAGCCCTGTTCGGAATGGCCCGCACGGAAGAATCGACATCGGACGGCGACCTCAAGAATGCGACCGAACTCTATAAAAAACTGATTCAGGAATACCCCAACTCTATTTTCCGCAAACTGGCCGATCAACGTGTGAAACCCGTTGCAGGGGAAAAAGTCGCCGTGCTGGATCAGGAAGATACAAAGAATTTTTACAAGTGGTTTCATGCTCAGACCCCCAAACCCGGCGATCGGCAACGACCCGGATTCAATCTGCCGATGCCAGGGGGGATGACTCCCGGTGGTGAAGAAGATGATTCAATGGAACTTCCCGGACTTCCGGATCTTCCCGCGCTCCCAGGTCTCCCGGGACTTCCCGAGCCTTTGACAAATTCTCCTCTGACGGAAGAGAAAAAACCGGCCGAGCCGAAAACAGAAACCCCGGCGAAGGCAGAACCCAAGGCTGCTGAAAAGCCGGCTGTTCCTGAAACAGAGGCGAAAAAAGCGGAATCACCCGCAGAGAAACCAAAGCCGGAACCAGAGACCGAAAAGAAACCATAATGTCTGACGAACTTTCGTCACCTCCCGAGCTCTCCAGCGAACCGATTGAAATTACAGTCGAAGCACGCGCTCATGGCTGGCGGATCGATCACTATCTGTGTCGCCTGTATCCCAATTACACGCGTGTGCTGTTTCAAAAAGCGATCAAACAGGAAGCAGTGCTCGTCAACGGTTTGCCCGTGAAAGCGGCGCGGCGGATGCGCGTGAATGATCGTGTTTCCGTACGCCTGCCCGACATGCCGGACAATCAGCTTCCGCCGGAAGACATTCCGATCGACATCGTTTACGAAGACGACTGGATTGCCGTCATCAATAAACCTTCGGATATGATCGTCCATCCGGGCAAAGGAAATTACGCGGGAACTCTGGCCGGCGCGCTGCAGCACCACTTTGATCAGTTAAGCGATGTGGCCGGACAGTTTCGACCGGGCATCGTGCATCGACTGGATCGGAATACGAGCGGTCTCCTGGTGGTCGCCAAGGATAATCAGGTGCATGCGAAGTTGAGTGCTCAGTTTGAGAAACGCGAAGTATCGAAGGAATACCGGGCGATTGTCTGGGGCCGCATGGAGTTTGATTCCGATATCATCGATACCTTTATGTGTGTCCATTCCCGTCAGCGGGAAAAAATGATGGTCTGCGACGAAGGCGGCAATGCCCGCGACGCGTATACGTTTTACGAAGTCATCCAGCGCTATAAAGCGTTTACCTACGTCAAACTCAAACCCCGCACAGGGCGGACTCACCAGTTACGCGTTCACATGCAGCATATCGGCCACCCGATTGTGACCGACCGCGTCTATGGGGGCCGGATCTCTTTGAAAATGAAAGATCTGAGTGTCCAGGCAGAAGCGGATGGCGAACTGCGGGAGACGGATCTGTTGATCGAGCGACAGGCGCTTCATGCATATTGTTTGGAATTTACCCATCCGCAGAGTGGAAAACGAGTCAGTTTTGAGGCACCATTACCGGAAGACATGCAACTCACACTCGCTGCGTTAGATCAGTATCAGAAGGAAGAATGAAATGAAACTCGCGAAAGTTTTATTATCAAGCGGAGAACGTCATGTCGCCATCGTGGAACAGAATGGCGTTCAGCTTCTGGATTTAACGCAGGTCGAGAACTGTCATCGGCTGTCGGATATTCTTTACGCTCCTGATCCTGTCGGGCTGGCAAAATTTCTGATCGATACCGAACTGCCTCCGGTTCCGTTCAGTCAACTGGAATTCCTGGCGCCGATTGATCATCAGGAAGTCTGGGCCGCCGGTGTGACTTATAAACGCAGCCAGGTGGCACGGATGGAAGAATCCGAAGCGGCTGCTTCACACTACGACAAAGTTTATACGGCTGACCGACCGGAACTGTTTTTCAAGGCCACACCGAACCGGGTCTGCGGGCCGAATCAGCCGGTGCGTGTCCGTTACGACAGCCAGTGGTCGGTGCCGGAACCCGAGTTGGCGCTGGTTGTCTCCCCCGATTTACGTCTGGTGGGTTACACGATCGGCAACGATATGTCGGCCCGCGATATCGAAGGCGAAAACCCGCTCTACCTGCCTCAGGCAAAATTCTACAAGCAGTGTTGTGGCCTGGGCCCCTGCATTCTGATCCATGAGAAACCTCTGAAACGCGAAGCAACAAAAATTTCGCTCACCATTGAACGCCGGGGAGAAGAAGTTTTTCAGGGAGACACTACGATCGCAGAAATGGCACGCGAACTGGAGGATCTGATCCGCTGGTTAGGAAAAGAAAATGAATTCCCCAGCGGCGCGATTCTGTTAACGGGAACCGGCGTTGTCCCCCCCGATGAATTCACACTCGAAAACAGCGATATTGTTTCGATCGAAATCTCAGGGATCGGCACCCTGATCAATCCGATTGTGAAAGACGCCGCTCCCTGACGCGTGTTCGCGCTGATTGTGACACACGTCGTGCGATCTGAGCGATGAATCCGGATCAGTGGCCACTCGTTTTCGCTGCCGGCGCTCTGGTCTGAAGTACCGCTTCGATTTCCGCCAGAGTGGGCAATGCATTTCGATTTCCCAGTCGTTCGCATTTCAAGGCGGCCGTCACACAGGCGAATTTCAAAACACGGTCGAGAGGCCACGCTTCCAGAATTCCAAACAGCAACGCGCCGGTGAAGACATCTCCTGCGCCTGTGGTATCAAGTGAGAGCACGGGCAGGGCACTGCAGTGAATGCAGCCGGCTTCCGTGAAGAGCCACGCGCCGCGCGTGCCATCGGTGATTGTCACAATCTCGGGACCTTGTTCGAGCAATGCTTTGCCGGCCACTGGAATGTCGTCGGTTTGAAGATATTCGGTGATGAAGCGGCGGGGACAATTCATGACGTTCAGATACGGGATCAACGTTTCCATGCCCGGTTTTAAAGAGCCCGCATCCAGGCTGACGAGGGCGCCGGCCTGCCGCGCTATCCGGGCTGCGTGCAGACAGGTTTCTTGAGGCCAGCCATCCAGGTGAACGGCTTTTGTCTGTTCAAGCAGTGTCAAATCCAGTTCATGGGGTTGCAACCAGCGTTCCGGGCGATAACAGGCGATGGTGCGGGTTCCCGCCTGTTCGTCAATCCAGACCTGCGCAAAACCGGAGCGGGTTCCCGGTAATAAGTGGCTGCCTGTCAGATTGAGATTTTCCGCGACCAGATCCTGCTCGATCAGGGGGCCATATTGGTCATCGCCCCAACTGCCGATGAAGGCACAGCGTTTACCGAAGCGGCTTAAGAGCACCTGCGCCGTCGGGACCGGGCCGCCTACCTGATACGCGTCGCTGATAATATTTGTTTTCGCATCCTGGACGGGGTGTTGTGCCAGCAGGACCAGATGATCCACGACAACGGTGCCCACGCCAACGACATCATACTTCATTCAATCGGTTCTTTATTTTGATGAGACGACAGCGAACCGTCGAGTTTCTTTTCCCAGAAAAGCGCCCGCCCCATTTGCGGGTCGAGTTCATAAGCGGAAAATCCAAATTTGGTATAAGCGGCCTGCGCACGGTGATTGCCTTCCAGAACTTCCAGCGTGAGTTTACAGCATCCGCGTCTTTTGGCAATGGTTTCAACGCGTGCGAATAACAGCCGGGCAAGACCCTGTCCCCGAAACTCCGACGCGACAAACACATCGTGAATATTCAACAACGGCTGGCAGGCAAATGTCGAAAAACCTTCGATGCAGATCACCAGCCCCGCAGGTTCTTCATTTTCAAACGCCAGGACAATCACAACGTCGGCCCGTTTTTGCAAAGCGCCGGCAAGATTGTGTTGCACCTCTTCCGGCAGTGGTTTTCCACACCCTTCCGGGCTACAGGCGTAACTGTTCAGCAAAAACAGGACTGCATGGGCATGCGCGGGGTTCGTCAGATCTGCTTCGATCAGGTGCATGGAATTGTCTTTTCGCTTCGGAATCGGGGAATGTGTGCGAGGGAAGATCCAAATTGGGTTCAGAAACTGTTATTTTAAACAGAGATCCGGCAAGAAGGGAGCCATTCCCGGGAAAGAATCTGGCAGACACTCCAATTACCGTCGATTAATTCAACATGATATTTGAAACACATCAATGAAAATCATTCCTGTTCTGGACATTCTCCATCAAAGGGTCGTACGCGGCGTCGCCGGTCAGCGTGCCACGTATCAACCCATGCAGAGTCGTCTGACACAGTCCAGCCAGCCGCTTGATATCGCGCGTGCTTTACACGAGGAATTTCAGTTCTCTGAATTTTATGTGGCTGATCTGGATGCGATTCTGCATTCCAAACGCAATCTGGTGCTTTATCACAGTTTGCTTGAAGCCGGGTTCACGTTTCTTCTGGACTGCGGCTTGCGCTGTGCCAGCGACAGTGCGCCGCTCACTTCGCTGGAGGGAATTTCAATCGTTGCCGGTCTGGAAACGCTGGCGGGTCCGCAAGAACTGGGAGCACTGGTGCGGCAGTGGGGCGCGCGGCAGACGGTCTTCAGTCTCGATCTGAAACAGGGGGCCCCGCTTGTCAGCAGCGCGCCCGGGAACGAATTTGCATTGATCGATGACCCATGGGAAGTGGCGGAGTTAAGTATCCAGCAGGGAGTTCAGCAGATGATTCTGCTGGATCTGGCGCACGTCGGAACCGGAACAGGGACCGGGACCGGAGAACTCTGTCAGTTTTTACGCAGCCGTCATCCGGGGCTGAAACTGATCACGGGGGGCGGCATTCGTCACACGGACGATCTCATCGCAGAGGCAGAGCGAGGCGCTGATGCAGTCCTCGTAGCGTCTGCGTTGCACGATGGACGTATCGGGAGAGAAGCGGTTCTCTCCCTGTCCTGAAGGATGCTGGTGTGCGTCCCCGTTCACTGTCGCGTCGCCTGCCACTCGATCTGAATGGCTCTGGAGACGCGACAATCAATCGGGTGACCGGTTATTTCAGCAGATCGGGGAGTGCTTTTTTGAGATCGGAGACGGTGGCACTCCGGTTCACAACCTTGCCGGATTTATCAACGAGAAACATCGTAGGCAGTGAAATGACGCCGAAGTCACGTGCCGGCGCACTTTCCAGCCCACCCTCTTCGTGGATATGAGCCCAGGCGACTTTATGCTGTTTGGCGTAAGTTTCTGCCAGATCAGGGGTCGCATCGAGATTGATCCCCAGCACATCAAAACCTTCGCTGTGATATTTGCTGTAAAGCTCCTGAATTTGTGGCAGGTCTTCCGTGCATGGTTTGCACCAGCTCGACCAGAACACGACCAGCAGCACTTTCCCGCGGAACTGTTTGGCGTCAATGCTGCCGCCGGCGAGTGAGGCTCCCTTTAATTCGAGTTCCTGACCGGCCAGATTCATCCGTCGCAGGGCACCCGCGCCGCGTGTACCCGCTTCCGAACTGCCATGACTTTCCACCAGCTTGGTGTACCATTTTTTGGATTCCGCGACTTTCCCGCTGAATTCCTGTGTGACTGCCAGCTGCAGCATCGCTTCTGCGGAATCATCCGAGTTGGGGTATTTCTTGATAAAGTCTTCTAACTGCTCCAGCCACCAGGTCTGCACGTCGCGGAGTTTGTCACTCTGTGTGGATTGTAACTGTGTGCTGTAATCAGCCAGCAACGTGCGGTACGTGACATAAGCCACCAGATCCTGGTCCTGAGATTTTTTCTGGACCTGATCCCGAATTGCCTGCAGTTGTTTTAAGCCGTCTTTATACCCGACAGTTTGTACGGCGGCAGCCAATCCATCGACCATCTGCCGGGTCCACTGGGCACGGTCATCTTCATTTTTCGCAGCCGCGATCAGCTTTTCGATGATGGCAACCCGGTCCGTGTTATATTTCGAAATTGCCGCGGGGCCTTTGTCCGGGGTGGGACTGTTTTGGTCGAGTTTCTGGAGATCGTCCAGCAGGCCCTGCATCTCTTTGGAAAGTCCGACTGTGGAATTGGTAGGCAGTGTTGCATTTCCGGCAACCGGCTGCATCAGGATGCCCCCTTCGGTGACCTGCATCGACTCGCCTTCGATCGGCAGGGGAACCTGCGTCAGTCTCCAGGCATCGCCGACGCGAATCAGCTCACCAAATTGAATCAGGCCGCTTTTGCCTTTTGTATCAACGATGGACATCACATTTTCGAACACCTGTAGATCTTTGTCTGTTTTCGCATCATCGGCGGGAATCAGGCTGGGCATGGCACCGTCGAAGCGAACCCAGACCGTATCCGGAGTGATCATTTTGGTTTTGGAAAGCATCACGGGAATTTCTTTCGGCGCTCCCTTGACCGATTCACGAATCTTGTCTGCAAAAGGATTTTTGATGCCGGAATTGGAAAGTTCCTCATCGGTAATCATCAGCGCCTTGAAAGCATTTGTATTATTGCTCGCTAAAGCGGCGATGGCGACTCGGGTGACTTCTTCGGCAGAAATCATTTTCCATTCATCAATCTCGCCGTCTTCATCGCGGTCAATCCCCCAGCGTGTGCCCGCCAGATTCATCCAGCGTGAACCATCGACCTTGTTATTAAAGTTGGCATCGATATCCCGGTAGACTTCCAGTCCCCGATTGAAATAGCGCCATTGATCGACGACATTATCGCCGTTGGTATCAACGAAACGTCTCAGGACCTGACCGTTCGGGCCATAAACAATCCAGCCCGAAGTTTTTTTGTCCTGCTCAACTTCGACCTTGCAGCGACCATAATCCGCTTTATCGGGAATTTCAATTTCGATATCTTTCTGAATCGGCTTGAAGGTCAATGCCAATTCCGCAGTCGGGGCATCCGCTGCCGACACCGAGTTGGAAAGTGAAATAAGAAGAGCGAATACAGTTAATAATGAGATTCGGCCAATAGACATGTCACGGGACTCCGATTCCGCTGGTACGCATACTTAAACAACTAAAACGAACATGGTTGGGATTTTAGTAGAAAACGGGTGAATTGGTCACCATCAGTTTTCACAATTCCTTTGAAACCCTTCACTAATCAAAGAACGGCCCGATTTAGTTCATCAGAAGCCCTGCATAACCGACAACCCGTGACCGGTCTCCTGTGATTTCTCCGGATGTGGTATAGCCAACTCGTTCTACATGACTCAACTTGCCCATTTTCTGAAGCGTTTTCATCACAATCACGGCGGGCAGCACGCCACACATGGAAATATGCTGCTCGCGAACAATTTCGAGTAATCCTTCCGGGTCCAGTGCGCACATTTTCTCCAACGCCAGTTCATCCAGGCGGCGGTTTTCCACATCCGTGGCAAAGTGATTCATATCGCTGGAAATCAGCAGCAGCGGCGGTTCAGGCAGCCCCTGAATGACGGTGGCCAGGCCTTCTGCAAATTGTTCGCAGCGTTTCAGGTTTCCGCCACCGATGGTGATTCCCACGACTTGCGCATGGGGTGCCAGCCTTTGAATCAGGGGTAATTCGACTTCAATCGCGTGTTCACTCCGATGGGCGGCCGCGTCCCGTTCCAGACCGGGAATCTGTTCTGCCAGCTTGCGGGCCAGATCAACGTCGGACTCCAGATTTCCATTCGGCAGCGCCCAGACTCGATGCGGGGCGACCGCCCATTCGACGCCCTCACGGGTATGTTTCGGGCCAATGACAATAATTTTGGAAGGTAATTCGATGCGTTTTAATACGTTCGCAGCAATTTTTCCGGAATACATCCAGCCGGCATGCGGGACCATCGCGGCTGCCCAGCGTTCCGGTTTGCCCGCTTCATAAAACAGGTCATCCAGTTGTGCTTCGAGTGTACCCGGATCGGACGGGTAAAATGTCCCAGCGACTCCGACGGGCCTGGTTGACGGTCCCAGTTCCGGACGGGGACGATTGACGATCTGAAAACGGCTTGCCGCCGTCTGGACTGCCAGACTGAGGACCTGTGTCGATTCGGGTTGAGTCACACCGACGGCCTGTTGCGCCTGTTCCAGTAAGTGCGCTGCTTCCAGATCGCGATCGAAGAACCAGCCTGTTTTCTGACCTTCGATCAGTAATAAGCTGCGATGTTTTGAATCAAAATTCGTGAGATCGAAATGTTCCACCGTTCCGTGCATCGCGGGATCCGTGGCCAGAGCCAGTTTCACCTGGAATTCACCCGCTCGCAGGTTATGGCTGGCGATGACTTGCACCAGTTGCTGGCAGAGCGAGAACACCGTCGATTGCATGGGAAACGATTGTTTCAACGTCCATTTGGAAAGTGCGAGTTCCTCGTTGGTGTCTGTTTTCGTCAGCAGCAGCGCCACGCCCTGAATGTTGGCATCCGAGACGCTGGGACAGTAATAGGAGGGAACCTGCCCGTTCATCAAAGCTTCAATCGTCGATTGCACATATTGAAGATACTGGGCAAATTCGCGTTGTCCCAGGATCTGGTGCAGAGAACTTTCAATCGGCGCGGAAATCATCTCGGCTAATTTTGCGGAACAGGAAACTCCCTGATAGCGTAAGAGTGTGGTTCCCGGATCTTTCCAGGCGGTTGGTGAGAGCCCGGCTTTAATGCAGGTCTGATTCAGAAATTCTTCCGCGTTCCAGCCATGATCGAGGGGGACGCCGGGCAGTAATAAACCGTTGCGCCCGTCTGCGCGAATCTGCAGACCATGCAGGCCGACGGTGACTGCGTTGATGCGGTCGACTCCCTGTTCCGAGACTTCTTCCAGTTCGGATAACAGCCAGACTTCCAGATCGAGCTGCGATAATTCACTGGCGGAAATGGGGGGAAAGCGCGGGTCATCTTTCGCAGCACGAATGGCTGCCTGATGTATTGCCTGTCCGAGTGGACTCGGTTGCCCGAAGTTCCCGCAGCACGACCGCAGTTGCCCCTGTCGTTTGAGGCTGACGAAAGCACCGTTGATCACGGTTTCTTCCAGTTCATCCAGAAAGATGTCTTCCTGTTTTTTTTGAGTGGCCGTTCCCGCCACGACGGCAGCCGCCTTTTTGAGCAGTTTCTGCTCCTGTTCGAGGGTGAGTTCCATCTTTCGAGGCGTGTTGTGACCCTGCATCTTCGAAGAACCTTTCTGAAGACCGACTTGCTGTGAATGGACGCCGGAACTCGTTTTTAAAATCGCTTGAATATCCACGGGCAGTCTTTTTTGCCCCCACGTTCCGGGTTTGTCGCTGAAATGTCCGGCGATGTGAGTGCCACAGTAACCGCAGTGATTCTGGTTCAACTCATATTGGCCCAATTGATACCAGTTGCGTTCGATCAGTGTCTGTCGGCATTGAGGACAATAAGTGCTCTGTCTCGCTGCATCGTTGACATTTCCCGTATAAACATATTTCAGTCCTGCCTTTAATGCAATGTCGCGCGCCCGGATCAGGGTTTCGGGGGGAGTGGCGCCCCGGTCCAACATGCGGAAGTCCGGATGAAAGGCGGAAAAATGCAGTGGCACTTCATCGCCGACGTTGTTCAGAATCCAGTCGCACATCTGTTGAAATTCATCGTCACCATCGTTCGCCTGCGGTATGACCAGATTGGTGATTTCAAACCAGACATCGGTTTCGTGTTTTAACCAGCGCAATGTGTCCAGAACGGGCTGCAGATGCGCTGACGTGACGCGGTAGTAAAATTCTTCGGTGAATGCTTTCAAGTCAACATTGGCGGCGTCGATGTGTTCAAAAAAATCAGCCCGCGCGGCTTCCGTGATATAACCGGCTGTGACGGCCACGGTTTTCACACCTGCGGCGTGACAGGCTTTGGACGTTTCAATCGCGTATTCAGACCAGATAATCGGGTCGTTGTAAGTGAAGGCGACACTTTGACAACCTGACTCGGCTGCGACCGCGGCGATTTCCTCCGGCAGGGCACGCGCGCTGAGACGATCGATTTCCCGCGATTTGGAAATGTCCCAGTTCTGACAGAATTTACAGCCCAGATTGCAGCCTGCTGTCCCGAAGGAAAGCACGCTGGAGCCGGGATAAAAATGATTCAACGGTTTTTTTTCAATGGGGTCAATACAGAATCCGGTGCTGCGGCCGTAAGTGGTCAAAGCCATCTCGCCGCTGATATTCTGGCGTACGAAACAAAAACCTCGGTCACCTTCCGCCAGAGAACAGGCACGCGGACATAAATCGCAGATGATTTTCTCACCCGCACTATGCCACCACCGCGCAGGGTAAAGGCCTTGTTCGATGCCGGACTGTCGATCTTGATCGTTATTGAGAATGGGAAGTATTTTTTCAGTCATCACGATTAAGAATTGAGAAACAGAGTAATTGAAGAGAGGAGCCCTGAACCTTCAGGATAATTCATTCGCAAGGTCAGGGCCAACAGTATGTTTAAAGTTTCTGACTTTGAAGGCGAATAGAATCATCGCGGTTCTCAGTCGGCAGGAACATTGCGTCGAAATCTTTTGCCGGCGAATTGCGGCTGTTGTTGTGCTTTTCGGCTGATGTCGAGTATCATCACAGCCCGGTTCATCTACTGAAAACGCACTCCATCTATATTATACGAAACTGTCCAGCCGATGTTTACAGATTATTTTTGGATTTTTGTGGCAGCGACCTCCTATCTGGCCGGTTCGGTTCCGTTTGGCCTGTTGACGGCAAAGCTGGTGGCAGGAACCGACATCCGCAAAGTGGGCAGTGGCAATATCGGTGCCACCAACGTGGCACGGACACTGGGGGCGAAATGGGGGATTGTGGTCCTCCTGCTGGACGCTATGAAGGGCTTGCTGCCTGTTTTGTTCATCCCTCCGTTATTTGTGAATTCCGATTCCCCTGATTTTGATCAGGTCCGTGTGTTGAGCGGCGTGGCGACGATCCTCGGTCATATGTTTCCGGTCTGGCTCGGATTTCGAGGCGGCAAAGGGGTTGCCACCAGCCTGGGAGTCATTCTGGTATTGGGACCCTGGTCAACGCTGATTGCCGTAGGCGCTTTTGCGCTGACATTTCTGGCGTCACGGATTGTCGCCCTCAGTTCGATTATCGCCGCGACTGCTTTTGGCGTGGCGCAATTCATTCAACTGGGGTCGTCTGCGTTGACACAGGAAAAATGGGGGCTTGCTACGTTTAGTATTGCCGTCCCGCTGTTAATCATCGCACGCCACTGGAGCAATCTGGGACGAATTCTGCGTGGGGAAGAAAAGAAGTTTCAGTTCGGCAGCGGTAAAAAAACGGAACCAGCACCGTCTGAAATCAAACCGGATGCAGAGGCGTAAAACCTTGCCGCTCATCATGCCAGCTCGATGAGATCATCCTGATCCAATCGCTGGCTCTGAGTTTTCATCTGGTGTCCGCTGAAGCTGTTCCCGTATCCTACAGGAACGAGTAAGTCATCAGGATTCGACGCGGATATTATTCGTCAACGCATACTGATCAATTTCACTTAACGCCGCATGGGTGGCAAGTTGTTTGTGATAAAAAGTATCAGTGCGTCCGGAAAGAACGACGATTTCTCCCAGGATGTCTACTTTTAACGACTGAACCTGGCTACCGGTGCGTAAGGCAATCGTCTGTTCGATCTTTTTCGCAAGCTTGTTTGCGATTTGTGAATACGTTTCTACACTCATAAGCGATCCTCCTTGAAATTAGTAAATGTATCGACAGACAATCACTTGTGTTCCAGCCAGAGGTTAAGTCTGAGCTGTCGCAGCATTCGAGGCGGGTAACTCTGAGGTGTAAACTCTTGAAACTCTGATCGACAAGCGGCTAACATCGTTCCACGCAGCGCAGAACACAAATCCATTCTACTGTCATCGTTCAATTTCAGCGGGAGAACGCAAAGTAATCTGTTCCGCAGATCACTTCATTGCCTGCTTAAGGTTCCTTTCTCATTAAGAAAGCGTTCCCGCTGAATTATTAATAATGTAAATTTATCGACCAATTCACGATTCGTCAAATAAAAAACTCAACGAATATTTTCATTGGCAAAAAATACCTTGTTTTTGTCTCATTTTCCTATTTCGCAGCCGGTTCCGAATTCCAGATCCAGACCAGTGCGTCCGGGAGGACTGCTTTGCCATGACGGCTGCTGTGAATGCCATGCCCCGTGACAAACCAGAACTCGTAACCGCTGTAAGCAAGTGCGGCCGCCATCCGTTCGTTATTCAGGAACCAGTTACCCAGCTTATTGTCCAAATCGTTATCGCCATCCTGCAAAAACACTTTGAGGGGTTTGGGGGGCTCTTCTTTTCGGATCAGGCCGGGATAATCGTGGGCCGTTTTCCAGGGGCCAAACTGATCGAGGGGAATGGTATTGTTTTTTCGGGAGGGATAATCATTAATCCCGCGGAAGTCACAAAAACTGCCGACAAAGGAAATGACCTTCTGGAACAGGTCGGTTCGATGCCAGGCGGCTGTGAACGCACAACTGCCGCCGGAGGAAGCGCCGCAGATCACATGATCTTCCGGCTTGTCAGAAATGCGATACTGCTTGCGAACCACGGGCAGCATTTCTTCATCCAGGAAAGTGGCGTATTGGGCGGTGCAGGTATCATATTCATTGCTGCGATTTCTGATTTCCTGTTTTCCTTTTGAAGCGGCAGGAATCACCCCGGGATTGATAAAGACGGCGATCGAAACCGGAATCTTTTTCGCATGAATCAGGTTGTCGAGGACAATCGTGGCGTTCCCGTCGCCATGGCAGTAACCCCCGCCGTCGGTGAAGACAATCAATTTGGCGGGATCACCTGTTTCTGAATACTGTGCAGGCACATACACCCACCAGTCTCTGACGGTTCCCGGATACTGCCCGGTGCTCTTGAAGGGGGGCATTTGAGTCAGTTTTCCCTGAGGAACTCCCTCCTGTCGCAGGCTTTCAGGTTTCCACTCATAGCTTTCAAATCCAAAACGATTCGAACCGCCTACCGGTAAGCGGCGACCATTGACGCTATACCGATAATGGGCTGAAGAGAAATTGGGAAATCGTTCCACTCTCGCAAAGTAGCCTGAATCTCCCAGAGCAATCATGGGCCACTGGCGATCTTTTTCAGCGTAGATGATGACTTCCGCACTGGGGTCCGCTTTTAAAAACCAGCCTGCAAAACCGCCGCCATCGTCGGTTTTTTCCAGTAAGTGCCGATGCGTGCCCAGAGATAAATCTTTTTCTTTTTGAAAACGCTTCTGAAAGAAATCGAGCACCTGTTTCTGGTTTGCCTGATTTGCGGGATCTTTTAACAGCTTCGAAATGTCTTCCAGATTTTGCGGAGCGGCCGACACGCAATTGATGATGAAAAGCAGCATCACACTCAAAGAGGCCATTTGAACTGTTGAACGACAAACAGAAAATCGCATGACACGATGCTCCTGAAAAATGATTAAAATTAGTGAGATTGAGTGGTCTGAAAATGGCTGGGTACGCGACTGACTGCTTCCCGGCCGGCAAAGACACACACTCTTAGTATTTTATTACACTATGCGAGAGGCAGATTTGCAATTCACAACGTACTTCGCAGGCAAATCTGACGATTCGTCTGAGAAATTGGATTCTGTCCGTTTGGATCGACCAGGATTCCAGCTACAATGAAAGCAGAAGTTGGTAGAAATTATGCGAGAAAGGCCGTTTTGTGACGAATACGCTCAACCCACATCATGCTGTTTATGTTGGCAGTTTTGACCCACCCACGCTGGGGCACTTGGATATTGTCGAGCGCGGCGCGGCGATTTACTCGAAGATCACAGTGGGCATCGGTATCAATCCGGATAAAAAACCTTTATTCTCAGCCGAAGAACGCCAGCAGCTGCTGCAGGAACTCCTGGCTGCGTTTCCCAATATCGAAGTAAAATGTTTTCAGGGTTTAGCGGTGAACTTCGTACGGGACTGTGGTGGCGGTGTGATGCTCAGGGGGCTCCGCACGCTGACCGATGTGGAAGCCGAATTTACGATGTCTCTGGCGAATAGAGCATTGGCTTCCGATATCGAAACCGTCTTCCTGATGGCCAGCGAAAAATACACTCATATTTCCAGTTCATTGATCAAACAGATTGCACAACTGGGCGGTGATGTCGCAGCAGAAAAACTTAAAGTCTTCGTGCCAAAACAGGTTGTCGAACCTCTGGTCAAAAAATTTGCTTCAAAAAATTCCCGTTAAGATTTGCGTCTGCTGATCTGGCAGACAGAAAACAAGGAGAACATACGATGGTAAAAACAGCTTCAACAATGCTGCCTTTAGGAACCATGGCCCCGGATTTTTCATTGAAAAATGTCGATGGAAAAACCGTTTCGCTCAGCGACTTTCAGGATTCCAAAGGGTTACTGGTGATCTTTATGTGTAACCATTGCCCCTTTGTAATTCATCTGCGGGAAGCGCTGGCGACGTTCGCTGATGAATACGCGGCTAAAGGACTGGGCATCGTTGGCATCAGTTCGAATGATGTGGCATCGCACCCTGATGACAGCCCGGAAAAAATGGTCGAAGAAGCTAAAACAGCAGGCTACCATTTTCCTTATCTGTATGACGGGACTCAGGGAGTGGCCAAGGCCTATAAAGCTGCCTGCACGCCTGATTTCTTCCTGTTCGATCAGGAACAAAAACTGGTTTATCGGGGACAGTTTGACGACAGTCGCCCGGGCAATGGCAAACCCGTGACCGGCGCGGATCTGCGCACGGCCTGCGATGCGGTGCTGGCCGGGGCTCCTGTGACCGAAGATCAGAAACCCAGTATCGGCTGTAACATCAAATGGCAGGAAGGCAAAGAGCCGGGATACTTTACCGGACAGCCTGCAGTCTAATCGCAGCTTTCATTCACGAATCCCCACTCTCTTCGCCCTGAGGCGAAGAGAGTTTTTTTTGTGCCTGCCAGGCCGCTGCTTCACCAATCGCCGATTGTTACTTGTGAATGGTGAAAAGCCCATTTACAATTATTTAACATTCCTTCCTAAAGTGGCCGGCTCCAGGATCGGGAAGTTGTATTCGCGCGCCCGCTGCTGAGAAATATCATTACTGCGAGGATTCTCGATGAGACATCTGGTTTTGAAACAGGCGCTTTCGCTTTTGGGTCTCGCTGCTCTCGTCGCACTTTTTGCTTTCGCGACTCAGGTCCGTTCCGCCGAGGAAAAAGAGATTCCCTCGAAATCGCTGGCCGAGGCGCTGCCCCGTCTGGAGCCTCTGGCTCCCGAAAAAGCGTTGAAATCATTTCGCCTGCAAAACGGTTTCCAGATGGAATTGCTGGCCGCAGAACCTCTGGTGACTGATCCGGTCGCCATGCAGTATGACGAGAACGGTCTGGCTTATGTCATCGAGATGAATGACTATCCTTATACGGACAAAACCCACGATGAAGCCTGGGCGGAACAGAAATCGGCTCCCATAGGCAAAGTGCGTGTCCTGGAAGATGTGGACGGCGACGGGAAATTTGATCGCTCAACGATCTTTGCTGATGAGCTTTCCTGGCCCACCGGTCTGGCGTTCTGGAAAGGGGGCGTTTATGTTTCTGCGACTCCCGATATCTGGTACTTCAAAGACACGGACGGCGATCATAAAGCGGATATCAAACGCAAAGTTTTCACCGGCTTTCGCAAGTTCAACGTGCAGGCCGTGATGAATAATCTGAAGTGGGGCCTCGATCATTGTATCTATGGTGCAGGGGGCAGCAACGGGGGAGCGATTCAAACCGGCGCGACTTCCAAGACCGACCCGATTAATATGGGGCGGCGCGATTTTCGCTTTGATGCGGGAACTGAGACCTTTGAAGTCATTTCCGGCGGGGCGCGTTTCGGGAATACGTTTGATGACTGGGGAAACCGTTTCATCTGTAACATTCGCAATCCCCTGATGCAGATTGTACTCCCTACAAAATATCTGGTGCGTAATCGCTATCTGCCGGTTGCGTCAGCTATCAACGATGTGGCTGAGGCTGGCGATACCCTTTCGGCTTTTCGCGCCAGCCCTCCCGAGCCCTGGAGAATCATCAACGCCAAACGCCTGGCTGCCGATCCCAATTCCCGCTCGCCTCGCAGTGAAAAAAACGCGACCGGTTTTGTGACCTCTTCCGCCGGCGTCACCATTTATCGGGGAACCGCTTATCCGGAAGAGTATTACGGCAACGCGTTCATCGGCGAAGTGGCGGGGAATCTGGTCATGCGCTATCTGATGACACCGGACGGCGTCACATTTCAAGCGCGTCGGGCTCATGAAAACATTGAGTTCCTGGCTTCGACCGATAACTGGTTTCGCCCCGTGAATTTTCTGAACGCCCCTGATGGCACACTGCACGTACTCGACATGTACCGCGAAAACATCGAGCATCCCTGGTCGATTCCCGATGATATTAAAGCGCATCTGGATCTGACCAGCGGCCGGGACCGCGGTCGTATCTATCGCCTGGTTCCTCCTGAGTATCCGCCCGGTTATCACAAACCGCAACCGCCGCGGCTGGGTTCCGCAGAGATTAAAACGCTGGTGGCGGAACTGGAAAATCCGAATGTCTGGTGGCGGGATACGGCGCATCGCCTGATCTTCGAACGGCAGGATCAGTCAGCCGTACCATTACTGAATCAATTGCTGAATGAGAGCGAATCCCGCCTGGGCCGCTTGCACGCACTCTGGTCTCTGCAGGGATTGAATGCACTCACCGACGAAAACCTGCAGCAGGCGCTTCATGACAGTGAACCAGAAATCCGGCGCGCTGCGGTCCGTCTGGCCGAACCCAAGTTGAATCAGAAAGAAACGCTGCGAAACAGAGTTCTGGCTCTGGCGAATGACGCTGATCCGCGAGTCCGTTTTCAAACCGCATTCACGTTAGGAGAAGTCGACGATCCTCAGGCTGCGAATGCCCTGTATCAAATCGCGCGTCGCGATCACGGGGATTTCTGGATTCGGACAGCCGTGCTCAGTTCGCTCTCCGAATCGACGGCTGGTTTCCTGGAGAGTCTGTTGGCTGACGTTGAATTTGCCGCCAGTCCTGAAGCCAAACCACTGTTAAGCCAGCTCGCCAATGTGATTGGCACTCGACAACAGCCGGATGAAGTCAATCAAATTCTGGAACGGACCTCCCGCTATGATGATCCCGGACAGAAACAAAAGACGGCAGACGTGCAGACGGAAGTCGTCCTGGCAATCGGACAGGGGTTAAAGCGTGGCGGCAAAACATTGCTGGCATATGCGAAAGAGGAAAAATCTGCCGCGGCTCAACTGGTTCGCCAGCAGATCGCACAGGCGAAACAGACAGCCGCCGATCGAAGTCAGGCCATTGAATCACGAATACAAGCGATCGATTTACTGAGTTGTACCGACTTATCAACGGCAGAAGCTGCCTTGCTTCCTCTGTTGGATGCGCGCGAGCCTCAGACCGTTCAGGTTTCTGCTGTGGCAGCGTTGACCAGTTTCACCGATTCAAAAATCGCGGATCTGTTGCTCAAGCAGTATCCATCCCTGACGCCGCATGTCAGAACAGAAATTGTGAATCAGTTGTTGAAGAGAGAGAACTGGATTTTGCGACTGTTTGCAGCGATCTCTGATCGAACGGTTTTCATCAGCCAGATTCCCGAGGTCAGACGCACGATCCTGCTGAAAAGTACCAATCCGGAAATCAGACAGCAGGCCACCCAGTTGTTTGCCGGTGATATTCTCAGTCCGCGACGTGAAATTATTTCTCAGTATCAACCGGCGCTGGCATTACAGACGGATCTGGCAGAGGGAAAAAAAGTCTTCAAGCGGGATTGTCTGACTTGTCATAAGCTGGGGAAAGAGGGTTATGAAGTCGGTCCCAATCTGGCGACGGTCAAAAACAGAACTGCGCCTGAAATTCTGGTGCATGTGCTGGACCCCAATAAAGAGGTCTCGCCGAACTACCTGGAATATGTGGTGGTCACCGATGTCGGCTTGATCGAAACCGGCATCATTGTGAATGAGACCCCTTCCAGCATTACTCTGAAAAAAGCCGAGAATAAAGAGATCACCATTCTGCGGGAGAACATCGAAGAGATCAGAAGCTCGGGGAAATCTCTGATGCCGGAAGGCTTTGAAAAGAAGATCAAAACACAGGAAATGGCAGATCTGATCGCCTATCTGATGGCGCTGGAAAACTGATACTCATCAAAGAGTTACGGTTTTGAAATAAACTTAAGTGAACGGGCAGGTGCAGCGTTTATGATTGATGTTCGCACACGCGACATGAACAGCACGACACTCCTGACTTTGATTAATTTGAAAAAAATTCTGTCGAATTCTGTAGTTCGTTTCGATCCGTTTTCGTTTTCTATCATAGAGACTCTATCTAAAGGGATGACTCGCTGTCTTGAGTCGTCCGGTTGATCAACTCTTTTTTTGTAGGGCGGGCCTTCGTCAATACAAAAATCAACCACGCGTCTGGTGGCTTCCGTCGATCAGTTCGAAAGAACTGCGCGCGAGCGACTTCACGCCTCAGGAGAACTCGTTATGCTATTTCGAAAACCAAATCGTCATCGCAGGTCCGCCCGTCAATCATTTTACTGTTCAGCCATTGAGAACCTTGAAGATCGTCAACTTCTGTCGGCGGTGAATTCCCTCGCGACAGACATGATCGATTCGGACGCGGAGTGGAACACCGTTACCGAATACGCGTCGATCGACGGGACCGGCCACAATCTCGACAACCCGGAACTCGGCAGCACTGACACTCAGCTCATCAGGCTGACCGAAGCGGATTACGGCGATGGCCTGTCAACGCCTGCCGGAGAAGACCGCCCGAGCGCCCGCGAAATCAGTAATATCATCGCTGCGGTAAACTCATTCGAAACCAACGACCGCTACCTGACAGATATCTTGTGGGTCTGGGGGCAGTTTATCGATCACGATATCACTCTGACCGAAGCGGCTCATGATGAATCTGGCAATCCGCTGGAATCGTTTCCGATCGAAGTACCGACGGGTGATCTCTACTTCGATCCGGATAGCTCCGGGGATGACGTGATTGGTCTGAACCGATCCGCTTTCGAGGTAGACGAGGATGGAGTGCGCCAGCAGATCAATCAGATTACGGCGTTTATCGATGGGTCGATGATCTACGGTTCGGATGAAGAGCTGGCTGCCGAGTTGAGAACCTTTGATGGGGGGCTGTTGAAAACCAGTGATGGCGACCTGTTGCCATACGGCGAAGGCGGATTCTTTCAGGCCGGCGATATTCGCGCCAACGAGAACGTGGCATTGACTTCGATGCACACCATCTGGGTCCGCGAGCACAATCGGATTGCTTCTGAGCTGGCGGCAGAAAACCCGGATCTGACCGATGAAGAACTATATCAGCAGGCCCGGCAGATCGTGATTGGCGAGCTGCAGGCGATTACGTTCAATGAATTCCTGCCGGCATTATTCGGTACCGGGGTCGTCAGCGAATACACGGGATACGATTCGACGGTCGATCCCAGTATCGCCAATGAATTTTCCAATGCCGCCTATCGTTTCGGGCACACAATGCTGTCATCTGAACTGCTGCGACTGGACGAGAACGGGAACGTTGCCGATGAAGGCAATATTGCGTTGCTGAACGCGTTTTTCAACCCGAGCGAACTGGAACAGAATGGGGTTGATTCCCTGTTGCGCGGGGCTACCGTGAACGTGGCGCAGGAAATCGACAACGAACTGGTCGATGACGTGCGCAACTTTCTGTTTGGACCTCCGGGGGCCGACGGTTTCGATCTGGCGTCGTTGAACATCCAGCGAGGCCGCGATCATGGACTGGCAGATTATAACTCAACACGAGTCGCCTTGGGTCTGTCTGCCGTGGAAAGCTTCTCTGATATCTCATCCGATCTGGAAGTCGCTGCCAAACTGGAAGCGCTGTATGGCACCGTCAACAATATCGATCTGTGGGTCGGCGGTCTAGCCGAAGATCATCTGCCAGGATCGAGCATGGGCGAGACGTTCACGGCGATCATCGTCGATCAGTTCGAACGGTTGCGTGATGGAGATCGCTTCTGGTACGAGAACGTGTTCTCCGGTGATGCGCTTGCCGAAATCAGCGGCACGACGTTGGCCGATGTGATCGAACGTAATACGGAGATCTCCGGTCTGCAGGAAAACGTGTTCTTTGCTCCCACAGTCATGCGGCTTGAGCTGGCGGAAACCGGTTCCAATGACGTCACGATTCGCGAGAAAAACGGGAACCTGGAAGTGGTCGATAACAGAACACATCAGATTATCGGCAGTCAGTCTCTGGACAGCGTCGAACGTTTGATGCTGACGAGTTCCAACAACGGGTCGCAGCGCGTCACCCTTGAAGGCATCACTGTCGCAGATCTCCCCGGCGGTCTGGCCGTGGAAGCGGGCAAAGGCCGTTCTGACACATTAGTCGTCAATGGTACGAACCAAAGCGACACAATTATCGTGAACGAGGATTATGTTGATGTCAGCGGCATGCAACTGGAATTCACCGGTCTGGAGCGGATTGTGATTCGAGGCACGGACGCGGATGACATAATTGAAGTGGCTGACGGAGTGGATTTCGATGTCGACATACTCGACACCATCGGCCGGGATCGCATGCACGAGGGCCGTCATGGTGGAGAGCGAATGGCCCATCGGGGAGACAACCATCGCCCCACACAAGGACCGAACCGGAATGGATCGGCCGATAACGATGGACGTGGCGACCATCACGAAATGCTGGATCAGGTCTTTGCTTCCAATGACCTTGATCCTGTGTTAGGGATGCCTCATCACAAGCGCCGTCCTTAGTGGCAGGCCGATGAATATTTGAATACCGCTCCCCCTTTACCGGGTCCAGAACCTGATTTCCCGATCAGGATTCTGGATCTGGTAAGGGGCAGGAGATTTTATCTGCCAAATTTTAATTCGACTTGAGCTGGAAATCAAACACGTTATCGCCGGCTTTGACCTCTTCTGTCAGAGTTGACTGAGTGTTATATTTCGCGGGGATCGTCTCTTTGAATGGTGCCGCTGATTCATCAGTACTTTCTGCCTGCTCTGTTGTGATACTGACTTTGTGCGTGCCGATGTTGGCACCTTTTGTGTCGCCGACATAGATCAATTCATATTTGCCGTCGCTATCGGTTGTTCCCACGGAAGCCCGTCCTGTCTCAGGGCTGAACACAACGACAACGCCCGGAAGCGGTTTTTCATCCAGGGTGACCGTACCGGTGACATATCCCAGGTCGGGTTGATCACCGGCCTGACCTCCACACCCGGCAGCGATGAGACAGAGCATATTAAAGAGAAAGATCCAGTTCCATTTTCCTGCAGAGTTCATTCAAAATTCCTTAGAGCGACAGGTCATTGTATATCAAAGGTTAATCAGCAATTCGCGTCATGACCAGGAGGAAATCATAGAGCGGCCAGAGTAGAAACTCAAGCACCTCTGAATTTTGTCATCTGGTTTCTGCAGAACGAAAAGAGTTTCGGCAATCTTATCGGGCAGGCAGGGAAGGAAGTGCTTCACCAGGCCTGCTTGTAGTGGACAAAAGCAGGGTGCCCCAGAGATGCTTTCCAGTGTAGCTGCGGGGTCTTGCCGGATAATGAATCGAAAACGGAAGATTCGGTCCAAAATGTGTTCGGATGTATTTTTTAAGGATGTTTTTACCTCGAGGGAGTTTAGAATTGGTGGATGAGTATACGAAATTACATATTCAAGGTCATTTATGGGTCGATTTAATGGAATTCGGAAGTAAGTCGGGAGGGTTTTGTACGATAGCTTAGTAGGGCGACTTTGATTTTTGTGATTGAAGTCGAGGTTTTGTATTGTTTTAATGAAACTGAATGAAATCGTTTTCATGAGCATCGAACAAGAACATGCAGCGTTACCCGACGATTTGCAAGGAGAGTTTTTGCATGTCTTTACGCAGCATCGGAATCAGATCTATTCGTACATTTATTCCCTGCTGCCTAACCGATATGATGCAGAAGACGTCTTTCAGAGAACCAGTCTGATTCTCTGGAAAAAGTTTTCCGATTATGATACGACCAGCAGTTTTTTTTCCTGGGCATGTGGCGTGGCATTTTATGAAGTGAAAAACTTTATTCGGGTAGCGCAAAGAAAACGGTTACAGTTTCGGGATGATGTGGTCCAGCAACTGGCTGATGACAGAGTGGGTGTTTCCCAGATCAAGCTCAACCAGCGGGCCGCTGCATTGCAGGACTGTATTCAAAAACTGAAAGAGAAAGATCGCACACTGGTGGATCAGGTCTATCGTGATCAGACTCCGGTTAAAGAACTGGCGGAAGCAACCGGAGCCGCCATTCAAACATTATATAACAGGCTCAACCAGATTCGTCATCAATTGACTCACTGTATTGATCGCACGCTGTCATATACAGGAGAGGGAAAATGAATCAGAAAAACAATAACCAGAAGGATGATATCCTGTTTGGTCTGCTCGGGGCACTGTGCAATGAAACGATCACTGCAGAGCAGCATCAAACGCTGGAAAACATCCTGGCAGAAGACGCCGAGGCCCGGCAACACTATTTCAACTATCTCGATCTGCATTTGAATCTTGAGCGAATGCACGATGAGCGGCCCGAGACAGAGATCGATTTCCATTTGCGCACCCATGCGGTCTCAGGCTCCCGGACGGCGGTTTCAAGTCGAGCATTCAAGACATCTCAGTCACGATGGCTCCTGGTGGCGGCAGTCTGCGTGACCATTGTGGGCGGTTTTCTGTTCCTCAATCAAACACCTTCCAAGCCCCCACAAATCAGTCAGGCCGTTGCGCCGGCAATGAATACCCCGGTTGCGGAAGTGACACAAACGGCGGCAGTGCGTTTTGCGGAAGGTTCTCCCTTTCTCAAAGTCGGCTCCCCCATCGATGTCCATCAGGAATATGCGATTTCTGATGGACAAATTCAGCTCGTTTTCGCGAATGGCGCGGAAGTCATCCTGACGGGACCGGCTGTTTTTGAGAGTGGAAGCGGCGAGCATCTGGCAGTTCGCTACGGTTCCTGTTCCGTGTTTGCTCCTGCAGGGGCCGAGGGTTTTACCGTCGAAACTCCGTTGTCCAGTGTCGTCGATTATGGCACCCGGTTTTCGGTGAATGTAACAGAAGCCGGGAATACCGACGTGCAGGTGATCGAAGGTGAAACGGATGTTAGACCCATCAAACTGGACAAAAATTCCGGCGTCGCTGCGAAGCGTTTGACAAAAGGCATGGCGCAGCGGCTTACCACCAATAACGGTTTGGTCGTTGATGAAATTCCCTTTGACCGTGCTCAATATGTCTCCGGATTACCGGATCGCGTGATTTCTTATACCACGACGCTCGGACCTCATCACAAAGCAGAAGATCTGACCAGCGTGACGGTCCAGAGAGGGGGGACAGCCCGCCAGTACGCCGTCGAGGATTTGATTGGAATTGAGCTGACTCACTACAAAGGCAGGTCTTTTCTCACCAGGAATGACGGGATTGATCCCGCCACTGACGGGAATCCACTGACCTTGCGCAGACACCTGCTCGATCAGGACCGCAGCCTGCTGACCGGCGTTGTAAATCCATTCGGTTCGAAGATACCACTTACCGAAGCGCCCGTGATGAATGAAGTGGAAGATCCCGATCACCCCAATACCCCGGGGATGGCGATTCGTTTCCGGGAACCAGTCGTGAATGATGCGGGGCCAGACATCGTTCTGTTTGATCTGCAGGTCATCGTACACACCACGACCGGCGATGCCTTTTATGTCACTCCCTTACCTTTCACCTCGCAACGGAAAACACATAAAATCAGCCAGTTTGATATCGATCTGGCTTCTCCTGAGGCAAAATCATTAGAGAAATTCTGGTTACACATTTTTAGTAAAAACCAGCAGTCGGGCATCGATTCTCTCACTGAACTCGAAACCGCTTCCGGCAATGGCGGCAACCTGCATATCGTCGGTGCCAAAGCATTGGCGGTTGGCATCGATCTGTCCGACCTGGGTTTTGCAGAGGGCGAAACGGTCGAAGGGATCTTTATTCAGGATGTCCAGGATAATACTGATATCATTGATCCCGTCTTTATCGGCGGGCTCCCTCCCTTAAAACACTCCCAAAAACAACAGTGAACTTAGTGTGATGCGATCGGAAGATAGAATCCCTTTTATTTTCAGCATCGTTAAATGAAAGAGGCTTGTTCATGAGACTCCTGACAGTAAGTCTGTTTCTTCTCGTTTCTGCGCACCTGGCGAGTGCAGCAGACAAAACGCAACCTGCCAGTCCGCTTGCGGATCAGAAACAGCTGCATTTTTTTGAGAAAGAAGTACGTCCGCTGCTGATCAAGTACTGTCTGGAATGTCACAGCGACAAAAAGCAGAAAGGCGAATTGCGGCTTGATTCTCTGAAAGCGATGCTGCAGGGGGGCGAAAGCGGCCCCGCAATCGTGCCCGGCAAGGCGCATGAGAGCATGCTGGTGGAAGCGATCAATTATGACTCATTCGAAATGCCCCCGGATCAGAAACTGTCAGATAAAGAAATCGCTGCGCTCACCCGCTGGGTCGACGCAGGCGCTTATTGGCCTGAAAACGCAGATTACGTGATCAAACAAAAGAGCAATGAGACCTTTTTCACCGAAGAAGATCGCAACTTCTGGGTTTTTCAACCCGTCAATCAGCCAGAAGTTCCGGCCGTCGAACAGTCGGGATGGTCTGAAAACCCGATCGATGCCTTTGTCTACGACCGACTGAAAAAAGCAGGACTGACCCCTGCAGATGCAGCTGGCCGTACAACATTGATCCGGCGTGCGTATTACGATCTGATCGGCCTGCCTCCGACGATCGAACAGATCAACGCCTTTGTCAATGATCCTTCGCCCGACGCCTGGTCGCGTCTGATTGATGAATTGCTGGAGAGCCCGCACTACGGCGAAAAATGGGCCCGGCACTGGCTCGACGTGGTGCGTTACGCCGAGTCCGACGGATTCAACCAGGACGCATTTCGTCCGGAAATCTGGCGCTATCGAGACTATGTCGTGCGTTCCTTTAATAGTGATAAACCATATTCCCGTTTCGTCAAAGAACAGTTGGCCGGCGATGAAATTGCTCCGGAAGATCCCGATGCCGTCGCAGCGACCGGTTTTCTCAGACACTATCTGTATGAATATAATCAGCGCGATTCCCGCACCCAGTGGAATGATATTCTGGACAATGTGACCGATGCCACCGGCGAAGTCTTCATGGGCGTCAGCATGGGATGTGCCCGCTGTCACGATCACAAATTCGATCCCATTTCGCACCAGGATTACTACCGCCTGCAGGCCTTCTTTGCCCCGTTGATGCCCCGCGATGATGTCCCTTTTGTGACGCCAGTAGAGTTGGCAGAGTATAACCAGAAACTGGAAATCTGGGAAAAAAAGACGGCAGAGATTCGTCAACAAATTGATGAGTTGACGAAAAATACCCTGGCGGGCGCTGCAAAAAGTCAGATCCAAATGTTTCCGGCTGACTTGCAGGAAATTATGGAAAAACCCGAACTGGAGCGGACTGCACTGGAACATCAGCTGGCAGACCTCGTACAGCGGCAGGTGGACATCAAGCAGAAATCCTCACTGGCATCGCTCAAAAAGAGCGAAAAACCCAATGGGAAAAAATATAATGAGTTACTCAAAGCGCTGGCTGCGTTTGATGATTTGAAACCAAAACCATTGCCGACCGGCATGAGTGTGACCGATTCACGCGGCACCGTGCCCATCACCACGATCCCCGATGACCCGGACCATACGCCGATTGTCCCCGGATTTCTCTCTCTGTTAAAGCCCGGCGAAGCGGAAATTGTTCCGATCTCAACGGCCCCGCATTCCTCAGGACGTCGTACGGCTCTGGCAAACTGGATGGTCAATCCTCAAAACCGACTGACGACGCGTGTGATCACCAACCGCGTGTGGCAGTATCACTTTGGTACGGGGCTGGTTTCGACCTCGAATGACTTCGGACACATGGGAGAAGCACCCAGCCATCCCGAACTGCTCGACTGGCTCACAAGCTATTTTGTAAACAACGGCTGGAGCATCAAAAATCTGCACCGTCTGATTATGAACTCGTCTACTTATCAACTGTCCGCGTTTCATCCTGCTCCCAAAAACGCAGAACTCAAAGATCCTCAAAATCGACTGCACTGGCGTGCCAATATTCGTCGACTCAATGCAGAAGACATTCGCGATTCGGTACTGGCGCTTTCCGGAGAACTGGATACAAAACTGGGGGGGCCCAGCGTCAATGGGAATCAGCCGCGCCGCAGTGTTTACACGATTATGAAACGTAATGTGCAAGATCCCGTGCTGGGGGCGTTTGACCTGCCCGGCGGTATCAAGAGTGTGGCACAACGGGACGTCACCACAACGGCCAATCAGGCGCTGATGATGATTAATGGAGAATGGTTCCTGCAGCGGGCCAACGCGATGGCACGTTCCCTGCGGGCAAAGTCATTTGCCGACGATCAGGAACTGGTGACTTATCTCCATAAGGTGACCTTGGGAAAAAACCCGGAACCGGCTGAAGTTGAGCTGTTGACCGGTTTCCTCAAAACACAACAAAAACGAATTGAAGCGGAGAAGGACACACAGCAGCAGACTTTTATCGGCCAGATCACCCAAACCAGCGACGAAGCTGCCAAACTGGGCAAAGGATCGACGCTGTCAAACCTGCACGTTGCTGCTGCAAAAACGCTACCCGATCAGGACTTCACCATTGAAGCCTTCGTTCAGTTAGAATCCGTTTATGAAAATGCCGCCGTCAACACGATTGCTTCGCAGTGGACGGGCAATAACAAAGATCAGGGGTGGTCGCTCGGCGTCACCAGCCTGAAGTCTGCCTACAAACCCCGCAATCTGATTCTGCAACTGATCGGCAAAACCAATTCCGGCAAACAGGCCTATGAAGTGGTTCCCTCGAACCTGCATCTGGAACTGAACAAGCCTTATTATGTTGCCGCTTCGATCAAAATTTCGGAAACCGGCGAAACGGGAATTCAGTTTTATGTCAAAGAACTTTTCTCAGAGAAAAAACTTCAGCGTGTCTCTGTAAAGCATACAGTGATCGGCGACTATCGTCCTGAAAATGATTTCGTCCTGGGAGGCCGGGATAAAACGAACGGAAGTAACTGGAACGGTCTGCTCGACAACGTCAGGCTGTCGCGTGTCGCTTTGAACGAGGAAGAACTGTTAATCCATCCCTCCGGAAAACAAGTCGCTGCGGCGGTCGGTTTCTGGCAGTTTAATACGCAAAACGGACTTTTGAAAAACAGCGTGGCTGATACGCTGCACATTCTGCCTCCCTCGAAAACATCCCTTGGAGCAAATGCTGCACGTCATCAGGCATTAGCAGATTTATGTCACGTGATGTTGAATTCGAACGAATTTCTCTATCTGGATTAATCTATCGGCTTAATTAATTCATCGTGACTCAAGAGAGTAATAGCGGAAAGGCAATTGTATGAGCAATCAACCCTCACAGTCATATCCTGAATCGGCGATCAACAGACGCGAACTGCTCTTTCAGGCAGGCGCAGGTTTCGGCGGCATCGCCTTGAATGCGATGATGGCACAACAGTCTCAGGCTGCGATCAAGTCCAGCGTCAAACCGCTGTCGCCTTTAGCTTCGAAGCAAACGCATTTCCCGGCAACAGCGAAGAGTGTCATCTTTCTGTTTATGGAAGGCGGCCCGAGTCATATCGACATGTTCGATCCCAAGCCGGAATTGCAGAAACTGGCGGGGAAACCGCTACCGGAGAGTTTCAAAAAACCGATTACGGCAATGGGTGAGGTCAACGCGCCTCTGCTCCCTTCCCAGCGAAAATGGAAACAGCATGGAGAAGCCGGAACCTGGGTTTCCGACTGGCTGCCTCATACTGCGGAGTGTGTTGATGATATTGCTGTGTTGCGCGGTTGCTGGACGAACGGCATCAATCATGCGGGCGGCGTCTGCCAGATGAATACGTGCATTCCGCTCGCCGGGCGCCCTTCATTAGGCAGTTGGGTGACTTACGGGCTGGGGACGGAAAATGAAAGTCTGCCGGCGTTCGTTGTAATTCAGGACAATAACGGCACCGTGGTCAACGGCCCGCGCAACTGGGGGACGGCGTTCATTCCCGCCGTTTATCAGGGAACGCGATTGAATTCGGGGAAAGAACCGATTTCCAATCTGTACCGACCCGATGATGTTTTTGCGACGCAGGAAGCGGGAAAGCTGGATTTACTGGCGACGTTGAATCAGCGTCATGCACAGTCGCGCAAACAGCAGTCTGAGCTGGATGCCCGAATCGCATCTTACGAGTTGGCGTTTCGCATGCAGGCGGCCGCGCCCGAAGCCGTTGATCTCACGCAGGAAACAAAAGCGACCTACGAAATGTACGGCATGGATCAGAAAGAGACCAAAGTTTACGGCACGAACTGTTTGCTGGCACGCAGAATGGTCGAGCGGGGCGTACGTTTCGTCCAGCTTTACAACGGAGCGGGCAGCAAATGGGACTCACACTCCGGTATTGAAAAACGACATGCGGCATTATGCCAGGGGATGGATAAATGCGTCGCCGGTCTGTTGAAAGATCTCAAACAGCGCGGCTTACTGGATTCCACACTCGTGGTTTGGGGGGGCGAATTTGGTAGAACACCCATGAGTGAAAAAGGAGATGGCCGCGATCATAATCCGACCGGGTTCACAATGTGGATGGCTGGTGGCGGCGTCAAAGGGGGCCAGACGATTGGCGGAACCGATGAGCTGGGCCTCTATGCCGTCGAAGACCGGATGCATGTCCGCGACATTCATACCAGCATCTATCACTTAATGGGACTGAGTAATCTGAAACTGGAATACCGCCACAAGGGAAGCCCGGAACGACCGACCTTGAACGAAGGTGAATTCATGAAAAAACTGGTTACGGGATAGTGTGGGCCTTAAGTTGTATTAAATAAAAGACTTACGTTGTGTGTGCAGGGGTTTGAGTCTCTTGGGGGGCTCAAACCCTTATTTTTCGCATAAACCTGATTCCTTACTCTTTTTCCGTAATAAAACCCGTTCGGAAATCCTCTCTTGCACTTCCCTTTAAAACCGATACTATAATATATAAGCAACTCTTAGATATTGTTGGTTCTTTGAGTGCGATGTGCCCTCCATAAATACTGTCCTGTTATCAGGGATGGTCCTCACTAAACTATTACCAAGAGAGTCTTCATTCTATGAACGGGCGACTTTTCCTGGCGTATGCATTTTCTGTTTCATTCTGTCTGAGTGCCGCTCAAGCAGAAGACCCTGCGAAAAAAACAGATGCGCTCTCTTTCGAAAACGATGTACGCAAAATCCTCAAAGTTCACTGTCTGCACTGTCATGGTGAGAATGGGGCAAAAGAGGGAAACCTCGATCTGCGTTTAAAACGTTTCATAGTCACAGGTGGTGACAGCGGGTCCGCGCTCGTTCCGGGTAAAAGCAATGAGAGTGAGTTCATTACCCGCATTGTCGCTAAGGAAATGCCCCCTGAAGGCAAGCATATGTCTCCGGAAGAGATCGAAATCCTGAAGCGCTGGGTCGATCAGGGAGCCCACACACTCCGACCCGAGCCGGAAAAAATTGCCGACGATTATCTTGCTTCAGAAGATCTGGCTTTCTGGTCTTTTCAGCCGGTGAAAAATGATCCCGTGCCCCAGGTCAAGCAGACGAAGCTGGTTCGCCAGCCTGTGGATGCATTTCTGCTGGCAAAGCTGGAAGCAAAGCATCTCAGCTATTCTTCCGAAGCATCGAAAACCACATTAGCACGCCGCGCCTTTTTTGACCTGATCGGTCTGCCTCCGACGCCTGCAGAACTGAAACAGTTTCTCGACGATCAAACTCCTGACGCCTACGAAAAACTGATTGACCGCCTGCTGGCTTCTCCGCATTATGGCGAACGCTGGGGCCGTCACTGGCTGGATATCGCCGGTTATGCGGACTCAGAAGGTTACAATAATAAAGATATGGAACGTCCCTGGGCGTTTCGTTATCGCGATTATGTGATCCGCGCGTTTAACGAAGACAAACCCTACGATCAATTTCTCCGCGAACAACTGGCGGGCGATGAAATGGTCAAGCCCCCTTATCAGAATCTGAAACCGGAAGATCTGGAAAAACTTGTTGCCACCGGCTTTTTACGAATGGCCCCGGATGGAACAGGCAGTAATCCTGCAGAAAAAGAAGTCGCCCAGAATCAGGTCGTGATTGACACTGTGAATATCGTGTCTTCTTCGCTGCTGGGCATGACGGTTGCCTGTGCACAGTGCCACGATCATAAATATGATCCGATTCCCCAGAATGATTACTATCGTTTCCGTGCGATCTTTGAGCCGGCATACGACTGGAAAAACTGGCGCACGCCGGCTGCCCGTCGCATCTCCATCATGTCAGAGGCAGATCGCAAGATTGCCAATGAACTGGAAGCTGAAGCAAAAAAAGTTTTGGATGAACGAACGGTACTGGTCAATAAATTTATTGATCGCACCCTGGAACGGGAACTCCTCGATGTGCCGGAAGACAAACGGGACACTGTACGCACTGCTTATAAAACGGCAGGAAAAGAACGAAGTAAAGAGCAGGTGGCGCTGCTCAAGAGTTATCCCCGCATCAACAGCCTCTCTGGCGGCTCGCTTTATCTATATGACCGTACTTTGCATGAGCAGTCCAGCAAGGCGGCTCAAAAAGCCAAAGAACTGGCCAAAGAGCTGACTGAGAAAATCCAAAAAGAAACACTCAGCAAGATTCCCGAACCGCAAAGAGCAGTCGCATTAACTGCGCAAAAAGCAGAAGAGAAAAAACGGACGGAAGAACAGAAAAAAATCATCGCAGAATATCCAGCGCTATTGGTTTCCGTGACGACGCTCGACAAGTTTGATCCGGCAGGGGCCGCTGAGATTCAGCATTTGAAGGACGAAGCCAAGCGGCTGATGGAACTCAAGACTCAGGCAATCCTGACCAAAATGAACGATGATGCCACGGCGATTCGTGATAAAAAACCGAAAGAAGAATTTATTCGAGTTCTGACAGAAGTTCCCGGCAAGGTCCCCAAAACGTTCTTCTTCAGTCGGGGAGACTTCGAGTTGCCTAAGCATGAACTGCAGCCCGCAGGACTGTCGGTAATTCAGACGAATCTGAAGCAGCCGATCGAAATTCCGGCAGTCAACAAGGAACTGCCTACAACAGGACGCCGGTTGGCCTATGCGAATTTTATCACCAGCGGTCAGCATCCTCTGACAGCGCGTGTTTTTGTGAACCGTCTCTGGCTGCACCACTTTGGTAAAGGGATCGTGGCGTCTCCTACCGATTTCGGAAAACTGGGAATTCCGCCCACGCATCTGGAACTGTTAGACTGGCTGTCGCATGATTTTGTGACCAATGGCTGGAAAATCAAACGCCTGCATAAAATGTTGATGACCTCAACGGCTTACAGGCAGAGTTCGCAGCGTTCAGACGAGTACGATGTCGTCGATCCGGACAATCTGCTCTACGGCCGCATGCCCGTCCGCCGCCTGGAAGCGGAAACGATTCGCGATTCGGTCATTGCTGTCACCGGGAAACTGAAAACAGACCTGTATGGTCAGCCGGTTCCGGTTAAGGAAGATGAAGTCGGACAAATTGTTGTGGGAATCGCGAATGTGGATACAGCGGGCCGTCAGGGAAAAGACGTCAAAATGGATGATCGCCAGTTCCGCCGCAGTATCTACATCACTGTCAGTCGCAGTAAACCTCTGGCGGTGCTGGATATGTTTGATGCGCCCAAAATGGAACCGAATTGCGAAAAGCGTTCTTCTTCAACTGTCGCGCCGCAATCTCTGCTGATGATGAACAGCGGGTTTATGGTGGAACACGCCGAGTATTTTGCAGAGCGACTGGAACAGGAACACGCCGGAAATAAACCGGAACAGGTCAAGCTGGCCTGGATCCTGACATTTGGAAAAGAGCCTTCTGCCGAAGAAGTGCAGCAGTCTGTGGAATTTATTGATTTGCAGATTTCTCAATTTAAAACATCAACCGAGAACGCCGGTAAAACTCCTGAGAAACTGGCTCTGGCAACCTTTTGTCAGGCGTTATTCAGCAGCAACGGGTTTCTGTACGTTGACTAGTGTCTGACTGCATTGAAACGACTACAATTTTATTGACGCCTGTCACGAGAACGGTATCGAATTATGAATCAGCAACCTTCTATTTCAGCTCCCCATTCCCGACGCCATTTTCTGGCGAGTAGCTCCATGGGCATCGGCTCTGTCGCGTTATCCTGGTTGTTGAATCAGGAACCGCTGTCGGCAAAAACGCCCGTTGTTCGTCCGGAACTCGAGCAGAAACATTTTGATTTATCGCTGAAGCCCACGCACCATCCTCCCAAAGCGAAAGCCATGATCTCGATGTTCATGCAGGGGGGCCCCAGCCATCTGGATATGTTTGATCCCAAACCCATGCTCCAGAAATACGATGGCAAGAAATTCCCCGGCGACATCAAATACGACAACGCAGCCCAGGCCAGTTCCACAGTGCTCGGCTGTCCCTGGAAATTCAGCAAACATGGAGAGTGTGGCACAGAGCTGTCAGAGTTGGTACCCGGTCTGGGTGAAGTCGTGGATGACATCGTGCTGATGCGGTCCATGCATACCAGTGTGAATAATCATGGCCAGTCGATTTATGCCATGCACAGCGGCCGCATTCTTCCCGGCCGTCCGACATTAGGCAGCTGGCTGACTTACGGATTAGGGTCCGAGTCGGAAAATCTTCCCGCATATATCGCGATGGTGGATCCCGGTGGAGCACCAGTGCTGGGCGTTGATAACTGGACCAATGGCTGGCTGCCTTCGCTTTATCAGGGAACCGTGATCCGTCCCAAAGAACCACGAATTCTCAATCTGAACGCGCCCCCGCATCTGAGCGGCAAAGCCCAGGAAAAATATCTCGACTTTTTAGGAACGCTGAATCAGCAACATCTGAACCAGCATCCTGGTGAAAATGATCTTTCCGCCCGCATTGCCAGCTACGAACTGGCTGCCAAAATGCAGACCGCGGCCACAGAGGCGCTCGATTTGAGCAAGGAAACCAAAGCTACCCAGGCCATGTACGGGATTGACGTTCCCGCCTCAGCCGAGTTTGGAAAACGTTGTCTGATTTCCCGTCGTCTGATTGAACGCGGCGTGCGGTTCGTGCAGATCATGACCGGTAACCAGCATTGGGACCATCATACCAGCATGCGAACCTCACTCCCCAGTACCTGTAAACGGGTCGATGTTCCTTCCGCAGGCCTGGTGAAAGACCTCAAGCAACGCGGACTGCTGGATGAAACGCTCGTACATTGGGGCGGAGAAATGGGACGGCTGCCCGTCATTCAGAATGACGCCGGCATCGCGAAACAGGGACGCGATCATAACACCTACGGCTTCAGCATGTGGCTGGCCGGCGGCGGTTTGAAAGGGGGCATGACCTACGGTGCCACCGATGAATTCGGACATCATGCTGTCGTCGACAAAGTCAGCCCCAGCGATTATCACGCAACATTGATGCATCTGTTCGGAATTGACGCCGAACGGCTGACGTTCACACGCAATGGTGCAGAGCAATCACTGATTGACAAACAGGTGAACCGTGTCGTGCATGAGATCATTGCCTGAGTACGAAACGCGAAAACAACCAGTAAAAAAACGCCCTGTTAATGCAGGGCGTTTTTTATTTCAGCCGCGAGTGAATTCGAAATTATTTTGCAGGCACGGCAATCATGTCGATTACCATAATCCGATTCGGAACCCCCACGCTTTTGACCGTTGCTTTAGAAGCAGCCGGCGGTCGCTGGGGATTAAAGTATTCCTGGCGAATCTTGCCGAAATCGCCGCTGATGGCATCGTCGGAAACATAATAGGTGGCTTTAACAAGGTGTTGCATGTCTCCGCCCGCTTCCCCGACAATCGCTTTCAACTGATCGAACACGCTGCGAATGCGTTCGTCAAAGTTGTTGGGCTCTTTGGCGGTGATTCCCGAAACATAAATCCGGTCACTGACTTCAGCGATTGCCACGCGACTGAAAACAGGCGAGGCTTTCATGTCGGTCGGCGTTTTGTAGACCACGGTCTCCGCAGGCCGGGCAGCAGATTCGTCCGCAGGCATCGCGACGATCATCTCAATTTCAATCGGCAATGTTGAGAACCATTCCACAAGTGAGACCGGGGGCTTTCTTTCTTCCGGGAAAAAACCGTCAATCGCCTGACTGACTTCCGTTGCCTGCTGCATCGGTGTCAGAAAGGCTTTAACCTGAACAATATTCGCGGGAGAAGCGCCCAGGTACTTTAAGGTCTGATGCAGTTCTTCCATTGTTTTCTGGGTGGATTCAGCCAGTGTGTCTGCTTTGACAGCCTGTCCCGAGATATAAGCCGTGCGTCCCGCCGGCAATAAGGCGACACGAAAACCGGAAACGCCATCATTGAAAATTTGAGCTTTCTCCAATTTCTGGTTCGAACCGGTCACAGCGACGGCATCCATGGCAACCAGCGCATGAGGATCAGCCAGTTTTGTGACCACATACGTGCACGCCGGTTGTGCCGTGGTTTCCAGTTCCTGGATGAGCCGCTGTTGCACCTCCTGAACCTGATCTTCACGGGCGACATAGATATTCAATTTCACAAGCTGGTTCAGACTGCTGTCGACTTTTTTCAGGATGTAATTCAGATTCTTGAGGACCAGCGCGGTCTGATCGCCGGCATTTTCCGGGGTGATTTCTCCCCCCTTGATATTCAGAGGCAGGATCTGAGATGTGTGGGCCAGAATATCGTCTTTGACAATCACACAGAGAGAGGACCCTGTTTTGGTCGAGGGTTTAAAATAAGAGACCTCTGCTGTGACCATGCCTGACATTCCCAGAAAGAAAAGAACTGCTAAAAATTTTACGTGAAATTTCATGGAAGAACCGTTTTAAAGAGGATCGATTTTCAATTTGTTCCGCAGTAAGTCACTTCGGAAACCAACAGCATTATTTTAACCGCCAGAATTCATCAAAGAAATCGGCTTGCGCCACTTTTCCCGGATATTGGCTGCCGGCTGGGGTGCGTAAATCAATAATCGCCCAGTCGGGCAGCATGGGAACCTGCCGGGCGTTATTCAGATACGCGTATTCACGATAGGTAAACCCACTGTTGAGAACTACGTATTTTTCAGGATTCAACGGATTGGGGAAAATCAAAATCGGGGCATGGTGATCGGCAGGATACTGCTTTTCGCCAACAGTAATGGTTTCCTGATTCCACTGTAGAGGCAGCTTATCAACAATTTTTTTGATGAGCTGGTTGCTTTGGGGATCACCCCACAGCACCAGGTTGCTGGCAGCGATTTCTTTGTCGGTGATTTTTGAATCCTGCATCACGCGTGCGTCGCCGCGAAACTGCTGCCGCCAGTGCACAATCGCATGTTTCATTTCCGACTGCACCCACTTGTCAACGGTGGGCGAAGCACTGGTGCCGGAAGGAGAAACGAAAATGAAAGAATCCATGAAGGCGTCATCAATGGGGCCTTGCAGATTATGTTTTTTGACCAGTTGTCCCGCTTCATAAACTGCGGGACCGACATTCCAGGTATCATCGGTTTTGTGAAAGGAGACCTGCCACGAACGATCTGATTTGGGGCGGGGGGCTTCGAGTTGAACGCCATCCACTTGAACTATGACCGGGTGTGTCATATCCAGCGGCGATTCTCCTGCATCCATTCTCAACGAAAACGCTGTCACATTGTCTGTTTTAATATCAACGCGATTCTGGGAAAGCAGACGGGCATCGATGTGTGCCTGAGTCCATTCTTCGGCCATTGCGTCCAGTGTCACCCAGTTCATCCGGTTGTACTTTAAAGTATATGCGACCAGATGCACGGTGCCGGGAACACGTTGGCGGCCCACTCTTGCCAGCGAGTCCATTTTGTTTTCGATGATGATTTTGGAATCGGGGTGCAGTTTGTGCGCGGTGTCGGGCCCGATAATGTGCACCAGATCAATGCCCACATTTTTCAAAGCGAGCTCCATCACATCGGCGGCCTGTTTTTGACTGTCGATTTCGCCGCTGTAGGCGACGGTCGGGCATTGATACAGATTCAGCGCGTAACCGGGGCAGTCATACATCTGCCACAATTTTTTCTCATACCAGGTCGGATTCAGAGTTTCCTTCTGAAAGACGTCCAGAAACAGAGGCGTTTCCGAAAAGCCGGCTCCCGGATTCGCGGCAAACCAGCGGTCGGCGTAATGCACGGCGAACTGCCAGCAGGCGGCGCCCCCCATCGAAAAGCCGCGGACCGAAATGCGATCTTCGTCGATGCGATAGTGTTGTTTGGTCGATTCTAATCCTTCCAGCACATCGACTTCGCCCGCGAACTTGAAGGCGTTGGAATAGCGGCCATAAGGATGGAGCACGATCGTGTCGGCGGGGGTGTACTGTCCGCGGGACCGCTGCTGCTGATCGATAAAGTTCAGTTCGCTCAAGCGTTCTCCTCTGCCGTGAAACCAGAGATCACAGCGATACTGGCTTTTACCCGAAAAGGTATAGCTGTCCGGAATCACCAGGCCGTAGGGCTGCACGGTCTGGTCGATCTTTGAAATATACCCGCGGACAACGAGGCCCGTCTGACGCGTCCAGGGGGCTTCGCCTTTCAACAACTGGTCGGCCCGTTCCTGACCCTGCTGTAATAACTTGAGCCCATTGCCGATTTCTCGCTCGTGAAAAAACTCCTGATATTCGAGCGCACACCGTACGGCACGATGATAAATTTCCACATCCGGAATCAAAGTCTGGATCTTCAGGTCCTTGCTTTTCTTTAACTGATCGAGTGAGGTCTGGAGTTTTTCCAGTCCCTGTTGCAACTGCTGTTTTTGCGGCTCGGGGACTTCGACACCCAGCGCGGGAATCGGGCGAACCTTCTCAGCGATGTTGTCAGCCGGGCCATCGGCGTGTAACAGGGCAGAGGAAAGTGTCGCACACAGCGCAAACACGATTGTAGTTTTGACAATAAGTCGGGGTTGTAAAATCATAAGGGGATTCTCGCAGGAACGATGAATGTCAGGAATGTTGTAACTTCTTAAACGGTCAACACTAACAATGTTCTTATTATCATGGCGCAATGGGACTGGTTTGAAAACTGTTTCGACAAAAATATTCTGCGATCAACCAAAGAGACCATTTCAGCGAAAACTGGCATGGACGGTTAAAGAACTGTCTGTTAGAACACTGGTCAGGTTCGTCTTTCAAAACTGGAAATGGAGTCCAGCATGTTTACACGATTTTTTGTTGTACTGTTTTGTTTGACAGGAATAGAGACCCTCTGTCTCGGAGAGAACCCTGTACCTGTTCCCAGGCATCAGACGAAAGACGATGCGGCGATTTTGGCTAAAGTAAAAACGATTCAATTTGGTCCTTTCGAGTTAAAGGCAAAAGATCTGAAATTGCGAGTCACAATTCATGATCAGAATCGAATCAGCCTCACCGGCAATGCTCAGCTAACGTGTGGTGACACTCGTCTCTCAGCAGACCATATTGAGTTTTTCTATAGCGATCAGCACGATTTGAGGATGTTATTGAAAGGTGATATCGAAATTGAAAATGAGCGTGATCAGTTGCGGATTTTTGCAAACGAGGCACAGTTTGACTATAGACAGAAATTACTGATGCTCAAGAGCAGAGAACGCGGACATGTGGCTTTGAGCCGGACTAAGGGCCAGATAACAACCCTGGTCGAAGCATCTGCAATTCATATCAAATATAAAAATCTGCATACAATGCAGATCAGGCCATTTGAAAACGTCAGTATTGTTGAGCGGCCAGCCAGACAGACAGATCTGATAAAATTAGAAACAGCTCAACAGAGTGAATTTGATTTCTTTGATGGGATTTCGATTGAGGATGTTCAGATTTTTTCTGAAAAAGATCATATCGATTCTCGCAAGGTGCCAGTCGAAGTGAAGAAGCCTTAACTGCAGAACTAAGTTCTGACGCACGAATTCGTTAGACATCACTCAGGTTTTTATGAATCTTTCTTTTCTTCTCCAGTGGAGACAAACCATGTTCAACAAATTTTTCCCGGTCTGTCTGATCTCAATGATTTATTTGTTTCAGGTGATTCCTGCTTTCGCAGAAGATCAGGGGGAAGAGAAAGCTCCTGCGGCCGTGGTGCATACGCTTGAACTGGCAGGGGTGGAATTAAAGGGAGAGGAAATCGACTATAAAGTGCAACGTGATGGTAAGCATGACATCAGCTTACGCGGTCAGTCTGAACTGAAAATAGACGAAATCGTGGTCACTGCCGATTCCATTCATGTGACGTATTCAAAAATAGAGGAAGCCGTTCTCGATCTGAAAGGGCATGTCACTATTTTCAGCAAAGGCGATAAACTGCGGGCGAACGGAGTGGAAGCGAAGTTTGATTTCGGCGCGAAATCGATCACGCTGAAAGGGGAAGAAAATCAGGACGCACAACTGATCCGGTACAATGGTTCCAAAGCCACTCAGATGGAAGCAGCCGAGATTCAAATTCAATTTAAAGATCAAAATGTAGTGCAGATTAAATCTCAGGGACCTGCCACCATCCTGGAACGGAAGACGACCAAAGAAGATGATTTTTTCGGCCCCTCATCCAGTCCGCAGGATGAATTTGGAGACCCACGATCTCGGCCGCGATATGAATTGAATCCGTTTTCCAGGCCTGATGTCTTCGGTACTTCAAAGAATAGTTGATTATCAGGACACCTGTGTATCTCGCTGTCCAGTCAGCTTTTACAGATCATCACAAGCGAGAAAATTCAGGGGGACAGCTGCGCCAAAATCGCTCTTGACCCGTTTTTCGCTTTACAATAAGCTTCCGATCCACATTAGTCTCTCTCAAATCAAATCTCAATTCTCTTCAGGTTTTCTGCTTTGTCAGTTCTGGCAATGTTTGATGACTCAATTCGTATTTCAGTCTCATCACTGAATACCGGGGCAGGTTTTATACAAAGGCCTGGCTACTTGAGGATCAAATTGCGTCCGGAAACGGTTTCAGCAGCAAAACAACCATTCTGAAAAGACTATTTTCTCACAAACGGGGTCGTACTGTGAAGAACTCTGTCAAACTATTAATCGTTGTAATCATGCTGGCAGCCGGAATCTCGGGGTGTCAGAAACTCAATTTGAACCCGGCCAACTGGTGGAACCCGGCCAGCCTGCGTTCGCAAAGTCCTGATGAGGAAATCTCCGAAACGGAAGACTTTGAGTCGAAAGTGGAAACACCATTCGTGGGGGATTACACACAAATTACCGGAAAAAATCTGATTGCGCTGCAAGGCGTGGGGCTGGTGACCGGCTTAAAAGGGACGGGCGGCAACCCGCCTCCTTCGGTACACCGCGAAGCGTTGCTGCGTGAGATGCGTCGTCGGAATGTGAAAAATCCGAACCAGATCTTACGCGATCCGTCTACGGCACTTGTGATTGTCAAAGCCTATCTGCCTCCTTTGATCAAAAAAGGAGAGCCCTTTGATGTGGAAGTTTATCTGCCCGGAAATAGTGAAGCGACCAGCCTGGAAGGGGGCTGGTTGATGGAATCCTACCTTGCGGAACAGGCCATGATTCAGGGACGCGGTCTTCTGAAAGGCCATATTCTCGCTAAGGCACAAGGCGCGATTTTAATTCCGCCGATCTCGGAAGAAGACCGGAAAGAAGGCGTGGCGGGCATACTGCGTCGTGGTCGTATTCTGTCAGGCGGTATTTCCGTTGCGGAAGACCGCGATCTGGCATTGTACCTGCGAAATGATTTCAAAAGTATTCGAAACGCGCAACGTATTGCGGATCGGATCGGCGGTCGTTTCCATCACTTTGATAAATTCGGAATCGAAGAGCCACTGGCGGAAGCCAAGACGGATAAAAAAGTGGTGCTGAAACTGAAGCCCCGCTATAAACACAACGATTCACGCTATCTGCAGGTCGTGCGAAATATTGCCTTCCGCGAGACCGACGTGGCGCAACGGGTGCGCATGCAGAGGCTGACAGAAGAAATCATGATGCCCGAGCGGGCGGAAAGAGCATCGATTCAGCTGGAAGCGATCGGTAAAAAATCCATTCCGATTCTCAAAGCGGCTTTGAAGAGTCCGCTGCTGGAAGTCCGTTTTCATGCGGCGGTGGCGCTGGCTTATCTGGATGACGGATCAGGTTTGAAAGATCTGGCCGAAGCTGCCAGAGAAGAACCGGCATTTCGCGTGTATGCTTTGGCGGCAATGTCTGCAATCGATGAACCAGAGGCCCATCTGCTGTTACGCGAATTAATGAGTATGACCAGCTCGGAAACACGCTATGGCGCTTTCCGTGCTCTCTGGACACTCGATATCAACGATCCCTTTATCCGGGGCGAAGACATGAACGGGCAATTCCTGCTGCATGTCTTACAGACGGAATTAGAAACAAAGAGTGTGCACGATCCGGATGCCAAAGCGGGCAGTCCTAAAAATGGCGGTCCCATGATTCATATCACGCACCGTAAACATCCTGAAGTGGTCCTCTTCGGATCTGAACAGGAATTCCGGGTTCCGATTGCTGTTCGGGCAGGTGATGTTTTAGTCACAGGAGCTGCAGGTGGCAGTGAGCTGACAGTCAGTAAGTATGCCGTCGGCGAACAGGATCAGCGGAAGAAAGTTTCCCGAAACATCGCGGTTGTCATCCGCACCGCGGTCGAAATGGGCGCCAGTTATCCTGATGTTGCGCAAATGATTTTACAGGCACATCAACAGGGCAATATCGAAGGACAAGTGAAAATCGATGCCTTGCCTGAAGGGGGCCGGATGTATTATCGCCCTGAGGCCGAAGATTCACTGATGGCTTTGAAATCAGGAGAAATGAAATCGACCAAGCCAAAAACCAAAAAGGGATCTCGCGTAGGGAATCAAAATATGGTTCCCAACATTTTCCATTCTGGAGCACCGCAGACGAAAGCTTCAAAATCAGGCGACGAATCAGACTTTGATGATTCGGAAGAGCTTTCCGATAAAGGAGAAGCGACTTTGGCAGACACCCGGAAGTCAAAAGAATCAGACGAGGGCGAAAAATATGTCAAGCAAAGCACTTTCCAAAGCTGGTTCCGTTATTTCACCAAATAATCTCTTTGAAGAATCGAGTTGATTCCAGATTTGTTGCCATTGATTCCTAATTGTCAATTTGAGTTCAGACTCCCCTCGGTCTGTTTACCCGTGTAAGGTTAAGTGATGCTGAAATCATTGGAACTGTTCGGCTTTAAGAGTTTTGCCGACCGGACCATCTTTGAATTTTCGGATGGCATCACCTGCGTTGTCGGGCCCAACGGAAGTGGTAAGAGTAACGTCGTGGATGGGATCAAATGGGTTCTGGGAGACCAGAGTCCCAAAAGTCTTCGCGGCAAGGACATGACGGATGTAATCTTCAACGGTGCCAAAGGGCGTAAGCCAAACGCCTATGCAGAAGCCACTTTGACGTTCAACAATCAAAAAGGTTTCCTGGATATTGATGCGCCGATGGTGCAGATTGGCCGCCGGTTGTGGAAAAACGGCGATTCCGAATATCTGCTCAACAGGAACACGGTACGTCTGAAAGATATCCGTGATCTCTTTATGGGAACCGGTGCGGCGACTTCTGCTTACAGCATCATCGAGCAGGGACGCGTCGATCAGATTCTGCAGGCCAATGCCGCGACACGTCGCGTGGTGTTCGAAGAAGCGGCGGGAATCAGCCGCTATAAATCCAGAAAGGGCGATGCAGAACGTAAACTGGAGCGCGTCGGCCAGAACCTGCTCAGACTGACTGATATTGTCGATGAAGTGGAAGCCCAGTTGAATTCGACGCGCAGTCAGGCCTCGAAAGCGGCCAAATTCCGCGAAGCATCGACCGAACTTCGCAAGCTCTGGATGGGGATGGCCGCGGATGACTGGCGGCACTTGACGACTCAACGCGCTGCGATTCAGGAAAAAATCAATCAATATCAAAAGCGGATTGATGAACTGAATGCCGAGTATCAGACATACGAAGAAAAACTATCCGCCATTGATTCCGAGGTCGCCGAGGTTGATGATCAATTAAGAGCGGCTGAAAAGAAGCTGGCTTCACATCGGGAAGGCATTGCCGGAAATCAGACATCCATTGAACATCAGCTCGACCGCAAACAGGAATTCGAAACCGAAATTATCCGTTTACGCAAACAGCGAATAGTGATGACAAGAAGAACCGCGGAAATCCAGAAGGATCTCAAAGCGGTTTCCAGCGAGAAAACCCGCTCCGAATCCGAATTCCAGATTCAACGCCAGGAGCTGGAAGAAACCCGCGTCAGTATCGCAGCTGCGACGAAAGAACTGGATACGATCAATGAACAGATTCAACAAAAGCAGCAGCTGGTTCATGAGTTGAACAAGCAGTCTCTGGCTCTGGACAATCGACTGTTTTCGATACAGACACAACTGGAAACCTTCAATAATTCAGCAGTAAAATCGAACGAACGGCGATTGCAGCTGGAAACCAGAATGCAGGAGGCAGAGTCTGTCGCGGAGAAATGCAACGCCCAGTTTCGTCTGGCTGGAGAGAAAGTTGCTGAGTTTGCGCAAAGCCTGTCGAATGTAGACGAAAAACAGCAGACGTTGTTAAGCGAGCAGGATCAGAAAACACAGGAGCTTTCGGAACTGCGCGAAAGACGGAGCGCTTATCAGGCGCGCAGGAGCGTGCTGGAAGATCTGGAACGGCGTCAGGAAGGGGTCAGTATCGGCGTCAAGGAAATTCTGAACCGGGCACAGACTTCCAATTATGCGCCCTGGAATACGATCATCGGCAGTGTGGCTGATCTGCTGGACGTTGATCTTGAGCAGGCGGCACTCCTGGAAGTCGCCTTGGGTATTCGATCTCAATTACTCGTGATCAGTGAATTCGATCCGCTCTATCAGTTTCTGAAGGAAGGAAAATATTCGATTTCCGGTCGCGTCGGTTTTATCACACGTCCTGCTCTTTCGGGACGGAAAGAGCAGCCGGTACCCGCGGTCAATGGATTTTCGATGGAAGGAGACGTCGCCGTCGCGGAACCGTTCTCTGCGGAAGTTCAGCAGACGACATTGGATTTATCTGCACAGCGCGGGGTCATTTATCGCGCAGATAAGTTAGTCAATCTGTCTGAAGAGAATCAGTTTCTGGCTGAATTGCTGCTGTCTGATACCTGGATCGTCGATTCTTTCGAGACCGCGGTCAGACTGTCTCAGACGGAAGGAAAAAATTGTCGCTTTGTGACGCTGCAGGGAGAACTGGTCGAAGCAAACCAGTCTGTTTTTGTCGGCGCTGTCCGTGCCGAATCTGCGATCTTCACACGCAGGAGCGAATTAAGAAAGCTGAAAAATGATCTGATCAGAATTGATCGCACTTTAAATGATAATGAGGCCGCTCTGGAAAAACTGGACACGTTATTATCGACGGTCGATGAAGAACGCCGCTCCTGGCAGGAGCAGATGCAGCAGGGGACAGAGTTGCTCGCCACCGAAAAAGCGGCGAAGGTAGCAGCCGAACATAAGCGGGAGCAGTTAAACGAGGAATTGACGACTGTCAGAAAAGATCTGGCAGAACTGGAAAGTCATTCGCAGAAATTGCAGACAGAATCGGAAGCGGTGTTAATTGAGAAACAGGAAACTGATAAGAAACAGGAAAGCCTGAATTCCGCGATTGAGCAGGAAGAATCGGCCTTGTTGAACAGGCAGTGCGTCGTTCAGGAACTCAAAGAACAGCAAAATGCCAGAAAACTGGAACTGGCAACGCACGAGGAACGTTTAGCGGGCCTGGACCAGCGATTCGGACGACTGAAACAGGAGTTCGAACAGCGGGAACAGCAGCAGGAAGAATCCAATCGGCGTTTTGAATTGTCGCTGGAAAAAAACTCACAGATCAAACTGCATATTTTAAATACCCGCGCTGTGCTCGACGAACAATATTTAATTCAGGAGGCGTTATTAGCGCAGGCAGGCTCCCTTTCCACACAGCGTGATGCAAAACGTCAATTCAAAAAGCAGCTCAGTTCTGAGGAAGCGGCGATTCGCAAAGAACGACGTGAACTGAACGACAAAAAACACGAAGAAGAAATAAAAACCCGCGATATCGAACATCAGGTCAGTACACTGGCAGAACGCATTGAAGAAGAGTATCAACTCTCGCTCGAAGAAATCGTCGCCACGGGAGAATCGGTGCTCAAGCAATATCTGGAAGAGCAGGTCCAGCCGGAACTGACTCAGAATGATCCGGAAGACGAGTCTGAAATTCAGACGGAATCACTGGAACGGGAGCCCGAAGAAAACCAGCTCGCGCTTTCGGAAATCGCTGAGGAACATGCAGGACAGGTGGAGATTGAGCTCGTTGAGGATGGTTTCGATACTGAGCAGGCAGGGTTTAATATCAAACTGTACCTCGAAATCCGGCCGGAGATCGAAGCACAGGTCAATCGTCTGCGCCGTAAAATCAAAATGATGGGCAGCATCAACTCAGACAGCCTGAAAGACCTGGATGAACTGGAAAGCCGTTTTGAATATTTGAAATCGCAACTGGATGACCTGGAAGAAGCGAAAACGTCACTGGAAGAAATCATCCGTCGGATCAACGTGGAGAGCCGACGATTATTCGTAGATACATTTGATGTGATTCGTGGCCATTTTCAGGAAATCTTCCGTAAGCTGTTTGGCGGCGGGGAAGCGGACATCATTCTGGAAGACCCCGATGACGTGCTGGAATGTGGAATTGAAATCGTGGCACGGCCCCCCGGCAAAGAGCTGCGTGGGCTGACTTTATTAAGCGGTGGTGAAAAAACGTTGACGGCAGTGGCCCTGTTAATGTCAATCTTCCGCAGTCGTCCCAGCCCGTTCTGTATTCTGGACGAAGTGGATGCCGCGCTGGATGAAGCCAATGTGGAACGTTATGCCGGGCTGATTGACGACTTCAAGGACACCACGCAGTTCATTATGATCACGCATAATAAGCGGTCTATGACTGTCGGGAATGTCCTGTATGGAGTTACAATGGAGCAGTCAGGAGTTTCCAAACGGATGTCGGTGCGATTTGATGACATCACAGAAGACGGCAACTTCAAACAGGCCAATCCGTCCAACAGTGCTTCCGAGGCAGCGTAGGTCGTGTTTCTGAATTCGAATTGGTCTTTGGAAATACGAGGAACCGGGGCTAACGCCTTTCGGCTAATCAGTCTTCCGGCTGTCAAAGTACCTGAAAACAAGATCAGCCGCACGGCGTGAGCCGCGGTTAAAACCGACCTGGGTCAGGTTGCGGTTCTGGTATTCACATTCAAAACAATCAATAAACACGACCTGGCGGAAACGGAATCAACGGCCCGGGCTGCGATCGAGGTTCAGATGTCAGATTTAACTCATTTTGATGAAGAGGGTGCCAGTCGCATGGTCGATGTTGGCGGTAAAGCAGTCACCTCGCGGACGGCCGTGGCAGAGTCTTTTGTCACAATGCTGCCGGAAACGCAAAAACTGATTTTGGATCGGCAGATTTCCAAAGGGGATGTGCTGGAGATCGCCCGGATTGCCGGAATTATGGCAACCAAAAAAACGGCAGATTTGATCCCGTTATGTCATCCACTCAGCATTAATAGTGTGCGACTTGATTTTGAGCCTCAGAATGAGACGACCATCCGGATAGAATCGACGGTAAAAGTCGACGGCAAAACCGGCGTCGAGATGGAAGCGCTGACCGCAGTCAGTGTGGCCGCTTTAACCATTTATGACATGTGCAAAGCCGTCGATCGCGGCATGAGTCTCGGACCGACGCGCCTCGTGGAAAAATCGGGCGGAAAAAGCGGCCACTATCTCAGGTCGACAGACTGATCTTTCTGGTGATCCGGCCGGCGGTCCGGTGCAGCGAGACTCGGTTTTCGATATGAATCTGCTTTGATTTGGTCCCGAAATTCAGGAAAGCGCAATTTCGCTCTCTGAATTCACAGAGGGGGCCCCTGTTTGCATTCCTATCTGTAGACAGAATGCGTACAATGGCTGCGAATCGTGGCCCGGGATTACAGGTCATATGTTCCGTGTTTTCAATAACCGACCGCCAGGTAAAAACTGGAAAATCGAATCGATATTGTGGTGAGGCTGTAATGGGGGACCATCTTACGACACACGACCTGTTGGCACGTGTCGAAGAGTTAATTGGCGGTGAGCTGGAACAGGCTGAACGAGTATTTTTGAGCGAAGTCAGCTCAAAACACCCCTATGTTCACGATGTTTTGCAGCATATCACCCGCTTTCAGGGAAAGCGGCTGCGCCCGATCCTGCTGCTGCTTTCGGCGGCGGCGACGGGGGGAATTAAAGACAGTCATTTTGTGCTGGCTTCCGTGGTCGAAATGATCCATCTGGCGACTCTGGTGCATGACGATGTGCTGGATGATGCCTTAATCCGCCGTCATGTCGCGACAGTCAATTCCCGCTGGAATAATGAGACCAGTGTGCTGGTCGGTGATTTTTTATTCACACATGCGTTCCACCTGACTGCCAGCCTGGGCGATGCGCGTGCCTGTCGGCTGATTGGTCGTGCCACGAATCTGGTTTGTGAAGGTGAACTGGCGCAGATTTACGAACGCGGAAATCTGAATCTTTCAGAAGAGCAGTATTTACAGATCATCAACGGAAAAACGGCTGAACTTTGTGCGATCAGTACTCAATTAGGAGCGATCTACTCCAACGCTGACGAAAAAGTGATCCAGGCCATGGATGATTATGGTCGCGCTCTGGGAGTCGCCTTTCAGATTACCGATGATCTGCTGGATTTGCTCGGCAATGAAGAACAAATGGGTAAGTCACTGGGTTCAGATCTGCAAAAAGAAAAGCTGACCCTCCCCCTGATTCGGCTGCTGGATCAATGCAGTCAGGAAGACCAGACCGTGATTCAGGAAATCCTTTCCCAGCCGGATCCACAAACGAAATCGCGTCTCGCTCAGTTTATTAAAAACAGTGATGCCATTGAGTATGCAGGCAATCGTGCGCGTGAATTTGCGAAACAGGCCAGGGAAGCGCTCAAATTTTGTCCCGAATCACAGGCAAGACAAATTCTCGAGGAACTGACAGAATTTGCCATTCAGCGAACGATCTAATATCATTGGGGAGTCATTCCATCTCAAGCGGGCATTGAACCGGCCGTGAGGAGAAAGGCATTTCTTCATTTACGGCTGAGACCTATCGGATTAAAGAGGCTAGAGAACATTGCGTAGTAATCCAATATTCATCCGGGAAGCGTTAACCTCTCCCCGTCAACTTCGCCATTATCTGGTTCGTTCCGGTTACGTCGCTGCGTTTTTTATTCTGATTTTCACAGCCGGCCAGACGATCCTGGGAACCCAGCAGATTCAGACTACCACCATTGGGGAATTTGCCCGTCTGGGAAATCTGATCTTTCAGATGATTGCCTTCCTGCAGTTACTGCTCGTGCTGTTTTTCACGCTTTTATTTTCCGCAGGGAGTATTGCCCAGGAAAAAGACCGTGGAACACTGATCCTGTTACTGATGACCGAGCTCAAAGACCGTGAGCTGGTGAGTGGTAAAATCCAGTCCAGCCTGCTCATCGTGTATGTTCTGCTGGCTGCTGCCATTCCGGTGTGTGTGTTCCTGTACCTGCTGGGGGGCATTGAATTATCACAGATCATCTGGGTGGAAATGCTGTGTCTGATGACGGTGTTCGCGACCGGCAGCTGGGCAGGCCTGGTTGCCTTCTGGAGAGAAAAAACATTCCAGACGCTGGCCATCAGCGTGCTGGGAATGGTGGTTTTTCTGGGAGTGGTGGAACTGGTTGCCAGCCTTGTTGGTGCACAATCAGGCGTGTATCCCTGGATTGCCGGCTTAAATCCGTTCCGCTCGCTGTATGAAATTCTGAACCCCCTCTCGCTGAATACGGGGCTGAACGCTGTGACTGTGAGTGCCTGGCCGTCACTGATCAGCCTGTTTGTATTGGGCATGGCACTCAAAACTTACACAATTCTTCGGTTGCGCGTCTGGAATCCTTCACGTTCCGTGTATCAGTCAACGAAGAAGGAAAAAAAAGAAACAGTCATCATCAAAGAGAAAACCCGTCAAATCTGGTCGAATCCCGTCATCTGGCGGGAGATCATGACCAAGGCATACGGGAGAAAAGCCTTTGTGATTAAGCTGGCTTATTTTCTGCTGGCTGCGTTTACGCTCTGGACTGCCGCCACTTCAGAGGCCGTTGCCGAGGGGACCTTGTATCTGGGGGTGATTCCTCCGCAAGGGCTCGCTTTCGCCGGAATTGCCTGGTTAAGCCTGGTGCTGGCAAACACGCAGGCGGTCACATCGATTACCTCGGAAAAAGACAGCAAAACGCTGGAACTGTTGCTGGTGACCGATATTTCCGCCAAAGAATTCGTGCTGGGAAAATTAGGCGGCATTTTCTATAACTGTAAAGAACTGATACTGATCCCGCTGCTTGTGTTGTTTTATCTTGTCAGCCAGGGGGTTTTTTCAACCGAAGGTTTCCTGTGTGCGCTCGTTGGGTTTTTGACGCTGATTATTTTTGCGGTCGTCCTCGGCTTGCATATGGGGCTCACCTACGACAATAGTCGCTCTGCCATTGGCGGCAGTCTGGGAACCATGTTTTTTCTCTTCGTGGGAATTGGAATTTTCATGATTCTGCTGGTTCAGGCGCGGTCTTCCTTTGCCTTGCAGTTACAAAGTTTCCTGGTCTTTATTGTTGTCGGAAGCGCGGCGTTACATTCCGCGTTGACACACCGCAACCCGTCCCGCGCTCTGGCAATTTCCGCCTGGCTGCTCCCTTTTCTGACATTTTACGCGATTACTTCCTTTTTGCTGGGGGGAACTCTGGGAGTCCTGATTACGATTCTCTTTGCGTATGGACTTCCCGTTCTTTCCATGTACATTCCGGCGGTTTCCGAGTTTGATGTTGCCTTGGGAAAAACCACTTTTGACAAAGGATAGAGTGGCTAACCCTGATTCATGATAATCGCATTTATTGATACCATGGCTATCTGGTTTCCGGGGTCTCTGGCGTTACTCGCCTTGACTTGTGCTTCCGGGTTCTTTTCAGGAAGCGAGACGGCGATCTTTTACCTCTCGCGGGCGGAACTCAGGCAGTTCAGCAAAGGCAAACCGAGCGAACAGATCGTGGCGGCCCTGGCTGCGGACGCTGACCGCTTGCTTACGGCGGTCCTGTTCTGGAATCTGTTGATCAACCTTTCGTATTTCGCCGTCGCCGGAGTGATCGCCAAAAGGCTGGCGGACGAAGGGATGACGATGGCAGCCGGCGTGTTCAGCGTGGGCAGTCTACTGGCAATCATTCTGTTTGGTGAAGTGCTTCCCAAGAGCCTTTCAATTGTCTTTCGCAAAAAGATTGCGGTGGCCGTCAGTTGGCCGCTGGCGATTTCCGTTCGCGTGCTCGATCCCGTGATCCCGCTGCTGCAGAATATCAGCAGATTAATGCGGCGCACCTTCTGGCCGCTCATCCAGAAAGAATCTTATTTGCATTCGGCAGATCTGGAACGGGCCGTAGATGCGTCGGGCGCCAGTGAAGAAGTCATTCGTCATGAACGACAGATTCTGCATAACATTCTGGATCTTTCAGAAATGCTTGTGGAAGAAGCGATGCGTCCCAGAGGAACATACCTGACGTTCAATATGCCATTGAAACTGGAAGACCTGACGCGAATTACTCCCAACACCGATTACATCATTTTGCGGAAACGCGAGAATAATTCTGATGAAATTAATCAGATCATCTCACTGACGGATCTGTCTTCGTTTACGGAAAAATCGCTGAATCAAAGATCGAAACGCATCATTCATGTTCCCTGGTGTGCCAATCTTGCCGATGTCTTTTCGCGATTTCAAACGGAAGATTGTCACTTTGCTTCTGTCGTTGATGAATATGGAGAGACCATCGGCATTGCCACCTATGCTGATATCATTGATACCATTCTTTCGCCTGAACCGAGCCGGGCGAAACGAATTTTAAGGCGTGAACCGGTGCGTGAAGTATCACCGGGTGTGTACCACGTAGAGGGGATTACCACCCTGCGTTATCTGTGTCGCAAGCTGCAGCAGGATTACGAAATCGCGGACGACGGCCTGTTAACGGTCGCCGGGATGTTTCATGAAAAACTGGAGCGCATTCCGGAAGTGGGTGACCTGTGTGACTGGCAGGGCTTTCAGCTGGAAGTGATTGAAGTTCGCAAACTGGGGCATTTGATTGCAGAACTCAAAAAAGTGGAACCACCGGCCAACGCAGAGCTGGCTGAGGAATAGTCTGAGACACGCCAAGCGAATTGAATCGCAGTCCGTAAGAGAGCCCGGAGTGGCAATACGTAGCGCTGAAACCGAATTTACTTTTTCCACATGCCGGTGAATAAGTAGATCGCGATGAAGGGCACGCTGATCGTCGTCAGCACAAAGTTCCAGGGCCATGTCTGTGGAAACACATAACTTTTCAGGACAAATTGATCGATTAATAACGCTCCGCAAAAGGCCCACCCGCAAAAGATGAAAGCCAGCATTTTCTTTTCTTTCAATTCGTCAGGAGAGAACTCCGGCTTGCCTTTGGATGTTTTCTTTTCTTTGGCTTTTTTCTCAGGTTTTGCAGCTTTGGAAGCCTTTGGGGAGGCGCTTCTGGCGGCGGCAGTTTTTTCTTCCGGTTCAGCCTCATCGTTGCGTGTTTCTGCTGCGGCATAATGGTGCGCGATCCCCTGGCTGATGGATCGCGGAGTCGCCAGTACCCAGCGGGAGGGAATCTGATAACGCATCCGCAGTTCATCTTCCAGATCGTGCGTGGGCCGTTCGGCGCAAGCGACCAGCAAGACATCGTCATCGATGAATAAAGGCAGAATGGTATTTCGTTTGGCAACCTGCTGCGGCAGCAGCTCCAGAATACTGTCGTCAGGGAACGTTTCCTCTAAATCGATATAAGGCACACCCTGTGAACGGGCGAGGGCCTGTGTCGCTGTTTCGGCATTCACCAGACGCATCTGGACTGCAGCGTCACGAACTGACAAACCGCGTTTTTCCGCAAACTCGACTAACTCCCTGGCCTGGGCTTGAGTGATCTGTCCCAGTTCCACGAGGATCTCGTCGACTGACTGGGGGCCCGTCTTCTCATCGTCATCAAATTCACGTCCCAGACTTTCGTCGTACTCTCTTTTGCGTTCCGGGTCTGTCAGGCAGAGCATGGCTTTTGCCAGCTCATTCAGCAATTCCTGGGATTCATTCGAATATTTACCGGAAGCATATTTGCGAACGTGCGCATTTAATTTCTTATAGTAGGTACGGATTTTTTCTTCATCATCTTCAAATTTGACCAATCGCAGTAAGTCATAATGATGTGGAGGGCGCTCCCCTTCCGGTATCCCCAGCCAATCCTTATAGACATCTATTGCCACCTCAGAGGACTCCTTACTCTTGGATCAAAAACGATGTGTTGCATCTCAAATTGCCAGCTCTGCCGAAATGAATCTGAGGCCCGTTACTCTACCATGTAATCTTTGGCCAGGAGTTCGAACCGATCGACGCCGTCAGTATCCAATCCGGAATCGCGTACGATTTCGGTGGCCGATTCATTATTACCGGTCAATTCCCGTGCCGACGCATGAATTCGACCATTGGCATCATAACGATACGTTACTTCCACAGGCGAACCTTTCGGCAGATTGGGAGGTAAATTCAAAATGCGGAAATCACCAATGGTAGAACAGGCATCAGGATCACTGGCTTCTCCTTCCAGAATGACGACGTGGATCCGCTGCTGATTGTCTGTTGTCGTTACAAATTTCTGGCTCACGCTGGCGGGGATCTCTGTGTTCCGCTTAATCATGATATGATTAATTTTGCGATTGCGATCATTGGGGTCCGTGATTTTGACACCCAGCGAGTGTGAGTTCACATCAGCGGTGCTGACGCTGCGCAAACGCTTGATCACCGTCTGGGCCATGCGACTCTCTCCACCGGTTGCCCGGGCTTCAAGAATGGCGGCGTGAATCGCGGCGCCCTGTGCAACTGCCTCTTCCGGGTTCATCGTGCGTGAAGGCTCACTCCCGCAGACTTTCTTCAACATTTCTTCGACGACAGGCATCAAGGTGGAACCGCCGACCAGCACGACATCGTCCAGTTGACCTTTTTCCACTCCCGCCTGCTGCATCACCAGTTCGGTTGTGTCACGGGTTCTTTGCAGCAGATCTGCCGTCATCCGTTCGAAGTCGCCTCGTGTCAAGGCGACCGTTAAGGTGTTGCCTTTGTGATAAATCGATACGGGAGTCTGGGCTTTCTGGCTTAACTCGCGTTTCGCGTCTTCGCACTCCTGCACGCAGGTCCGCATCGTTACGGGATCTTCCCGCGGGTCGCTGCCAAATTTCTTTTTGAATTGTTCTGCGACGTGATCGACAATACGTTGACTCCAGTCGAGCCCCCCCAGCATCACGTCCCCGTCGGTGGCGAGCACACGGAACTGTGTCGGTGAATAACGGACCACCGTTACGTCAAACGTTCCACCACCCAGGTCATAAACCAGAATGGTTCGATCGCCATCCGGCATCGCGCCGGGGTTTCCTAACTCATCCCGTTTCCAGGCATAAGCCAGAGTTGCCGCGGTCGGCTCATTGATGATGTCGATCACATTCAAACCAGCAATGCGACCGGCGTCCTGGGTCGCTTTACGGCGCACATCATTGAAATAATAAGGCACGGTAATCACAGCGTTGGTGATCGGCCCGATTTCCTTTTCGGCGTCCTGTTTCATTTTTTTCAGGATCAAAGCAGAAAGGAATTCAGCGGTCAGCTTCTTTTCCTGGTAAACAACATAAAAATTGTCGTCTCCCATATGCCTTTTGATGGCTTCGATAATGCGAGTGGGATCATCCTCAATGGCCGTTCTCTCAAAAGAGGGGCCAACAACTACGCGGCCTTCCTCTCCCAGTAAAACAACCGAAGGCGTAATCGATCGCCCGTCGGTATTCTTCAGGGAGATGGGGTGACCTTCAATATCGAGTTGTGCAATGGCTGAGTACGTTGTTCCCAAATCAATGCCAACAGTATGACCTTCAACAAACTTCATAGTGCTACCTTAATTTCATTAATCAAGCAGGTTCATCATGGATCAGGACGTTCGAGTGGAATATTAGAGAATCAGAAAACAATTCAGGAGAACTCCCGCTTCGTCTCACATGACTCCGAATTCAAGATTTGTATTACCAGTTTATCTATGTGCCGGCTTAACTCACCTATTCTGCCACTGATGGGATGGGGAATCAAGGACTTGATCGGTGGGAAACCAAAAACTGGCAAAGTCTTAACGAACTGCATTTTTCTATTGTGGGCAAAAATTCAGTGCCTCATCAGGACCAGCATATTCCCTGTAATTGATACACTCCCTGTGATATGACTCATGAAATGATAGCTGGTTCAAGCTCAAAGTGCACTCTCGATCATAGATCCATTGCTGATTATGACACTCTCTGTTTTGCCGCTTTTCGGCTGGGAGAACCAGAATTCGCGTCAGGGTTGGCTCTCAGCGAATTTCACTCTACAATCTAGTCCTCTGTCAGAGTTTCGTTTCAGGGCCACCAACTTGCTGAGGTGTTACGAAACCCGGGAAAATAACTGGTCCTGAAGAAATCAACCCTGAAGAATCAACATTGACGTGTGACGCGAAAAGAACGTTAAAAACAAGCCAGCGATCTCAAACCCGGAAAAGCTCACAGGATGAACCAGCCCTCCCCTGCATCAGATCACCAGCAGGCCATTAAAACCGCCCGCACTGCTGTCACCGAAAAACAACTTTCCGAATCCGCCTTCACCAACTTGCAGAAATGGCTTACTGAACCTCAGTACGCTGCTTACCAGCCTGCGATTCTCAAGCTGGTTGAAGCCGGCGAATTTGGTACGCTGGACACTTATTTCTGGGAAGTCATCCCATTCGGCACAGGCGGCCGTCGCGGGTTAATGAGTGATTTCGGCTCAGCTACGATTAATGAACGAACGATCGCCGAATCGGCCCACGGACTGGCGGTCTACTTTCAGAAAGCCGCTGGTTCCGAGACCGGCAAAGCAGCGATCGCCCATGATTCACGGATCAATTCCGAACGATTTGCCCGCATTGCCGCGACTGTGATGGCGGCCCACGGTTTAACCGTTTACTTTTACAAGACGCCCCGATCCACTCCGGAACTTTCCTTTGCAGTCAGGCACCTCGGCTGTGATGTGGGGGCAATGATTACTGCGTCGCATAACCCGCCTTCTGATAATGGATTTAAAGCCTACTGGTCTACTGGAGGGCAGGTCCTGCCCCCCCACGATCAGGGCATTATTGATGAAGTTTATCAGGCGACTGAAATCCCCACGATTGACTTTGATGAAGCGGTCACACAGGGTTTGATCAAATTCATCGACGAGGATGTTGCCAGCCTTTATCGCAGTTCAGTCGCCGCACACAGCCACTCGACCTGCAGAGATCTGAGCGGGTTGTTTACTCCCCTGCACGGCGTGGGAGAAACTTCCGTTTATCACGTATTACAACAGGTGGGATTCAAACAGGTCCTGCGTTTTGAGCCCCAGTGTGAACAGAACGGGAATTTTCCCAATGTTCCCGATCAACTGCCGAACCCGGAACGCACGGAGGTTTATCAGCCTGCCATCGAACTGGCCGGTAAAACAGGCGCGGAAATCATTCTGGCCAGCGACCCGGATGCGGACCGGATGGGCGTTTGTGCCAAAAACGCTGCGGGCGAATTTGTGCATCTCACGGGCAATCAGGTCGGTGCGTTACTGGCTGACTATGTACTCCGCAAGCGCCAGGAAAACGGAACCCTGACACCCGGGCATTATGTCGTCGAGACAATTGTGACGACGCCTCTGATTGGTGCCATCGCACGCAAGGCCAACGTTCGCATTATCAATAACCTGCTGGTCGGGTTTAAGTACATTGCAGAAACGATGGATGAAGAAGGCCCGGATGAATTTGTGTTTGGCACTGAAGAATCTCTGGGTTATCTGGCAGGAGTCTATTGCCGGGACAAGGATGCAGCCATTGCCGCACTCTGGGTCTGCGAACTGGCGGCGGAATTAAAAACTGAGGGAAAAACGCTGCTGAACCGCCTGGATGAGCTCTATCTCGAACATGGATACCATCTGGAAGGGCAGGTTTCCAAAACCTGTAAAGGTTCACAGGGCAATGAGCAAATCAAGCAATTAATGAAAGCGTTCCGGGCAACGCCTCCGCAAAAGCTGGGAAATCTGACATTTACCTTAGTACGAGACTATCAAAACCTTGAAATTCGGGCATTGCCGGAAAATACCCCCTCCGAGACCTTTTCTAAACCAAAGGGAAATGTTCTGATGTTTGAAGCGAAGGGCGCAGGTTCTTCTCTGACTGTACAACTGGGTGTGCGTCCTTCGGGTACGGAACCCAAGATAAAATTCTATTATTTTGCACAGGCAGCGGTGTCCGATCCAACTCAACTCGCAAATACCAAACACGAGGCTCTGTCGACCATAGAAGGCTTTAAAGCGTCTTTGATGGACTGGATCGATCAGACTCTGCAAACAAGTTAATTTCAATTACCAGAAGACTCAGGACAAAATTTTCGGCGCAATCAGGAATCTTTGATTGTGTCGTGTCGGCATGAACCTACAATAACAAAAGTGGTTAATTTGATTCTGTGACAAGGGGATTCGTCACAATTCCGCACAGAAATGATGATCGAATGAAATCAGCAATGGAATTTGCCCAGCCACGAGTCGAGCAGACTTTAATTTGTCTGTTCCCACCTACCTCTACATCATCAATTACAATCGAATCTAGTTTTAGCAGTTTTCAGGCAGCATCATGACGAAACAACGTATCGGGATCTGGATCATCGGAGCATGGGGCGGTGTCTCAACGACAGTCGCCGTCGGTTTAACAGCACTGCAGAAAGGGCTCACCAGCTCCAGCGGGCTTGTTTCTGAAAATCCTTATTTTGAAAAGCTGAACCTGGCAGGCTGGGATCAACTGGTCATCGGCGGGCATGAGATCCGCGATACATCTTTTGTCGATGCGGCCCAGCATTTCAGCGAAACTTCAGGCGTTTTCCACCCCGCACTGTTACAGTCCGTCGAAGCCGAATTGAAGGCCTTCGATGAAAATGTCAAACCGGGCACGCTGATCCACGTGGGGGATACGATTCGTTCTCTGGCCGGTGATGCGGTAAAACAGTTTGATGAAGAATCTACGCAGGAGACGATAACTCGTCTTTCCGGAGACATCACGGCTTTTCAGAAAAAACACGATCTGGCACACGTTGTTGTGGTCAATCTGGCTTCGACAGAACCTCCCGTGCAGCAATCGGCCAAAGAACTGACGCTGGCTGAATTAAAAGAGGCTCTCGTATCAGCGGTCACTTCGCCGGTTCCTGCGAGTACGATTTATGCCATCGCCGCCATCAACGCCGGCTGCTCGCATCTCAACTTTACGCCTTCCGCAGCCACCGATCTGCCGGCTTTGATCGAACTGGCCGAAGAAAAGCAGGTATTGCACGGAGGCCGTGACGGAAAAACGGGGGAGACCCTGATGAAAAGTGTGCTCGCCCCGATGTTTGCTCACCGGAATCTGAACGTCATGAGCTGGGTGGGACATAATATTTTCGGAAACCTGGACGGTAAAGTCCTCGATGACCCGATCAATAAATCAAACAAAGTCCATTCCAAAGATCATCTGTTGACGGAAATTCTGGGTTATAAGCCACAGACGCTGGTCTCGATCGAATATATTGAATCGATGGGTGACTGGAAAACCGCCTGGGATCACATCCATTTTAAAGGTTTCCTGGATACAAAAATGTCTCTGCAGTTTACCTGGCAGGGAACCGACTCCGTTCTGGCAGCGCCCCTCGTACTCGATATGGTTCGATTTACGGAGCGGGAGTGGCGTCGCGGAAATCGTTCCGGAGTGATGACACATTTGAGTTCGTTCTTTAAAAGCCCGATGCAGGCCACTACGCCGGAATTCGAACGGCAGTACCAGCAGCTTGAGGAATGGGCCAACAACGTTTCCGAAGAATCTTCCGCATCATGAAAAAGTGGCTCGCGTATTTTCAATTGATGCGGCTGCCCGCTGTTTTTACAGCGATGTCAGATATCATTCTCGGTTATCTGCTCACGCATAATTCGTTCGAGCTTCCCGTGCAGTTTGCATTACTGCTGGTTGCTTCCGCCGGCCTGTATCTCTCGGGTATGGTGTTCAACGATGTCTTCGACCGGAAAGTCGACGCCGAAGAACGACCTTCGCGGCCGATTCCTTCCGGTCGCATTTCCACACAGAAGGCGGCGGTTCTGGGAGGCCTGCTGATGCTGGCGGGCGTCGGTGCCGCACAAACGGTGGGAACACAGAGTCTGATTGTCGCCGGTCTGCTGGTGGTAGCCATTCTCGGTTACGACACGATCCTGAAAAAAACATTCCTCGGACCGCTGATGATGGGGATCTGTCGATTCCTGAATGTGATGCTGGGGGCCAGCGCCGTGGCAAGGGAAATTAATCTCTGGGTGAAACCGCAACTGCGGATCGCCGCCGCCCTGGGCCTGTTTATTGTCGGGCTCACCTGGTTTGCCCGCATGGAAGCAAAAAACAGTCACCGCGGACATCTGGTCAGCGGGGCATTGGTGATTAACGCCGGTCTCGGCGCATTGGTCTGGATGCTGGCCACGTATCCCTGGCCTCGCGAAATCAATCTGAGCATGGTACTGGCGGCAATCGGCGTGGTGATGTTGACCATTAACCGCCGCCTGGTGCAGGCCATTTTCAATCCGGTGCCTCAAAATGTGCAGATTGCAGTCAAAACCATGCTCGCTTCCTATGTGATGTTGAACGCGATCATGGTTTTTGTCTGGACTGCGAATCCCCAGTACGCCATCGTGACCGCCGCTTTGCTGCTTCCCACGATCATTCTGTCGCGCTGGATGTCGGTCACGTAATTCAGCCAGGCTCAGCTGGCAGTTGCTACATCGCTGATTGAAATCCCATGACCTGATACCGGGCCAGTTCCATGGCATCTGTGAGTTTGATGGCGCAGATCACATCATAAGAGAGCATCACTTTTCGTGATCCCAGGGAATCAGGTGAATCCCGTTCAAACAGGACGATCCCGTTCGAAAGTAAAAAGTTTTTAAAAGGAACGGTTTCCTGAAACGAGGTGACCACAATTCCTTTTTTGGGGATACTCTCGGGCCAATTCTCCAAAATCGAACGCCAACCTTCTGCGCTTTGCATAATAACTCTCTTTTGTAAGTGATCGGTGAAAGAACTCATTCACAACGCGAAAGATACGTCTTCAGAATCAATTGAGCAAGAGGAACCTTTCAGTTCACCCAACGTGCCCCGGTTTGCCTCCCGGTGATTTACTGTTTTAAGCAGCCTGTTCATTACATTCAGGGAGTTGTGAGTTCTGAGAACACACCGAGAATTAAGCTGCAAATCGTTGGTTTGATTCCGGGGAGCCAGTATGATTCAGCCGCACGCGCTGTGCATTTATCTTCAACATGGATGATCCTTTCAGAGAATCACGTTCCTTGAATCTAAAACGAGAACCAGCGGCGATCTCATTTCGCGAATTTGTAGCCATGATGGCCTTGATGCAGTCATTGGTGGCGTTATCCATTGATGCGATGCTGCCTGCACTGACGGAGATTGGTCAGGATCTGGGAGCAAAAGCAGTCAATGACAGCCAGTTGATTGTCTCCATTCTGTTTCTGGGTCTGGCCTTCGGACAGGGGGTTTACGGTCCCTTATCTGATACCACGGGACGCAAGCCGGCGATTTATCTCGGCTTCAGCCTGTTCCTGACGGGTTGTGTGCTCTCGCTGTTTTCAACCGATCTCACCATGATGCTGAGCGGACGGTTTCTGCAGGGGCTGGGCCTGGCAGGGCCGCGATCTGTGATAGTGGCGATTATCCGCGATCAATATGAAGGCCCCGCGATGGCACGCGTGATGTCGTTTGTGATGACAATTTTTATTTTCGTGCCGGCCATTGCGCCGACGCTGGGACAGGGGATTTTACTGGTCGCACACTGGCGGGCCATCTTTGCCGCTCTGCTGGCGTGTGGAATTCTGACACTCATCTGGCTGATCTTGCGCCTGCCTGAAACGCTGACCGCCGAACGGCGAATCCCATTTTCTCTGCTGCGCATCAAACGTGCGATTCAGGAAGTCTGTTCACATCGGGTTTCGCTGGGATATACGATTTCCCTGGGTTTGATTTCGAGTGCTTTTCTGGGCTATTTGAGTTCAGCCCAGCAGATCTTTCAAAAGCAGTACAAACTGGGGACCATGTTCCCGCTTTATTTTGCGATTCTGGCACTGTGCATCGGCAGCGCCTCGTTTGCGAATGGCAGGCTCGTGATGCGGTTCGGCATGCAGCATCTTTCGCGCTGGTCCAAACGTATTTCGACCGTCATTTCCCTGTTGTTTTTTGTGTATGTGCTGTCGGTGGGCGGTCAGCCGCCACTCTGGTCGATGATGGTGTATATGATGGTCATTCTATTTTGTTTCGGGATCATGTACGGGAATTTAAACGCCATGGCGATGGAACCTCTCGGTCATATTGCCGGCGTCGGCTCGGCAGTGATGGGGGCACTCTCAACTCTGATTTCCGTGCCCTGCGGCATTCTGATCGGTCACAGTTACAACGGCACGGTGATCCCTGTGATCAGTGGTTTTACCATCTCGGGAGTGTTGATCGTGATCGTGATGCACTGGGTGGAATCGACTGGTAGAAGTACGAGTACGGAAGGGGATGCTCCGGAAGTAACTTTGTAAATGCAGGAACGATTGCGCTGGCAGGTTAAATTATGTCGGCGTTTGTGATAGGGTGAGGGTGTTTTTTTAAACGCCAGTCGACCGCGGGGCTCTATTCTCAGGGTACTTTGCTGCTCAGTCTGGTGAGATCAATATTCAGGTTCGGAATTCATAATGGGTTATCAGTTCAAGCAACAGGAGTCGTTGGAAAAGGGTGTCCGTCGGATTGCGCGCGAGCAAATGAGCCAGGCGATGCTTGCGCTGCAGAACCCGGAACGGAATCGACATCAGGCCATTCATGAGGTGCGTAAACAGTTTAAGAAACTGCGTGGTTTGATTCGCCTGGTTCGTTCGGGACTGGGCGATGAGTATTCGCGGATCAATGTCTGGTATCGAGATGCAGGGCGGCGTCTGTCACGCGTTCGAGATGCGGAATCCATGCTGGAATCGCTCGGGAAACTGCGTGAACGTTTTTCGGACAGTGCTCATGAAGAGATGTTTTCGGAATTCGAAAGCAGGCTGCTTGCACGCAAACAGCGCATCGTGGATGAGTGGATTGACTTCGACGCCGAGTTAAAAAAATTATCAGGTCAACTTGAAGAAGGCCATCGAAATATTGAAAACTGGAAGATCAAAGGGCCGGCAGGGAAAGTCATCAGTCACGGTTTGCACAAAACCTATCAGCGTGGGGCGAAGGCATTAAAAGATCTGCATCGCTGCCCGAGCGATGAACTGTTTCACGAATGTCGCAAACGCAGCAAATATCATCTTTATCACATGCGACTGCTGGGAGATCTCTGGCAACCGATTCTGGCAGCACGTATCGCCGAGCTGGATCAGTTAAACGATTATTTCGGGAACGATCATGACCTGGCGGTGATGACGCAACTCATTCACAGCGAACCAGAAACACTGGGGGCATCAGCCAGCATCGAGCAGCTGCTGACCATCATCGGCCAGCAGAGGCAGGAATTGCAATCAGCAGGACTGAAGCTGGCTGATCGTGTTTTTGCAGAAGAACCTCAGGCATTTGCCCGCCGCATGAAAGCCTACTGGAGCCTCTGGCGGGATCAGAACTCTCATTAATCAAGTCTCGGTGTATACGGTCATTGCCTGTCAGTTCTTGAATTCAGCCGGATTTCAGAGTAGAGTGATTCGAGCGGTCAGAATTGCATTTCTGCAACAGCATCTTGCGTTAAGGTGTCTGCTGTATCATGACGATTGAATCGGGGGCCAGCATGGATTCTACGGAACACGAAGAGAGACACGAAGTTCAACCACAGGCGGACTTACAGGTGAAGGCAAGTCGCACACCGTTGATCGTCAGAGGACTGATGGTCGTTTTATTTATTGCTGTGTTGATTGGAATCTATACTGAGCAGATCGTTCAGCCAAAACAGATTGAGCATTTGTTCAAAGATGATTTACAGAAGCTGGGGCTGGCTTATCACGAATTTCATCGCGTACGCGAACATTCTCCCGCAAGTATGGATGAGCTCAAGGAATTTATTGACAATCCGCCGCCGCCCCCCAAAGCGACGGGAATTGTTCCTCCCGATCCGGTTTCAGTGGTGGTGGTGCCTGCCTCCTTGGAAGAAATGGTTCGAGCAGGACAGATGATCGTCATCTGGCAGGCTGCTTTAACTGATTCCGGACTGGAGAATGATCAATACCTGCTCGCCTATCCTGTCGATGCAATTAAGAACGGCGGTTTTGCTCTGACGGCGGCAGGCCGCGCACTCGAACTGTCAGCAGACGCCTTTAAACGGTACCCGCTGGTAACGACGGAACAAACAGACAAAATACAGACAGAAACAAAGCCGGAAGCTCCGGCGGCAGAAGTGAAAAAATAATCTCTCAGCTTGTTTCCACTTCCGGAATCCGTAACAGTGAGATCAACAGCCCGCGCTTCTGTCCGTGGACTTCTGCAATTTCGGGCAGGTGGCCGCAGACTTCAAAACCGAACTTCTCATTCAGATGCCGCGTCCCCTCATTGTGATCGAAGTGCATCCCGACCAGCGTGGTGATTCCCAGAGCAGGGCAGGCGTCGATCATCTTCTGTAACAGGAATGTGCCGAGTCCCTGTTTCTGATGGGAATTCGCGAGGTACAGACTGACTTCTGCCGTCTTATCGTAAGCGGGGCGACCGGCGTAAAACGAAGTCACATAAATGCAGCCCGCGATTTGTCCCGCTGCATCTTCCGCGACCCAGATCGGTCGTTTCCCGGGAGAGAACTGCGCAAACCATGTTCGCCGACTTTCCACAGTGATCGGTTTCGTATCAGCCGTTGCGGTGCCGGCGGGGATCGACTGGTTATAGATGTCAACGATGGCCGGCAGATCATCAATCGTAGCATCGCGTGTGGTGATCATGGTTTGCTAAATCCGGAGAAAAGGATCAGGGCACACGTTTTCGAAGCAGGAAAATTCGTGTGCTTTCGCGTTTTTCGTGGTTGAAAAAATAAAAGAATGTAAAGCAGTGGCTCGTGTGCTCACTACTCGAAAAAGTATACTACAACTCACAAACAGAACGTAGCCAGGAATGTCTGTCGGCAACAAATTTCGATATTGAAACATCAAGCGAAAAAAACAGAGAGAGAACTCAGATGATCAACGATCTGCGGGAGCTGCGGTTTCACCGCCTGGAAGACGCGGTGACCGAAGTCGAGTCCCTGTTACAGACCGGTTACACGCAGCGGGGCAAGTGGAACCTGGCGCAGGTCTGTCGGCACTTGACCCTGGTGCAGGATCCGGGTGTCGACGGCTATCTGCTCTGGCTCTCCCTGTTTGCGCCGCTGCGACTATTGATGCGACGCATTCTGCTACCGCGTCTGCTGAAAGGCGATTCCCCACAGGGCATTCCTACATCTCCGATCTTTATCCCGTCCGGTGATCTGGATGATGCTATGGAAGCGAAAAAATTCGTAGCGAGTGTGACCCGCTACAAAGCCCATCCAGGACTCTACGCCCCCCATCCCGGTTTCGGCCGCCTCGATCCCGAAACCCTGGAAACCGTTTACACCACCCACGCCGCCCACCATTTGCGGTTTCTGGAACCCAAGGCAGAACGTTGAAACTTTGTCAGTTTCCCAGATACCAGACTTTCATTGCTGCTTTGGCTCGTAGAGGATTGCCTGCAATATCGAAGCGTCTTCCTGTCGGTTGAATACGATCGATGATGGTCTGGCAGCATTCACCAACACGAATGACACTATGTGAATCCGCACAACGTGTGAAGCTGTCGTCATCGACGGCTTCGATTAATTGTTCCAGTGCCACTTCACCCATTTCGACCAGTTGAGTGGCAGGGCTCCCTTTTCCTGGAACTTTCTGATGCATCATGCCACCATCCCGCGGATCAGTGAAAATACTGAAACGACTCTCTGCATTCTGGTCTCGCAACTGATAGATCAGTTCCATCACCTGTTCCCGGGGAGTCATTTTTTCCCACGGCTGCATTGATTCAGGTGAATGTGCTTCGTCTTCCCGAATCATCCTGGATAAAATTTCGGCTGATTTTCTCGCTTCTACTGCACCCGTACTTTCGGGGTAATGTTTTGCGATATCCAGTAATTGTCTGAGTAATGCTTCGCGAGTTACTGTTGAATCGCTAAAGGCTTGTCTGGTACTTCGCATGAATGATAAAGCCATGTCCTCGGAAAGGGATTTTTTAAGGCCCTCTACACCCACCGGTTTACCCGTTCGAAAATCGGGCATCTCAGACAGGTACCGGATGAGATCTTCCGCCTGTTGATTGAATCCACTGCCATAACAGCCGCGTGCGAGAATAAATAAGGCAACCGGATCGCCAGTTCGACTGTCGAATTTTCTGAGGTGACCTATCTGTGGGTGGTTTGTCCGTAGTTCCTTCAGCCGCTCGATCACATCAGCACGCAGGTCGAACTCTTTATAGCGATATGATTCTCCGGAGAACATGTTGGTATCTTCTCTGGAGTATGTCGACTTACGCATTTCAAGCGTATAAACCTTCTTTTCCGTCTCTGTAGATTCGAGTAAAAAGACATAAGTATAATGAGGTTTTAATTGATTATCGGGCAATGCATTGTAATGCCCCAGATAAATCTGCAGATACTTTCTGTCGTTGAGAACTGGGACTCCCAGCGAATCGAACCAGTCAAATAACGCGCGGCTGTGCGGAGAGATGCCATGCTTTGCTGGAAGTTCACTTTTGTGAATCGAACTGGTAACTGTGAGAGAGACTTCGGATTCTACGCCTGTGTTTTGTATCGGAGGAACAGGCTCCGGTTGATCAGAGCAGGCCATGCAGAGAGAGAATAAACCCGGGAGAGCCAACAACAGCAGGCGTTGCATTATGAACTCCTTTTTAGAAGCGGATTTTGTCATCTGGCAGCAGGTCTGATCTTATGAAACTCAGCGGGATTGAGATAGATCAATCAGCAAGAATCACAGAATTGACTCTTATGAACCACATTGCTATCCAAGGTGAGTTTTGCCCCTCACCGCACCTGCCCCAGCATTTTGCGGGCGGCGTGGCCCAGCATGACCGTATCTACGCCGGCGGTGATCAGCGTGAAACCTTTATCAATATAAGGTTTCACCGCGTCGACTGTCACGCCGAAAATGCCGAGAGGCATGTTGTGTTTTTGGCAGACTTCGGAGACATGCTGAATCGCGCCGGTGACATCGGGGTGATCGATTTCGCCGATGCGTTTCAGGCTGGCGGAAAGATCGTAAGGGCCGATCAGAACCGCGTCGACGCCCGGGACTTTTACGATCTGTTCGATGTCATTCACGGCGTCAATATGTTCGGCCTGAACCACGACGGTGATTTCTTCGTTTGCTTTTGCCAGGTAGTCGTCAAAGGAGAAACCGAATCCGTGGGCGCGGCCCAGGCCGACGCCCCGGGTTCCCTCGGGTGAATAACGGGACCAGGAGACAACCTGCTCCGCGGTTTTTGCCGAATTGACCAGCGGGGCAATAATTCCCGCGGCCCCGAGATCAAGGGCTTTTTTGATTTGCACTTCTTCGGGAGCAGCAAGTCGTACGAGGCAGGGGAGTTTATGTCCGACGCGGCCGACGATGGCCAGCAGATCAGCGGGCGAGTACGTACTGTGTTCGGCGTCGAGAAACAGCCAGTCATAACCGACGTCTGCTAAAACCTCGGCCGTTTCCGGGCAGGAGAGCGTAACCAATGGTGAAAGCAGTAGTTCACCCTGTTTGAGTTTCGAGCGGAAGTTGTGTGGCACGGGGAAGTCCTCAAAAAAGTCTGTGGTGATTGTTTCCTCTGTCTGCGTTCGGTATCCTGAAATGAGAGTGTACCGTTTTTATAATTGATTCCAGATACCGGGAAACAACTGATGTTCAAACCAGTTTTATTTTTGCGATCAACGCTTTTTGTTTGTCTGTTTACAGCCTTCATAGTAGCTCCGCTCTGGGGGAAAGACAAGAAAGCCGAACCGACAAACGCCGCAGAAGCAGCTGCGAAAAAAGCAGAGCAGGAAGCGGCGGTGAATGAAAAGTTCGCCGCCTGGAAAGCGACGCTTGCACCGGAACAGCAGGAGTGGGAGACGGTACTGGAAGAAAATTTGGGTGGTTTTTATCTGCCGATCTATAAAAAACAGAAGGTGGCAGGGCAGGTGACCGCCTGGGATTATGTCGCCGACGATCCGAAACTGCCGCGGGTGTTATTGATTGGTGATTCGGTATCGCGCGGTTACACACAGTCCGCGCGGAAAGCACTGGCCGGCAAAGCGAATGTGCATCGTGCCCCCGAGAATTGTGGCCCGACCGCGACCGCTCTGAAAAAACTCGACATCTGGCTCGGCAAGGGGAACTGGGATGTGATTCATTTCAACTTCGGCATTCACGACCGCCGCACCCCCGCTGCGGATTACGAATCGCGTCTGCAAACAATCGTGGACCGTTTGAAGAAAACGGGCGCCAAACTGGTCTGGGCCAGCAGTACGCCGATTCCCGCGGACTGGAAAGAAGGCCCCGAGATCAAAACGCTGCTCGAAGAAAAGAACGAAATCGCCGCCCGTGTGATGAATAAAAACGGGGTCGAAATTGACGATCTGTTTACGTTCATCACGCCGCATTTATCAGAAACACAAAACCCGAAAGACGTCCATTTCAACGGCAAAGGTTATGAAATGCTGGGTCAACAGGTGGCGAAACATATTTCGGGAACGTTGGAAAAGAGCGAGTAGAAATCTTTAAAAGGGAACTACAAGATTAAACTGATGCGTCTAGGGAACTACAGATGTAACTGATGTATTAGGATTACATAGGATTATACAGGATAAGATACAGGATTATGTATATTAATTGCTATTGACATTTTTTTTTGTCCGATAATAATCATATGGGAGAAACAAAAACAACAAAAAGGTGAGCGTAATGACACAGCTATGGGATGGAAATCTTCTTACAAATCTTAGGATTAATGGGCACACCATAAAAACTACTGAAGATCTTGCTCAATGCATTATTGAGGAAAGTCAGAAACACATCGAACGATTATCACTGACAGATGAAGATAAACGAATGGATTTTCAGATCAGTTGCGATGGATTAAATCTTTGGCGTTTATTAAAGCGGCTAAAAGAAGAGAGTTCCTCATTTCCAATAGAAGAGATCAAAAAAAAACTATTAGAATTAATCTGTCAAAAGCGAAATTACGAAATCGATGAATTTTTATCTGCGATTGTAGCTACGAAAGATCGGCCACGTTCTGCATTGGGACTAGGCCCCCTTGAAGAGGCTTTTCTTCGGTCGCAAAAGAGCGGATTTAAATTAATTGTTCCAGGGCTAATAGAATCTAAGATATCAAATGATATTGCGGCGATTGCTTACGAATTGCAAAAAGATCTAGGTCGCTCCAATATTCTTTTACCGATAGAACAATTACGAGTTATTTTAGGACGCAGAAAAGTTGTTGTGAGTGGAACTGTGAAAAGATTGGTGGATGCAGGTGTTGTTGAGATGGTAAATGAAAAATACCATACAAAGAGAGCTCGTGAATTCCGCTTTTCAGGGATTAAAGATACACATTATAAAGTTGGTCAAGCGGATGAAAAATATAACTGAAAAGAACCTCAATGCTGTTGTGGCTAAAGCCGAAACACTCACCAATATTAACACTTTGGTAGATTGCTTAAAATGTATTAACGCCAGCGTTAGTTACGAGGTGTTCTCTACATTAATGACTGAAATTCTTCTGGATTATCCGGATGAAATTCAAAAAATTGTGAAAAGAAGATATTTCAAAGAGTGTAATAAGAATAAATTGGAAAAGGGACAACAGATTCTAGCTGCATGGGAACTGGGCTGATTTTCATTCAAATCTTTATGAGTCCGCGTTACTTCTTAATATGGTTCTCTGATAAAAAATAGAGATAGCTAGCCAACCGTCAGTAAACAAAACTGTGACGTTCCCCAATAACGGTGGCTAGCGCCATTCCGCTCAGAAGATGATTTGCTTCATTTTCAATTCGCTACGACAGCAGCCAGTAGCCGATGCCGGCGATCAGGCAGATACCGGCCAGGACTGAAGCGGCGATCAACACGTTTTTGTGTTTGCTGCGGGCGACATACTGGTTGGGAGAGGCGACGCGGAAGTGGTAAGTGGCAGCGATCGACAAGGTATTACCGGGAAACAGGATCTGTTCCTGAACCCGCCGGCCATCGACTTCGATGCCGTTTTTGCTGTTGAGATCTGAAACAATCCAGCCGGTGTTTTCAAAGTGGAAAGCACAGTGTTCTCCCGAGATGCCCGGTCGGTCGAGCTGAATGTCACAACTGGCGTTGCGGCCTAATACCACCCGCTGTTGTGCGATGGGGAAGCGTTGTTTATCGTCGAGTGAAATGAGTTCGATTGGCTGTATCTCATTGCGGAGGGCGTCAGTCGCCTGTTGTGCCTTGAGGTCTGTCGATTCCAGGGGGACCGCGTGACGCAGGATACCGCTTTTCGAAATGTCCGATTCGCCGCGTGTCAGCCGTTCAATGCCCTCCGTTTTCTGCTGTGCCAGTTCAGCGACATGGCTGGCCGTCGCGATGCGCGAGGAGAGCTGAGGTCTGACGATGCTGGACTGAGCGATCGCGTTGCGTGCCTGGGCTTCGCGCACCCGCTGGGATACGATTTTGTTGAACCGGAACTCAACCGGTTTTCTGCTGGCAAAGGGTTTTAACGCCGCAGCAACTTCCTGCATGGACTGATACCGGTCTTCCGGCTGTTTGGCCATCATTTTTTCGACAATGGAAACAACTTCCGCTGGAACATTGGGAGCGATTTCGCTGATGGGCTGCGGTGTTTTCTGTCGATGTGCCTGAATTTTCTGGGCAGCGGTTCCTTTAGGGAAGGGGAGTTTACCTGTCAGCAGAAAATACATCGTAGCCCCGAGGCTGTAGATGTCGGCCCGGGCATCTACGGGCTGACCGCTCTGGGACTGCTCGGGAGCGATATATTCAGGAGTGCCGACGCAGCCATGTCCGAAGATCATTGCCAGTGAAAATTCCGCTTCGGGATTATCCTGAAGCAGCGCCAGTCCGAAGTCCAGCACTTTGACGACGCCTTGAGAATCGATGATCAGATTTTCCGGTTTCAAATCCCGGTGTACGATGCCCGCCTGATGTGCGTTTTCAAGACCCAAAGCCGCCTGATAAATGACATCACAGGCCTGTGGTGTCGGCAAAGATCTCTGTTTGAGCAGCACCAGTTCCAGCAGGCTGATCCCTTTGACGAATTCCATGGCGATGTAACAGATGGCACCGGTGTCATCGTAGTTGATGGTACGCACGACATGCGGATGATTTAAGCGAGCGCCTGCGGTCGCTTCGAGTTTCAGTCGCGTGAGCATGCCTGTATCGTTGCGGCATTTCTCATTAAGCACTTTCAGAGCAACCGGCGCTTGTGTTTCGATATCTTCCGCCAGATACAGGCTGCCCATCCCGCCAAAACCGAGAATTTCCAGGACTTTATAACCATGAATAAAAAAGCCCCGCTTGCGTCCTGCCAGTAGACGTTCTCCCTGATAACGGGTCAGGACTTTGGCTGTCACCAGTGACTGGGCTGCTGCTTTTGCAGAGACCGCATCTTCCAGATGCAGCCTGTCGATGGCTGCGCGAACCTCATCCGTCGAGAGTAGATGACTCTCCTTTAATAATTCCAGGAAAGATTCGGTATCGCGCGGTTTAGACATATACACACTGCTGTAGGAAATGATGTGGGAGCATTGTCCATTATATCCATGGGCAGTTCATTATGGTAGCGGTTTTGAGATGGTACCGTGGCTCATCTCAAATTGCTAACTTCTTCTGAGAGCGGAGGCTACGTCCTTGTGAGAGTGTTGTGATTGTAGCGATTATGACGGCAGCCAACGCAGACTCTTTGATTGAGAAGTGGCCTGTTTCCTGCTCAGAGGTCTGCCTGCCTTCGCAATGTCTCAAGTGCCACATGACCCACCGGCGCAGCACCGAGACCCGTTTGACCGGCCCGATGATTCACTGCCGGCAAGCGAGGTGTAAGTTGTTTGACCGAATGACTCGGACTTATTTCGTCATCTGATATTCCAGCGTGAACTGATGCTGGTCCCGCTCGGGAACGATCTTGGTTTTCTCACACAGTTTTTTGTCGACCGGATTCCAGGTGCGAACTTCGATTCGGTTCTGCGCGGGAATGAACTGCATCAGGCGAAACCCGTTTGAGCCGTAGTCGGAAAGCAGTTCATGCACGGTATTGCCGTGCTGACCTTTGACGGTCTGATGCAAAGCCTGTGTCCGGCTCTGATCGCCGCAGCAGATCAGAAACAGGTTTTTGTGCTTGCTGAAACATTTTTCCCACATCTGTTGTGATGTGTTGCCTCGTGAGCCGTGGCATTTCTTCCAGACCATACGTCCTTTGGGGGCGTCAAAGTAATCGCGGGCCTCTTTGGGATGTTCGAGCGGTCCCAGATCCATGTGTGTGGTGATGATGGCTCTGCGGTCGGCGTGCTGTTTGAGCACTTTGTCGGCCCAGGCTAAGACCGGATCGGGGGCATTGCATTCCAGATGTACAATGATGAAATCCATGCCGGCTGCGGAAAACAGTTGATAGCTGTTGGCATTGTTACCAGAGATTTCCGGTTTCCCGTCGGGAGATTCAAAACAGCCGCCATACCATTCGAATTCACTGAACCGTGATTTCGGAAAGTATTTCTGAAACAGCGAGGAATCGCCGGTTTTACCAACCATATCGTGATTGCCCACACTGATTCCATACGGGACTTTGCCGTGCAGTTTATTCATGCATTTCTGCGCGACCGACCATTGTTCGTCGTTGTTGAGATCAACGATATCGCCGACGTGGCTGACAAATACGATTCGCTGCCGATCCAGTTCATCAATAATACAGTCGGTAATGGCTTCGAATACCGGATTGGCTGTGGGCGCCTCCGCCTGCGTTTTTCGGTTCGTGCCTTTTCCCTGATAGTGTTGCGTATCGGGAATAACGGCGATGCTGAATGTTCCCTCTGCGGCAGGCGGGAGATCCTCCGCGTGAACAGGAAAAGTAGCAGCAATCACAAGCATGGCGAAAACAGTCGTAGAGAATTTCATGGCAGAGTTTCGTTTCTGGCTGAGGCGGTCTGTAAAGTAATGATATCAAAAGAGTCGGTTTGATGAACCGTTTGAGATTAATATGGCAGTTCGATTTCGACTTCCGGCCGTTCTGATTTCAGATCAGCAAAGGCAGGTTGTTTGAGAGTCGTTTCAGTCGCGTCCACTCGTTTGAGTTTAGTCAAGCTGGCTAAGGTTGCAATCACTTCCGGGGTAGTTTTTTCCGGTAATTTGACCGCAACCACTTCACCGTCAGAATCGAGAACGATTTCCGCACCGCTGTCGTTCAGTTGAGACACAGCAGCTTCGGCTTCGGCAGACGGCTTACCGGCAGCCGTATCGATGTCAGCCGAGGAGCAGCCCGCAGCGGCGAAAAGAGAAAATAGCGTGCAGGCACTCAGTAACAGGCCTGCAGGCATCCTGTGTAAACGATTCTGGAATGGAGGGTTATTAAATTTCATTGTGATGAGATATCCTGAAGGGAAGCTGTTTTGTGGAAAGCCGGAGAACTGTTCGCAGTCCTCCGGCGTCTGTTCGCAATTAAAAAATCATTTTTCAGATTAGAATTCGCCGAGGACTTTCCCGTCTGCGCGATTACCGAGATTGGAGTAAGTCACCTGGCTCATGTTCTCGCTCAGAAAACGGACTGATCCGTCGAACAACAGAAATTGCGCGCCCCCGACGTGTATGCTGCCGAATGCGACTTCATTGGTGGTATTCATCGGCGTGCCTGTGCTGGCTACATATTCGGAATATTCGCGCGGGGCGCCATCCCAGCCGCCGATCGAAGTGGAGCCGATATAAAAGTGATCTTTGAAGGCATCAAAATCATTGACACATTCGCCGACGGCGATGGTGTTGGATGTACCATCGGTGATGTCACGCAAACGGATCGAACTGTTCAGAAAGAAGCCCCCGTTCGCGTCTGTGACACTGCCTTCGCTGTCTGAAGTGCCGGTTCCGGAAAAACAGGCCAGATAAGAGGTTGGCACGCGATTATCTATGCCGTCGTGGTTGCGATGGCTGACCGTCGTGTCAGAGGGGCAGCGATAAACACTGAGGTAAGTGGCACAGGCATCTTCATTGGCGCCGGTGCCCCAGTCTGCATTGAAATCGATGGTATCGTAGAGGTTGGCCTGATCGATGCCGGGCAGAATCGAGCCACTCCAGCCAAGTCCGCCGTTACCGGTGGCCGTGTTTGCGACGACGAGATCAACATTGAAACCGGGGGGGAGAATGCGAAACGTGTCATGATAATTGTGAATCGCGAGCCCCATTTGTTTCAGATTGTTTTTGCACTGCGAGCGGCGGGCTGCTTCCCGTGCCTGCTGGACTGCCGGCAAAAGCAGGGCAATCAGGATCGCGATGATGGCGATCACAACGAGCAATTCAATCAGCGTGAATCCTCGGTTTTCGGGGTTTTTCGAGCGGGTTTTCATCTTTAGCCTCTTCTTACTTGAGATAGATAACAAAATTTGTTTTTCCGGTAACGGGATCCGGAACATTTTCAAAATACTCAACGATAAAATAACGCGGCACTCATTCTTCCGTAGCGACAAGAATTCGGATCTGATCGCGGCCAATACCGCCACCACCTCTCTGGCTCCAGGCGACTTCCAGTGTTTGCCCCTCGTCGGAGAGTTCTGTTTTGTCGCTCGCATCAATGCCACGGCCACTACGTTTGAATTTTTCGTTGTCGTAAGCGACACCGGCGCACCCCAATGTCTGGTCAGTTGCATAAAAGTCAGAATCTGTTTTGAAGCCTCCCAGTACGGGGTATCTGAAGTGAATCGCTGCACTCAAACGCACTGGCGGCTGTTGCTGACCCTGCGGGTCTAAATGAGGGCCATCCAGATGCACGAGAAACACATTGACTTTCGTGCCTTTGGGAATGAGGTGACGCAGCTCTTTTTGATTTGCGGTAGTGCCTGCTGAGGGGATTTTCCAGACCATCATGTCTTCAGGCAGTATCAGATTCTTTTGTTCCTGAAAGAGGAAGATCTGCTGGCTGCTCGTGAAATCGCCGGCCCCTATCTGTTTTGGCATTTCCTGAATATACTGAATCGACCCTGACAGCGTTTCGATTTGTGCCTGGAACTTGAGGGCGCGGGTAAATGTGCTTTCATTGGTCTGCAAGGTCACCGGTGGGCTCCCATCGCCTTTGATTTGAATTGCCTGACCGGCTTCAAGGAGATGCGTAGACGTTTCGCTTTGATTGTTCCGCACTTCTGAGCAGACCACTTTTCCGTGAAAGACGTGTGCTTCTGACGAACCGTCTTCGGCAACGTGGACTCCGAAGCGGGTTCCCAGATCCACGACACGTTGTGAGGGGGTTTCTACCACAAAACCAATCGCATCAGAGTCGACTTCAGCTGCCAGTGTGCCTTGCCAGAGCCGAATGCTGTTGTGATGCAGCAACTCGAATGTCGCTGGACTTTCCAGAACCACTTCGACTCCGGAATTCATCAGAATTCTGGCGACGCCACGCTCTAACTGATATTGGTGTCCTGTCAGCAGTGGATCGTTTTCCGATATTTCCTGGCTGTTTTGCGTTAATAATCCTGCCTGGATTTGATCGAGGATTGCCACTCTGGTGTGTGCAAACGGCTGGGCTGCGTAATAAGCAAAGTACGAGAGCACTGTTAACGGGATGAAATAACAGACGGCGAGCAACAGATAATACGACAAATGCTTTCGCGGAGCCGATGCCCTTTTGGAAGGCAATTCGTCCGGTAGCTGATCGGGGAAGAAATTCAGATGTTCGGGGTCGAGAAATTCTTCATCGAGAATCAACTCGGCATGCATGTCCATGAGAAAGACATAGATTTTCTGTGCTTCCGGATCGCTGTGCAGCAGATCGGACAAAGTTTTGAGCTGTGAGCTGCTGGCAGTTTCATTTTGTACTTCGTAAATCAGTTTCACGAGTGCGGTATTATTGCGGAGTAAATCGTTCATTCGACATCCTCCGCATTCATCTTGCATTCGATGCAACGAAACAGCGTACTGCGGATGCGATCCAGGTGCCGATAAATGGTACTCAAAGGCTGGTCCATGATACTGGATGCGGTTTTGGCACCATGATCGGATTCATAGATCAGCTGCAGCAGGTAGAGATCTTTCTCCGGGAGCTGGCGTTTGCATTGCACGAGAAATTCACGCCTGATTTCGAGCAGTTCATCATACCTGGCATGTGTGGATGCAATCTGAGTCAGCAGCTGTTCGTCGAACAATGCGGAAAATCGTTTTTTACGTTCCATTAATCGCAGGACTTCTATGCGGGCAATGCCACACGCCCAGCGTGTGAAATCTCCCTCAGACTGGTATTCATCAAATTTCCGCCACAAGACCAGGCTGGTTTCCTGCATGACTTCGTCGGCATCATTACGACAGGGGATCAGTGTGAGGATGAAACGAAAGATTTTGGAATAGGCATTGGCATACAACCGCATGAAGATCTCATCGGCTGCAGGTTTCTGATGCGAGTGCGCATCGGATTTCGCGGCAGCGGGTGAGTTGAAAACAGGCCGGTTCGTGGTAGTAAAAGAGTTGGAACGGTCCATCACAGTCTTTTCGGAAAATGCTTTCCAGAGTTCTCAGGTTTCAAAATGTAAGGTTGTCGAACCTCACAATATCTCCCATTTCAATGGGAAATATTCTCAGGCTAATTTAATTTTTTTTATTTTTGAACTGAGAGCGAATCAGCGGGCACAACAGAGAGGCAGGAATCTGGCTGGGCATCTGGAAAAATAAAACGTTTTTGGACTGTAGAAGCTTTGGGAAAAAATAAAATGCACCTGCCGTCAAGTTACGATAAGTAAACCGAATCTTCACACTTTATGAATACGTCCTTAACGTTTATGATCATGTGTGACCTGTCACAGTTTGCCGGCGTGACGGGCAGGGCATACTGGCCGATTCCTCATGGCATACGGAATGACACTTGCCTGCGATCGATTGGGAAATTCAATTTCGTCGATGTCCGGATGCCGTCTGTGTGTGAATTCTGATATCATTTACTGTTTATGGACGTCTTTGAATTTCGAATGATTTTTACAGGTGAGATTGAGGTCATTTCATGAGTGGAATCGTCGGTCATACGATGTATGCGATCCTGGCGGGTAAAGCAGCTGCACAGAAGAAGCTGCCTGTTGTATCTGTGCTGAATCAGCACTATGGCAGTTATCTGGCGGGCGCGTATCTGGGCTGTGATATTCAGATTATGCCGGAAGCGATTTGCGTCGATACCGGGCAGGAAGTCGGCTTTGGAACCGCGCCGCTGGATCGAAGTCCTTTGACGGGGGGCGAAGTCAAACCGTGGTCACTGAAATTTGAGTCGCAGGAATACCGTCCGAGAGAGATACATCACCTGTTTTACGGGCGAGCGCATGTGGTGTTTGGCTGGACGCCGGCAGAGCGAAAATACACGGTTCCGTGGGACCATTTGCCTGACTATGCGGCGATGGTGTTTCAGGATGCCAGAGACCTGTATGGTCCCGGCGAGCGCAAGCTGGCTTATCTGTTTGGCTGGCTGGCCCATATTGTGGGGGACAGTCTGATTAAATCGGTCCAGCCGGGGATCACCCTTGATTTGTTGGGGGGCAAATACACTCCGGCCAATCGCCCGATTCAGGATCTGGTGACATTTCACGAAGTGGGACGGAAAGAGTTGCATCTGGATTGGGGCAGTCTCCTGACCGATCTGGCAGAGACACCGGTTGAGCCGGTGCAGTTACACTACATGCGCGTGGGGCAGCCGCGAGGCATGCTGGCCGCCGACTTTCCCGATGCCTGGGCGCCGCAGTCTGAAGCACTCTTGCTGCGCGTTCTGGAAGAGAATCGTCGTTATCAGAAAATACGCAATCCGCGATTGATTAAAGAATATGCGTTGAAACAGTCGGGAACAAGCTGGCAGTGCGACGAAGAACTCAGCCGCAAGGCGGGCGGGCTCACCTATGCGGAAATGGTCGAAGCGGCGGACAAGGCAAATTTCCGTCATGCCTTATGGGAAATGGGGGAAGCGATTGCCGGATTATTTGAGCAGGTGATTGAACGCGTGCCTTTTCTGCAGAATCTACCTGACACGACCAGTCCCACCTGGGATGAGATCACGGTGCGCTGGAAAAAAGCGTAAGCGATTGTCCGGCCGTTGTTCCTGTAAATTTACGAGATCACCGAGGAAAAACAGACGATGTGATTATTGAGTCATCGTCTTTTTTTTGCTGGCTTCGTGTTTGGCGATCCATTTTTCAGGATTGGCATCGAAGGCTTTGGCACAACCGCTGCAGCAGACCCAGTAGGATTTTCCCTCGAACGTGACTTGCGAGGTTCCCAGCCCTCCCGAGATGACACAGGTTTTTTCGCCGTAATCGGAATCGCTTTTTGCAAAGGACGTTCCCTGGCGGCGCGTGTTGATGGTATCAATGCGGGCGTAACTGTCGCCGCGCAAATCGTAAATTTCTAGCATGTAGCGGTCGTTGTTCTGCTGGTTAAGAATAATTTGTGCGTGTTTTTTTTCGTCAGCGGGTTCGACCAGCGCGAGGCTGAGCTTGTAAGTCGAGTGCATCACATTCGGATTATCATCTCCCGGCACTTTTTTGAGGGGGACCGAAAAATTTCCTTCATAAATTTGTTTCTGACCTGCTTTGTTCGTGAGGGTCAATTGATATTTTTGTTTGTCTGTCAGATAGGTCAGTCGTGCGCTTTCGTAGTAGCGGCTTTTATCCGCCGTCATGACCAGCGCCGGTTGTGCCGGATTGGTTTGCAGATCCCAGACCCAGCCTAAGGATTCCACAGAACTGAAACCGCCGATTTTTCGAAATGTGGTGCCACCCCAGTCGCCAAGCATAATCTGCAGCGGTTTGAGCGCCTCAAGTACGTTATCGAATTTCTGCTCATCGGGAGTATCTGCCCCGGCAGCCGCAGGTGTGGCGCTGCCGCCTAATGTAATGGGCTGAAACCTTCGGGCCGGTTTCGTCTGTTTTGCATTTGATTCACTTGCCTGATTGTCTGCCGTTTTGAGAGCGCCGTCAGATTCCCGATCAACGGTGACTTTTTCTGTGGCATTTTGCGGCGTTTCCGAGGAACTGCAACTTGCGCAGCAGACCAGAGGAAAAATCAAGAGGAATACAATTAAAGTGTGCCGCAGATACATAACTGATCGCTCCCGAATTTGGAACAGGTTTGCGTTTAGAAAACGCACCTGGTTTTACTGGTAAAACAGAGAGGTTTTATAGATGAACCAGTATAACAGTCTGTTCACGTTTTTGTCACTGTGAATTCAGTTCTGATAAAATTTCTGCATTCCTGCAGCGGTGCTTTGTGTATCGTCTGGGTCGAGAGTACAATCGTTCGCTTAATGCTCATCAAAGAGAATTCGTTTAGAAGTGAGGGCCGTGCCATGAGTACCGCACCGTTGAACGACACAGAATCGATGGAAGTTGATCCTGTTTTTTTAAATGCGAAACGTGAAGCCTGGATTATTCTGGGTTTATGGATCGTTGCGTTATTGTGGGCAGTTCCCTATTGCTACTTGAATGGTTATCAGACAGGCCTTGATCCCGAAACAATTGAAACGACGATGGGCATTCCCAGCTGGGTTTTCTGGGGAATCGCTTTTCCCTGGATCGTCGCTGACCTGTTTACAATCTGGTTTTGCCTGTTTTATATGAAAGAGGACGACCTCGGAGAAGCTCACGAAGGTGAAGATCTTGCAGAAGAGATTGCAGAACTGCACGCAAATCAGGCTGACGCAACTACCGGGGGGAATAAGTCTTGAACTATTTATTGAACAGCAATCAAAGTCTACCGAGCGTGTTGGCGGCCTCCGGAACCAACGCGGCACTGATCTCATTTCTGATTTACACAGCGGGTGTTTTCGTCCTGGCTGCTTTGTCGAATCGACTGCTCAAGAGTAAGAGCTTTCTGAGTGAATACTTTCTGGGGAGTCGGGGGCTGGGCGTCTGGGCATTTGCCTTGACGTTTGCAGCGACCAGCAGTTCCGGCGGGAGTTTTACCGGGTTTCCATCCAAAATTTATACGCATGGCTGGGTTCTGGCGCTCTGGATTGGCAGTTATATGGTCGTGCCAATCTGTACGATGGGTTTGATCGGTAAGCGGCTGAATCAGGTGGCACGACGTTCCGGGTCGATTACCGTGCCTGATGTGATTCGCGATCGATTTCATAGCCAGATACTGGGTTTGATGGCCGTTTCCCTGATCGTGTTTTTTATGTCAATCAATCTCGTTGCGCAATTCAAGGCCGGCAGCTTAATCCTGCAGACACTGCTGGATGGTGTAACGGTGTTTGAAAGTGCTGCGGGCGGTCTGTCGAATGCCGTGTCGGAAATCCCTTATATCAACAGTGCTGAGAGCCCGGAATATCTGTTGTGTCTGTTAGTCTTCGGTGTCGCGGTGATTCTTTATACCACCTACGGCGGTTTTCATGCGGTCGTCTGGACTGACGTGATGCAGGGGATTGTGATGGTAGTGGGTGTGATCATCATGTTACCTCTGGCGATTTCGCAGGCAGGAGGTCTGGAGAATACGACCAGGCTGATGGCAAAAATGACGCCGCCCCGGATCTCGGCTGAAGATAAAGGGGGGATCACGCTGACGTTAGACAAACCCAGCCAGGAGGTCGTCAGAATTGATTCGGGAACCTGGATCACAGACGATCCGATCGCCGATCATAAAGTCCCCCTCTTATTTCGGGTGACCCGCTCCGTGGAAATTCCCGCGGGTGAGACGACTGTCAATGAGGTCAAAGTGCTCCAGTTGACGACGCTGGATGATATCGAGAGGATTCTCGATCGGAAAGAAAGTGAAAAATTTCTGGATGATGTGAGCGTTTCAAATATCGATTTGAAAGCTTACGCCTACGGTGAAGACGGCAACCAGCAGGGAACCTATCTTGTCGGTCCGGGACCCAGTCCGAGTAGCTCGAGTGGGTTTCTGCCTTTAAGTCTGGCGATTTCCTTCTTCTTTATGTGGGCAATTTCCGGAACAGGCCAACCGGCCAACATGGTGCGGTTAATGGCATTTCGCGATACCAAAACATTGCAGCGTTCGATTTGTACGGTCGCCATTTATTACACATTGATTTATTTTCCCCTGGTGCTGATCTTCTGTTGTGCCCGGGTCCTGCTTCCGGGAATGGAAGGCGATCCGGACAGTATCATGCCGAAGATGGCTGTTCTGCTGACTGATAATATTCAGATGGGCTGGCTGGCAGGGCTGTTAGTGGCAGCGCCGTTTGCCGCGGTGATGTCGACCGTGGACAGTTTTCTGTTACTGATCTCTTCTGCCTGGGTTCGCGATGTGTATCAACGGAATCTGAATCCGGAAGCGAGTGAGAGATCGATCAAGCTGTTAAGCTATCTGGTTACGTTTGTGGTGGGAACCGCGGCGATGATCGTGGCCGTTAACCCGCCGAAATTCCTGCAGGATATTATCGTGTATGTCGGCAGTGGTCTGGCAGCCAGTTTTCTGGCGCCGATTGTCTACGGACTCTACTGGCGACGTGTGAATGCGGCTGGTGCCATGGGCGCGATGCTGGGTGGGTTTTCCGTGCATCTGGCCATGTATATTACCGGGTATTTTGTGAATGGAAGTTTCTTCAAACCGTATCAGTTGTTTGATTTTGATCCGATTATCATTGGATTGTTCGTCTCATTCATTTCCGGCTATATTGTGACGAAAGTAACCGCACCGCCGCCGGATGCTTTAGTTCAGAAATATTTTTACACCACGAAGACCAAAGCCTGATTTTGGTTCTTCAATTCAGTCACCTTGCCATCAGAGGATCATGCTATGGAATATATCGACGCACATTCGCATGTCTGGACTCCTGATATTAAAAAATATCCTTTGGCTCCGGGATATCAGGTTTCTGATATGCAGCCTCCCAGTTTTACCGCGGAAGAGTTGCAGGCGCAGATGATGACGGTTGGCGTCAATCGGGTGGTGCTGATTCAGATGTCCTTCTATGGGTTTGATAACAGTTACATGCTGGACTGCATGGCCAAATATCCGGGCATGTATTCAGGGGTGGCTGTCATCGATCAGAATGGTGACAATCCGACGCCGGAAATGCTGGCTTTGAAAGCGAAGGGCGTGCGTGGATTCCGAATCGCGCCTAAAACCAAAAAAGTCGATGAGTGGCTGGACGGGGTTCGTATGGAGCAGATGTGGAAAACCGGTGCCAAAGAAGGCATGGCGATGTGCTGTCTGATGAATCCTGATGGCCTGCCTGCTCTGGATAAAATGTGTCAGAAACATCGAGACACGACTGTTGTGATTGATCATCTTGCCAGAATTGGCGTCACGGGTGAAATCGATCCGAACGAAGTCGACCAGTTGTGCAAGATGGCCAAGCACCCGAATGTGTATGTCAAGGTTTCCGCCTTTTATGCGTTGGGCAAGAAAAAGATGCCTTATCATGATCTGTTACCGCTGATCAAAAAAGTCTATCAGGCCTACGGCGCGAATCGTCTGATGTGGGCGACAGACTGTCCTTATCAGGTACAAGGCGATCATTCCTACCAGGCATCAATCGGATTGGTTCAGAATGGTTTGCCGTTTCTTTCCGATCAGGATAAAGACTGGATTCTGGAAAAGACGGCGGAAAATGTATTCTTCCAGGGCATTTAATTTTTAAAAGTGTGATCAGGTCCTCTCATGGATGCGCGATATCAGATTGAAGATACGAGTCAGATTATTTCTCCGGGCATGATTATCTTTCAGGATCTGCTTGAAGACAATTTACGGAAGATGATCGAGTTAGTCGGAGATCCCAGCCGGTTACGCCCGCATTGTAAAACTCATAAAATGCGCGAAATTATCGCGCTGGAGCTTTCGATGGGGATCAAAAAACATAAAGCAGCGACATTTCCCGAAGCGGAAATGCTGGCTGATGCGGGAGTCAAAGACATTTGCCTGGCCTACAATCTGGTGGGGCCGAATATTGCGCGGGCAGTCGAATTTCGCAAACGCTGGCCCGATGTTTCGTTTCAGGTGACAGCCGATCATCCGACGCCGATTGAGCAGTTGGGCGAGGCGATGTCGGCGGCGGGTCTTAAGATTGAAGTGCTGCTTGATTTGAATACCGGACAGAACCGAACCGGAGTCACACCGGGAGAAACTGCCGTCGAACTGTATCAGATGATCGCGAATACGCCAGGGCTGATCGCCGCAGGCTTGCACGTGTATGACGGTCAGAATCATCAGATCGATTTTCAGGAACGCGAAGTCGCAGTCATGGCGGTCTGGAATGACGTGAGTCGTTTACGCGATCAACTGATTACGGAAGGTTTATCCGTGCCCCGCATTGTGGCAGGGGCGACCGGCTCATTCCCGGTTTTTGCCGGTATTGATGATCCGGAGATTGAAGTCTGTCCGGGCACCTGCGTCCTGCATGATGTGGGATATGGTCAATTATTTCCCGACCTGCAATTTACCCCCGCGGCGCTGGTTTTAACGCGCGTTATCAGTTGTCCGGGACCAGATCGGATCACGCTGGATCTGGGATACAAGGCGATCGCCTCTGACCCGGCGATGGAAAATCGCTGTTCGTTTCCCGACCTGCCGGATGCAAAAGCCGTGCTGCAGAATGAAGAGCATCTGGTGATCATGACTCAGCGTGCCAGTGAATTTCAGCCCGGTGATGAATTGCTGGCCATTCCCCGCCATGTCTGCCCGACTTCCGCCTTGCATAAGTCGGTGACCGTGGTCAGTGGCGGGAAGGTCGTCGACCATTGGAATGTGGCTGCCCGGGATCGCTTTATCTCGATCTGATCCCTGATTGTCAGGCAACTTGAAATCCCCAATTTTAGAGTAAGGCGTGGATTGTTTCTCCGCGAGATCAAATTCCATCATGTCAGAGTCACGACAACTAACGGGAATTCCGCAACTGGATGAAATGCTTTCGGGCGGCTTATTGCCCGGCAAGCTGACTGTGGTCTTAGGGGCAACCGGGATTGGTAAGACCCAGTTGGGACTGCAATATGCGCAGGCAGGTCTGGGGCAGGAAGGGCAGACCGGTATTTTATTCGATATGGCAACACGCGGCGATTCACAAAGCCACAGCGAGTATGCCGAGCGGCTGTTTCAGTGGAAGATCCGGGAACAACTGGTCGACGAGGCTTTCGATCTAGAGCAGATCTGGGATGCCGGACAGGTGCGGAAAGATTATCAGCATCTGTTTCGTCAAAGCGGCCGCAGAGTGACCAGACGCGATATGGAACTGGACGAGTGGAAAGAATGGAAGCTGGAGTTTGTCAAAAAGCTGGATGCTGCGATTGCCTTTTTTTATTCCAATTTCGTACATGGAGTGAGGCGGACCGTCATTGACGGAATTGAGCCCACAGAGCGCCCCAGTGAATCGTTTCAGTTTCATGCTTTTGAATACGTGTACCATCAGATCCTGCGGAAAGAATATGACTGGGTAGCCCGAGATCTGTTTCGCGCTCAGTTTCGCAGCAACCAGGAACAGATAAACCAGCACTGCTATGATTGCCAACAGATCGGCTGTCTGTTGTTGTTGACCACGCATGAAGTGATGCTCGATGATTTGATTCAACGCCCGATAGAAAGTGGCGACGTCTTATCGAACGCAAATACGATTATCCTGATGGGAAAAATCCGCGAGGGCAACCGCATGAGTCGTGCGCTGCACATTGCCAAGCATCGTGGCAGTGCCGTCGATGAGTCACTCGTGCCTTACGAGATTCAGGAGTCGGGCATTCGCCTGCTCACTTAAACCGTCACAATCAGTGAGGTTGGGAGGTGTTTCCTCCAAATCGGTTTGATGCTTTCTCTTGCTATAACAGTACTGACCGTTATTTCTGGAACAGCTGAATCACCGATTCGAGAAATCAGTTTTCGAAATGCAGTTTATATCCGTTCCCTCTTTTTCTCAAAGATAGATTTGCACGGAGGCGCTCGAGTAGAAACAGTATTACTCGGGTTTTCTAACTGACAAAGATAGCAACAACGAAAAGAAGGATAGTCATGTTAGTAGATAATTGTGTAGAACCTGCTGATCTTGCAGATGCATTCGTACAACGTTTGGATCGCTTACACTCTGCCCCCAAGGTAGCACAACAGGTGCTGCAACTGACGCGGGATCCGGGGAGTAAGATTGAAGATCTTGTGAGGTGTATTGAACATGACCCGGGACTCGCAGTTAAAATTCTGCAGGTGGTGAATTCCTCGAAGTATGGGGTTGCACGGCAGATCACCAGTATTAAGCATGCGGTGTCTTATCTGGGAAAAGATGCGATCCGGATGCTGACGATCAGCTTTTCCATGGTTGAGTCGCTGACGAAACGGAGTAAAGGGCGAATTTTCGTTGATTACTGGCAGCGTGCTTTAACGATCGCTTCTATTTCCGCACATCTGGCCGACCATCATAAGTGTCTGAAGAAAGATGAAGCTTACACCGCGGGCTTATTGGCGGATGTGGGAATTCTGGTGTTTTCACAGGTCGATCGCGAACAATACAGCCTGATTTATGAGAGTTATCCTCACGGAGACGCGTTGCTCAAAGGCGAACAGCAGTATTTCGGGTTTGATCATGCCTTGCTCGGGGCACGGCTGCTTGACCATTGGGATATTCCTCAGGAGATCGTGACCGCCGTGGAAAATCATCACGGCACGGGACAACATGGTTGTCCGCTGGGCATCGCATTACGAACAGGCAGTCTGCTGGCTGGTTCATTATGGAACCGTTCGTCAGCCGAATACCTGGAAGCGGAAGAAATTATGCTTTCGTTTTTCGAACTTGATGAAGCACAAATCGAAACGATGATCGAAGTCTGCAAGCAGGATATTGCCGAGAGTGCCGAGTTTTTTGGAGTGAATCTGGAAGGGTAATCAGAAGTTAATTCTTCTTTTTCTGACCGATTTCACTTTCGAAAGCCAGCTTGATCGCGTCTGTGAATTGTGATTCAGTGTAGATGCGATGTGTGGGCGCATTGAATCCTTTCCCCGACTGAGCCTGGGAGAGATATTTACCGAGATTCTTACCTCCCTGGGTGGTGGTCATATATTCAATCATCGTGAAACCGCCGGGGGAATTAATAAAGTCCCTGATATTCCGTTTTCCATAAGGCATGACCAGGATATGGTCCAGTCGATCGTAGCCTTCAGGCATCTTGGAGATTCTGCGCATAAACTTGATTCCCTTGCCAGTCTTTAATTGAGCGGCCAGAAAATCCGATTCGGCATGCACGCGTTTCAGGATGTTTTTTTCTGCTTTGACAGTCCAGCCCGCTTTCTGGAGCTGCCGGAATACCGGTTTGATCTGATTCCGGGTCAGCATATCTCCCGGTTCATAATTCCGCAGGCTGGTAAAAAATTCCTGCGTGATGGTTAAGACTTCTTCGAGCGTGGGAAGTGGCGGGGGCGTTTCCGTTTCGGGCGTGATTTCGGGCATCGGAGCGGATTCTTTTGGATCCGCAGCAAGTACTGTTGTCGCCCCCATCAGGCTTACGAAAAGTATCCCGCTCAAAAACCGATTGTGAAATAGAGACATCAGTGGGAGTACTCCTGATCGAATGCAATGCGCTGAGAGAGAATTGATCTCTGATGAAGTAATAACAGTGTTTATCGGCTAAAGGCAGCCTGTGATCCCAAGAGGAAGCCTTTATCGATGTGGTTTGGCAGTTCCTCTTTAAAGTCTAACCCATCGTTGCAAAATTCGCCATTTTTTTCCTGCAAAAGTGTACAATTTTGCGTTATCAGGTGTCTGGATTTTAAAATAGGTAGTTTTGTCGTGTTGGAAGAGAAGGATAATATTTCATCAAACTTTAAGGTTTATGATAAATATTTTAAAAATTCCGATTTTTTGGCCAACTGGAACTCGGTTTGCAGCGTATAATGTGCAGCAGTGAGACAAAACGCGAAAACATTTAAAGTGTAGAGTTGCTTGGATTTGTCAAAGGAATGTACTCTAAAGAAGGGAATCCACTAATGTTAGTGCTCACAAGACGCAAGGATGAAGAAATTCTGATCAACGGCAACATCTCTATTAAAGTGCTCTCGGTGAAGGGAAACCGGGTTCGCTTGGGAGTAGAGGCGCCTGATAATGTATCAGTGAACCGTGCAGAAATACAAAAGTTCTTACAGCAGTTTGAAGTAGAACGCGATCCGGTTCAGAGTTGTGGTTTTTGAGCGACCTGACTGGTTGCTCAGCGATCAGTGTGTTCTGCGAGTGATCAGTTTACTTTTAAAATCGCCCCCAAACTTCACCGTCAGGCTGTGAAATCATTTTGCAGTGTTTAAGACTGGTCGTAGTATTTCCCGCCCCACTATGTTCTCTATTTTGTCCTGGCTACCCAGGATGACCCCATTCATTTTAAGAGGGGGCCGTTTCGCAGCAACGGCCCTGAATGGTCTGTTGTGTCCTTTTAGACTCGCTCGAGTGTCTGATATGTGAAAATGGGGGGCGTGGTCTAAATTTTCCGATTAAGTTAAAGATACCTGTTGTAGCGATCCGATAGATATGTGGGGGGAAGTGTCTATCGAAACTCTTTGTTCTCGTTGCCGGATGATAAATTCACAGGCAGCGGTTCAAGTCAGGTATCAAGATGATTTACGGCATGTACCTTTCTGCACAGGGAGCCGATGCAAATTCGGTTCGGCTCGATGTGCTCTCTAATAATATGGCAAATGCAAATACGACATCATTTAAACGTGATGTTCCCGTATTTCGCATGAATCCGCCATTTGATGAGAAGCAAGGTCCGCTCAACGCTCTGCCCGGTGATCTGGAAAATCATACAGGGGGCATTTCCCTGGAAGCCATTCGCACCGACTTTGAAAACGGTTCGTACATTTCCACAGACGCCGACCTGGATCTGGCATTAAAAGGTCCGGGTTTCTTTCAGGTTGGCAACAGGGAAAAGACTTTTCTGACGCGCAATGGCTCACTTTCCATCGACGCCCATCGCCGACTTGTCACTGCAGACCAGGGCTTACCCATTCAGACAAAAGACGGAAACGAAATCTTGATTCCCCCCCAGGCGGTGAACGTGGGGATTTCTGATGATGGCGTTGTAACGACTTTTGATAGTACAGGTCAGTCATTGGGATCGGTTGGTCAGCTGGCTGTCGTGATGCCAACCTCACTGGAAGAGTTAGTCAAAGTCGGGAACAGCCTGTATACGACCGAAGGACGGGTTGCGCCAGTCAAGGATGCCGTGAATATTCAGCAGGGCTTTCTGGAAGCATCCGGTACCAACTCGATTGAAGAGATGATGGAACTGGTGACTGCATCCCGCATGTTTGAATCCAATATCAATATGATCAAGTTACAAGACGAATCTTTAGGGCGTTTACTGCAAAGCATGCCTCGTCGCTAAAACCCCGTTTTTACATGAAGTAAACCAGCTGTAGTTTAAAACAGAAGTTGAGAGAGTAAGGAGACAACGAATGGCAATACGAGCCCTGTATACGAGCGCTTCGGGAATGGCTGCAAACAGTTTCAATCTCGACACCATTGCCAATAATCTGGCGAACTCGGGTACGACCGCCTACAAGCAGAGTCGAGCCAACTTCGAAGATATTTTCTACGAAAACTTCAAATTGCCCGGTGTGCAGGACAATCAAGGCAATATCACACCGACCGGTATCAGTCTCGGTTTGGGAACGCGGGTGCAAAGTACAGAAGGAGACTTTAGCCAGGGATCGATCGTCACATCAACGGGAACGTATGACATGGCGATTGTTGGCGAAGGCTTTTTTCAGGTGAATGATGGAACTCAGACCTTATATACGCGTGCGGGAAATTTTACGCTGAATGCCAATGGCAATGTGGTGATGGCATCGGCCGACAAGGGTTATCTGCTCGAACCGAATATTTCCATCCCGCAGGATGCAGTCAACGTTTCGATTTCCGGGGATGGCGTCGTGAGTTATCAGCAACAGGGATCCACTCAGATTCAGACCGCCGGCAATATTCAAATCGCACGGTTTATTAACAATCAGGGTCTGCTGCGGATGGGAGATAATCTGTTTACAGAAACAACGGGATCGGGCAATGCCCAGGTCGGAAATCCGGGAACAGAAGGCCGGGGGCAATTGCGTCAGGGGTTTCTGGAACAATCGAATGTAGAACCGGTTCGTGAACTGGTGGAACTGATTAAAACACAACGGAATTTTGAACTGAACAGCCAGGTCGTTCAGGCTGCCGACCAGACCTTACAGACGGTCGCCAACATGCGTCGTTTCTAATCTGCAAACAAAACATCTCAACATTTAGACAAAGTTTATATTTCATGTCTCGCTTTTGGATCAATTCATTTTTGAGCTGTCTGCTGGCCCTCTGCTGTTTGAGCAGGGGGAGCGAGCTGAATGCAGAGATTCTACGTCTGAAAGCGACGGCCGTCGTTGATTCGCCGATTGTACGTCTGGGAGATATCGCCGATGTCTTGAATGCCGACCCGGAACAGGTAACCCGCATGGAAGAGATGACATTACAACCAGCGCCGGCAGAAGGACGAACGATTGTGATTACGATTTCACAAATCCGCAATCGCCTGCAGGCATTGGGCGTGGATCTCAGCCAGCTGGAATTGACAGGCAAGAGTCAGGTTCGCGTCAGTCTGAAACAGCCAGAACAAACTATTTCCAGGAAGTCTGTCGCAACACAAAAGGAAGTAAAAACGGCGGAAGAAAAAGTACAGCAGGCTTTGACCGACTGGGTAACCCGACATTTTCCGAATGTGGGCCAGTTTTCTTTAACTGTGCGAATTCATCCCGAAGATCTGCCCATGATTCTTGGAAGCAGAGCAGACACGTATCGTTTTCCCGAGTTGGACCGATTTTATGAGACGGAGCAGGAAGTCGCGCTTACGTTGATCGATTCCAAAGGAGCAACCGGTCAGGCACGCGTGTATTGCCAGCTCGAGAAGATTCCCGAAATCCTGGCGGTCAAGTATACCTTAAACAAGGGGACTGTGATTCGTGCGGATGATCTGATCTGGGCCAGTCCCGAGAAAAACCAGTCAGGCATTAGCGATCCGCGACTTGTCATCGGCCGGGAACTGACCCGTACAGTGCATCAGTCGAATGCCGTGCGAAGTCAGGATCTGATTGAAGTGCCTCTGATTCGCGATGGCTCGATTGTCACCGTTTCTGCGAAACGCGGAACGATCACCGTCAGAAGAGAAATGCGAGCGCGTGGCACGGGTGGTCTGGGCGATCCGATTACACTGATTGCCCTGGAAGGTCGCGACCAGTTGACGGCAACCATCACCGGTTATAACCAGGCTGAGGTCAATTATCGGCCGGCGAATGAAATTCAGCGTGTTTCCGGGATTCAATTTGTTTCCGGGACGACAGAAACAAAAGGTCCTGTTAACCAGACGGGAGCTGCCAGAAACCAGTTCGGGGGAGTGGTTCGAAGCGGGGGAATTCGAGAATGAGGTTCGACAGCAGAAAGTGGCGGTTAGCCAATAGTTGTTTAAGAAACAGTGAGCGAATCTGCCAGCACAAAAATGTGTTGGCAGTGTTACGGGAGGCGATTCCCCTGGGATGTCTCGTATTGTTTTGTTCTTCGGTAGTTCAGGCACAAGTTCCAGCAGTGCCGGGGACAGCGCAAGCAAATCCGACCACGACAATACGAGCATCTCAGGGTACTTCCGAAGTCGGAGATCAGCAGGAAAAACCACCACAAAGTAAAACACCGAAGCCTGCTGAAAGACTGGCTTCCCGCATGGATGAATTCGGGTTTTCCACAGAGCCGGTTCAGCTCACTTCTTCCCTGGCAAACACCTTTGGTCAGGGAGATTTATATACGAATTCGCCGAAGCCACCTCTGATCAGGGATTATTCGCTGATTTATGTGCCGGCAGCAGAGCCGATTGTCGTGAAGATGCACGATATCATTTCGATTCTGGTGGATGAAAAATCCAGCGTGACCGTTGATTCCCGATTCAACCGGAATCGTACAGAGACGTTAAAAGCCGAGTTGAAGGAATTTATGAGAATTGATGAAGCGGGAAATCTGGCGCCTGCCGCCTTGAACAGTCCCAAAATCGACGCCCAGCTTCAGGGACGGTTGCAAAGCACAGGTCAGTTGGCAGACCGCGAAGGGATTCAGTATCGGATTGCCGCGATTGTGGTTGATATTCGCCCTAACGGTAATTTGATTCTGGAAGCCCGGAAAAGCATTCGGACGAACCACGATGTGTGGGAATATCGTTTGACAGGGGAAATTCGCAGCAAAGATGTGAACCGTGATAATACCGCATTAAGTGAGAATATTGCCAATCTGGATATTGTGAAACATCAGAGAGGCAAAGTGTATCAGAGCACGAAAAGACCGTGGGGAGTTGTCTTGTACGATTGGTTCTTTCCCTTTTAAGTCCATGTCCTTTTGCTGATCTGCCATGAGAAATGATTATGAAATCTCTGTCATATAAATCTGTTTTACTGCCGTTGATCACGCTGATCGTGATGCAGTGTTCTGTCACGGAACTCTGGGCACGTACACGCATCGAAAATATCTGCAGTGTTTACGGAATGAAAGAAATCAAGCTGACAGGCATGGGCCTGATCGTTGGTTTGGATGGCACGGGAGACGGAGGCAAAAATCTGCCCACGATCCGCAGCCTGGCAGCAGCGCTTAGACATTTGAATAATCCGGTCATGGATTTAAAAGATCTGTCTGCTGCCAATAATGTGGCACTGGTCATGATTGAAGCCACGATCCCAGCCAGCGGGATTCGTAAAGGACAAAAGCTGGATTGTTTTGTCAGCTCGATGCTGGGAGCCAAAAGTTTGCGTGGCGGACGATTGCTGATCGCGCCGGTATCGACATCTGAAATCGGAAATGAAATTTTAGCGGGCCTCAGTTCCGGTGCAATCATTCTGGAAGATGAGACTTCACTGGCCACCGGCAAGATTATTAATGGCCTGGTCATGGAACGTGACTTCGAACTTTCATTCATCGACCGTAAAACGCGATCGATCACGCTCCTGGTTGATAAACAGCACGCAGGTTTTCACACCGCCAGCGAAGTGGCACGTGTGGTTAACTCGGAATTCAGTTTTGAAGCCGGCAATCAGCAGCTGGCTATTGCCCAGGGACCGGGAAGAGTTTTTATCAGAATTCCCAAACAATATACGGAATCGCCGGTCGAGTTTGTCGCTGCCGTGATGGAAGTGGGCATTGACCGTCCACATCAACAGGCGCGGGTTGTGATCAATCCGAAGTCGCAAACCGTCATCGTGACCGGCGAAGTCGAAATCAGTCCGGTAGTGATTTCGCATAAGAATCTGACGGTTGGTGTTGGAAATATTGAGGGGGGATTACCGGGAGGTTTTGTGCCGATTACCGGTCAGCAGGGACAACAGAGCACACAACGCCTGCAGCAGTTAGTTGAAGCGTTGAATCAGCTGCGAGTTCCCACGGAAGACGTGATCAGCATCATTCGTGAATTGCATCGCTCGGGTAAACTGCATGCCGAGTATGACGAACATTGAGGGCTGTTGCCGACAAACCGCGTCAGATTTTTTCATTTCGAACGATTAACACTTTTTTCAGGGAAAACCAGCCATGTCAGCCTTGTCTGGAATTCAACCAGCCCTCTCTCAGACGTCGCTGTTGCCGGCAGTGGCGCAGGCACCATCACAGTTAAGCCAGTCCGACAAATCGTCACCTGAGCTGAAACAGGCGTTTCAGGATTTTGTAGGCGGTACTTTTTATAAGCAGATGTTCAAATCATTAAGATCCGGCCAAAATAAGCCCGCTTATTTTCATGGCGGCCAGGCGGAAGAGATGTTTCAGTCGCATCTGGATCAGCAGATCTCAGAAGATCTGGCCAAAAATCAGGGCAGCGCCTTTTCTGACACGCTCTTTTCCGCATTTTCACGGCAGATGAATGCACAGTCCGTTGAATCTCTGAAACTCGCTCCAAGTGTAAGTTCTTAATAAATAAGCGATTACACTTCGGAAAAAGAATCTGATTATTTCGGACGCGAGAGTTAGTTCAAATATGCCGATTATAACGATAGGCGATTTTCTCCACTCGCGAGGGTGGACTTTGTAAACAGGGAGAAAGGGGGCTCTCCATGCATGCAGGACAGAGCGCGTCTGCGCAAACGATTCAACCACAATTGCTGGGGAAGTTAGTGGGGATCCTGAATGATCTGGAACCCATTCAAAAGCAATTGCTCAATCTCTATCAGGAAAAGTCCAAGGCACTCAAGCAGGTCGATGCGACCCTGATTGAACAGTTTGGCGTTGTTGAAGAAGGACTGACGCGAGATCTTCAATTCGTGTTGCTCAGGCGACAGCAATTGCTTCAGACAGCTGCGCAGCAAGGCTTGCCTGCCGATTCGATGAAAGCACTGCTTTCCGGAATGGGTGTGGCAGAATCGACTCCTGTTTTTCAGCGGATCTTTGAAGCGCAAAAGCGCTCACAGAAATTACGCCACGAAAGCTGGGTGCAGTGGATTGTTTCGCAACGGTCCTATCAACATTATTCGCAGATTCTGGAACTGATTGCGCATGCAGGGCAAAAAGTTCCGACCTACTCGCGCGGCCAGAATGAAAGCAGTACAGGGGGAGTGATTTTTGACGCATCGGCTTAGTTTATTTTCTGCGGGAAATGAATTTTCATTTGATTCGGTAAAATCGCGTCATTCATTACGGGATTGTTAACATGGGACTTAATGCAACGCTATCAATGGCCAAGCAGTCGCTTGAGATCTTCGGGACCGGCATCCAGGTTGCCGGCCAGAATATTTCCAATGCGGGCACTCCCGGTTATATCCGTGAAGAGTTGGTACTCAACGCGGCGGACCCGTTTCGCCAGGGAGCACTCGTGCTGGGAACGGGTGTGGAGATTTCGGGTATCCAGCAGCAGATCGATCTGTTTCTGGAAACGCGCATCCATACTGCGAATACCGATTTTTCTTCCATCTCAGAACGAAACTCGATTTACAAACAACTGGAAAGTGAATTAAGAGAACTGTCAGACGGAGATCTTTCGACAGGGTTAAACGACTTTTTAGCCACGATTAATAATGTCGTGAATCAGCCCGGTTCGATTCCGGATCGTGAATTTGTCGTCAACGAAGCCGAGAAGTTTGCAGCCGAAATCCTGTCGTTGCGAACGAGAGTCGACGGTCTGAGAGAAGTGCAATCGATCAATGTCGAAAATCTGGTCAAAGAAGCCAATGAACTGATCGATCAGATTACGAATCTGAATCCCAAGATTTCCAAACTCGAAGCTTCCGGTCTGCTGCAAAGTGATGCCGGCGCCCTCAGGACCCAGCGTTACACGGCGCTGAACCGACTCTCCGAACTGATTCCCATTCGCTACCGGGAACGTACCGATGGTGCGATCGATGTTTTTACCGGTTCCGATTATCTGATTCTGGCAGGAACTTCGCAAAAACTCACTCTGCAAACCGACACGGATCGAGGCGTGGTCGTGCATCAGGTGTTACTCAGCCAGACCAACAGCAATATCTCACGGACGGGGGGCGAACTCAAGGGGATTATCGAAGGTCGAGACGATATTTTAGGCGGCTTTGTAGATCAACTCGATACTTACGCTTCCAATCTGATTTTTGAGTTTAACAAGATTCATGCTTCGGGCGAGGGCACGGCTGGTTTTGAACAATTGACATCCGCATCCCGCGCGCTGGATACGTCTGCTACCTTAAACTCCACCCAGACAGGGTTGCCTTTTCAACCAACGCATGGCAGTTTCCAGATCAAGGTTACCAACAAAACGACCGGGCAGACAAATACGTCTACCATTAATATAGACCTGGACGGTATCGGCGCAGATACGACTTTAAACAGTTTGTCATCGGCTATCGGCGGCGTCGCGAATTTAAGTTCGTCTGTCTCAACGGATGGATATCTTTCGATCAGTGCCGCCTCTGATTACACATTTCAGTTTTCCAACGACACCAGTGGGGCGCTGGCCGCGGTTGGCATCAACACGCTATTTACAGGTTCCGACTCAACTGACATTGGAATCAATTCTGTCGTGAAACAGAATCAGCAATTTCTGGCGACCGGTCAGGGGGGAGGCCCCTCTGATGGAACGAACGCCGTATTGCTGGCTGCATTTGCCAAGAATCCCATTGATTCACTGGGTAATATCAGTCTGGATAGTTTTTACGAAAAAGTGGTTTCGAGTGTCTCACAGGCGTCGGCCTCGGAGGCAGCACTATCCGAAGGGGCACAGGCCTTCCGGGACTCTCTAATGGGGCAGCGTGAGCAGTTTTCCGGAGTCAGCATCGACGAAGAAACGATTAATGTTTTAACGTTTCAGAGAGCGTTCCAGTCCGCTGCGCGACTGGTCAGCACGATTGATGAATTATTTACGATCTTACTAAATATATGAAAGCGATATTGTTGCGATCAGAACTACTGTCAATTTCTGTTCCATTTCCTTTTGGGTGTGATGTATCATGACTATCGGTCCCATCTTACCAGGCCGTCTCCCTTCCACGATGCTTTCCGAGCGGTTGAAGGTCTCTTTGAATGATAATGCGCGCCAGTTGGTCAATCTTCAGCAGCAGGTAGCAACGGGACAGAAATTTTCCATCGCCAGCGAGTCTCCCGGGGCGGCGCTCCGTACGATTATTCTGCAGTCGACCTTCGAACGCCAGCAACAGTATCAGGCGAATATCGGCACCAACCTCAGTCTTTTGACTGCGAGCGAGTCGGCTCTGGCGAGCGTGGGCGATGCGTTGAATCAGGCGAAATCTCTTTCGCTGACGGGCATCGGCTCCACGGTAACCAATTCTGAGCGTGCTGCACTGGCCGATCAGGTGGCCTCTTTGAGAAGGCAGGTTGTGAATGCCGGCAATACTACATTTCGAGGTCAGTATCTTTTTTCCGGGAGTCAGACAAATGCGGCGCCGTTTGAGGAACGGGCGAATGGACAGGTCGCTTATCATGGTGATTCTCACCAGATCCAATCCTACATCGATGTGCAGACTTTGCTGTCGAATAATTTTGACGGGATCTCGGCATTTGCCGCCAGCACGCCTGAAGTAGGGGGAGACATCAATCCCGCGCTGACTCTGCAATCGCGCATTTCGGATTTGAACAGTGGCCGCGGTATGAAGCTGGGGTCAATCACAGTCACCCTGGATAATGGAACTCCTCAGACGCAAACCGTGAATCTCTCCGGCGCGGAAACGATTCAGGATCTCAAAACGGTTCTGGAAAACGCGTTTTCGGGAGGTCCTTTGACACTGACGGTTGATGTCGACCCCACAAGTCAAAATGGCCTGCGAATCACGCCCTCCGCCGGGACGATTGCGGTTTCAAATGTGACCGGCTCAACGTCTGCTTCCAGTCTGGGTATCGCCAGTGCGGCTGTGGCGGAAATCAACGGGTTGGACCTTGATCCGGGCATCACTTTGCAAACCACACTGGCTTCCCTGAATGGCGGGGCGGGCATCGGTTCGACAACCGGCACCGGTCTGGTGATTAATAACGGCGGAAAAACCGAGACCATCGATCTCTCTTCGGCCAATACCATAGAAGACGTGTTTAACCTGATCCGCACGTATGATCCTGATTTAAATCTGGGAATTAACAAGGACAAGAATGGTCTGGCGATTTCCAGCCGCATCAGTGGCGCTGATTTCTCGATTGGCGAGAATAACGGAGGCAGCAATGCCGCCGGTCTGGGAATTGCCACCTTTTCAGGAAGTACGCCGCTTTCCGAATTGAATTACGGGCGCGGTGTGGATGTGGATTCCTCGAATCGGTTACAGGTGATTCGCCGCGATGGGACGACCATCAATCTTGATCTGAACGGTTCGGTTACTGTGCAGGATGTGATCGACAGGATTAATGATTTCGAAACGTTCGACGGAACCACGCCTCTGGCAGACTTGAATCTGGGGCAGGGAGTTCCCGTTGGTGCAACCACCCTGGATATTACCCGCAGAGACGCTTCCGTCGTGAACGTCAATTTAGCCGGTGATGCCACCGTGCAGGATATACTCGATTCGATCAACGCCGTTGATCCGGGAAATCTGGTTGCCAGTATCGATCCGTCAACGAATGCGATTCAGATTACCGATAATTCGGGGGCAGGGCCTTTGAGCATTGCCAGCAATGTGGTCTCTGATGCGCTGGGGCTGGCGGTCACAGAGTCGGGAACAAATAACGCGGTTCCTTTGCAGGGCACTTTTATTCCGATCAAGTTGCAGGCGACGCTGAATTCGACCGGGAACGGCCTGACGATTTATGATGCTTCAGGAACGGGGCCTTTGGAAATCCCGGCGATCGAAATTGCCTACGCGCTGGGGATCAGCGGGAAAGAAACCGGCACAGACCCTCTCGTAGGATTGGTGGGGAAAGAACCCAATCCACTGGAATCAACGGGAGTGCTGGGCTTGCTCTCACGGCTGGAAACCGGTTTACGAAACGGTGACGATCAGGAAATTCAGCGGATCGGCGTGCTGCTCGACGTGGAGCTGGGGCGGATGAATCGCGTTCGCGGCGATATCGGAGGCCGCCTGAAAGTGCTCGAAGAGGCAGATAACCGTCTCAAAGATCAGGAAGTCAAACTAAAAGAGGCTATCTCCCTCGAATTTGACACCGATATGACTGAGGTGATTGTCGAAATCACACAGCGCCAGACGGCCTTCCAGGCAAATCTGCAAATCACCTCTTCGGCACTGCAATTGACGCTGCTGAACTACCTTTAAAAGGGATTCGCGTCGTTCAGAATCATGAGACAGACAGATGAAAAGTCGCTTTTCTCTGCTTTTTTGTGTCCCAGCTCAGATTTTCCGCCTCACAGAAGTTGAAGATGTGACGCGAAAAGGTTACTGTTATCCGCTCCCTTGCGGTTGGTATGCGCTCGCTTTGTCGGCGCTTTTCTGATCGAACAGGATGAAATGCTCTACCATTTGACATGCATGATTGAAGTGCATATTGACATAAGTGTTGAATATTATATCGTTTACGTTTGAGGAATAACCGGTGTCTACGACAAAAACTTACATGGCAAAAGCATCAACCGTCGATCATCAATGGTTCGTCGCTGATGCAGATAATCTGATTGTGGGTCGCCTGGCCACGAAGATTGCTACCGTATTGATGGGCAAACACAAGCCGACCTATACTCCCCATGTTGATACCGGGGATTATGTGATTGTCGTAAACTGTGACAAGATAAGGTTTTCCGGTAAGGAACTTGCTCACGACTCGCACCCCTACTTCTCCAAGAAAATGCTGCAGAAAAGCTATGCGAAATATAGTGGCTTTCCCAGTGGTCTGAAAGTAGTGACTGCAGAAAAGAAACTGGAACGGGGTCAATCGACTCAGGTCCTTTCTGAAGCGGTACGGCGGATGCTTCCCAAGAATAAACTGGGACGTCAAATGTTGAAGAAACTCAAGTTGTTTGCTGGCCCGACTCACGAACATCAGTCACAACAGCCACAGAATATGCCTGCCCACCTGCTTCCTTAAGCCGGGCAATCGAAAATACAAACTTCCATTTTTCCCTTTTCAGAATAATAAAAGTAATTGACCGTCATGGAAAATGAAACTCCGGAATCAGAAGAAATAACTGACCAGCAGACACCGATCGAGGGAGAGACAGCGACTTCAGAAGAAGCGACTGCTTCCTCTATGACAACGGCCTCTGGTGTTCCTGAGCTGACTTTAGGATCGAATCTGGCAACTGATGAGAGTGAAGAAGATGACATTCTCAAACCAGAGCCTGTTATTCGTGGAAAGCTGGACAAACACGGCGTAGCCATGGGGACAGGACGTCGCAAGACAGCAGTGGCTCGCGTTCGTATCAGACCAGGTGCGGGTAAGCTGACCATTAACGGGCTTGCACTTGAGGAATATCTCAGAGTGGAACGCGACCGCCAAATGGTAGAGGCTCCCCTGAAAGCAACCGAGACATTTGGCAAAGTCGATGTCTGGGTTCGCGTCAACGGCGGGGGAACGACAGGACAGACCGGTGCGATTGTATTGGGCATCGCTCGTGCTCTGGAAGCATACAACAACCAGTTCCACGAAACCCTGAGTGCCGGACGATTCCTGACACGTGACAGCCGCATGGTCGAACGTAAGAAATTTGGTTTCAAGAAAGCACGCAAGAGCTTTCAGTTCTCCAAGCGATGATCTGCGTGTAGTTGTTTTCAGACAACACACATGCGTATTGTCTGCATGAAGTCATCGACACCCTGACTGGCGACGTATTTCCAGTGAGGGTGTTTTTTTATGGCAATTTACGAACTGATTCACAACTGGTAACACGTTTTTCTCTGTTCCGGCAGGCAAAGCGTCGCGGGTAAGACGTCCAACACACGTTTGTTGATATAACGATATCTTTACGAGAAAGGGGCATCAACAATGTATGGGCGTTTGTTGCTACCAGAACTTCGGGTACTGCTGGCTGAAAATGATACCGCAGGCATCAAGGAGTTTTGCGAAGCCCTCTATCCTGCGGTCACAGCAGAAATTCTGTCCGAACTTGACAGCCAGGAAATCTGGCGCGTGCTTTCCTGCAGTAACTCCGAGAAGCAGGCTGAGATATTTCAGTGTCTGCCTTTGCCTCAACAGATTGCCATCGTGGGGGTTATCGAACGCGGCCCTCTTTCAAAACTGATCGAAGAGATGGCTCCCGATGACCGGGTTGACCTGTTAACACGCATGGATGATGAACACGTTGAAGAGCTGTTGCCTTTGATGGCACAGGCTGAGCGGAGCGATATCCGTAAGCTGCTCTCCTACCCGGAAGATAGTGCCGGCGCCATCATGACGACCGAGTATGCTTCTCTTCCGGAAAATATTTCGGTGTCACAGGCTTTGGAGAAATTGAGGCATCAGGCACCGAACAGCGAAATTATCTCCTATATTTATGTCGTTGATGACGGGCGTCGGCTGCAGGGTATTGTTTCGTTGCGCGAATTAATCTTCGCCCGCCCGACACGACCTCTTCTGGAATTGATTAATCGGGATGTGATTTCCGTACGCGTCGACGATGACCAGGAATACGTCGCACAGCAAATGGCAAAGTATGACTTTATCGCGATTCCGGTGGTCGATCGTCAAAATCAGTTAGTCGGTATTGTGACGCACGACGATGCCATCGATATTATGCAGGAAGAAGCGACCGAAGATACCTATCGTCTGGCGGCGGTCGAACCATTGGAAGACAGTTATCTTTCCACCGCACTGATGACCGTTGTTCGAAAACGGGTAGGCTGGTTGATATTTCTGCTGGTTCCCTCGTTTCTGGCAGCGAAAGTCCTGGAGCATTATGAAGCGGTTTCGGACAAGTTTGAATGGCTGGTTTTGTTTATACCGCTGATTCTCGCCAGTGGTGGTAACGCCGGTTCACAGTCAGCCACTTTGATCATACGGGCGATGGCGCTGGAGTCGAATATCCAGAAGGGGGACCTGATCGCCCTGATGCGTAAAGAGATTCAGCTGGGTTTGATGCTGGGCAGCGTCCTGTCGTCGATCAGCTTTGTTGTCGCCTGGGCTTTTACCGCGCAACTGATGCAGGCATCCGTAGTGGGGGTTGCTGTCTTTTTAGTTGTCTTAATCGGTATCTCAGCGGGGGGGATGTTGCCGATGGGATTCCGTCGACTGGGTATGGACCCGGCTTTAATGTCCAATCCCTTTATTACGGCGCTGGTTGATATCCTGGGTCTGATCATCTACTTCCAGGTGGCCATGTCTCTGGTAAGCTGAATGCGATTGCTGCCGAGAGAGCTCAGGTCTGTTTCTGATCGGTTTCGGTTTTCAGTATGATTCCCATCATCTTCATCAGTTCCAGAGCGTTACTGTGTTCGACGATACCGGGTTGCATCCGGTAGTTAAACGTCATTTTGCCGTCGACCAGCTGGTCTTCGAAATGCACATTCTTTGCCTGGTCGCCAAACTGAGCCGTAATTTCCGTCAAGGCGAGATCATGTGTTGTGACAATTCCAATGCTGCCCCGTTTGATCAGAGTTTCGATCACACTCTGGGCGCCAATGCGGCGGTCGTGGGAATTGGTCCCCTGCAGAATTTCATCGAGTAAAAACAAAACCGGCAGGGACGCATCAGCCAGATGGACGACCGCCGAAAGTCGGGCTACCGACTGATAAAACAGCGAGGCGCCCTGCTGCAGCGAATCCTGAACCCGCATGGCGGTTCCGGCCTGCATCGGCGAAACCGTTAAACGGGTGGCCCGCACGGGAGCGCCCGTCATTGCGAGTACAAAGTTCGTGCCGACGGTTCGCATTAACGTGCTTTTGCCCGACATATTAGAGCCGCTGATCATGAGCAGCCGGTTTTCCTGATTCAGCGTGACATCGTTGCAGACGACCTGATCCAGGGGGATGAGCGGGTGTCCTAAATCGGTCCCTTCAAATCGAGGCCCCGCCTCCGGTTCAACGACATCAGGAAATGGATCTTGAGGATGTTCGTAGGCATATCCGGCCAGCGAGCAGAGCGCTTCGAACTCTCCGACAGCCGAGAGCCATTCAGGACAGTGCGGCCCCACATGCACGAGCCAGCGCTGGATGGCGTAAACATAATGAAAGGGAATGCCCAGCAGGATGGACAACGGCGCGGAAAACTGGTTACGAAAACAGTTATTGAGCCCCTGGATTTGCCGCCGCAGCTGGGCAATGCTGCGCGAGGGGGGAATGCCGTCTGTTTTTAAAGCGGAGACAATGGATTTTAAATGAGGAGTCTCAAACTGTCTCTGCTCAATCAGAAACAGCACATCGGAAAGTACTGACAGTCCGTTGCGAATTTCGTCGGTCTGGTTGAGTAATTCACGAATTCGAGGGCCGATAAAAAATAACAGGCAGATTTGAATGATAATGGCCACGCAGATCGGCGCGATACCGGTATAAGACAGCAGCCAGCTGATGACGGAGAGTGCGGCAAAAATGCCGGTAATCATGGAGGCCCATTTCAGCGGGGACGGAATCGATGTCAGTGGTTGCTGCACCCATTCCGCCAGATGGGTCTGCTCAATATCACTGTGGGTTTCTGCTTCCAGCAGCTCCAGCTCTTCGCGAAAATCCAACTCATGCCGAAGTTCTTCAACCGCCTGTTGCCGCTGTTTGATTTCCGCTGTAGAAGCGGGGGAAAGCAGCCACCGTGCGAGTGTCTCTTCACCCAGTTTTGTGCGTGCGCTGCAGATCAGCTGAAACAGCGAGCCGCGTCCCAGCAGGTCCAGGTCGCCGGCATACATGTGCTGCGGATCAAAATATTCTTCTCCCGCAGGACGGACATCGATCCATTGATCGTTCAGGCGATCCAGTGAGGTTCGGTAATAGATTTCTGCCTGTCGGGCCTGTTTCAGGCGACGTATGCAGCGTGCGTGCAAAATGACCAGCAAAACAAACGCCAGGATCGGCGCCCCGATCCATTGCAGGCTGATAAGATTCCAGATCGTGGATGCCATCAGCAGCGCCACGCCTGACAGAAAAAGTACGCCCCTCAAGCTCGAAAATCGATCGCTTTGTTTTTTCAGTGCTCGTACGTTACTCGCCCGGCTCTGGAGCCGTTGTTCGTATTCTGACTGGGGGCTTTGCTGGGTTGGGGAAGGTTGCATCGAGTTATTATTTCATCGAGAACGCTCGTCGGGTAAAGCTCACTTCTAACGTATTGAACGCATCAATGCCAGCGTAAACTAAGGCGAAATCTCATTTGCAATGAGTCTCTGAACCGTGTAAAAACAGCAGAGATATTCTTTTTTTTGCGGGAAGTACTGCCATGACTCAAATACCTGTGATTGATACCCATCAGCACCTGTGGGATTTGGACTTGTTTCCACTGCCCTGGCTGGAATCTCCGGGTGTGGCCGCTCTGCGTCGCAGTTTTGTGATGTCTGATTATCTTGAAGCCACGCAGAATTGTCAGGTTGAACAGACCGTTTACATGGAAGTTAATGTTCACCCGGACCTTCAGCGGCAGGAGGCCCGGTATGTGCTTGACTTGTGCAGCCAGAGCGATAATCCGATGTCAGGGGCCGTTATTGGTGGCAGGCCGGGCGAGGCGCGCTTTGGGCGGTATCTCGAAGAATTCGCGGGCAACCCGTTTGTGAAAGGGGTCAGGACGGTGTTGCACGATCCGGATCGGCCGCCGGGCATGTGTCTGCAGCCGCAATTTAAACAAAACATGAAACTGCTGGGTGAGCTGGGTTTGAGTTTTGACTTATGTATGCGCCCCGGTGAAATTCAGGACGCAGTAGAACTGGTTGACGCATGCCCGCAGACGCGGTTCATTATCGATCACTGTGGCAACATGAGTGTGCAGCCAGATCAGCAGGCGGATCGTCCTGCCTGGGAGACCGGCATGCTACAGATGGCCGAACGCCCGCAGGTGATGTGCAAGATTTCCGGTATTATCGTGACGGCAACAAAAGGGGGCTGGCAACCCGAAGATCTAAAACAGAATATCAATTTCTGCCTGGATACATTCGGCGAAGATCGCGTGTTCTTCGGCGGCGACTGGCCCGTCTGCACGCTGAAGTCGTCGTACGAGTCCTGGCTCAACTCGCTGAAGTGGATCGTGCAGGATCGGCCAGAATCATTCCAGCGAAAATTGTTTCACGACAACGCCAAAGCGTTTTATCGTCTGGGGTGATTACTTTTTGACTGCTATGACCGTTCCGGCTCGAAGTCTTCCAGCAGATTGTCGCTGAAATCATCGTTATCGATCATGTCCAGGCTGGTCGTGTTTGGATCTTTGAGATCTTTCGAACGATAATAGATTTTGATGGGAATCTCTTTGAAGGGGAGTTGTTCCCGCAGGACGCCGCTGAGGTAGCGTTTCCAGGAATCCGTGAACAGCTTCGCATCATTACATTTCAGCACAATGGTTGGTGGTTCGGTGGCGACCTGAGTCGCGTAAAAGATTTTGGGGCGTCGATTTTTTGAATAGGGGGGCTGACTGTTCTGGATCGCCGCCCGGACAATCTTATTCAAGCGGCCCGTGGAAACGCGAATACGCGACTGCTTATAAATCGTTTGTGCGAGATTGATGAGCTGTTTGATATTCCGGGAATCGCGGGCGGTCACGAACGCGACCGGAGCATGTCGCATCGTCCGAAATTCCGACGTCAGGTATTCATCCCACTTTTCAGAAGTCATCTGTTTTTCGCGACCCAGATCCCATTTGTTGATCACGAAAATACAGGGCTTGTAGTTTTCTTCAATTTCCGAGACCAGTTGTTTGTCGACTTTGGAAATGGTTTCCTGCGAATCGAAAAACATCAGCACGACACTCGCGCGGCGGATACTGCGTTTGGCCCGTGTTAAGCCGTAAAATTCAATATCATTGGCCAGACTTTTTCGTTTGCGTACGCCGGGAGTATCGATGGCCAGAAACGATTTGTCGTCAAATTCAAAACGAATATCGACACTGTCCCGCGTTGTGCCTGCCACTTCGCTGACAATCATGCGCTCTGATTCCGCCAGCGCGTTGATAAACGTGCTCTTGCCGACATTGCGGCGGCCGACGATGGCCAGCTTCAGTTCGGGTTCTGCGGAAAGCGCTTCGCCTTCGAAGTCTTCTAATTCTTCCGCCGGGGGCAAGTGTTCCAGGATGGCGTCGAGCAGTTCGGTGCGATTTCGGTTTCCCTTTACGCTTGTCAAAACGACGGGCGCATTGGTCAGGCGAAAAAAATGAGCCGCTTCGTCATCTGTTTTTGTCGAATCGCATTTGTTGATACAGAGGATTTTCGGTTTTTCAATCAATCTTAATCTCTGGGCCACCACTTCATCCAGATGAGCGACTCCCGCCGTGCCGTCCACAACAAACACGATCAGATCGGCTTCATCAATGCCGACCTGAATCTGGCGTTCAATGTCTTCCGATAAATCATCGCTGTCCGTGATGCCGATTCCGCCGGTATCAACCAGCTCGAAATAACGGTTGGCTTCGTGAACCATGTACGTCACACGATCGCGGGTCACACCTGCCGTCGGGTCGACGATGGCGACACGGTGGCCGGCAAGCCAGTTAAAAATCGAACTTTTGCCAACATTGGGGCGGCCCACGATAGCAATTTTGGGTATGGCCATGGTTTTTACGTTTTTCTAAAGAAATCGTTTTTCAGTGTGAATCAAACAGGTTTGCGTTGGCTCTCTTGATTTCCAGACAAAGGGCTTGTATCCCTAATGTGTGCTGGAATCTGACTGTGTTGAGCGCCCGTCGATTCGGAGTCTTTGTATTATAAGCTAACTATCAAGCCAGTGCTGATGCCGGGCGGCAATGAACAGAACTCTGCGAACCGTCCGGGACGGTTATGGCATTATACGCGGCTGAGTCATATTTCTATAGAATATCCAGTTCGAAGTGGATTGTTAATCCACTGGAGCTATGCGTTTGGGAACTTCCGGCTAAATGACGGTATTTGAGCAAGAATTGACCGCCTGGGGGCCCGATTCTTCCTATTATGAGGGAACGGATGCTTCTATCAGCCTGGAACAGGCCCGGGACTACTGCCGCCGGATTGCCTTGGGGCATTATGAGAATTTCCCCGTAGTTTCCTGGGCTTTGCCACGTGATTTGCGTCCGCATTTTTTTAACGTGTATGCCTTTTGCCGCTGGGCCGATGATTTGGGGGACGAAGTTCAGGATGCCGACTCCTCACTGGCTCTGCTCGCCTGGTGGCGGTCGCAACTGGCGGACTGTTATCGGGCGATTGCCGGCACGCAGGACTCTCAGGAAGGGCTCGTGCCCCGCCTGCATCCTGTGTTTGTGGCTTTGGCTCCGACCATTGTTGAGTTTGGACTGCCTCAAGAGGCGTTTGATGACCTGATTCAGGCGTTTGAGCAGGATCAGCGTTTGACTGAATACCAGACTTTTGATCAATTGCTGGAGTACTGTCAAAAGAGTGCGAATCCTGTCGGGCGGCTGGTGCTTCATCTTTGCCGGTCTGTTTCGCCGCACACTCTGGCGTGGTCGGATTCGATTTGTACCGGGCTGCAACTGGCCAATTTCTGGCAGGATGTGGCGCGCGACTTTGCGATGGGCCGTGTTTATCTTCCGGCAGAAGATCGTGAGCGATTTGGCTATACCAAGGCAGATTTGGAAGGAAACGAGTCTAACGAGCCGTTTCGGCAACTCATGCAGTTCGAGGTACAGCGGGCGCGACAGTTTCTGTTGGACGGTTTACCGCTGGTGCCGCAGCTTCCCGGTCGTCTGCAGATCGACATTGATTTGTTTGCACAAGGCGGTCTGAAAATTCTGAATCACATCGAACGACTCGAGTTTAATGTCTGGGAAAAACGGCCCGTTGTTTCCCGTTTCGAATTTTTCCTGTTGCTCATGCAGTGTCTGGCGAGACGGCTTTTTCGTATGACAGGTCGAAAAAACTGATGCCGCTGTTTGTGCCCGCTCTTTTTTCAGACGTTTTTTCTTATGAAGTTCTGGTGAATAAAATTCTCATGCACGCTTTCTGCGCGCGTTCAAGCTGGTGTCTTCCTGCAAGATGGACGGGTTTTTTAAACTTTGACGATCAGTAAGTTGAGAAAGAATTCTTTTGCATTTTTTTGTGGTCTAAAGATTGGATTTGCATGAAAATTGTGTGTAGTTTCTACAAATATAGGCTTTTCACGACTCCCGTTAATGATTCTTGACATCTTTGGACGATGTCCAACATTTAGTATTGACTGCTGAAATATACACACTATATTGGGTGTTACGAGTGAGTGACTCAGGCAAAGCAATGTTCAATTGTTTCGTTCTGGGGCAAAGTTGAAGTATGTTTTATCAAATTTTGAAGCAGTGTTTTTTTGAATAGGCATGGCCTGTGTTTGAGTCTCTGATAAGAGCGTGCAAACGGTCTGTTTTTTTGCGAAAACTCTGTCTCTCAGGAGTTTGGTGAAGCATTGGCTCTCACACTCAGATGGCATTCAGAAATCGAATTTCAGATCAGTGAGGGTTCTTAAGAGCAAAAGGAGTTGCCAGTTCATGCACCGAGGTGAATTTGTCTGTCTGCCCTACTCTCTTTATGTTCCCTTCCTTTTCTGTTGTGCCATTTCTGGCATTCTGTCACGAGAGCACCATTTGCAGGGGCACTATGTGCAACTGTGATGGGCATCACGTCAGTCCTGTTTCAAATACAATTCAAGCTGCTGTCAGCATGGACGCAGCCACATTTTTAGCATTCCATTTTAAGGAGGCAATCGAATGATTCGAGCGCAAACAGAATGGATCGTCACCAAGCGTGGGGGCAGAACTGCCTCATTTGACGCTTCGTTGATCGGTCGTGCAATATCCAACGCTTTCCGCGCGGAACTGAATCTTGCAGAAAATCAGCCCCTCGATGATGAGATCCGGATGGAAATCCCGGAGATGGTCGAGTCGGTCGCCAATGAAATTGCCGCAGCAGCCAGCAGTGATGCTGGTATTGAAGTGGAAAAGATTCAGGACGTTGTCGAGATGATGCTCATGCGGCGGGGGCACTACCGTATTGCTCGCCGTTACATCGTTTATCGTGCCGATCGTGCCAAACTTCGTGCTTTACGCGCTTCTGCTGCTGATCTGGCGGATGACTCTGAGACGATCAAATCAACGTCTCCTCGATTTCATGTCGTTTTGTCAGATGGAACCAAGGTTCCTTTCGATGAAGCCCGTATTCTGGCACGGCTTTCCGATGCCTGTCGCGGCCTGGAAGGGGACTGTTCGGCTGAAGCGCTGCTGGAAGAAGTCATGCGTTCCATCTTCGACGGCATTTCTGTCGAAGAATTGTATCGCGCCATGATTCTGGCTGCCCGGACCCGTATCGAACGTGATCCTGCCTACGACACGGTTGCTTCGCGTCTGATGCTGAAAATTATCTATAACGACGCTCTGGGAAATGCCCCGTCCAGCGTCAATGAATTGAATCAATTGTACGTGGATCGTTTTGAACAGTTCCTCAATGATGGAATTGAAGCCAAGCGGCTGACTCCTGATCTGCACAAATTTGATTTGAAACGGATTGCCCTGGCTCTTGAGCCGAAGCGGGATCACCTGTTCCAGTACCTGGGGCTGCAGGCGATTTATGACCGTTATCTGCTGCACATTGATGGGCGACGTATTGAAACACCTCAGTATTTCTGGATGCGTGTTTCGATGGGCCTGGCCATTCAGGAAGCCGGCGATGCGACCGGACGGGCGATTGAATTCTATAATATTCTCTCTACGTTCCGATTCACATCGGCAACACCGACGCTGTTTAACTCTGCGACACTGCATCCGCAGTTGAGCTCCTGTTATCTTTCGACGGTCAATGACGACCTGGATCACATTTTCAAGTGTGTTGCCGACAACGCCAAGCTCTCCAAATGGGCCGGCGGACTGGGTAATGACTGGACGCAAATCCGGGCCACCAATTCGCACATCAGTGGTACCAACGGGCAGAGCCAGGGAGTGATTCCATTCCTGAAAGTCGTGAACGATACTGCCGTTGCCGTGAATCAAGGGGGCAAACGCAAAGGCGCTGTCTGTTCCTACCTGGAAACATGGCACATGGATGTCGAAGAGTTTCTCGACCTGCGTAAGAACACAGGCGATGATCGCCGCCGTACTCATGATATGCATACGGCGAACTGGATTCCCGATCTGTTTATGCGTCGTGTGCGTGAAGATGGCGAGTGGACTTTATTCAGCCCGAATAACGTGCCCGATCTGCATGACCTTTACGGTCAGGCATTCGAAGAGCGTTATACTGAATACGAAAGAATGACAGAAACGGGCGAGATCAAACTCTTCCGTCGTATTTCCGCCGTCGAATTGTGGCGCAAGATGCTGACCCGTCTGTTCGAAACAGGTCATCCCTGGATTACCTGGAAAGATCCTTCCAACCTGCGTTCGCCTCAGGATCATGCGGGCGTTGTTCACAGCAGTAACCTGTGTACCGAAATCCTGCTGAATACCTCGCGGGATGAGACGGCTGTCTGCAACCTGGGTTCGGTGAACCTCAAGCTGCACATTGTCGATGGTCAGCTTGATCTGGGCATGCTGGAAACGACGGTTCGGACTGCGATGCGGATGCTCGATAACGTAATTGATATCAATTACTATCCAACTCAGGAAGCGAAGAATTCCAACACCCGCCATCGTCCTGTGGGTCTGGGACTCATGGGTTTCCAGGATGCTCTGCTGGCTCAGGGAATCAGTTACGCCAGCATGCAGGCTGTGGAATTTGCTGATGCCAGTATGGAAGCCATTTCCTACTTTGCACTTCTGGCTTCTTCCGAACTGGCTGCGGAACGGGGACGTTATGAGTCTTATGCTGGTTCCAAGTGGGATCGCGGCCTGCTGCCGATTGATACGCTGGATCTGCACGAAAAAGAACGGGGAGTTCCGATTGAAGTCGATCGGCAGACGCGGCTTGACTGGCAGGTCGTTCGAGATTCGATCGCTGCCAACGGCATTCGCAACAGTAACGTGATGGCGATTGCTCCTACAGCCACGATTTCCACCATCATTGGTGTGTCGCAATCGATCGAGCCTTCGTATAAGCACCTGTATGTGAAGAGCAACCTTTCCGGCGAGTTTACACAGGTCAACCGTCAACTGGTGGATGACCTGAAAGCTCTGGATCTATGGGATGCAGACATGCTGGAAGCGCTCAAGTATTACGATGGTGCGGTATCGGAAATTGATCGTATCCCCGCTGATTTGAGAGCCCGTTATCTGACTGCCTTTGAAGTGGAACCCAAGTGGACGATTGAATGTGCCGCACATCGCCAGAAATGGATCGATATGGGACAATCGCTTAATCTGTATCTGGCAGAACCATCCGGCAAGAAGTTACATGATATGTATATGCTGGCCTGGGAACGCGGCTTGAAGACCACCTATTATCTGCGAACTCTGGCAGCCACCCAGGTTGAGAAATCAACAGTGGACGTCAACAAGTTTGGAATTCAGCCTCGCTGGATGAAAAACGCCAGTGCGTCAGGTGACATTCATGTCGATCGGGAAGCAGTCACAATGGTGACTCCCGGTGAATCCTGTAATCTGGATGGCGACTGTGAAGCGTGTCAGTAATCACAGTCTTTTCATCTTGCGGTAAATTGTGCTTACTTTAAATTTTAAAATGGATTTCAAAAAGGTGTTATGATGACAACTCTTAATACAAAACCAGCTTCACCCAAGAAAAATGCCCCACTGGAAGATACTCCTGAGGGCCGTTTTAATGCAGATAAAAAACGTTTGATTAACTGCTCTCAGGTCGACGTGAATCAGTTGATGCCACTCAAGTATCATTGGGCGTGGGAACATTATCTGAATGGTTGTGCCAATCATTGGATGCCAACGGAAGTCGGCATGACCAAAGACATCGAAATGTGGCGTTCCGATAAGCTCAGCGATGGCGAACGGTTTGTGATCATGCGAAACCTGGGTTTCTTTGCGACAGCCGAGAGCCTGGTAGCGAACAATATCGTGTTGGCTATTTTCAAGCATGTGACCAACGCGGAAAGCCGTCAGTACCTGTTGCGTCAGGCGTTTGAAGAAGCCGTGCATTCGCACACGTTTCTGTATATCGTGGAAAGCCTCGGACTCAATGAGTCGGAAGTCTTCAACATGTATCACGAAGTTCCTGCGATCGCGAAAAAAGATCAGCTGGAAATGGAACTGACGTCGGAAATTCTCGATCCCGAATTCACGACCGATACCTTTGAAGGGGCCCAGGCCTTTTTGAAGAATCTGATCGGTTACTATCTGATTATGGAAGGGCTTTTCTTCTATACCGGTTTCGTGATGGTACTTTCATTCCATCGTCGCAATATGATGACGGGGATCGGCGAACAGTTTCAATACATCCTGCGGGATGAAACGATTCACTTGAACTTCGGCATCGATCTGATCAATGGCATCAAGCAGGAAAATCCGGAACTCTGGACTCCTGAATTCCAGCAGCTGATTGTCGATCGTATGAAGTATGCTGCCGAGCTGGAAATTGAGTACGCCAAGGATTGTCTGCCCACCGGAATTCTGGGTTTGAATGGCGATCTGTTCCGCGAATACGTGCAGCACATTGCTGACCGTCGTCTGGAACGTATCGGCCTGCCTCCTCAATACGGTTCTGCGAATCCTTTCCCCTGGATGAGCGAAACGATGGATCTTTCGAAGGAAAAGAACTTCTTCGAAACCCGCGTGACCGAATACCAGAGCTCCGGTTCATTAAACTGGGACTGATTCATCCACGACACAAAACAAGGCACCCTCGAAGGGACCACCAGCCGGTGGTCCCTTTTTTGATGCGCGTGAAGAGGTGGGATAAAATGGGAGGCAGCGACTCAAAAAAAGACCAGACGTGGAATCAAAACCGTCAATCTTATTGACAAATTAATGCTTTCCGTAAAGTTCCCACTCAGGCAGCTGTATCGATTCTGTCACAGGTTCTCTCCTGAAATGATGGAATGGAGAGTTCACCGTCGCGTGATCCTGGTGATATCTGGTGCAAAATTAATTGGCAATCTTCAAAAAGTTATGGGACTCACGAAGTTATCGTCCGACGTCTCAATGTCCGAACATTCTGAGACGACGAAATAGTAGTTCCCATAAGTAAAGCGTGGTAAACAGGTTGTGTCTCGATGTCCAGTGTCCGGTGAGCTGGGGATGTTTACCGACTCTTTTGATACTCCCGGCGGCACGTTCTTTGCATAACTGTGTGCTGGAACACGGTGCTCTGTTCCTCTCCTGTTGAAGACCTCTAGACGACCTTCACGTTGAAAGCCCTCTTGCTTCATATCATTCTCTATTACATCAGGACAAAAACATGAGTTACGTATTCGAAAACAATTTCTTGTGCCATTCTGCAAGACCCCTTTTTCTTTCATAGAAACGGCGATTCAGAAGGTAGGGCAGGAGCCAGATCTTTTTTTGTTGGCTACTCCCTTTTATTTCAGGGGGCGTATGGTCATTTGAGAATAGAGTGTCTAATCGGTGGCTTAATCATTTTTTAATAAATATTTAAAAATATCAATATATTCCCCCTCCCATGAGTGAGAAGTAAAATACAATATAAACCATCATTTATGGGAGTCCTTCTCATTTCATTATCGCAAAACAATTCCATCGTATATATCAGCTTCAACACTTTCTAATCCTGTAATTTATTTCTAATCCTATGAATTTAAATGGGGAGTTATTTGATGTCGAGGAACATATCCTGCAAGAAGGGTTTTACCCTGATTGAACTGCTCGTTGTGATTGCAATTATCGCTATTTTAATCGCATTGCTGCTCCCTGCCGTGCAGCAGGCACGCGAAGCTGCTCGGCGCTCTACCTGCAAGAATAATATGAAGCAGCTTGGTCTGGCTCTGCACAATTAT